>ENA-OWPI01000270-OWPI01000270.1-marine-metagenome-genome-assembly--contig:-NODE-270-length-79720-cov-17.805859_pt1 | contig 79720 bp, 69 predicted proteins | sample MGYA00238138_ERZ651775 | MGnify/ENA primary metagenome ERZ651775 (study PRJEB26906, sample SAMN06265043) | marine metagenome | isolation source: Helgoland LTER site | place: Germany:Helgoland, sampling... | reverse complement strand
CTGACTTGACCCAAACGATGTTGACACGGCTATCTCGAAATTTGATTCGCAAATCGATGGCTTTATGAGCTTGACAATATACTGTATTTATATACAGTACTTTGTAAGCAGTAAAAACACTTCAGCAAGCCAGAACGGGGTCAAACAACTCACTATTTAACAGGTCACTATTTAACAGGTCACTATTTAAAAGAAATCAGGGCGCATCAAGCAATGCGTGCAACATTGCCCAACTTGTTGCATCCACGACAAAGGACGCCGCGCCCAACACAATGCAGAGTCTGCAAAACCTATAGAGCAAGATATCCAACCATCATCATGAACAAAATAACGCCCCCTGCCAACACAAACCAAGATCTCAACAACCTCAGCATGACGGCTTTACGTCATGGCGGCTTAAAGCCCCGCTCTGACGCAATTCATGACTTACTTGCTGCACCGACACTGTGGCGCGCAAGCCATCACCAGAGCAGCCTTGATCATCAAACAGTGCTGCCCAGCGGCTATCGACAGCTCGACAAAGTCCTACCCAATAATGGCTGGCCAACCGAGGGCGTCACAGAACTCCTTATCAGACAATTTGGCATCGGTGAATTACAAATACTATTGCCTGCTTTGGCCAACCTAAGTCAGCGTCGTCCGCACTGGATTGTATGGATCTCGCCACCGCACTTGCCTTACGCACCCGCACTGTATGCGGCTGGGCTTCGGCTTGACCGCATACTGATCATCCAACCCAAAACGGCCAAAGAGGCCCTCTGGTCAGCAGAGCAATGCCTAAAATCACAGGCTTGCGGCGCTGTTCTAATGTGGCCTGAAAAAAATATCCGGCCACAGGCGGTCAGGCGACTACAAGTCGCGAGCAAAACCAACCAGACTTGGCAAGTGCTGTTTCGAGACCTTAACGCACAACAAATGCCCTCTCCGGCCCCCTTAAGAATTGCGCTAACGCCCGGTAAGCACTCGCAGAGTAAGCAACCTCACCAGCATCAGATTTGCGTTGAAGTCGTCAAGCGCGCCGGCGGCTGGGCCAGCCCGGCTTTTGACCTCACCTTGCCCTTGGCATCAAGCAGCACTGCCTTTAAGCCAATAACGTCTATCATAGCGGACCATCCGACAGTCCCAGCAGCCAGCAGCCCCGCATTAACATCCGTTATCGCGCCCCATATCGATCAGCCCCTAGAGCCGTTCCCCAACGCCGTCATACCCCAAGACACCGTCCACGCTCATAACCCACTCGCTTAAGCATCATGCGTAAAAAAGACCAACCCAAACTATGGCTTTGCCTTTATCTGCCGAACCTTGCTCTCGAGGTTTTTTATCCGAGCGGGCCAAAACAACCGCCAAACGACGGTCTTAAACCGATTGCCATTATCCAACAACAGCGTATCGAAGCCCTGTCATATCACGCCGCAGCGACCGGTCTTAGGGTCGGCACCATGGCCAGTCATGCCTACGCTTTATGCGAAAACTTGACCTGTATTGAGAAATCCGCGGCAAAAGAACGCCGCGCGCTGGCGCAAATTGCGCAATGGCTTTATGAGTTCACACCCAATGTTTGCCCATATGGTGATCAGCACCTCATTCTTGAGGTTTCAAGCAGCCTAAAATTATTCTCCGGACTCAATCATCTCAAATATCTTATTGAAGAAAAAACCACGCGCCTGGGCTATACACCCAAACTCGGCGTAAGCCAGACGCCGCTTGCTGCAAAAATTAGTGCCGAAATCGATTGCCCAGATAACCACCAACAATCGCCGGGCATTGCCTTAAAATCTCTGCAGCTGATTCATTTACAACTGCCACCTCCAAGCGTTATGAAACTTGAAAAAATGGGTATTACGATTTTGAAACAATTGATCGATCTGCCTCGTCACACCTTGAAAAAGCGATTTGGCGACGCCTTTATCCATTATCTTGAGCGATTATTAGGCGAGCGAGCAGACCCACAGACCTTTATTAAGCCCGCACCAAAATTTGAGTCCGATATTTTTTTCATTAATACGGTTGATAATCTGCAGTCGTTAATTTTTCCAATCAATCGGTTACTCAACGAGCTCAGTGCTTTTTTAACGGTTCGCCAACTTCAGTTACAACATTTTAATTTACGACTGAACTATCGAGGTCAGCTTAAAAAAGATTTATCGATCCATTTGGCCGCACCCGACAATGATGCAGACTTATTTCTAAAGCTTTCTGAAATTAAGCTCAATCAAGTTCAAGGCGTGCAGACGGTCGATGAATTAAGCCTTCGAGCCGCAGCGTTCTATCCTGCAAAACTAAAATCCAATCAACTTTTTGGCTCAGCAACCCTACCTGATACTGCGGGGATGGACCAAAAAGGACAAGCCAACCAAGCTGCTCTGGATCCTGAAACGCTCAAACAGGGCAACGATCTCCTGAACCTGCTACAACACCAACTCGAAACAACCGATTGCTTTGGTCTTCGTCTCGGCAACGACCACAGACCAGAGAAAGATTGGGCACGAACAGATCTTACGCAGCACTTTGAGCAAAAAGTAACGAACCCCTTACCCAATTGGCCTGAACGACCCACTTTCTTGATTGAGCCCCCAAAACGGCTTCAAAAACACTTAAACCCGTTACAACATCCTGACTTTGATTACATCAAAGGCCCTGAACGGATTAATTCGGCCTGGTGGGATGGCGATGGTCAAAATCGAGACTATTATTTGTATCGATATCGGAAACAAGTGGTTTATTGGATCTTTTATCGCGCGTTAACCCATCGCTGGTACCTCCACGGTTTATTCTCCTAAAGCGCTCGGCACGGCGCCGACACAGACCTTGTAAAGCCTAAGTGATCGAATAGAATGCACTGACTTAAAGGAGAAAAAACGATGACCGACCTTTACAGCATCACAGCAGACAGTATTACCGGCGACAGCATCTCGCTGTCTGAGTATCGCGACCAGGCCCTTTTAATCGTCAACCTGGCCAGTCAGTGAGGCCTTACCGGCCAGTACGCAGGTCTGCGTGCCTTACATAACACAATCGATAATTTAACCGTCTTAGGCTTTCCCTGTAACCAGTTCGGAGCCCAAGAACCCGCCAGCAACGACGAAATCCTTGCCTTCGCAAAGGATCGATTCGACGTAAACTTTCCCATGTTTGCAAAAATTGACGTCAACGGCGATCAAGCAGCGCCGCTGTACCAGTGGCTAAAGATGCAAATCCCAGGCGATATTGGCTGGAACTTTACGAAGTACCTTGTTAACGCAAAAGGCGACGTCGTCAAACGCTTTGATCCTCAGGAAACACCCGAGGCGATCGGTGAGGCGCTGGCCGATTTACTTTAGCAACCGGTTTGCAGGATCGTTCATTGAATTGATTCGGGCTTTGCGCCTCGGGCCGTTTTAATACCGATCGATCACGGCGGGTTCACCCCCCGTGATCTGTCAGAACCGGTGGCGCGTTGCCCAACGCACGGCCCATCGAAAAGGCCCCAACCGAATGATGACGAAACCGCACTACCGGATTCGATCAAAGCCATGATCCAAAATACCAGCAAGCCCTAGACTCAACCCTGATAAAAAGCAGTTTATCCACCCAGTCATCCGAGGCACCAATGAGCGATCACATTAGCCCCCCTTCTGCCGAGCGTCGCATGACCTTGTTTGGTAGAAATACCGCCATCGAGATTTTGGGCGACCCTTCTATCGTGATCTACCGAGTGCACCTCGCACACTCGAACCGCCCTGGGCCTGCCATCAATGAGATTCTTTCAATGTGTGAGCAGCGCTCGATTCCCATCAAAATGCACGACAAGCAGGCGCTCTCCCGCATCTCCAAAAATGGTCGTCAAGATCAAGGCGTTGCACTCGACATTGCAACCCCCAATCACCAACAACTGGATGCGTTTCTAGCCGATGCCGAGCATAATTTGGCGGAAGCAGACTGTGAACTGTTGCTGCTCGACGGGATTACCAACCCTCAGAACCTCGGCATGATCATTCGCAGTCTTGCCGCCTCTACGATGCAAGGTCTGGTGTTACCCCAAAAGGGCTGTGCTCGTTTAGATCCACTCGTTTATAAAGCCAGCGCCGGCTGCATCTCCAAAGCCAGGATCCTGAGCTGCGCAACCGTTGAGGATGCCATTGGATCGCTTAAAAGCGCGCAGTTCAAACTACTCGGCCTAACCGGTCGGGGCCATGAGACCTTATCTTGCGCTGACCAATTTCGTCGTAAAGTCTTTTTGCTCGGTAACGAAAGCGAAGGACTGTCAGATGCGGCCTTAAGGGCTTGTGATCAGCAGGTGATGATCCCGATGCAAAATGGCGTCGAGTCTTTAAACGTTGCGGTCACGGCTGGCATCATCGCATTTAGAACCCAGGGTTAGCCCCATAAAGCGATGCTTTCGGTTAGAATAACGCTCATAACCGCTCAACTTCTCTTATAATGAACCGTCATCTCAGGATAATCCCCACGCTATGAAACGCACGCTCTTTTTGACCGCCTACCTAGCCTGTTTATTAGTGATAACCGGTTGCGGGGAAGACCCCGGCTATAACAAATTCGCGCCTAGCCCGTCTGGCTCTATCCGCTACGTCAACGCGGTAACCGATGCGCCTTCCTTGGTCGTTGAGTTTGGCACTCAATCCATCGGCAATACGCCGTTTGGACAGTTCAGCAGCATCAATTCGGTGATTCCTGGCTTAGAGCGGAACACCCAAATCAGTTATGTTAAGGATAACCAACTCGAAGTCATCGCGACGTTGTCCATTTCGGTTCCTCAGGACCAGCTCAAAACCTTGATCCTCACCGGAACCATGGCCAATCTTTCTGTGGTCGAAGTGCTTGAGGACCTCTCAGCGCCTACCGAGACCGACACCACAACGACGCTGCGCATTGCCAATGCAGCAGGCGCCCTGAATGACGCTGTTTCACTCACTATTTTTGATTCGACCGAAAGCGAGACGCCCATTGCCGAACTCGTCATCGAGCCAGGCGCCATCAGCGACACGCTCACCGTAGAAAGCACTTCGTCACTATCGATCCAAGCGACGAATGCCAGTGGCGACATCCTATGGACCTCGAACGATTTCCTAGTCGCGACGGGCGTAAGGCCCATTATCATCTTGGTTGACACCTTCGGCCCGAGCACCAGCCAGAGCCCACTTCAGGGCCTTTATGCAACCGTTGGCGGTACCTTTGACTTTCCCAATGAAACCTTCACAGCCAGCGTTCGCGTCTTAAACGCCGTGCCAGATCAAACGGCCATTGACCTCTACCAGCGTTCTGCCCAGTCATCAACGCCCAGCGTCGTGAGCATCAATGCCGGTGACAGTGCGAGTTCCGGCAGCTATGCGCTCTCTGTTGAACAGTTGGCGGTTCCAGAGGCGTACCAAACAACCACTGGTTTTGATACCAGCGACACGGTGGTTGGTACTGGGACGTTGGTCATCACCAATGGCGAGACGATTACAGACGTCCTAATTGATGACGCGAGCGCAAGCCTTGACGGTATTGCGACGGCCATCAACACAGGCAATCCAAGTGCCTTAGCAGGGATCATCACAGATTCCGAAGGCAAGGCGCTTCTGCAGATCGCAACCCTTGACTACCAAGACAGCAATCAACTGATCATTACGGTTATTGATGCGGATGGAAACGATACCGATGAGACCGGGCTCTCTCAATTAGCAACAAATCAGCTCAGTATCATCACCCCCGCCGTCAACGCGCAAGTTACCCTTGACGGCACCGTGTTCGAGCGTTCTACCAATGCCATCACGGATCTCATCAGCGACGTCACGCTTTATCTTCTTGCGACATCGCCCGCAGATACCTTGGTTGAACTCGATATTTCAGAGCCGTCTTTAGTCGCTGAAGACCTTTTATTTTCAGACGTCTCATCCTACTTCAACAGCGCAACCGGCAGTGTTATTTTTACCGCTGTGACCGCCAACAACCCCAATGCCGTGCTGTATAGCAACGCTTTCACGCTGGAAAAGAACCAACATCATATGCTGGCGATCACCGGCCTTGCTGATGCCATATCAGCAGCGATAGCGACGGAAGAGTACAGACCGGTGGCGACCGAATCTCGACTCTCAATATTGCATGCAGCCCCGTCAACCTCACAGGTCGATGTCTATGTGACCAAGGGTGATGTGAGTTTGGAAAACAGCAACCCGGCGGGTAACAATATCGTTCCACTGGTAACGGGACAGTTTGGACTCGCTCCAGACGCGTTCACGCTCACGATTACAGAACCGGAGAGTAAAACTGTGCTCGCCGGGCCAGCCAATATAGAGTCAGCGCCGAATGGCTTTTTCCGCTATGTCGTACTCGATGCCGATGGCGGTGGCGCCCCGCTGCAGTTGATTCAACTCGACAACTAGCACGGATCCGGCTCGAGTAGCACCTTAAAAAACCTAGGCGATTTTGCGGCCTCTAATGCTGAATTGATTGCAGAGAAGGGATAGCGAACCGATAAAGGTACACTCAAGTGACCCGCTCCTAGCCAAGCCAGCGCCTTGTCCATCGGCCCGCAACGCGAGCCTAATACCGTCAACTCCTTTACCATGATCGGACTCAAATCAACCCCAACAGCGTCGGTTAGCGTGCTTTTCAAGACCAATATTGCTTGCGGCATGGCAGCCCGCAAAGCGGTTGCCAGACCCGAGGACGACCCAGAACAGTCCACAAGCCAACCAAACGATTCTGATTCAACGCTGGTGACAACCTGAATGCGCTTATTTTGAAGGTGGGCTGCTCGCTCCGGACTGCGCACCAAGATTGCAACCTCGCAATCAAAGCTTGCCAACACTTCCGCAACCAAAAGCCCCAGCCGACCAGCGCCAACCACCAGTACTCGACTGGGTAAGGGCTTTGGCATTTGCTCAATAATTTCAAGCGCAGCCGCCACGGGTTCAGCCAACACCGCAAGCCCATCCGACAGATCCTCATCCACCGTTATTAAATTGTTATTCGGCACCGAAAGAAACTGCGCAAATGCGCCAGCACGCTGATGAATCCCGATGACGACGCGCTCGGCGCAATGACGATGCACGCCGGCTTGGCAGCGCTGGCACCGACCGCATCCCAAATTGATATCCGCAACAACGCGCTGGCCTGCACGGGCGCCCGAGACCACGCGCCCAATGAACTCGTGCCCGGGAATGCCATTGAAGTCATAATATCCTCGAGCCAATTCCAGATCAGTGCCGCAAATTCCCGCGGCCTCGACAGCAACCAATGACTCATCCAAGCCAATAACCGGATCAAGCAGGTCGGGTTTAAACGCCCAGGATCCTTTTGATAACCAGAGTCCTTGCATGGTCGCTCCTTTTAATCGCTTTTTAACCTAGTGTCTTTGCAGCAAGCCCGCACGGGACAGCATCGTTTTACGTTAGTCTACCGCAGCACCTTCGAATTTCCTTTACAGCCACCTTGGTTTATTCTTGCAGTTCACGTGCTGAGGAACCGTTTATGACATCACAAGCCCCTGACTCTTGGTCCCAAAGACGCCTCTCAGCAGCCTTAGGCGCAGAAATTACAGGCATTCGCCTCAACACAGCCGATGCAGAAGACATTCAACAGGTGAAAGCCCTACTGCTCGAGCATCAGGTTTTATTTTTTCCCGGACAAAACCTCTCTGTCGATGAGCACGTTACCCTAGGTCGACATTTTGGCGTCCTAGAGGCTCACCCTAACCTTGGCAAGGACGAACAAACACCTGCCTCGATTTTTCGATTAACCGCAAGCAAAGGGGGGATCGCAGATGAATGGCACACCGACATTACATTCCAAAAACAACCGGCAAAAATGTCGATATTGAATATGAAGCAATGTCCGGAGGTGGGCGGCGACACTATGTGGACCAATCTCTATCGAGCCTATGAGGCCCTGTCAGAGCCCATGCAAACCTTGTGTCGAAGCCTAAGCGCCTTGCATGATGCGCATCCGCACAATCATCCAGAACAAACTGCCATTCACCCCGTCGTTCGAGTTCATCCTGAAACCGGCCTGCCAGTCCTCTACGTGAACGAACATTTCACCCGGCGCATTGTCGAGATGTCCGCCACAGAAAGCGAGATGCTGCTGAATTACTTAACGCGATTCGTTGCAAGCCCTCGCTTTACGCTGCGCTATCAATGGCAACCGGGCACGATTTGCATGTGGGATAACCGCTGCACGCAACACTTTGTACTCAACGACTTTGAGGGCGAACGGGTGATTGAACGCGTCACAATCATGGGCGATGAGGTGCACGCTTTTGAGGAATCGACCCTCACCCCCTATACAAGAGCCGGCGCGCTCTCAGCAACCAGCCGGCATGATCGCCAGCTTTATTTTCATCTTCATCCGAACCCTTCTTGACCCCAAACGCAAAGTAATCGGGACTGAGTCTTTTGCAATAGCGGCTCGACTAAGATCTCTTTTGTCGCTAAAGCATCTTTCTTAGTGGTTCAACACTTCGAATACCGGCAAAGCGCCAGGCTAACGCACTTGCCCACACCGGCTCGTTCTTGGCTTATTTTGCAAACAGATCAAGATTCAGGGCGATCAATTCCAATTTAATTAGGCGGGATTCGTCTCGACGGATATCATATCCAACCGTCTTTAGGCAGAATTACCAGGTATGGCGTTTACAACGAAGGAAGCAAGCGATGAAAGATGAATTTGACGATATTGGTGGGCACATTAGTAAAGAGACCGACAATTACACCGTAAAGGATAATTATGTTGGCGAAAACTTGCTCCTCAGCAGTACCCACCTTTTTCCTGGTAAACAAACTGCTGGGCACAAGCACCTCCTCCAAGATGAAATTTTCTTTTTTACGCAAGGCTCGGGTGAGATGTATCTAAGACATCCTGATGAAGGTCAGGGCGAGCAAGAAGAACTCTATGAGGTCAATGCCCAAGATATTGTCACCGTACAGGCTGGCGTCTTTCATCGTGTGCACAACAAGGGTAAAACGAAATTGAAATATCTGCGTGTCATGAACCGACCATAACGCGAGCGCAATGATCGCGTCTGGTATCCCGATACGCACTCAGTATTGTTTTCTCGTGGCCGATTGCACGCATCACAGCACATCGTCGGACCGCCCTTCAAAACACGGCCCGCATTCGCTTCAAACATCTCAAACTAAAAGGCGTCCCTATTTTTTAGTCCTAACAGAGACGTAAAGTAATACGCCGGTAGAAGGGGTGCCTCACCAACGCCGACAGCGCGTAGGACGCAATTCGCCAGGATCAATCTAGATTCCTGGCGCGGCTAAGAGGTCAGGGCGCAGTAGATAACAACACTGGCTCTTTGAGGGGGTTAGGGTCAGCAGGACGTAGTGACGCCAAGCTAGGTAGCGCTCAGCAGCTTCGGCTCCTACCCTTGCGCCCCATCTAGAACACTTTTTTACAATGCTGTCAGTTGTACCTTGCAACTAACCGGCGATCGAAACCAAACGAAAACCTCAAAATATCGCGGTGTTAAGCATTAATACCCGATCTCCCAGATCCAAAATGTGATCTGTTGACCACGATGCATTAGAATAATGAGAACAACCGACGAAAGAATTAAACCATGCGCTTTTTATCATCATTGAATAAACGTGATAAATTATTATTGGTAACCATCCTGCTCTGCACGTCAGCTTGTCTGCTCTCACTCTTTATTCCCCAAGCGCTCCTTAGTGAGCTGTACCAGGCCACCGGCTTTTATTTGTTATTCGCAAGCTTTGTCTACTGGGCGTACTTAAGTCTACCTAGGCAGTTCAGCGCTACGGTTCTGTTGTTGTTTATCCGACAACACGGCTGGATTGTTTTACTCTTCATTGTCGTTGTAGGGTTGATGTTTTTAGCCAGCCCACTTCAATTTAGGATACTGGCCGATGAAACCAATTTGCTGGGTGTTGCTAACAGCATGTATCAGGAACACAGTTTCGCGAACCGCACTTCGGCCCTTTATTACTTTAACCAGCAGCACAAAATCGATTCAGAATGGGGTATACGCCCAAATTTATTCCCTTTTCTAATCTACGTTATGCACAGCATCAAGGGCTATAGCGCGTATAACGGCTTTATCGTCAATGCCTTTGCCGCAGTCACTTGTTTATGGGCGTTTTACTGGCTGTTATCGCGCTTTTTCCAGCCCAGCTTAGCCATATTCGGCGCAATTTCTCTGGCGGCCTTTCCAGTATTTGTTTTGTCCGTTACCTCGAGCGGATTTGAAATCGTTAACCTTGCTTTGGCTCTAACCGCCTTCTGCTGGTTTTACCAATATCAACAAGACCAAGATGGCTATCACTTGGAGCGCTTAGCACTTACCTTAGTGTTATTAGCGCAAACTCGGTATGAGTCTGCGGTATTTGTTTTTACGTTGGGTCTATCGATTATTTTGATGTTACGGGCACCAGACTTCTCAAAAATATCATTTAGGATTTTATTGGCGCCATTTTTTTTCCTCCCGATTGCTTGGCAACGGTTAATCAAAACCGACAAGAGCGACTATCAAGTTGTTGGAGAGGATGCGCTCTTCAGCATCGATAATTGGCTCAAACATATCGAGCTAGCCTGGCCATATTTCACTGCTGATAAAGCGTTATACGGCACCATTGCCATCATGTTTTATCTCGCGCTAACAGGCTTTGTGATCGCTTTAGTGCAACTTATTTATCATCGCAAAGCCGTGCAGGCGCCTACTAAAGCGATACTACTTGCCTCTACTCTTTCTGTTGTCGCACTGGTTGTCGTTATTTTTGCGTATTTTTGGGGCAATTTAACCGCCGTTTTTACCATACGGCTCGGTATTATTTTCTTGCCCTTTATCATTAGCTTCGCGATCTTTGCTCTAGATCAGATCATTCGCAAAACACCGATTAAACGCGAACATTGCTCAAAGGTTTTACTGACTCTAGGCTTTAGTTTATGTCTTTTTTACTGGCCTACGGCGGGGAAAAACGAAGCCACTCAAACCTTAACCTTAAATAGGCAATACCAGACCCTGCTAACTTATTTACAGCAGCATCACCCCATGAGAAACATTCTGATCGTGACCGACAGGCCAGGTCTGTACAGTGTTCATCAATGGGGCGCTGTCGATTTTAATTACGCTAACAATAATCAAGCGCGCATCAAAAGCGATTTCAACCGCAAGCTCTACCAAGAAGTTTTGGTCCTGCAGCTGATCGATTATGCAACTGGGAACGCAGTTAAAGGAACAAGTCTCACAGCAGATTTTGATATGGAGGTCGCATTTGAAGCACAATTTAATGCGACCGCTAAAATGCGAATATCTCGACTAAAGTAGCCATACAGCGGTGCTCCAAGAGGGGCTTAACAAAGAGGTTATCGACCAATCGTTACCTTAATGATCTCGCTGATCCAATTTGGAGACTCACCTTTATCGTCGTGCACCGCGTCTCAAGCGACCTACCGAAGTCAGAACAGGTTTGGCACGGCCCTTGTTCGTTCTTTGCGCGCCCTGCCTGTAATTTAAAGGACTCAAACGTGTTGCAGTGTCTCTGATCCGTTCCAATCTCGAATTGGCTATCGCGTAAGCAAGTTCAATCACAATTTATAACGTCACCGGCTAGCTCACATCTTACGCTCACCCCGAAGCCCGAATTAAAGGTGCGGCATTGTTTGTTACCGCTTCATCACCTGATCATCCTGCAGCTTGCTCAACTCAGCATCGATCCAGAATAAAATCTGGCCACAAAGCATCGCATCAACTGTATTAGCCAATTCCTATCGCGACTTTCCTAATGACACGCACTCTCCTATTATGGGGCCTCGGCAGATTTAAGGAGTACATCAGGTGGTTTCCCCTCTCGACGATATATTGGTGATTGAAATCGATAACTGGATGGCGTCACCCAGTGCCGGTGCAATTTTGGCAGACCTCGGCGCCCGTGTGATCAAGATTGAGCCGCCCAGCGGGGACCCGATGCGCAATATGGGTCGCGCGCCGAAAATTGACAGCCCCTTAAAAACCTTCGACTTCCAATTTGATGTTGATAATCGCGGTAAAGAATCGCTGGTCGTGGATCTGACGCAACCCGAGGGCATCGCAATCGTTCAGCATTTATGCAGCAAAGCCCAGATTTTTATGTGCAATCTGCTCCTTGAACGACAGCAAAAATACCACCTAGATCCGGAAACCCTGTTTGCGATCAACCCGACTTTAGTGCATGCAACCCTCACGGGCTATGGTACGACTGGGCCCGACGCTTGGCGGCCAGGATACGATGTCACCGCATTTTTCGGCCGATCCGGTCTTTATGATGCAATGCGTGAGGGTGATGACGGGATTGTGCCCCAAGCGCGACCCGCACAAGGTGACCACACCACGGGCCTTGCCTTTGTCGCCGGCATTCTCGCAGCGCTGAGACAAGCAGAACGGTCCGGGACGGCGCAGACCATCGAAACGTCTCTGTTCGAAACGGCGGTTTGGACCCAAGCATCCGATTATGCAACGACCGCCATGGATTCGGCGCCGGTTCGGCGACGCGCCCGACCGAATATGTTGACGCCCACCGCCAATCGATATCCCTGCGGGGATGGCCAATGGGTCGTATTCAATATGCCGGGTGCCGGCCAATGGCTCGACTTCTGTCGGGCGCTCGGCCTTGAGCATTGGCTCACTGAGGAGAAGTACGCAACACCAAAAGGTCGATACGATCACATGCCCGAACTTACCCAGGGCGTTGACGAGGCCCTAGCGGCAAAAAGCCGCGATGAATGGGGCAAAATATTTGATGCTGCGGGCCTTATTTGGGGACCGGTCCTCGGCCTTCATGAGGTCCCCCAAGACCCCCAAGCCCAAGCGATCAATCTCTTCCCAACCATTAACGATGCAACCCACGGCGACTACACCACCGTTGGAATTCCCATGCGGTTTTCTAAAACCCCCGTCGGACCCACCCGCGCGGCGCCGTCCCTTGGCCAACATTCAAAGGCGATCCTGCAAGAGTTTAATTTCACGCCGGATGCGATCACCGCCTTATCTCAACAAGGGGTGATTCAGGCCGATGACTGAGCAGCCAATCCGCCCAGCCGCCACGGTTATTATTGCCCGAGCCGCAGTGCCGCAGTACGAAATTCTAATGCTGCGCCGAACCAACGCCGCTGTTTTTGCCGGGGGCATGTATGTTTTTCCAGGCGGTAAAATTGACGAAGCCGATGCGGACCCTGAACTGATCAACTATTTCAGCCCGCTGGGCGCGCCGCAACGCCTTCAGCAAAAAGCGCTCGGGGAAACCTGGCAGTCCTCTTGGGTTGCTGGGATTCGAGAGACCTTCGAAGAATCGGGCATTTTACTGGCGTATACCGAAGACGGCGCACTTGCTGACACGAGCAATATGAACCTGGATCAGGCGCGCGCCGAGATTCATGCGGGCAGCTTGACGCTCAAAGCCCTCTGCGCGCGCGAGCAGTTAACCCTCGCCGTTGATCAAATCCACTACTTCAACCGCTGGGTCACGCCTGCGGGCAGGCCCCGGCGATTTGATACACGGTTTTTTATTACCGCCGCGCCACTAAATCAATTGCACCGACATGATGGCGCCGAGACGACTGAGAGTATTTGGATTTCACCGTCTGAAGCGCTACAACGCAATCGCAATGACGACTTCGGCATGATGACGGTGACCATCAAACAACTCGAAACCTTGAACGCGCATCAATCGCTTACCAGTTTGTTAACAATGGCCAGCAGCCAAACAGACTTCCCGTACTACGCGCCGTCTCTGCCGGCCGCGCAACCAAAAAGCAGCTAGCCACGTCTTAATCCTCGCGCAAGGGAGCGCCACCATGATTACAACGCCCACCACGACCCTCGTCGTCGAACACCATGTTGCCTGGATTACCCTGAATCGCCCAGACAGCTTGAACGCGCTGAACCCTGAATTGCGGTGGCAGCTGTCACAACATCTGGATGAAGTGGAAACCAATGATGATATCTGGCTAGCCGTCATTACCGGCGCCGGCGATAAAGCTTTTTGCGCGGGTGCCGACCTCAAAGCCCGCGCACTGTTGAAAACCGCATCAAGGGCGCAACTTGATGAGGTCAAGGCCTATGAAGACGCGACGCGTCACATCATCGAGCGCTGGCAATTTCCAAAGCCGCTCATTGCGATGGTCAATGGCTATGCCCTCGGTGGCGGGCTAGAAGTCGCCATGGCCTGCGATCTGATCATTGCCGCGGATCATGCAACGTTTGGCTTACCTGAGCCAACTCGCGGCTTAATCGCTGGCAGTGCTGGGGTTCATCGGTTGCCCCGCCAGATCGGCTTAAAACCGGCGATGGGCTACCTGCTCACGGGCCGGCACTTCTCCGCACAACGTGCTTATGAACTCGGGCTCATTAATGAAGTGGTGCCCAAAGCCCAGTTGCGCGCAACCGTTCAAGGTTATGTCGATGACATTCTTCGTTGCGCGCCCTTGGCCGTTCGCGCAACAAAGGCCTGCGCGATGCAAGGCCTTGATCATCCCCTGCCCGCCGCCTTTGAAAAGACTTACCCCGAAGAACTGCTCAGAAGAAAGAGTGCGGATGCTTTGGAGGGGCCACGCGCCTTTGCAGAAAAAAGGGCACCGGTGTGGCAAGGCCGATAAGCCTTAACCCAAGCAGTTAATCGTGGTGATTTGCGCTACCTGCCACACCGTGACTGTGGCCGTGCGCCAGTTCATCCGCGGTCGCGGCCCGCACGACTTGGATTTCAAGCTCAAAGGTCAAGGTTCTACCTGCATAGGGATGATTACTGTCTAGATCGACATTAAACCGACCAACCTTCACCACCACCGCGTCCCGCGCGCCGTCTTTGGTATTCACTCGGACCAAACTGCCGGGTTGAATCCGCTTTGGCGGCTTGACCAAATATTTGATCGGCACCCGGTCAAGGGCACCTTCCTGACGAGGGCCATAGGCTTGCTCTGGCGCTAAGGTTACAGAGACCTGCTCCCCTTCGGCTTTACCAGCTAGGGCGGCTTCAAGAGCCGGCAGGATATTACGATGTCCATGGAGATACACCATGGGCGCACCCGGCGCGCTGTGCTCAAGCACCGCCCCCGCTTCATCCACCACTTTGTAATCCATGACCACAACCTGTCCGGCTTCAATCTTCATCCTAGGTCTCCTTTTGCCTTCGGCTCATCGGGGTAATTTCAACTGTCGCTGGTGACAATAACGGTCTAGCACCGCTGCGAATTTTTGACGATCTTTATTGGAAAGCGGCGCGGGCCCTTCGCTTTGAACGCCGCTTGCCCGCAGGGTCTCCATAAAATCCCGCATCGTTAACCGCGCCTTGATCGTCTCAGGCGAATACACCTCGCCTCGAGGACTAACCACCTCAGCACCTAATTCAACCAATTCTGCCGCCAACGGAATATCCTGGGTGACAACCAAATCACCTGGCGCAACCTCTTGCACTAAGCGATGGTCGGCAACATCAAAACCCTGAGGCACCTGAATGAAATGAATATGATCGCCCGGCGGTACCCGCATCGGATGGTTGGCGATCAAGGTAACCTTAATCCCCGTTCGCTCAGCCGCCTTAAAAAGGGTTTCCTTAATGGGCACTGGGCAAGCATCTGCATCGACCCAAATTGCAGCGCCAAGCAGTGCGGTCACCTTAAACAGGATCCGCTAAACGGAGTAACTGTTTGCCTTGATTCTGCCCTGAAAACAATCTTTGCAGGGTCGCAGGAATGGCGTCAAAGCCCTCTTGCACATCTTCAAGGTGGATAATTTTTCCAGACTGATACCAAGGAACCATGTCAGCCAGGAACTCCGCCATTCGACTTAAATAATCAATGACAATGAAGCCTTCCATTCGTGATCGGGTAATCACCAGGTTCATAATATTTTTTGGACCAGGCACTGGCGTCACCGCGTTATAACCTGCAATGCCACCACACAGGATGACGCGCGCATTCAGGGCCAGATGATCTAATGCCGCCTCAAGAATATCTCCGCCAACATTATCGAAGAAGATATTGATCCGATTCGGGCACAACCTTTGAATACCCGCATCAACCGACTCATTCTTGTAATCAATGGCCGCGTCAAACCCGGCTTCCTCGACCAGCCATCGACATTTTTCAGGGCCACCTGCAATACCAATCACCCGAGCGCCTTTGATTTTCGCAATTTGCCCAACCACTTGACCGGTCGCGCCGGCGGCACCCGATACCAAAATGGTATCCCCGGGTTTGGGATCGCTTAAATCGAGTAAGCCAAAGTATGCGGTGAGACCCGTGGTTCCGAAGACCCCAAGGGCCTGCTGGGGCGTAATGCCGGCCGGCAGCTTGCTCAGCCCCAGGCCGCCTTCACTGACGAAGTATTCTTGCCAACCGCCGAGCCCTTGAACCAGATCACCGACAGAAAAACCAGGCGCCTCGGACGAAACCACTTGCCCGACTGTACCCGCCCGCATCACTTCACCGATTGCAACCGGCGGCATATAGCTTTCTGTGTCGTTAACCCACCCGCGCTGGGTTGGATCGAATGACAAATACAGGTTTTTGACCAAAACTTGTCCGGCGGTGAGATCCGGTACTGTCTCCATCCCTCGCTCGAAATGTTCGGGGCCAATCAGTCCTTCTGGGCGCGACGATAGCCGCCATTGTTGGTTTTTCATAAAACTTCCTGTGATGATTTAACGAGTCGATGTGCTTTAAAATTTGGTTACCTGGGTCCGATGTGACCCATCTCGTTGCTTGAACCCGCTCGCTCGGCGCGGGTTTGCTTACATTCGAATGCCTTAGTTTGCAAACGCTGACGGTTTTTTGTGATAACTCAGATAGTAATGGCGCCGACAAACCGATACGTAGTTCGCGTTACCCCCAATGGCAACCTGAGCGCCTTCGGTTATGACATCCCCAGCCTCATTCAATCGTAAAACCATCGTCGCTTTACGGCCACAGTGGCAGATCGCTTTGAGTTCTTTGAGGTTATCCGCCCAGGCAAGCAGGTACTGACTCCCTTCAAAAGGCTCACCTTGAAAGTCTGTCCTGAGCCCATAAGCAAGTACCGGGATATCAATTTCATCACAGACCTGGCCCAACTGGTAAACCTGAGCCTTCGATAAAAATTGAGCCTCATCCACCATCACACAATGAATAACATTTTGGCTCAGTTTCTGGGTTACCAACTCGAATAAATCCACCCCTTTTGCGAACCCCGTTGCGGGCGCAGAGATCCCAATCCTGGAGGTGATTTGGTTTTCACCATAACGGTCATCCAGCGCCGGGCAGAGTAATAAGGTACTCAAACCCCGTTCCTGGTAGTTGTAGCTCGACTGTAATAAAGATGCCGACTTGCCCGCATTCATCGATGAATAATAAAAGTAGAGTTTCGCCATGATCCCTCAAATTCTGCCAAGATCCCTCGGCGCACAAGAAGACGCTGCAGTGGATAGGCCCTATCCACCAAAGGGCATCAATATAACAAATCAAGCAAGCATCTCAACCAAAGATCCCTTACCGACTGATCTCATTAAACCACCAAACCACGCCAAAACCCGCGCCAAGTCTATTGCTTCGCTTTGGGTTCCTTTTGTGTTGGTTTCGTATTCGTTTCATATTGGTTTTGCGTTCATTATACTGTACATTTATACAGCATTAATGCAATCCACAAACCTAAACCTGAAGGGCTCAATCATCCCGCAATGAATCCGCCAAAACCGAATCAATAAAACGAATCAAATCAACAGTGAACCCTTCAAACCGCAATCACCTAAGACCGTAATCTGAAGCAGATGACACCGGATGCCCGACCCTCAATGCCAAACGCTGTGCATCAATCCACCCCGGTTGGCTCACCTCACGCCGCCTATGCAGAACTGCATTGCCTGACAAACTTCACCTTTTTAAGAGGGGCCTCACATCCAGAAGAATTAGTTGAGCGCGCCTCAGCACTGGGCTATACCGCACTGGCCATTACCGATGAATGCTCCATGGCCGGTGTTGTCAAAGCCCACATCGCAGCTAAACGATGTCAGTTAAAACTCATTATCGGTAACGAACTCACCTTAGAAGACGGCACTAAAATTATCCTTCTTGCGAAGAACCGACAAGGCTATGGCGAACTCTGTCATATCATCACCTTGGCCCGAAGGCGGGCCAAGAAAGGTCAATACCAGGTAACCTTGAAGGACTTCAAGGGATCAACCGAACATCTCATTGCGATCTGGATACCCCAACATCAGCAACGACTTGAACCCGGCGGCCGACCAAGTGCGTTAAAGACCCTCTTTGGCGACCGGCTTTGGCTTGGCGCTGTACGAGCGCTCGACGGCTTCGATCATGTCCAGACAGAAGACCTAAAAGCCATCGCCTCCGCACACACCCTACCGATTGTTGCTTGTGGTGATATTCAAATGCATGAGAGCAACCGAAAACCGTTACTCGATACCCTTTGCGCAATTCGCCATGGATGCTCAGTTCAATCTGCCGGTCGATTATTACAAAGCAATGCTGAGCGCTATCTCAAAACCCGTGCTGAATTGACCGAACTCTATCCTCAGCAGTGGCTGTTCAATACTCGCAACATCGCTGAGGCCTGCACCTTCTCACTCGACGAACTCCGCTATGAATACCCGAAAGAGCTGGTGCCAACGCATCAAACACCGGCATCGTATCTATCGAGCTTAACCTGGGCCGGCGCCAATCAACGTTGGCCCGACGGCATACCCGACACCGTTGCCGTGCAAATCAAAAAAGAATTAGATCTGATTAACGAGCTGAATTATGAGTACTACTTCCTGACCGTTTTCGACATCGTTCGATTTGCTAAATCACGCGATATTTTATGTCAGGGACGAGGGTCCGCCGCCAACAGTGCCGTTTGTTATTGCCTAGAAATTACCGAGGTCGATCCAGCTCAAATGAACCTATTGTTCGAACGCTTTATCTCCAAGGAGCGTGATGAGCCACCGGATATTGATGTCGACTTTGAGAATGCCCGCCGAGAAGAAGTCATTCAATATTTATATAAAAAATACACCCGCGAGCGGGCGGCCCTTGCGGCAACCATCGTTACCTACAGACCGAAAAGCGCCATCCGAGATGTTGGAAAAGCCCTTGGCCTTGATCAACCTTTGGTTGAGAAAATTGCCAGCAACCTGTCTTGGTGGGACCAAAAAACAAGTCTACTTGAACGATTCGAAGAAGCCGGAGTGCATCACGACAACCCCATCATCAACCAATACATCGCCTTGGTTGAGATGCTGCTGGGCTTTCCCAGACACCTCTCGCAACACGTGGGTGGATTTGTGATTTCGAGTGGCCCGTTATCCCACTTAGTACCGATTGAAAATGCTGCCATGCCGGATCGAACCATCATCCAGTGGGATAAGAATGATCTTGAAGCACTGGGTCTATTAAAAATAGATATTCTCGCGCTTGGCATGCTGACCGCCATCAGAAAATCAATTGACCTGATCAATCAGATTAGGACCCAAGCGCTAACGGTTGCGAGCATTCCAAAGGAAGATAGCGCGACCTACAAAATGCTCCAACGCGGTGACAGCATTGGGGTTTTTCAAGTGGAATCCAGAGCCCAGATGGCCATGTTGCCTCGGTTGCAACCCGCCACTTATTACGACCTGGTCATTCAAGTGGCCATTGTTCGGCCGGGCCCAATCCAAGGCAAGATGGTCCATCCCTATCTAAAACGACGCCAAGGCGACGAACCGGTTATCTACGCCAACGACGCGGTTAAATCTGTTTTAGAAAGGACCTTGGGCGTGCCTATTTTCCAAGAACAGGTCATCAAACTTGCCGTTGTTGCCGCCGGCTTTACACCCGGCGAAGCCGATCAATTGCGGCGCGCGATGGCGGCCTGGAAACGCAAAGGCGGCCTGAATCACTTTGGCGACAAACTCATTCAAGGCATGCTGGATCGAGGACACGACCTCGCATTTGCAGAGCGCTTATTTGAACAGATTAAAGGGTTTGGCGATTACGGCTTTCCAGAATCCCATGCTGCAAGCTTTGCATTACTGGTTTATCTTTCTGCCTGGTTAAAATGCCATGAGCCCGCCGCCTTTTACTGCGGGTTACTCAATAGCCAACCTATGGGGTTCTACAGCCCGTCACAGCTCATTCAAGATGCCCGACGTCACCAGATAGCAGTTCGCGCCGTCGATGTGCAATCAAGTCATTGGGAGAGCACCCTAGAAAGCACGCCAAGCCTGTCAGCCGCTGATCAACCCGCTATCCGGCTAGGACTTCAAAGTATTAAAGGTCTCAGCCAGGCCGGCGCCGAACGCTTAATCCAGAGCCGCGAAGCTGGAACCTGGGCGAGCCTGGATGCCTTAAAGCAAAAGGCTCAGCTTGATCAAAAAGATCTGGATCGCCTGGTCGATTCCGGCGCCTGCTTAAAACTCTCAGGGCATCGTCATCAAAGCCATTGGCACGCCACCGGGATCGCTGAGCCCCCGCCTTTATTTGAAGCTTTGGGCTGGGCACCCAGTGACAGCGTAACGCTTACCGCCCCTTCCGAAATAGAGGATATTAAAGCAGACTATAACAGCCTAAAGTTCACCCTGGGCCGGCATCCGATGAGCATTATCCGACCTCAGAACAAAGCCTTAAAGCGCACGCTTGAAGCCACGCAATTACCCAGCATCCGACACGGCCGGTTTGTTGAGGTTGCCGGCTTGGTCACTGGGCGGCAGCGTCCCTCAACGGCCTCCGGCATTATTTTTATGACGCTCGAAGATGATACCGGTAATATCAATATTGTTATTTTTAATACCGTTTTGGCGCGTTTCAGAGCAGAAACTTTAAAAGGACAACTGCTTCGCGTTAAAGGTATCCTAGAAAAAAAAGGACCGGTCATTCACGTGGTCGCCGGACATTTAGAGGACTTAAGCCCTCTCTTGAAGGATTTCAGCATGAAATCAAGAGACTTTCATTAGCCCGCGTCAAGACCGTGCGTCACAAAAAATATGGCGGCTGCAAAACCTGTTTTAGGCGCCGATAGCAAGGGTTCCGATGTCTGCCAACAACACAGTGATCCAAAAGAGTCGCTACACCGAGGGTTCGATCGGGTTGCATGTTTTGCAACTCTCAAGCGTCATGATTTTCGGTTTTCTCGCCATGACCTTAGGCAGCCTCATCGAGCTTTACTATATTGGCCAGATCGGCACGAGCGCATTGGCGGCGGTCGCCTTTATGTTTCCGTTAACGATGGCGCTGAATGCGTTTACCCGAGGCATTGGTATTGGCGCATCTACCCTAATTGCACAGGCAATGGGCCAAAGCGACCACCAACGCACCTCAGAAATTGTCACCCACTGCTACCTGCTCGTGACCACCTTAACGATCTTGATTGCCTTTGCATTAAGCCTTTTATCTGAGTCCGTGCTGGCAACCCTCGGCGCCAGCGGCGACGTGCTCAACCTCAGCACTCAGTACAGTCGTATCTGGTTGCTTGGCTTTCCGGCTATGGGTTTGGCCATGGTCTCAAACGGTCTGATTCGGGCCTACGGCAACCCAACCTTTCCAGGCTACATCATGACCATCGCGCCCGTGATTCAAGTGTTAGTGGGGCCCGTTTTAATTTTTGGTTGGTTTGACATCGCCCCGATGGGTCTCAATGGCGCCGGTTGGGCATTCGTGATCGGCGGCTTGGCACAATTGGCGCTGGCGGCATATTGGTATTTCTTTAAAGCAAGGCTCGTGTACAACTCGCTGAAGCACTTCAGTACGAATTGCCGGCAAATCCTGCAGGTTGGTCTACCAGCGGCTGCAACAAATTTGATTCAACCCGTGTCTCTAGGCCTTGTGACCTATTTACTTGCTGGCTTTGGTGATGAAGTGATCGCAGGGTTTGGGATTGCCAGCCGCATTGAATCGGTCGTCGGCATGGTTGTAATTGGCATCTCAACCAGTGTCGTACCCTTGGTTGGGCAAAACTGGTCTGCTGGTCTGGTTGATCGCGTTAACCATAGCCTGCGCATCTGTTACATCGGGTGCATCAGTTGGGGGGCAACCGCCGCCGTGATTATGTGGTTTGGCGCGGACTTTTTCGTTTCTGGCATCAATGAAGACGCCGCGGTGATGACCGTGGCCGTGGCCTTTCTGCACATTGTGCCTTTGTCGATCGGCTTCATGGGTATGATGACGGTCGCAACGCATGGCTTTAATGCCCTAAGACGCCCAATCCCCGCCCTCTGGCTTTCGATCGCGAGACTCGTTCTCGTTTACCTGCCTTTAGCGCTCATTGGTCGAGCCCTATTCGGTTACATCGGTGTGTTTTGGGCAACGGCGATTGCCAATTTGGTTTTAGGAATCATTTCAGCCGCTTGGCTAAAACGACTGATCACGACCTTGACCGGCAGCCAAGCCTCAACAAAGGGTTAACGGCCCTAGTCTGCACGGCGCCACCCAGCCCAGCGGCGCCTTAAGAAAGGGTATCTTGAACCGCTTTGTCTGAAACCACTCTGCCGTGAATTGCGCAGCCTCAGTCAAAAGCGCTAGATCGTTTTTGAGTCGATTTGGATTGGCTTTATGGCAATTGTTTATTGTTTGCGCCAACCCAATTTTTTGGGTTGGCGATCGCAGCAAGCGACTTTATCGAGACAGGACGAGACGCGCTCGAACTTTACCTGGATCCTCTGTGCGATCAACCACCATCTGATCCAGCCCAACCGACTGCTCTCGTCGAAGCGCGTCGGTCAACGTCATCAATTCGGCAAAGGCAACCTGTTCAAACCAAAGACTGACCGAATCACCTTCGGGCTGCATACGATTCGGGGTGATACCCAACTGGCTGGTTGCACTGGTAATGACGGTCAACAGATTACCCTCGAAAGGCTTATTACCGCTCTGACCCAACAACGCTCTGGCTTGACCTTCGGTTTGTTTCATCATGGTAAGCTGCGCCAATTGCCGTTCACGCTCTTTTAATTGATCAACTTGAAACTGATGAACCGGCTGCCAGATCAGTCCATAAACCAGTAGGCAGGACAAAAACGCGCTGAGCCCTAGCAGCAGTCGCTGCTCACTGGTTTTTAATTGTCGAAACCGCGTTAAGTAGATTGCCAGTTTTTGCTTCATGGCCGATCCCCCATTCGAACCCGCAAGCTACCCCTGACTGATGATTTTTCTTGCGAGATGGTCCCAATTTCAGATTGAAATCCCGCCGCATTCAACACCTCAGCCAAACCCATAATCTGCTCACTCCGCTCACCCGATAATTGCAGCATCAGGTCGCCTCGACCTGCGTTAAAGTTCAAGTTATCCAGCTGTAATCGAGCCGCCACCAACGCAGGACTCACGGTGTCTAACACTTTAGTAAGGCCCAACTGATCCTGCTGGCCACCCGCGTTTAGTCGACTTCGCCAGCGTCGCCCTAGGTCTCTCGGGTTTTTGTCATTGGGGTACAAGCCCTCGTACAAAGTTCTAGCCTCTGCGGCCATATCATTTGCTTGATTAAATAAATACAGACCCTGCGCACCCGCAAAGAGCAGTTGCAAGACCATAACGAACAACGCAACTTTACCCAGCTGCCATAGCCAGGTCTTGCCGCTTGCGCCTTGGCTTGCCTGGGCAAATTGACCCTGCCGAAAATTCAGTCGTTTCGTTTTAGGTTGCTGATGAAGATACTGCAATAAAGACCGTGCTGGCGCGGGCAGGCGCTGGGACTGATCGACAAATGCGCTGGGCAAAAGCGCCTCTAGGGATTGTCCTTCGGTGAAATCAACGATATTCAAGGCTAACAAATCACCGTGATACAACAGCTCGAGTCGCGTCAAAATCTGAGCCGTCTCAAACGCCACCATCTCGGCATCCCCTTGGGATAAAAGCGCCACGTCATCGTCAACAACCAACAGGCATTGATCGCAGGCAATCACATCCAAATCAATTCCCAAAAATTCCGGATCCAGACCAATGGTCTTTAACCCGCCTAAACAGTCTGCCAAAAAGCGCTCATCGATGACCCCAACCGTCAGGTCATTGCCCCGCCGTTCCCCTATCGCGATAAAGCAGTCTGCCACATCACAGGCGAGATACTCTTCAACCAAATAAGGCACGGCATCAAGGATCTGCCGAGTTGGCTTGGGCGGGACTTCAATCGTTTTCAGGAGCACTGATTCGCCGGACAGCAGCACACTGGTGTGTAAAGGCAGTTCGTACTCGGACAACACCTCGGCAAGGTCCTCTAAGGTGCCTTGACCTTCTCGCAGCGGGAGCTGAGCGTCATCCAGCAATAACCATTTTAGTGCTTGGTCCCGCCAATGGATTACTAAATTTTCAAAGGCCATTGGCTAGTATCTCTTCTTCCGGCACAAAAGGTGTAAACCGCTCATTATTTTTTCGCTGATAAACCGTCATCTTCCCAGTGGTCGCATCCCGAAACACAAAGCTGGTCAAAAATACAATTTGCGATCCGAATCGGGCTCTCGTGTTCACTTTGAAAAAAGAAGATTGTACACCAAGTCCCGCTGGCTTCACTGCCAATCCAGCCAATTCAGGTTGCTGTAAAAATTGCTCAACGGATTCGAAGCCGTCAACGCGCAGCCTCGATTCCGCAAGACTTGTCGCGCTTTCCAGATTCAGGTCTGTCGCCAGTGTCTGCAAAACCATTGGCGGCGCGGTATTTACATTTAGCGCGCCACCTGCGGTTGGTAAAACCGTCATGACCTCTGACAAACGGCCATAGGCCTCATCTGTCATCGTCCGGAGCAACCGGATCTCTGAGAGATCCTGCAGCGGTTGACCGCTCGTTCTATACGGTCGTTCAAGCCCCAGATAATAATAATCCTCAGCACCACCTGGCCTGACCTCACCATCGATATCACTGAAATCAAGTAACTCATCCATCCAACTCGGATTCAAGCCTATTTGTGATGACAGTAGCGACAACTTTTCCGCAATCAGACTATTACCCTCGTTTGAGGATATGAAATCATTGAGATTGAATACGCTCTGCAGATCTTGAATCACGATATCGACCTCACCTGACTCAAACTCAAAAGCAAGATCCGTGGCAGCCCAGGCTTCGCTTAAGTCGTCTTGCTCAGGGCGCTCTTTAAAATCACGAGCAAGCAGTTGCCGGGCATACTCTTCCCCCCCTGTCGCATAGTAATAGGCCTGAGCTCGATCAAAATACCGCGTGGCCGATGAGATGGCGCGATGCTGATTCTTGGCAATCGAGACGCTGAGTACCGTGGCGATGGTTACAACGAGCAGCACAATCATCAGCGCGACCCCCTGCTGCCGGCGCCTCATAATCATAAAACACCATCCAATACTGACGGCGAAAGGGGTTGCAACGCCGGTTCAAACTCGTCGTCCTGATCGGTTTCTATATCATTGAGGTTGTCTTCAGAGTCCAGCGCGCCCGCGCTACCTTGCGTTAAAAACGGGACGTATTCCGGTAAGTTAACGCGTCGGGTTAGATCACCCCACAACTCGGTGCTAATCGTTAGCTCAACCCCGATCGGCAGTTCATCACCATCCTCGGCGGTAATAACTTCCTGACGCGAGCCATCGGCGTTAATCAAACTGACTTTAAAGTCAGTCACTCCGGTCATTAACGTTTGAACCCGGGGCTTTGTGTCTTGCGCCCGATCAAGGATTAACCAAACAACTCGCTGCAACGCCTCGCCATTATATTGGTAGGCCACCCGCTGTAACTGACTCCTTGGCAACTTCAAAGGGTTACGCCAACCACCCCGGGTAAATTCTAACGGATACAAACCTTGATTGACTGAGACAGCGGCGATTGGATCACCGAATTCATCACGGACCCCTCGATAAACCAAAGCCGAAACATCCCGGTCAAGCATTTTAAAAACGCGCACCAGGGTCCGGTATTCGTCAGTCCGTTCCTCCATTTGGCGCTCAATACTCGATACACTGCGTAGCATTTGATTCGACGCTAATCCAAGTATCGAGAAGATCGTCATCGCGATCAGAACCTCAAGCAACGTAAACCCCAATGCGCGCGTCATCAGTTGCGGCCAACATAGCCATACAAGACGGCCAGCTCCTGATCGACCGCAGCATCATCTCTGACGGACACTTCGAGCCGCTTTAAGTCCGCATCGCTCGTTGCCTCAACGCGAACCAACACTTGAAACCGCCGGTTCGCCATCAAGATTTCAGTTTGCTTGCGAGTCGGTTGCAAGAACGGGTCGTCGTCACCACCCCGACTGGTCAACTCATTCATTACGTTCTGCGCGACCGTAAAGGCTAAAAGCTGCTCTTGCATCCGACTGGTCTGAACCACTGCCAAGGAAGCATTTTTAGTCAACGCGAGTGCAATCACCGCAAACACCGCAAGCGCCACCATCACCTCGATTAAAGTGAATCCTTGAAACAATGCGCGCTTATTACTCATCACGTTCTATGGGCGTCCTACTTAAGGCGAAGTCTCCGAAGCCTTCGGTCGACAACCCCATCCACCAGCCATCCTCGGCGACCAGGCTCAATTCAAAGATCGAGGTTTCGCCGCTCGATAACAGCAACAATTCGGGCTGGGGCTCGTTGCTCGCCCCTGAGTCATTGCTCTGCTGCGCCTCTTCAGTCGGCTCGACCAATCGTAAGGGCTCGCCTTCCGTTGAGAGCTCTAAAATTAGTCCTTGGGGTAACTCGTGGTGTCTCAACTCCGGGGCATCTGACGGCACCCAGGTTTGACGACTTTCATCAAAAATGACGAACCCGTAGCTGTCTGGCGCCAGTTCAACCCCAATTTCGACGGCATCAACTTGCGCGGTCTCAAGGCCATACTCAAAAACAAATTTCAGCCGATCCGCCTCTTCCTCGAAGTCGGCTTGAGACACAAATGCGGGCAGATTTGCAACGACAAGCCCGGTCAGCAAAGAAACAATAAACAGCACAACCAGGATTTCAATCAGCGTAAAACCCTTCATAACCCGCCGCTTAATGCCTAGAGATCCGATAGTTTCAAATCGGCATCGACACCCTCGCCACCTTCACGTCGATCTGAGCCCAAAGAATACACTTCGATTTGACGGCCCTCGCTGAAATACAGATAAGGCTCACCCCAAGGATCAATCGGCAGTTTCTTAAGATAACCATCGGCATTCCAGCGCCTAGGTTCTGGGTAACCGCTCGGCTTATCAACCAAAGCTTCCAGCCCCTGATCTGTGCTCGGGTAGTGACCGTTGTCCATACGATACAAATCAAGGGCATTGCCTACCTGTTGCAAATCCGATCGAGCCGCAGTGGCCCGTGCCTCATCCGGCCGGCCAACGATATTCGGCACGATTAACGCCCCTAGGATACCCAAAATAACCACAACGACCATAATTTCGATGAGGGTAAAACCTGTCTGACGATTTGAACCAGTCTTCGGTTGCATCATTGTCTGCTTCTTCCTCTTTTGTTTTCCATAATCTGTTATTTTCAAAAATGAATGCCCAACCGTTTTGCGAAGGCGCTCGATCTAGAATCATCCAACCAACTGATTGAGGTTGATGATCGGCAGTAGAATCGCCATCACAATGGTAAACACCGCACCGCCCATAATGACGAGCATCAGGGGGCCGATCAAACTCAATAATGTGGCGAGCAGCGATTCAACATCCTGCTGCAGATAGCGTGCAACCCGAGCCAACATGCCATCTAACTCACCACTCGCCTCGCCGCTCGCGATCATATAAAGCATCATTGGCGGAAAGTAGCCACTCGTCTGCAGCGCAGCTTGCAAACTACTGCCTTCGCTCACGCGCAAGGTGGCGCGCACGACTTCGGTCCGAAGCCAGGTATTGGACACGACCTCCCCCGCGATTTTCATGGCCTCAACCAACGGCACACCGGATGCGGTCAGAATACTCAAAGTACTCGCAAACTGAGCAATATTTCGACCCCGACTCATCTTGGCAACGAGCGGTGCTTTCAAAAGAAAGCGATCATACTGCAACCGGTTTTTTTCAATCAATAAAAGTTGCCGAACCGAAAGGCCCAGTCCGATCAGACCCAAGCCTACGAGCCAGCCATAGCCTGCAACAAAATCACTCGCGGCAATCACGGCCTGCGTTAGGGCCGGGAGAGCTTGTCCGGTATCGGCGAAAACCGTCACAATATCGGGCACCACATAACCCAGCAAACCGGCCAAGATCAACAAAGTTAGAACAAACAAAATAACGGGATAAACGAGTGCCTGCTGTACCCGCATCGCAGATTCGTATTGGGCTTCGCTAAAATCCGCGAGCTGATTTAAAACGGCATCGAGATGCCCAGACGATTCGCCCGCCGCAACCGTTGCACGAAACAAATCTGGAAAGGCTTTGGGGTAGATTTCAAGACTTCGTGCTAAGGAATACCCTTCCAAAACGCGTGCTCGCACTGTGGCCAACATTTTTTGAGTTTTTGGCATTTCAGTTTGGCGAGACACTGCTAGAAGTGATTCTTCGATGGGTAATCCCGCCGCAATCAAGGTCGCCAATTGGCGGGTAATGAGCGCCCGCTCACTCACCGACAACGCAGGCTGAAAGAAACTCGATAAGAAATCATTGGACGAGCCAGTCTCGCCCTCACCTTGACGGGTCAAGCTCACACTCGTTGGCGCTAATCCCTGATCTCGCAGCATTTGCCGAACTTGGCGGGCGGAATCACCTTCAAGCAGACCTTTTTTCTGGCGTCCACGTGAATCTAAAGCTTGGTAATCAAAGGCTGGCATCGTTTATATCAATCAGCCATCGTGACGCGGAGGATTTCATCAATGGTGGTCATACCCGCAAGCACTTTACTGCGTCCATCGTCCCGAATACCCATCGAATGAAGACGCGCCTGCTTCTCCATTTCTGGCTCAGACGCGCCCATATGGATCATCTCTCGAAGTCCGTCATCAACCACAATGATTTCATAGATGCCTTGGCGGCCGCGATAGCCTTCATTCGCGCAAGCATCACATCCTACCGCGCGATAAATCACAGCCGAGACATCTTCCTCAAGATTGAGAAATCCCCGCTCATACGCATCGGGATCATGCGCTGTTTTACACTGATCGCACAGCACTCTGACTAAGCGCTGCGCAACCAATCCAGCAATACTGTTAGACAACAGATACGGCTGCACGCCCATATTGGCCAAACGCGTAATCGCGCCAATTGCTGTGTTGGTATGCAGCGTTGATAGGACTAGGTGTCCTGTTAAGCTCGCCTGAACGGCGATGTCTGCGGTCTCATAGTCGCGAATTTCACCGACCATCACAACGTCCGGGTCCTGTCTTAAGATCGCACGCAAGCCTTTTGCAAAAGTCATATTGGCTTTCGCATTCACTTGCGTCTGACCAACGCCTTCCACATCGTATTCGATGGGATCTTCAACCGTTAAGATGTTGCGACTGCTGTCATTGAGCTGATCTAACCCAGCATACAAGGTGGTCGATTTCCCAGAACCGGTTGGACCCGTCACCAAAATAATACCATGGGGGCGCGTGAGTAAGCCCTGCATGCCGTTCAGACCGGACGATTGCATTCCCAGAAACTCAAGGCTCTTGCGACCATCTTGCTTGTCCAAGAGTCGCATCACCACACGCTCGCCGTTGCTTGCCGGGATGGTTGAGACCCGCACATCGACCTCCTTACCACCAACGCGAACTGAAATACGGCCATCTTGAGGCAACCGTTTTTCGGCAATATCGAGCTTCGCCATAACCTTGATGCGCGACACTAAGAGTGGCGCTAGAGCGCGCCGAGGCGACACGATTTCACGCAGCACGCCGTCGACCCGAAATCGAATCACCAAACGGCTTTCATAGGTTTCTACGTGAATATCTGAGGCACCCACCTTGATGGCTTCGGTCAGCAAACTGTTAATCAATCGAATGATGGGGGCGTCGTCATCCTGCTCAAGCAAATCGCCGTTTTCAGGTAACTGATCCATCAAACTGGACAAGTCCATCGAGTCGCCAAGATCTTCGATAAAGGCCATCGCCTCGCCGCTATCCTCCTCGTAGGCTCGGGACAACAACCCATCGAATTGGCTGGGATCAACCGCTTGAATTTCGGATAGGCGGCCCACAAAGCGCTGTACCTCAGAGTAAACAGCGGGCGAAAGCGGCGCCTTGTAGATCAGTTTCGTTTCCGCCACATCATGGGTTGGGCTCTGAAGAATCACACCAAAGCGTTTCGCAAAACCAAACGGCAAGCGCTTTTTATGCTGCTGAGCATTCACTTGTAGATCAGACATAGCTGCAACAATCCCCATAAAACCATCGTTTTGAAAGACTTATAAATCCGCGGGATACCTTTTAAATTAATGGAACCCTGTCGGGACCCCACGTTTTGTAAAACGCGATCCGACAGCTTGCGTGGGTCCAGCGCGGCCCATCCTGCTTGCCCGAATCAGGCCAATTGTAGCAGTCTTGGGCTAGAATTCACGCCCAAGGCACGGGAACTTTTTTTTTGGTGCAATTTCGAATAACATCAACCTCACTAATGTTGGGGTGCCACATTATGAAATTGAGTGATATCGATCTGAATCTTTTCGTGGTTTTAGATGCCATTTATACCGAAGGCAACTTAACCCGCGCCGGAGAAATCATTGGCATTACGCAACCTGCCGTCTCGAACTCTTTATCGCGTCTGAGAACGCTGTTTGATGATCCGCTTTTTGTCAGGACAGCCGATGGCATGATCCCAACACCGGTTGCCCAAAACATTATCGGATCAGTACGGCAAGCCCTAGACCTCGTCCGCTCGAGCGTTCAAGACAGCGAGCATTTTGATCCACTCAATTCTGATAAACGGTTTCGGATCTCAGCGAATGATCTGACCGAAGCCATCCAAATTCCACCACTCATTCGGTTGCTGAAACAAGTCGCACCTAAGACCGTGCTTGAGTGTTATCAGGTTAGACGACGCGATCTCAATATTGAGCTGGCATCGGGTAATTTAGACTTGGCCATCGATGTCCCGCGAACGCCGGATCCCCAAATCAAGCATACCCCACTGCGAACCAGTCCCCAGGTCTGCGTTGTCAGAAAAGACCATCCTTTGGTGTCGGGTACGCTTGACCTCGCCAATTACCTTGAATTAGAGCACATTCATATTTCCTCTCGTCGGGGCGGCCTAGGATTGGTTGATCTTGCGCTCGGTAAAATGGGTAAAAAGCGCAATATTGTCTTGCGCACGCAGCATTACTTATCATCGCCTCTTTTGGTGGCCACAACGGACCTTGCCATTACCGTGCCGATGACCTTTGCTCGATTTCTTCTTGATCTAAGCCCAGTGCAGGTTTTTGACCTGCCGTTTGATGCCCCAGAGCTTGAAACCCATCTGTACTGGCACGAAAGCACGGACAAAGATCAATCGAACCAATGGTTTCGGTCATTGGTGATAGAGTCGGCGCAGTCTTAATGAACCCTGGCCGAGTCTTATGAACTTTGTTGGTCGTCACATCCTGAGCGTCGATCAATTCGCGCGCGCCGATATCGAACGCGTTTTCACGGTTGCTGATACAATGAGGCCCTACGCGTTGAGGCAAAAAGTGACCCGCGTACTCGAGGGCGCCATTCTCGGCAACATGTTCTTTGAGCCAAGCACGCGGACCCGAGTGAGCTTTGGTTGTGCTTGGAATCTGTTGGGCGGCGAAGTCCGGGAAACCACTGGCATCAAAGCATCAGCGCTGGCCAAAGGCGAATCCTTTTACGACACCGCCCGCGTATTGTCCGGTTATAGCGATTTGATTGTGATGCGCCATGAAAAAAGTGGTTCTGTTGCAGAGTTCGCGGCCGCGAGCCGAGTACCGGTTATCAATGGTGGCGACGGCGCGAACGAGCATCCCAGCCAAGCATTGCTTGACTTGTACACCATCAGCCGAGAACTTGCTGATCACGGCAAAGCGGTTGATGGCATGACCATTGCCCTCGTCGGGGACCTGCGGTACGGCCGAGCTGTCCATTCTTTGTGTAAACTGCTTGCTGCCTACCAGGGTATCCAATTCTCTCTGATTTCGCCGGAGGCTTTAAAGCTCCCGGTTGCCTATGTGGAATTATTGCGCAAACAAGGCCACGAGGTGGTTGAATCCGACGCTTTACCAACCGGTATTCAACGGGCGGACATTGTTTATGTGACACGAACACAAGAAGAACGCTTTGAAACGCCTGAAGATGCGCAGCGGTATAAAGGGATCTTTAGGCTGAATCAAGCCATCTATACTGAGTTTTGCGAACCCAATACCGTGATCATGCACCCGCTGCCGAGAGACTCCAGAGCTGACGCGAACGAACTCGATAACGATTTGAACGACAACCCCAATCTCGCTATTTTTCGCCAAACCGATAACGGTGTTCTGATTCGGATGGCGCTTTTTGCCCTGATTTTAGATGTTGCTGATCAAGTCGAGGCAAGTAGTCGAGCCGTCAACTGGTATACCGCAAAACGATTTTAAGAATCCCCATCGTCCCGGCGAGCGCCGGGATCACACTCAAAACGATTCACGGAGAGGACTACAATGTTACATGACTCGATCTTAGGAACCATTGGGAATACGCCCGTTGTTCGCCTGAATAAAATGGCGCCCGCTGGGCAAACCATTTATGCCAAAATCGAAGCCTTTAACCCCATGGCCTCGGTCAAGGACCGATTGGCTATTGCGATCATTGAAGATGCTGAGCGACGCGGTACGATTAAACCAGGCCAAACGGTGATTGAGGCGACTTCCGGCAACACAGGCATTGCCTTGGCGATGGTTTGTGCTGCCAAGGGCTACCCGTTTGTTGCCACCATGGTCGAAACCTTCTCGATTGAACGCCGAAAAATAATGAAGGCCCTTGGCGCGCGCGTCATACTCACCCCAGCGGCAGAGCGGGGTTCCGGCATGGTCGCAAGAGCCGAAGCACTTGCAAAACAACATGGTTGGTTTATGGCCGGCCAATTCGAAAACCCGGCCAATCCGGCCTATCACCGTAATACCACAGCACCAGAAATCCTGAGAGACTTTGCAGGCCATGACCTGGATTATTTCGTGAGCGGCTGGGGAACCGGCGGCACCATGACCGGAACCGGTCAGATCCTCAAAGTCGCTCGCCCCGACATTAAAATTATCGGCGTTGAACCCCAAGAAGCTGCGCTCTTGTCCGGCAATCCCTGGTCACCGCACAAGATACAAGGTTGGACCCCGGACTTCATTCCCGAGATTCTTGACCCATCGGTTACTGATGACCTGATCTTAGTATCTGACGAGGCATCATTAGAGACCGCCCGAGATCTGGCGCGATTCGAAGGCATATTTTGTGGTATTTCTTGTGGTGCAACGATGGCTGGCGCGCTAAAAATCGCAGCCGAAGTCGCGCCAGGGCAAACCTTTTGCGTTATGTTGCCAGACACCGGCGAGCGATACTTGTCGACGCCTTTGTTTGAACACCTGACTGAAGACAGTGACGATGAATGGTTAGCGGCGCAGGCGTAGGACTTGTTGTCGCGCCGAAGTCTTTGAACCCGGAAACCTTGGCTTGGACCGAGCTTGAAACCGAGCTGGGTTGGGCAAGTATTGCAACCTCGTCTTCGGCTATCCATGCACTCGTTTTAACCGACCAGTCAGATCCAGAGGGCGTTGGATTAAGTCAGGTCTTAAACAGGCCAGCGCTCAAAACCGCGCGCGCCGCATGGGCCAATCAAAACCAGCGGTGGATACGATCAGCGATTGCTCGATTGGTTGATGAAACGCTTGAACCGCTGCCGCTCGCTTTAGGGGGTAGTCTCTTTGACCGTGAAACCTGGCGTCACATCCAACTGATCCCGCCAGGCGACACCATGAGCTATCAACAGCTCGCCCGTAAAATGAACCGATCAAGTGCCGCTCGAGCTGTGGCATCGGCGTGCGGCCGGAACCGGCACGCGCTGCTCATTCCCTGTCATCGCGTCATCCGATCAGATGGCGGGCTGGGCGGCTATCGCTGGCAACTCGACCGCAAAGCCCGCATTCTTACCCATGAACGCGAGGCAAAGCGCGCGGCGCGCGAAGGCTGAAGAGAACGCGGCCATAAAAAAACCCTGACTGCAAAACAATCAGGGTTTTTAAACATTACGCATTTTTCAGCGCATGACGCGTTACAACATGCTGTCCAGTTCTGGTACTGCTTTGAACAAATCAGCCACTAACCCGTAATCCGCAACTTGAAAAATCGGAGCGTCTTCGTCTTTGTTGATGGCAACAATGACTTTGCTGTCCTTCATCCCAGCAAGATGCTGAATGGCGCCGCTGATACCCACCGCGATATAGAGGTCCGGGGCCACAATCTTACCCGTTTGCCCAACCTGCATATCATTGGGCACAAAGCCTGCATCAACCGCTGCGCGTGACGCGCCAATTGCAGCCCCCAGCTTATCTGCTACGCTTTCAAGCATTGCAAAATTTTCACCGTTCTGCATGCCACGACCACCCGAGACGATAATGCTGGCGGCGGTCAATTCAGGTCGCTCCAGCGCGACAACATCTTCACGAACCCAAGATGACACGCCCATTGCAGCCGGCGCATCAACGGCTTCGATCGTCGCACTGCCGCCTTCGGCTGAGACGGGGTCATAGGCCGTTCCGCGAACGGTGAGTACTTTAACCGCGTCACTACTTTGAACCGTTGCAATCGCGTTGCCTGCGTAGATGGGTCGCTTAAACGTATCTTCAGATTCAACTGAGACAATCTCGGAGATCTGTGACACATCTAATAAAGCAGCAACCCGCGGCATATAATTTTTGCCTGAGGTGGTCGCCACAGTCAGAATGTGCGAGTAACCTTCCGCGACAGATACGATTAGATTCGACAACTCTTCCGCCAAGGCATGCCCATAATTCTCATGATCGGCAAGCAGTACTTTCTGTACGCCCTCGACCTTCGCCGCGGCATCTGCGGCGCCTTGGCAATTCTGCCCCGCAACCAATATATGGATATCACCGCCTATCGCCTTGGCCGCGGCCACCGCAACCTGTGTTTGAACCTTTATGTTGTTCTGATCGTGTTCTGCAATGACTAAGACACTCATGAAATCACCTTCGCTTCGTTTCGCAATTTGTCGACTAACACCTCGACACTTTCTACTTTAATACCCGCGGCTCGCTCTGCAGGCGGCTCGACCTTTAGGGTCTTCACCCGGGGGGATACATCGACGCCAAGGTCTGCTGGCGTAAAAATATCAATCGGCTTCTTCTTTGCCTTCATGATGTTTGGCAAAGACGCATATCGCGGCTCATTCAAGCGCAGATCTGTGGTCACGATGGCCGGCAACTTAACGGTGATGGTTTCAAGACCGCCATCTATTTCACGAGTGACCGTTGCAGAATCTTCGCCAAGATCGATCTCTGAGGCGAAAGTTGCCTGAGCCAGCCCCGCCAGCGCGGCTAACATTTGTCCTGTCTGAGAGTTATCACCGTCGATGGCTTGTTTACCCGTGATAATCAGTCCCGGCGCTTCTTTATCGATGACTGCCTTGAGCGCCTTTGCGATCCCAAGCGGCTGCAGCGCCTCGTCCGTCTCAACCAAAATGCCGCGATCCGCGCCCAATGCCAAGGCCGTTCGTAATTGCTCTTGGCACTGACTCACACCAACAGATACAACAATGACTTCTTCCGCCTTGCCGGCTTCTTTTAATCGAACCGCTTCTTCGATCGCGATTTCATCAAACGGATTAACCGACATTTTGACATTATTTAGGTCCACGCCAGATTGATCCGCCAAAACTCGAATATTGACGTTGTAATCCACGACGCGTTTGGCTGTTACCAGAATTTTCATGAACATCCTCTGCTTTGTGAAAAAAGATTACCGAGCCGTCTGATTGACCGGGCTCCGGTGATTTTTGAAGACCGTATTCTGACGGCTTCAACTCTTTTTTACAAGTGTTCAGAGCCCTTGATTAAAGACTGTTTGCAACTCAAGTCACTGTTTTTAAAGCGTCTATTGCTTATTACGGGCAATCAGTAGCAGTGATTGAGGCCAAGAAGTCGAAATCGTGATTTCCCTTCAGATGCGACTTTTCTTACAATAGGGCTCTTTGAAAAATGCGAACTAGGAGAAGCCAACATGGAACGAGAATCGATGGAGTTTGATGTTGTCATTGTTGGCGGCGGCCCGGCCGGTCTTTCGGCAGCGATTAAGTTTTCACAACTCGCAATAGAGGCGGGACAAGAGCCATCAGTTTGTCTCGTTGAAAAAGGCTCTGAGATTGGCGCCCACATCTTATCCGGCGCAGTCATTGAGCCAACCGCTTTAAATGAGCTGTTCCCAGACTGGCAAGCCATGGGCGCGCCCTTGAACAATCCAGTCACCACTGACGATGTCTATCTGCTAACGGACGATCATCAAGGCATGCGACTACCGGCTCTTTTTGTGCCTAGCGCCCTGCATAACCACGGCAACTACGCCACCAGCCTCGCCAATTTGTGCCGCTGGCTGGGCGAGCAAGCCGAAGCCCTGGGCGTTAATATCTTCCCAGGCTTTGCCGCCAGTGAAGTGCTCTATCATGAAGATGGCTCAATCAAAGGGATCGCAACGGGTGACATGGGCATTGATGCCGCCGGGGCGCAAAAGCCAAGCTTCACGCCCGGTTATGAACTCCATGCCAAGTACACGCTATTCGCGGAAGGCTGCCGGGGTCATCTCGGCAAGCAACTGATTGCGAAGTTCGAACTCGCGGCCGATAGCGACACCCAGCATTACGGGATTGGCTTTAAAGAAGTCTGGGATGTGGACCCAAGCAAGCACCAACCGGGAAAGGTTGTGCACACGGTCGGCTGGCCCCTTGACTTTGGTCCGGGCGGCACCTTGGGCGGCTCCTACCTTTACCATCTCGAAAACAACCAAGTTGCGATCGGTTTAATTGTCGACTTGGGTTACAAAAACCCGCACCTTTCCCCTTTCGATGAATTCCAGCGTTTCAAACACCACAAGCTGATTCGGCAAACCTTAGAAGGCGGCAAGCGTATTGCCTATGGCGCGCGAGCGGTTGCCAAAGGCGGCTACCAAGCGCTGCCAAAGCTCACTATGCCCGGTGGGTTATTACTTGGCGATGACGCCGGGTTTTTAAATAACTTGAAGCAAAAAGGCACGCATACCGCCATGAAGTCCGGCATGCTCGCAGCCGAAGCAGTATTTGAAGCACTCTCAAACGGCTCCGAAGGTCGAGAAGAACTAACCCGCTTTACAGCGCTCTATAAAGCCTCCTGGCTCCATGAAGAGCTTTATCAAGCTCGGAATATCATGCCGGCTCAGCACAAGTTCGGCATGTTTATGGGCGCTATGTTTGCTTGGGTCGATCAATATATTTTTCGCGGGAGGCTGCCCTTTACGTTCATGGATCCGGAACCAGACCATGCCAAGCTCAAATTGCAGTCTGACTGCACAAAGCCCGATTATCCCAAGCCCGACGGGAAACTCAGCTTTGATAAATTAAGCAGCGTGTTTTTAACCAACACCTATCACGAGGAAGATCAGCCCTGTCACCTAACGCTGAAAGATGCCAGCATTCCGATTGCCGTCAATCTGCCGAAATTTGATGAGCCGGCGCAACGCTATTGTCCTGCTGGGGTTTATGAAATTGTCGAGGAAAGCACAGGACCTCGATTCCAAATCAATGCCCAAAACTGCATCCACTGCAAAACCTGCGATATCAAGGATCCTTCACAAAATATCAACTGGGTTGTGCCTGAGGGCACTGGCGGGCCAAATTACGGCAATATGTAACGGTTGCGGGTCTCGGGCAGAATCAATTTTTTGTTCGGGGCCTTTACGCAGAGGAAGGTCGGTCAAGCTTGTGCGCCAACCCCCAAAGACGGGGTGAGACTTTAAGCATCATCGCCATCCAAGCTTTCGCCCATTTCCGGCACGGCATAAAAGAGGCCGCCGCTCCAAAGGCCCAGTGAGGCGTCATCTGACCCGCCTGCTTCAGCCAAATGTCCCATGCAATCGTAGTAGCAAGGCCTGTTGAATTTTGCGAGCAAGCCGTCGCGCACCTCGACATAGGGGACCGGCGCCTCCGCTAGCGCGTGGAACGTCAACGGGTGTTGGGCGCCAATTGCAATCTCATCGCCAACATTTGTGATAATCGATAACTGCTGGTTTATCCCTTGGCCCTTTGATAGTAATGACACAGCAAGAAACGGCGCATCCTCAACGGTAATCTGGCATGCCTCAGCTGGGGTGACCAAAAAATAGTCCTCACCAATCCGCCTAAGCACACTCGCCAGCAAGCGCACCAGCCGAGGCCGTTCAATCAACGCGCCTTCATGCACCCAATCGCCATTCGCCTTAATACACAGATCAATCGCGTAACGATTTGTTGGCTCCCACAGATGCACGGGTGGTGGACTACCTGCAGGCACGCGACCCAATTCCGCCATGAGTCCGTAGGGTAATTTAGCATTCTGACTCAACTTATAACCTCGTCTTTTTCCTTGATCGCGCCATCACGGCGCCTTCGATAGGCGCATCACCGTACCCAGATTATTCTGGGAGAGAACATCCGTCTGAGCGGCTCATCTTAACCCAGCCTGCAGACACTACCGATATCAATCCCGCCAACCGGTTGCATCGCTTTGCAAGACGGCGGCGCTATCTCAGGCCAAGTTACCGGTCAGATCGTCCACTGATTCGACGGGTTAGAGCCGCTTTCGTAATCCTTGCTCGCATCCGCTGCGGTGCTGAAGCATTTTTGCCGCTTTAAGAACCCTCGACTTGCGCGACAACCTCGATCAATTGGGCGAGTGCGCCCACCATCGAGTCCTTCAAAAAACCTTCAAAGTTGGTCGGAAGGATATCTGCCTCCCAAGCGAACTCACAGCCACCATTCGGCAGTGCCGATAGCCGCATTCTGGCTTCATGATGTTCAAGCGGTATGGGTGACTGGATACATTGATAGGTCAATTCATAGGCCTCGGGATCACAAAGCACGATTCTTTCCTGAATCTCACCCGCCCCAGGCAGGTCCAGGGTTCGGACATTGCCTTGCAGCACGCACCGCTCGACGCCTGGCACCCAATCAACACGGTCAACCTGACCAATGACGCCCCAAACGACTTCAGCCGACACGTTAAAGGTATGATTAAAACGCAACATACACACTCCAAATATTAGGGATCAATTTCAATATAACACCAACCAATTTCAGGCCGATTCGCTTTCAGCTCATCTTCAATTGCATTAATCAAATGTGCCGCTTGATCGACCGTTAAATGGGCATCGAGCTGTATCTTCGCGGCCAACAACACTTTTGGTCCCATATGCAGCGTGACCATGTTAAACAACCGAGCAACTCCCTGCTTTTCAGCAATGATGGATTCTGCCAACTCCCGCAACGCTGGCTCTGCTGATCGGCCCACTAAGAGCCCCTGAAGCCTGATAACCAATCCAACCGCGACGATAATCAACAAAACGCCAATGACCATGGACCCAAAGGCGTCATAGAGCGGCTCCCCCGTTACCATGACCAGTGACAACGCTAAAAAAGCAAAGATCAGCCCCAGCATTGCCGCAAAATCTTCCCCTAACACCACAACAATCTCGGCATTGCGGGTGGTTTTAAGCCACTCCATTAAAGACTGTTCGCCTGCCATTTTTTTCGCTTCAAGATAAGCGCCATAAAAACTTAAGCCTTCAAGAATAATGGCCGCCCCTAAAACAGATAATCCAATCCAGATGCCGGTGACCGGCTCAGGATTGTTGTACTTGTGCCAGCCTTCAAAAATAGAATAAACGCCCCCTAAACTAAACAAGATCAGGGCCACCACAAAACTCCAAAAGTAGGTCAGTTTTCCGTACCCTAAGGGATGCTCTTCATCAGCCGGCTTTTCGCTGCCCTTTAAGCCCACAAACAACAACACCTGATTACACGTGTCCGCAAAGGAATGAATTGCTTCCGCCATCAAGCTACCGGAGCCAGTATGCAGCGCCGCCGCCAACTTACTCACGGCAATGCCAAAGTTTGCTAAAAACGCATATAGAATTGCCTTTGCCGGCGAGCCTGCTTGCGACATACATCCTCCTGATCACCTTGCCCTTCATTCAGTGTAGCATGCTCCAAAGAAGATCAAGATCATGGCCGAAACCACAGGAGGCGCTACCGGGCGCAATATGCAAGCCACAACTCTGCCGACAAACCAATACGCTCTCACGCTCAACAGCGACGCCTCCGCCCTCATCGTACTCGCCCATGGCAGCGCAACCCATTTGGGGTCCACGCACCTTGTCGCGTTGAGCAAGGCCCTCGCGGATGAAAACATAGCAACCCTACGATTCAACTTTAGATATCGAATGGCGAACCACGCTTTTCCAGGCAAGCTGAGCAATTCGATCAACGATTTTTATGACGCGTTACAGATCGGCTTGGCGGCAGGACGTGGTTTACCGACCTTTACCGCAGGCCACAGTTATGGCGGGCGTGTGATGACGCATCTACTGGTTGATCATCGACTTGATACTGCGCTGGGGCCTCAACAAGACCAACTCAAAGGTGGCGTTGCCTATTCCTTACCCCTGCATCCCAAAGCCAAACCGAACCTCGATCGCTGGCAACATTTACCGGCGCTCAGACACCCCATATTGGTGTTTGCTGGCGATCGAGACCCAATGATTAGCCCCAGCATTGCGTCAGAATTCAAAGCTCAGAACCCCAGTTGCACCTTCCAGTGGATTCCTGGCGCGGATCATGGTTTGCAGCTTACCAAGCAGGCAACTGACCCTCACCAGTCGGTTTACCAGCTGGTTGCCCGCCAAACCCGAGCTTGGATCGACGCGCTGAGTTGAACGCGTCGTCCGCGCGTGCGCAGCTCTTGATTCGCGATCAAACGCCGGCGCTGAGCCGCATTTTGAAGCGGACCCCGCATCGGGCAGTCACAAACCCGGAACGGGGAACCGCTGGCAAAAGGTTTCGACTTCTTGCCGAACTGACGCGATCACCGCCTCATCTTCCGGCGCCTTTAGACACTGAATCATCCAGTTGGCAAGCTGTTCCATATCCTGCGCTTTCATCCCGCGCGTGGTCGCCGCCGGCGTGCCCACTCGAATACCGCTCGGGCGTAGCGGCGGATTAGGGTCATCAGGAATGATTTGTTTATTGGTTGTAATCTGGACGCGATCCAGCACTTCCTCAGCAACCCGACCATCTAAACCAAACGATGCCATGGTATCCAAGACCATCATGTGATTGTCCGTGCCCCCTGTGACTAAGGACACACCGCCCGCCATTAGCGAATTTGCGAGCGTCTTGGCATTGACCAGAACTTGTTGGGCATAATCCTGAAACTCTTGCGTTTGCGCTTTCAGCAACGTGACAGCGATACCGGCAACCGCGTTCATATGAGGCCCGCCTTGCAGGCCCGGAAAGACTGATTTATCGAGGGCTTTTGCAAACGGTTTCCGGCACAGCACCATGCCGCCGCGCGGACCGCGAAGGGATTTATGCGTCGTTGTGGTCACAATATCAAAGCCAAAATCGAAGGGATTGGCCATGGCCCGGCCCGCAACCAGTCCGCCAAAGTGCGAGGCATCGGTCATCGTGATCGCCCCGACCTCATCGGCGATGGCCTTGAAGGCCGCATAGTCAATATCCCGTGGATACGAAGTGTAACCACAAAGCATCATCTTAGGCTTGGTGCGTAAGGCATCCGCTCGCACTTGGTCAAAGTCGATCGAGCCATCGACAGGATCGGTGACATATCGAACAAAGTTAAACAAACTGCCCATATGAGAGACTGGCGCGCCATGCGTCAAGTGCCCACCATGGGACAAGTCCATCGCCATAATGGTGTCGCCTGGCGTCAGTAACCCGAGATACACCGCTTGATTCATCGCGGATCCAGAGAGCGGCTGGACATTGGCATGATCACAACCAAAAACGGTCTTGGCGCGATCTCTCGCTAAATTTTCAATTTGATCGGTATAGGTCTGCCCGCCATAATAGCGTCGCCCGGGGTAGCCTTCAGAATATTTATTGGTAAAAACGCTGCCCAGTACACTCAGGACTTCTGGGAAGGTGTAATTCTCAGATGGAATCAGCTCGATGCCATTGCGCTCTCTATCTTCCTCACCCAACATCGCCGCATAAACAGCAGGATCATTGGTTTCAAGTTCTTTTAAATTACCCAGCAACGCCGCGGCTTGCTGATCGATATTATTCAAAGTCATGGGCTGTGTCCTATCAAGGTTGGGTTGAGCGCCCAGGCGAACGGCTTTATTCCACGAACTCATTCAGCACAGGAAGGCAAAATCGGCACCCAATGCTCGCTTTGTCCAATCCGCTTTTTTTCAACTGCCGCATCGCAACCGAATTGCAAGCGTCTTTTGAGTGCGTGGCGTACACTTCCCAGTGGTAATCCACCTTCCATCGCCAGTCATGTACGGCGCCGATTATAGCCCGTTGAAATCCAAAATTGAACGCGGGAACGCAGCGATGCGTCTGGATATCAATATTTTGGGCATAGGAACTGATCGAACCACCGAAAATAAGCCGTACCTGTGTTAGCTTTAAACCTATTCTACGGTCGCGAGCGTCCTGTTAGATTAAAACACTGGCCAGTCATTGTTTGATGCGCCGTACTTTGCGCGCCCACATTAAAAAACACGTATCTCGCGTGCACGCGCCTTTCTTGAACGTGCATCTACTAATTTCGACAGGAGCCCGCTATGAATATTGTGATGCGATTGTGCCCGAGGGTTTTAATGATCGCCGTTTTGGCCTCAGGTAACCCGGTCCTCGCCGATGACCTCGATACTCGAGTCGCCACCGTCCTCAAAGCGACCCCTTTAATTGATGGCCATAATGATCTCCCATGGCAATACCATCGCCGAGTCAATAATCACTTATCGCAACTCGATTTGGCGTCGGACCTAACCCAAATCGAGCGCCCCACAGACACCGACCTACCGAGACTCCGGAGGGGCAGGGTCGGCGGCCTCTTCTGGTCCGTTTATATTCCGATTGAAGGGTATGGCGGCAAGCCCAGCGCGGTTCAGGCTGTGATGGATCAGATTGATTTGGTTAAGCGCCTAATCAATCACCATGAGGATGATTTAGAACTCGCGCTTGACGCCAGCAGCATTCGCAGAATCCATAAAGCGGGGAAAATTGCGTCGCTCATTGGCATGGAAGGCGGACATTCGATCAACAACTCATTGGCCAGTCTCAGACAGCTTTATGAGCTTGGCGCCCGTTATATGACGTTAACGCACTCAAAGGGCCTGCTCTGGGCCGATTCAGCAACGGACACCCCGCGTCATGGTGGCCTAACCGGATTTGGCGAGCTCGTCGTTCTTGAGATGAACCGCCTCGGAATGATGGTCGATCTCTCCCATGTATCCGTTGAAACCATGCGGGATGCGCTGAGGGTGAGTCGCGCGCCCGTTATTTTTTCACACTCTTCCGCATATGCCGTCACACAACATGCGCGCAATGTACCCGATGATATTTTGGCCCTTGTTGGCAAAAAGCGCGGGGTGGTGATGGTGAACTATTTGACCTCCTACGTCTCGGAACCGATGCGGCTGTACCGAGTTGCCTTGGAAAGGCATCAGGCGATGCTAAATCGCGACCATGAACCAGACGCAGCAGGCGAACTCATGGCGCAATGGTCAGCGCTTCATCCAGCACCTGAGGTCACCTTGTTTGATGTCGCCGATCACATCGATCACATCAAAGCGGTCGCGGGGATCGAGGCCATTGGCTTGGGCGCAGACTTTGATGGCATGCCCCCTGGGCCAGTCGGTCTTGAGGACGTCTCGACCTACCCCGCCTTACTCAAAGAGCTCCTGATCAGGGGTTATAGCGACCAAGATATTGCAAACATTGCAGGCGAAAATTTATTGCGGGTGATGACGGACGTTGAGGCCGTTGCCGCACGCCTGCGAACGCTAGAAACGCCAAGGGATGATTTGCTGCATGAGATTGATCGAATGCACTCAGCCCAAAAAACTCAATAATCCGTCCAAAGCGCTTCATTCTCATCGGTTAACGAAACATGACAGTCGTCTCCAAAACCCGATTCAACGCAGACCACCATCGGCTGACAGCACACCTCGCAATCCTCAACATATTGTTGATAACCCGCCGTTTCATCGATCAATAATCGAATCCGAGCGTCGCAATAAGGACAACTGAGCTTATGGGGTGTAAGTTGCATAGCGTCTCTTAGCTTCCAATAGATCAACCTGATTCATAATCTGCGAGCAAGGCCATCCCGTGTTCAATCTGCTGACTGTCGAGCAATAGCGGTCGCAAACGATCTAGATCCACATTGCCCCCTGTGAGAATAATACCCACTTTCTGCCCTAAAAATACCGATCGATTCCGCATCACTACCGCCAAAGCAACCGCACTACTTGGCTCAACCCACTGTTTGGTAAACTGCCAGATCAATTGCATCGCGAAGATCGTGTCGGCATCGGATGCCGTTAAGATAGCCGTCGCACTTCGTTTAATAATTTCGAAATTTAAGACGCCCAAAGTCGTCTGTAAGCCATCGCAGATCGTGTCAGGGGTCTGCGCTAACACACGCTCGCCGCTCGCAAGGGATCTTGCCGCGTCACTTGCGCCTTCGGGTTCGGCGCCATAGACCATCAGGCGATCTTGCACCAAACAACTGCCAGCCAATAAGCCGCCGCCCCCAACGGGAACCACCACCACGTCAAGCTCTGGCGTCTGACGTTTAAACTCGAGCAGCGCCGTGCCTTGACCCGCAATGATCAACGGCGCATCAAAGGGCGGCACGTACAAGGCGCCCGTCCTGGCCGCAAGGGCCCTTAGGGCCTTTTCTCTAGCCTCAAGACTGTTATCACACTCGATTAAATGACCGCCAAAATGGCCGACGAGGCGGCGCTTGGCAGGACTCGCATTCTTGGGCATGACGATATGCGCGGCAACCCCACGTGCCCGCGCGGCCCGCGCAAGCGCCGCGCCGTGATTGCCGGATGAATGGGTACACACGCCACTCGCGAGTTCAGATAGCGGTTGGGCATAAACCATGTTGATTGCCCCACGGGCCTTAAAGGCGCCACCGCGCTGCAAATGCTCACCCTTGAAGATTACTTCACAGCCTAACAATTGATTCAGCGCTTGACTGCTAAACACGGGCGTCTCAAGCACCAAGGCCTTGATCCTAGAATAAGCAGCCTGAACATCAGATTCATCTAATTGCGGCATGATTCCCTCAGACCCACATCTATCCTTTTTAACCGGATCAAGACCCGCGTTGACCTTGGTGCCTCAAAGGCCGGCGCCTTTAAAAGAGAATTAGCGCTAGCCCCCTTTAGACCAGCTATCCCGAAGCCCTACAATTTCGTTGTAACAGACCGAGCCTTCGTCTTCGGCTGCTTCATCCAAAATAAAATAACCCTCCCGCTCGAACTGAAATCGCGTGTCTTGAGGCTGATTTTTCAGGCTGACTTCTGCGAACCCTTGGAAGACGCTGCGAGAATTGGGATTAATCAAATCCCGATAGTCCTCGTCAACCGCATCTGGAAACGGTACTGAGAACAAGGGTTCAAAACGATGAAAAACAGCGGGCATATTCTCCGAGGCTGAAACCCAGTGGATGACACCCCGAATTTTTCGATCGGGCGGGTTAACGCCCAAGGTCTCGGGATCATAAACCCCGTGAATTTCGAGGATGTCGTCCTGGTCTCCCATCACCACTGATTCGGCTTTGATCACGTAGCCGCCGCGCAATCGCACCTCGTCCTGTAACACCAACCGCTTATATTTTCGATTGGCCTGCAGCTGGAAGTCGGCTCGGTCAATAAAAATTTCTCGCGTGAACGGGACCGATCGCTGACCCATGTCAGGGTCTTTAGGATGATTCTGAACCGTCAACCAAATGGTTTCCGATTCAGGCAAATTGGTAATGACGACTTTTACCGGATCAAGCACCGCCATGGCTCTGGGCGCGGTGGGCTCGAGTGCTTCTCGAACACAGCTTTCTAAGAGTGCCAGCTCGACATTGTTATCACTTTTGGTAATGCCGATCCGTCGACAAAAATCTCGAATGGCTTCCGGCGGATAGCCTCGACGACGCATGCCGGCAATTGTTGGCATCCTCGGATCATTCCAACCTTCAACCAGGTTCTCATCAACCAGTTGTTTCAGTTTGCGTTTACTGGTGACCGTATATTGTAAATTCAATCGAGAAAACTCGATCTGCTGAGGCCGACCTGGCACCTCCAACTGCGCTAAAACCCAGTCATAGAGCGGGCGATGATCTTCGAACCCGGTATCGCACAAGGAATGCGTGATCTCCTCGATGGCATCCGAGATACAGTGGGTGTAATCGTACAACGGGTAAATGCACCATTGATCGCCAGTTTCATGATGCGTGACGTGGCGGATCCGATAAATGCTGGGATCTCGCAGGTTCATATTGCCAGATGCCATATCAATTTTTAGCCGCAGGACATGCGCGCCATCTGGAAATTCACCAGCGCGCATTCTCGCAAAGAGATCGAGATTCTCGGCAACAGACCGGTCCCGGTAGGGGCTATTACGACCCGGTTCTGTGAGCGTGCCGCGATACGAACGGATGCTGTCAGCATCGAGGGAGTCGACATAGGCCTTCTCAGCCTGAATCAATTGCACGGCATATTCGTACAAGACGCCAAAATAATCCGAGGCATTTTTTTGTTCTGCCCAGGTAAACCCCAGCCAAGTGATGTCCTCTCGCATCGCGTGGGTAAACGCGACATCCTCTTTGATCGGATTGGTGTCATCAAACCGAAGGTTTGTTGTACCCATAAAATCCTTCGCCAGACCAAAATTGAGGCAAATGGCTTTAGCATGCCCGATATGCAGAAAGCCGTTGGGCTCTGGTGGGAAACGCGTCTTGACCCGCCCGCCATGCTTACCGCTGGCTTGATCGCCTGCAATAATGGTCGAGATAAAATTCGCGGGATACCGCTCAGAATCATTTAACATAGTTCCCCTAAACCAGCAGCGCTGCCAAGCAGCTTATTGCGACCATTATAACCAGAATTCGACGCAACACAGTCTCGCTTAACCGAATCGTGACCCGAACACTCGCCCAAGCACCCAGCATTGAACCCAGAGCAAGGACCCCGCCAGTTACCCAAAGAACTTGACCTTGCGCCGCAAAAATCAGCAGCGCAACCCCGCTGAAGACGCCTGTACAAACCAATTTTAAAGCATTTGATCGCACCAGATCGTATTGCAACACACCCGAAAGGACAGCAACCAAAATGAACCCCACGCCGGCTTGAATAAAACCGCCATAAAGACCCGCGCCAAACAGACTGAGCCATCCGGCGAGACCCAATCTTTGATCAGCCGAGCTTGTCACGCGCGCCTTCGTTGCGATTGTTTTGGGCAGCAGCAGCGAGATTGCAACCATCACCATCACGACCAGCAAGATGGGCTTCAGCCAAACATTCGGTAAGAACGAGGCGCAAAGCGCGCCCACTGCGGCGCCCAGAATCGTTGGGAGCAAGACCCCTGCAAGCCCAGATCGATCTAGCTGACCGGCTTGGTCAAACCCTTTCGCACCAGTGATGGATTGCGCCAATACTGCGACCCGATTGGTACCATTGGCAATATCAGCCGGAATCCCCATCATCATCAGCGCTGGCAGCGTCAACATTGAACCGCCGCCCGCCAAAGTGTTGATGAAGCCGCTGAGCGTCCCAACCGTCAACAGGAGCACAATCTCTATCGGGGTCACGGCAACGAAGCCTCTTTTTTTCCAACCGCCGCATCCAGAGACACTTCAAAGACCGCCCCAGCTTCATTCACAACCCACAGTCTTTGGTCGTCTAGCCAAGTGATGGCCTCGACCTGCCCCATGAAATAGGGTGTTAGGTCGAGGGTTTGGTGAGGCTCTGACAACCAGGCATCACCACTGCTTGGCCTTGGAAAGAGCCACAGATCGCGGAAACCAAGAACCGCAAGGCGCTCGCCGTTGGGCGACAGCGCCGCGCCGGTCACCATAAATAACGTTGATAGGCTGTCCACCTGTTTCAGTTCATTGGGTCGGTCAGACTCAGCATCGGTTAATCGATACAAATTACCCCCGGGTTCAAAGGTCCCGATGCGGCCAGCGACCCTGTGCTTCGTAATCAGATACAACTGCCCCGCATCAACGAAGAGGGCTTCGCTATCGTAATGCCAGTTTTCGGCAGGGAATAATTGCTGATCCGGATACGCAACCGGGATATAACGCATTGCCCGCGTTTTCTCGATCACCCTAGGATTAAACTGCGGGACCTTGTAAATGCCAAGATCGCGTCGAGCATTACCGTTGTTACCGGTATCGGCGATGTACAGCCAATCCGCATCCGAGGCAATATCCTCCCAGTCATAATGCGCTGCCAGCTCGATGGCATGCCCCGGCCAAGGCCTGCGCCCTGGCCGTGACTGTTGGCCGTGGAAGGGTAAGAATTCAGGGTAGATCACGTCGCCTTGACGGTTGATGGCAAAAACCCGAGCCTCATCACCACTATCGTTGTGCACCCAAAACACATCCTCAAAGCGTTGACTGCGAGAGATCCCGCTCACTTCCTGCAAGGCTGGATAGTTGATTTTAAATTTTGGGGTCACCTGCCAGGTCGTCTCGCCGCTTGCGTTACCCCCGAACGCGACGCAACCTAAAAACAGTAACCCGGATAACCCTTTCTGCAACACGTACACATCCTCTTCGTGAAACCAATCCTTGGTCCGTTAAACGCTCTCAGTTTTTAATGGCGCGCAGAACCGAGAAGATCGGCCTTTCGCACAAATTTTACAGTCTCGGGGTAATCCATCCGCATTATTTAAGACCAGCGCTGCTAACCGCCAGCACGCCCTTTTGCAAACCACTGTGGAAAAAAGCGTCTCGTGGCTTTCCTATTGTCCGAGTGTCTAACCGCAACGATTGCATTACACCTCAGTGAGCCCGACGGCATTAGGCAGACGTCGAGGCAGATCCACTTCGCGCACAAAAGCCCCTTGATCTTTCTAATGGATTTTTGCTCGCCCGATGGGCGCCCGGAGCAGTTGCGCGGCCCGACGGTCGCCACCGTCGATTGCCGCAGCGGCGAAACCCGAGCTGCCGCCGCCCCCTTTTACCCGCTCAAGACTGGACTCGTGCGTATGTTCCGCCAAAGGAGCGGCTTAAAAAGCGCCTCAGCCGCCTGACGTGGATCTAAACCCAACCCAGCAGGCCGATACCCTTTGCGCGTTGCTCGCCCGCGGTAGACCCTAAGCCAAAACATCGCGCCCCAGCCTTGCTCAATACCTAAAAGTAGGCATTTTCCGTCACGGAGTGATCCGTGACATCACGCACCGCTGTTAACTGCGGCAGGGTCTCGAGCAAGGTCTTCTCAACACCATCTTTCAAGGTCACATCAACCATACCGCAACCTTGACACCCGCCGCCGAACTGCAACACCGCGACATTGTCTTCAACAATCTCGATGAGACTGACCATACCGCCATGGCTTGCCAGGCTCGGATTGATCTGGCTATGTAGCACATAATTGATCTGGTCTTCCAAAGGACTGTCATCCGACACCTTCGGTACTTTTGCATTCGGCGCCTTGATGGTGAGCTGGCCGCCCATTCGATCTTCTGCATAGTCGACGAGTGCCTCTTCTAAGAAGGGCTCACTTCTCGCATCGATGTAGCCATCAAACTGCTCGTAAGACACTTTAATATCATCTTCTTGCGCTTCTTCCGGACGGCAATAGGCAATACAAGTTTCGGCCATGGGCGTGCCCGGCTCGGTAATAAAGACTCTTACCCCTATATCCTTGGCTTCTTGCTTGGCCAAAAGACCGGCTAAGTAGGTTTGCGCTGACTCTGTAATTGTAACCATGATTTTTCATTACCCTTGGGTTCATGAACTGGCCGCGGCCTCTCTCACACCGCCGCGTCCGCCGGGCGTATCATACGTCAGCGCCCCAGAATTCGCTAGCGATGCGCTTGGCTTGCAGCCTCTAAAATCCACTGGCCACCGTCCTTAAACCAAAACCCAAAGCGGCGCGCGCTAGGTCCTGAATTTTCAAACACATGAATTTCCCTCATGTCATAGGCGACAATTCTTCAGAAGGCTGATCGGGTCGTTTTGGTAAACTGCCTTCTCCGCCGACCTAGGAACATTTATGACGACTTCCCCCGCCACGCCGTCAATTGCCGCGATCCTTAAAGAGCGAGTCCTTGTCATGGATGGCGCCATGGGAACCGCGATTCAAGAATTGAAACTTGCTGAATCCGACTTTCGAGGCGAGCGATTCAAGGACGCCGCAAGCGATTTGAAAGGCAATAATGAACTGCTCACCCTCACCCGGCCTGAGATCATTCAAAAAATTCATTTGGATTATCTGCTCGCTGGCGCTGATATCCTGGAAACCAATACGTTTACGGCCAACACGGTGTCCCAGGCCGACTTCGGTACTGAAGACTTGGTCTATGAGCTCAACTACGCATCGGTCAAATTGGCCCAAGCGGCCATTGCCGAGTTGCAGGTCGATCACCCCGATCGGGTCTGCTTCGTTGCCGGCGCAATTGGTCCAACAACGCGATCCGCGAGCCTATCGCCTGATGTGAATGATCCTGGATTTCGTAATATTGATTTCAAAAGTTTGGTCACCGATTATGGCCTTGCGATCCAAGCACTCGATGATGCGGGCGCCGATATTTTGCTCATCGAAACGATTTTTGACGTCCTCAATGCAAAAGCCGCTATTTTTGCGGCGCTAAGCCATTTTGAAAATACTGGACGCACCCTGCCGATCATGATTTCCGGCACGATTACCGATGCCAGCGGCCGTCTGCTTTCAGGTCAAACGCCAGAAGCCTTTTGGGCCTCGATCCAACACGCCAAACCCTTAAGCGTTGGATTCAATTGCGCGCTCGGCGCCGATGAACTCCGAACGCACATTAAGGATATTGGTCAATACGCAGACTGCTTCATCAGCGCTTATCCCAATCGAGGCTTACCGAACGAGTTTGGTGAATATGATGAAACGGTTGAGGCGATGGTCGCATCTATCAAGGGTTACTTAGACGATGGACTGGTCAACATCATTGGTGGCTGCTGTGGCACAACGCCTGAACATATCCGAGCCTTTTCTGAGCTGGTCAAAGGCTATGCGCCAAGACAAGGAAAACAACAAACAGGACAAACGCTGCTGTCCGGCTTAGAGCCTTTTAAAATCAACAATGAGTCACTCTTCGTCAATGTTGGCGAGCGTACCAACGTGACCGGCTCTGCAAAATTTGCCCGCCTCATCAGAGACGAGGACTACGAGGCCGCCCTGCAGGTCGCGCAAGATCAGGTGAACAATGGCGCTCAGATAATCGATATCAACATGGATGAGGGCATGCTGGATTCAAAGGCGGCTATGGTCCGGTTCCTCCACCTCATTGCCTCTGAGCCAGACATTTCTCGCGTTCCAATCATGGTTGACTCATCGAAGTGGGACATCATCGAAGCCGGACTACAATGCATTCAGGGTAAAAGCATTGTTAATTCCATCAGTTTAAAAGCCGGTGAAGACGAATTCCTGATGCAGGCAAGCCTGTGTTTGAAATATGGCGCCGCCGTTGTCGTGATGGCTTTCGATGAAACCGGCCAAGCCGATAATCTCGAACGCAAACAGGCGATTTGCAAGCGCAGCTATGATCTGCTGGTTGAGCGTCTGAATTTTCCGCCGGCGGACATTATCTTTGATCCAAATGTGTTTGCCGTTGCAACCGGAATTGAAGAACACGCCCTCTACGGCCGTGATTTCATCGATGCCTGTGCCTATATCAAAGCGCATTTGCCCCATGCTCGAATTTCAGGCGGCATCAGCAACGTTTCGTTCTCTTTTCGAGGCAACAATCAAGTTCGAGAAGCGATTCATGCGGTCTTTTTGTACCACGCGATTCAGGCCGGCCTCACAATGGGCATCGTAAATGCGGGACAACTTGCGATTTTTGAAGACGTCCCAAAGGATCTTCGGGATGCAATTGAAGATGTGTTGTTTAACCGGCGTGACGACTCGACCGAACGTCTCATTGATGTTGCGAATCGGTTTTCTGGCGGCAGCAGTAAGGCCCAAGCGGAAGACCTTTCTTGGCGAGAAAACGACGTCAACGAGCGGCTTGCCTATTCCTTAGTAAAGGGCATTAACCAATATATTCTTGAAGATACCGAAGCGGCACGATTGCTTGCCAATCGCCCAATCGAAGTCATTGAGGGTGCCCTCATGGCGGGCATGAACCGGGTTGGCGACTTGTTTGGGGCGGGAAAAATGTTTCTGCCACAGGTGGTCAAAAGCGCGCGGGTTATGAAGCAGGCCGTTGCCCATCTCATCCCATTCATTGAAGCCGAAAAGACTGGGAAATCGAAAGCCAAAGGACGCATTCTCATGGCGACGGTTAAAGGAGACGTACACGATATCGGTAAAAACATCGTCGGCGTTGTACTGCAATGCAATAACTACGAAGTAATCGATCTTGGCGTGATGGTCCCCGCGGATAAAATCTTAGCCGAGGCTCGAGCACATCAAGTCGATATCATCGGGTTATCCGGACTCATTACGCCGTCGCTTGACGAAATGGTGAATGTTGCCAGCGAGATGCAACGCCAAGATTTTCAAGTTCCCTTAATGATCGGAGGCGCGACCACCTCCAAAGCGCATACGTCGGTAAAAATTGAACCGTGCTACCAAAACGATATTACGGTTTATGTGACCGACGCATCAAGAGCGGTCGGGATCGCGAGTCGCTTGTTATCCGATAACGACAAGCCCAACCTCAAAGCTGAGCTTCGAACTGAATACGACATGATTCGAGAGCGCAACAAACATCGAAGTGCGAAATCTAAGCTCTTAAGCTTCGAACGCGCGCAAGCCAATCATTCGAGCCTTGCTTGGACCGACTACACCCCGCCCCGACCAGAACGGATCAACACCAATACGGTCGTTGATTTACCCCTGGCAACCCTGATCGATTACATCGACTGGACGCCTTTTTTTATAACTTGGGAACTTGCGGGAAAATTTCCAAAAATTCTTGAGGATGATGTGGTCGGCGAGTCGGCCCGTGAACTGTTTAAGGATGCTAAAGCCATGCTCGATCAGTGGCTCAGCAGCAATCAGCTCAAAGCCTCGGCGGTCTTTGGCTTCTGGCCCGCACAATCAGATGGCGATGACATCGTTGTCTTTGAAGATGAAACCCGTCAAGCCGAGCGAACACGCTTGCATCATTTGCGACAGCAAACCGACAAACCCAATGGCAAACCCAACCTATGCCTCAGCGATTTTGTTGCACCGACCGATGTCGCCGCAGATTACATCGGTGGGTTCGTCGTCACTGCGGGTCTGGGGCTGGATACCTTGGTGGCTGAATTCGAAGACGCGAATGATGATTACAACGCTATTCTTGCGAAAGCCTTGGCAGACCGACTAGCAGAGGCAGCAGCGGAATATCTGCACCAACAAGTTCGCCGAGTTCATTGGGGTTATGCGCCAGATGAAGCTTTAGATCAAACCGATCTGATTAAGGAGCGTTATCAAGGTATCAGGCCGGCTCCTGGCTACCCAGCATGCCCGGATCACACCGAAAAAAGAACCTTGTTTGACTTGCTCGCAGCCGAAAATGCCATTGGGGTTCATTTAACCGAAAACTTTGCGATGACACCCGCCGCCTCGGTGAGTGGTTTTTATTTTTCCCATCCGCAGGCCAGTTATTTTGGGCTCGGGAAAATTGGATCCGATCAAGTCACAAGCTATGCGGGGCGCAAACAATGGCCTATTGACGTGGCCGAGCGTTGGCTGAGACCAAATCTTGTCGGCTAGTCCTGAGCGATAGGGCAAAATTCGGTTCTGACCACCCGTGGTTGACGTCATTCATCTGGACAACCGACGGACATCGGCTATGCTGTGCTCAAAGATCATGCTTGACCTTTTTTACAAGCTGGTACGCGCGCCGCGCGATGCAAGCGTATTCTGGGCCGGCCTCTTAGCTGCCGGGTTTTTTGCGACCGAATTAATCTCTCCCCTTTATTTTAAGGTAGACCACAAGGAAGCCCGTTATGTCAGACGATCAGCAATCACCCGATCAAAACACTTCAAAACCCACTTTCTTTCAAACGTTGGCCAGCGCCATCGGCGCGGCAATTGGTGTACAACGGTCTGACGTAAGAGCGCGTGATTTTCAATCCGACTCACCCATCCCCTTTATTGTTGCCGGCCTAATTGTCACCCTCTTGTTTATCACCACCTTGCTCACGGTGGTTTTCTGGGTGATCTAGCGCTGCGGGCTCACCAATTTTTCCAGTTTAAAACCGCTTAAGACGGTAACCCTGATAAGTAATAGACAACTGCCACAACCGGCAGCAACACAACGGCGACAACCGCTAGTGCATCAACGAATCCATCACCTTGATCCTGCCCTTCATTTTGACTCATTGCGCGCTCCTCAAAACAAAAAATTATACCCTGATTCAGAAAGGCATATCCTTAGAAGAACATAATTATTCAGCAAACTTGTGAGAGCTGATAACGTCCTGTCATCCATCGATAGGGTCAGCCATGTATCAGTACAACGAAGAAGATCAAAGGTTCTTACAGCAACGCTGTGATCAATTCCGAGAACAAACAACTCAGTTCCTGGCTGGCGATTTACCTGCCGAAGAGTTTCAGCAACTGCGCTTACGAAACGGTCTGTATGTTCAACGTCTGGCGCCCATGCTTCGAATCGCGATCCCTTATGGTGAAGTCTCGGCAAAGCAACTTCGCGCGCTCGCCGCAATTACTAGGGACTTTGACAAGGGCTATGCGCACTTTACGACGCGACAAAATATCCAATTGAACTGGCCGAAAATCGAGTCAATGCCGGACCTTCTCGGTCGACTTGCCGAGGTTAACATGCATGCAATTCAAACCAGCGGAAGCTGTATTCGTAACATCACCTCTGATCAATTTGCCGGCGTTGCAATAGATGAAATTGCCGACCCAAGGCCTTGGGCAGAGCGCTTACGGCAATGGTCGACGCTGCATCCGGAATTCAACTGGTTACCGAGGAAATTTAAGATCGCGATTACAGGGGCCCAATCCGATCGCGCCGCCATCGCAGTGCACGACATCGGTTTGCGTCTGCAGTCAGATGACGCGGGCCTATATTTTCAGGTCTGGGTCGGCGGTGGCCTGGGCAGAACTCCGCTCATAGGGGTCTGCATCAACTCCCGGCTGGAACCCAAGCACTTAATCACCTACCTAACGGCTATTTTGCGAGTCTATAACCAGTTCGGCCGCCGAGATAACAAATATAAAGCTCGCATCAAGATCTTGGTTAAGGCGATGGGTAAACTCGATTTTGAAGCGGCTGTTAATAACGCCTGGCTTGCCTTAAAAGATGGCCCGGAGACCATTGACGAAGATTCCATTGCACAGTTTTCGGCGCACTTCTCGCGTCCGAATTACCTGGCACTCACCGATCAAACCGCGCCAAGTGAAATCATCGCAACCGATCAACCTTTTGAGCGATGGCGCGCGCAAAATGTATTGCCACATCAGCAACCGGGCTATGCCGCCGTACACATTTCACTGAAGCGAACGGGCGTTGCGCCAGGGGACGTATCGGATCGAGACCTTGAGGCCTTGGCCGATCTCGCCGAACGCTATAGTTTCGGTGAGGCCCGTGTTACCCATGAGCAAAACATCGTTCTCGCTGATGTCGAGCAAACCAAACTTCCCGATCTCTTTGAAGCACTGGGCAGACACAACCTCGATCGCGCCAATCGTGGTCTTGCGACCGATATGATTTGCTGCCCGGGCGGTGATTACTGCTCACTCGCCAATGCCAAGTCCATTCCCGTGGCCGCAGCCATTGAAGAAACCTTTCGAGATGCTGAAGCAGAGCACCAGTTGGGCGCACTCACCATCAACATCTCGGGCTGCATGAATGCCTGTGGACATCACCATGTGGGTAACATCGGCATTCTGGGCGTTGATAAAAAAGGCGAGGAATTCTACCAACTCTCGATCGGCGGTGAACCTGGAGAGGACGCAAGAATCGGACGAATCCTCGGACCATCCGTTGCGCGCGCCGAAATTCATTGGGTCGTGCAACGGCTAACTCAGTGCTACCAGGCACATCGAAGCGGCGAGGAAACGTTTAATCAAACTTTGGATCGAATCGGAATCGAGGTCTTCAAATCTGCTGCCTATGAAGGATTAACATCATGAGGTTAATCACGACCGTCAACGGCTATCCCGAGCGCCAAGAGATTGATTCGATTTGGTCAGGATATGATGAACCACTGCGCCTCGATGACGAAGCGCCGCGTTCTAAAGCTGCCAGCAGCCTTCAAATTGAAGCGGATGCGTTGCCCGATGCCTTTCAGCCCCATTTAGAGACTACTCGCCTGATCTTATTGCATTTACCAGTCTTTACCGATGGGCGCCCCTACTCCCTGGCGGCAATGCTCCGGCAGCATTATCGCTATGGCGGTGAGATTCGTATTTTTGGTGATGTTCGTGCGGCACAACTCGATCACTTGCACCGGTGTGGCATCAATAGCTTTGTATTGAAAGAAGATCAGGATGCTGCGTCTGCGCTGGACCAGATTGGTTATTTTTCAAAATGGTATCAGCCGAATATTTCAGCCTAGGTTCAGCCAGCGCTGACGCGTCCGGTCCATGCGTCTCATGCGCTCTAAATGACGCAGCTATTTTAAAGCCTGTCAGTATCCGCTCAAAACGCGCATCGACGCAGTTCATGACCTCACAGCTAGGCCTGCCTAGCTGATCCTATTTCACCTTTAAGACACTCGCACCAAAGTCCGGCCGACAACCCCGCCGGCTAATAGCGCATCGACTGTTTGAGAGATACCATCAAGTCCGACCTCTGTTGCCATCTGAGCAAGGTTCGGCAAGCGCCATTCCTCTGCAAGCCGAGTCCAGTTTCTGGCTTTATCTTCTAAAGGCAGCTCAACAGAGTCCACACCCAATACGTTGACCCCTCGCAGGATGAAAGGCAAAACCGTAATATCCATCTTTGGCGATGCGACCAAACCACAGATCGCCACGCTGCCTTGAGGGTTTAACGATTTGATGACGTTCGACAACATATCGCCGCCCACCGTATCGACGGCATGCGCATACATCGGTTTTAACATCGGTCGACTCGATTGCTCCGACAAAGTTTCCCGACCAATCACCGTCTCGGCGCCCAGCCCTTTTAGATAATCGACTTGATCCTGCTTGCCAGAAACAGCAACCACTTCAAACCCCAGGTGTGACAATAATGCAATCGCCACGGAACCCACGCCGCCCGTGGCCCCGGTAACCAAAACCGGCCCCTGTTCCGGCTGAGCATTCATCCAAAACAGTTTCTCCAAGCACAGAGCCGCGGTCAGGCCAGCGGTCCCCAAGATCATGCTTTCTCGCAGCGATAGACCGGCTGGCATAGGGAGCACCCAACCGGCTGGTACACGAATATATTGACCAAACCCGCCGGCTGTATTCATACCAAGATCAAAGCCTATCACCAGCACCTCGCTCCCAATCGACAAGGTCGGGTCCGTTGATGCCCGCACAATGCCGGCGGCATCAATGCCAGGTGTGTGCGGGTATTGCTTGGTGACACCCGGCACCCCGGATGCACTCATGGCATCTTTGTAATTGACCGAAGAATATAAGACCTCAATCAAAACATCCCCTTCAGGCAGGTCATCAAGTTCCCGTGTGATCACCTGATGACGCGTACCCTGCTCATCTTTTTCAACCCAAAACGCATCAAATGAAGTCATAGTCAACGATCCTTAATCAGTTCTTTTAGCCTCGCGGCTGCCAATAAAATGTGCGTACTTTTCCGCCTGAAATTTGTCGTTTAATCTAACGAGTGGCGGGCCAGCACCCGGTTTTGGGTAGGTATCAGCGTTGTCAGTTGCGCAAACCGCTTCACCAATTTTTCGACTTTGCTTTGCTGGATTTCGTATGCGATCTCGTACACTGCAGCGGTCGGCATTTTATCGATCAAATATTCATCGCTCGTTTGGATCTCATCAATCAGCTGCTGCTCAAGGGCTCTTTGTCCGTACCAGGCTTCCCCGGTAGCAACAATCTCAATGTCAACTTTGGGTCGATTATCGCTCACGAAACCTTTAAACAGTTGATGAACCTCTTCAAGTTCGTCCTTAAACTTCTGACGACCCTCTTCCGTATTTTCGCCAAACATCGTTAGCGTTCGCTTGTGCGCACCGGCCGTATGCAATTCAACATCGACCTGCTGGGATTTTAATAGCCGATTAAAATTAGGCACCTGCGCGACAACCCCAATCGATCCCAGAACCGCAAAGGGCGCCGCGATGATTTGATCGGCAATGCAGGCCATCATGTAGCCACCGCTGGCTGCGACCTTATCCACGGAAACGGTCAACTTGATTCCCTGCTTTGTAATACGGCGTAACTGAGACGCAGCCAAACCATAACCGTGCACCACACCGCCAGCACTTTCAAGGCGCAACAGCACTTCGTCCTCAGCTGTTGCCACCGCTAGAACTGCGGTCACCTCTTGCCTCAAACTGCTGACCGCGGAGGCCTCAATATCACCTTCAAAATTGAGCACGAAAACTCGAGATGCTGCCGCTGGGTTGGTCTCTGCCTCGTTGCTCGATCGCTTCATCGCCGCTTTCTCAGCTTTAAGACGTTGTTTTTCTACTTTCTTGGCAGCCTTCTGTGCAGATTTTTGTCCTTCGGGCGTCATCATGGCCTGATTCAACGATTTCGTGATCTGCTCATAGGCCTCATTGAGATGCTTGACCTCTAACCGACCCGGTTCACCCTGAGCGCCTGATTGTCTTGCACTGATCAGAAGCGTCACCAAGATCGCCAGCGCAACAACCAGGGTCACAACCTTCGCGAGAAACAACCCATATTCAATCAAAAATTCCAAATCACACCCGATCCACCTAAGATTAGACTTAAAATAGTATCACACTGTTACCGAGCCTCTGCCCAACATCCGGCTCGCATTTGTTTTAGGAGCTCGCATGGATATCACCTTGCTACTTAATACTTGGCAAGAAGCCCTCAAAGACCGATTTAGGTCTGGTTTTCTTCCGATCGAAGATACTATTTTTCAATTTCAGTTCGAGGCGCAAGCAGAGGCTCCACTGTTCTTAACCGCAAATCAGCAGGCCTTTGCCTTGTTCCCAGGAACCCACCAAGTGCCAACCCTCACACTTTTTGTCAGCGACCATGCGACCGCGCTCCGGTTATTAACCGGTGAAGAAGATGGTATGGCGGCTTTTATGGCTGGCAGTTACCGAGCCGATGGCAACATTATACTCAGCCAGCTATTGCTCTATGTCTTTCAACAACCTGCTTTACTTCAAACCCAAGAGGTCATCGATTAGTCCTGCGAACGGGGCGCAGCGAGATCATCCCATAAGCAGCCTTCTTCAGAGCTCGATCGAAGCATCTCTAACATGCTCTCGTGAGCAGACTGCTCCGCATCACTTAGCGTTACCAATGGTAACCCGCCTTGGGGACGCTCGAACCCGCCAGTCGCCCTGACGTCAGCGGACGTCTGATCGGCACTAGCGCCATCAAGAGACAAACTTCCTTGACCGCCTGTCAAGACCAGGTAGACCTCTGCCAGGATCTGCGCGTCCAGCAAAGCACCGTGTAACGCTCGTCCAGAGTTATCAACGCCCAACCGCTTACACAGCGCGTCCAGGTTATTTTTCTGGCCTGGATATCGCATCCGCGCCAGCGTTAGACTATCGATCACGCCGCAGCGCTGTCGCATCTTACGGGGTTCACGCACGCGCCTTAGCTCGTGATCTAAGAACCCAATATCGAAATCGGCATTATGAATAATCAGTTCGGCGCCCTCGACAAATGCGAGGAATGACGTCTTGATCGCGTCGAAATCAGGCTTATCGGCGAGAAACTCGAGCGATATGCCGTGGACCGCCTCAGCACCGGCATCAATTGCTCGACCTGGATTAATGTACTCATGAAAATGACGCCCCGTGAGGCGACGGTTTTTCAGCTCAACGCAACCAATTTCGATAATACGATGACCATTCGCCGCTTCCAGGCCCGTTGTTTCCGTATCCAATACGACCTGTCTCATGAGACCGCCGTCATTTGATCAATCGCCTCGTTCGCTAACTGATCTGCTCGTTCATTTTCAACATGACCGCTATGACCTTTTACCCAAAACCAAGAGACCGCATGCTTTTCTGCCAAAGCATCTAATTGTTGCCAAAGATCTTGATTTTTAACCGGCTGTTTATTGCTAGTACGCCAGCCATTTCGTTTCCAGCCCGTGATCCATTGAGTGATGCCCTGACGAACGTACTGGGAGTCAGTCGTTAAGCTAATCGTGCTGGGCTGCGAGAAATACGCCAATCCTTCGATCGCTGCCATCAACTCCATCCGATTGTTAGTGGTGTCAGGGGTGGCCCCTGATAGACAACACTCGTCGCCATCAATTCGAATCAAAGCGCCCCACCCGCCCGGCCCGGGATTACCTCGACACGCACCATCGGTAAAAACTTCTATCATCTGTTTACGCTACCTCTACGACTCATTTTGTTCGGCGAGAAGGGGTTAATCCCCCCGTGCTTGGTTGTGACAACCCCAATCCGGAAAACCGAATGGATCGTCGATTTGAAGGGCTGCGGATCGGCGTCAAAGGCCCAACCACTTTTCTGGCCACCAACATATACACCCCGCCTGTTGGCAGATTATACCGTCGACCGAGTCCTAAACCGAAACTTGGCGGCGGTAGCCGTCGCACTGACCAGGGCAACCCGAAATCGGCAAACAACACGCGGTCGACCTTAAAGTTCAGGAGATTCAGCCAATCCATTAACCGATAAGCCGACCAAAAATGGCCCCTAAATGGCGGCCTCGCAGTGGCGCCGGATAAGCGTTTGCGCAGACCCCAAAGACTAAGCGGATTAAATGCGGTAATGATCAGCGTGCCCATCGGCATCACCATGCGAGCTGATTCAGCCAAAAGCGCTTGGGGGCGGTCTGAGAACTCAAGTAAATGGTGCAGCAACACAAGGTCTACTTGATCGGATGCAATCGGCATCTGCAGGGGCGACGCAATCAATTGCGGCGCCAGCAGGCCATCTTCGCCCAAACATACCTTACTTAGAATCGGGCTTTTTTCAAACAACGGGCTATCTTGAGCGCTAATCTGTATTAGATGGTAGCCAAAGGAGTCTTCCAGTAATTCATCATGCAGCGCTTGCTCTGTCCCCATTATCCGCTGCCCGAGGGATGTATTGAACCAAAGAGAAAGTGCTTTGCGCTCTGCAGACAACGCCTGCGTTAAATCAGGCATCGGAGCGAATGTCTCTGTGCAGTTCCATGACTGATTTCCTAGGCGCTTTCGTTTGCCTTATAGTCTACGCCATTTTACCCCAGATCTGATATTCAGCTGCGTGTTCCGAAACCAATTGGCGCTGAAATCAAGACCCCGCTACCAGTGTAACTGAGGCGTGCTCTCGGCTCTAAGCCCGACCCACAGCCTGCATCCATAACCGGCGCTTTTATCGCCCTCTTGACAATATCTGATCCAACCTTGGCTCGACCGCAACCAGCTCGGCGTCAGTGCCTATTGAATACAATCTTGTCCTAACCACTGTGAAAAATCCTTTATACTGCCAACATGCAAACCCTCTCAAACCGCCTATCCTACAGTCTTGGCCTTGTCTGTCTGTGCCTCGTCACTGCGGCCTGCACACAACTACCGCAACAGGCCGCCAGTACGCAAAAAACCAGTGCGCCTTTAGCCGCCGAGCACCCGTTGGCGACGGGCGTTATGCCTACTGAAAATACTGGACGCCAAGACATCAACTTCGAATCAGTTGGTAAAGCCCCCCCAACGGCTTTTTTGGATATCGGCGACAGCCAACCCGCGCAATGCCCCCAAACAGGCAATGAAACTTGCCCAGTCCCTGACCCAGCGTCCATCCCGAAGGATTTTTGGGCGCACCTGCGCGGTCAATTTAACCTTGCACTCCATCTTAATGAGCCCCAGGTTCAAGCGCAGTTGAATTGGTTTATCGCCAATCCTGATTACCTTACCCGGGTTTTTAAACGTGGCGCGCTGTATCTTCCGCATATTGTCACTGAGGTCCAAAAAGCTGACCTTCCGATGGAGTTCGTCCTTTTGCCAGTGGTAGAGAGCGCCTTTGATCCATTTGCGTATTCGTCAGGCCGAGCATCCGGACTTTGGCAGTTTATTCCATCAACGGCTCGGCTCTATAACGTCAACATTGACTGGTGGTACGACGGGCGTCGGGACCTAATCGATAGCACAAATGCGGCTACCGCATTTTTATTGGATCTAGGTCAAACCTTCGATGAAGACTGGCTACTAGCGCTTGCGGCTTATAACGCGGGCCCTGGCACCGTCAAAAAGGCCATGCGGAAGAATAGAACTCGGCAGCGCTCTGAGGCATTTTGGCAATTAGACCTACCTCGGGAAACGAAAGGATATATTCCCAAACTCCTCGCGCTCGCAGCAATTGTTAAGCGTCCGGAACAATACAATATAACGCTGCCTGATATTGTGCCTGAAACTCAAATTGTTGCCTTTGAACTCGATAACCAAATTGACCTTGCGCTGGCGGCGGAACTCGCTGAAATCAGCCTTGAGCAACTCTACCGCTTAAACCCTGGTTTTAATCAATGGGCAACGCATCCGATGGGTCCTCATCGGTTAATTATCCCGGCTAAACAAGTCGAGGTTATGGCTGAGAATCTAGCGCTGCAGCCCCAAGATGGCCAAATGCGCTGGATACAGCACCAGATTCGTGCTGGCGAGACACTCGGCGGGATTGCCCAGCATTACGACATGTCCGTTAATGCCTTGACACAAGTGAATCACCTTGAAGGTCCACAGATTATTGCAGGTGATATCCTAATTGTTCCGACCCCGGTAAATCCGCCCTTGGCCTACGGCTTATCTTCATCCGGTCGGAGCGCAAAACGGCGGCAACATTATGAAACTCGTTACGGTGCACCGCCCCAAAATTACCGGGTCAAACCGGGAGACAGTCTATGGTCAATTGCCAAGGCCCATGGAATCAAAGTGGGTCAATTAGCGAAGTGGAATGGCCTCGCAACGAGAGCTCCGCTGAGGGCCGGAGAAAACTTGTTGATCTTCAATGAGCGACCGGTTGATGAGCGCCAAACAACGGCGCCTGCTAGCACGATGAATGCTGAGGCCACGCTACGCTCAGTCTACTACCGCGTAAGACAAGGCGATTCGCTATCGAAGATCGCGGCCCGGTTCAACACAACCGTCTCGGCCATAGAGGCTGAAAATGGCTTTCTAAATCGGCAAAAGTACTTGCAACCCGGTGATCAACTCACTTTGGTTTTAAACGTTCGCAAGCCTCGCTAGCAGGCAAAGCAGAGAAGGATTACCTAGAAATTCTGCCCTTGTATATCCCCTAATTTTTGCAAGGAAGATTGAAAGCGCTGGAACTCTAAACCGCCAAGCTGATTCTCCAGCAACTGTGCAATGGCTTGATTTTCCATTCCCGCAATGGGTGAATCCTCAGGATTTCTAACATTGGTTACCGAGACCACCGCAACATCACCATCATCAAGTTGCGCAATACCAATCGACTTTGCACTTGCAGAAGGCTTCGGTAAGGCAAAGGCCTGCGTTCGAAGCGCTTGTGGAATGTCTGATTGGTAGCGCGTCATATTGGTTTTAACCGACCATTCCACACCATACGCCTCAGCAACTGCCCGCGTGATTTCGCCCGCTTGCAGCTTTGCGACCACCTCAAGCGCTAAGGATTGCGCCAAGCCGCTAGCTTTGATTTGTCTCAACGTCGTCTCAATCTCTTGTGTCACCGCCTCAAAAGGCTTCAACATACTTTCTGCATAAGCCGTGACACGAACAACCACCGCCGCGCCATCATTCAGTTCGATTACCGCACTATTGTTGCCATCGATCATTAAATCAGGCGAGAAAAGTGCTTCTTTAACTGCCGCGTTTGCCAGGATACCGACGGTTGAGCCTCGACCTTGACCGGTCAGCTCGACAATGTCTAAATCCAGCTGATCGGAAATACCTTGCAAATCAGAGTCCTCAAAAGCCATTTCATCCAGCTCACTCATCGATGCGACATAGTCTTCCTTAACTGTCTCTTCCCGATAAGCTTGCTCAACCGATTCAGCCACTAGGTCAAATGGGGTTACCATCGCCGGCTCAAGCTCCGACAGTTGGATCAGGTGAAAACCAAACTCCGTTTCGACCGGCGGTGAGATATCGCCTTGCGAGGCCAATTCAAACGCCGCTGTTTCAAAAGGCGCAACGAAAATATCCCGTTCGGCCATACCCAAGTCGCCCCCCACAGCAGCACTACCCGGGTCTTCAGAAAAAGATTTTGCTAATTCTGAGAAGGCGACGCCTGCGTCAAGTTCCGACTGAATTTCGAGGATTTTTGCCAGTGCTGCATCCCGGTCCTGATCTTCAGAAACAGCAATGAGGATATGGGCTATCCGCCTTTGTTCGTCCTGCGTATAAAGATCGATTCGGTCAGTATAAAAAGCCTGCAGTGCCTCTGATGTGACGTCTACCGCGCTCATGAGATCTGCCTTCGCTAATTGCACATAGGCAACATCGATCATTTCTTCGGTGAAGAACTGGTCTCGATTATCATCATAGTAATCTTGAACACTCCCCGGATCGACCGTGAGATCCGTCTCAAGATTCTGGGCGTTAAACGTGATGTAGGTCACGTCTCGAGTCTGGCGCGTCAGGCTGGTCGTTCGGAGCATTTCAGCGTCAGTCATAAACGATGACCCTTGTATCGCCTCTGACAACTGACCTAAAGCCTCGTCTAGGCGCAGCTCCTCTCGGTAAGTCACGGGATCGTAGCCTGCGCTGGCGAGCACCAACCGATACTGATTCGCATCAAAGCTACCGTTGACCTGAAAAACCTCAGTTTCCATCAACGATTGATCTAAACTGGCATCACTTGCCGTCAGGCTCAATTCATCGACGACTTGACTCAATAGCTTACGCGTAATTAAGGATTGTAAAACGTTCGCTCGCAATTCATCTTCATCAAGGCTTTCAGGCGTCATGCCTTGACCCATTAACATCCGCCGATTACGTTCAACCGCAACCTCCATCTCGGACGCGGTAACATCGTCACCATTGACACTCGCCACGCGCGCAACCGGCGTCAAAAAGGTGGTGATTGACCCTAAACCAAAGAACGCAAAGGCTATGATAATTAAACCAATAATTACCTTGGTACCGAAGCCTTGGCCCCGCTCACGCATACTCATGATCGACATAAAAACCCCTTGCAGCAACTCGCTCTTCGATCAGCTAGTTTACACCAATAATTTATCTGAGAACCGCCCTGAGCCGGTTTGACACAAAATAAAACGGCGCCCTAGGGCGCCGTTTTATTCAACTACTTAATGCTATTCAACCTAATGCTATTCAAATTAAAGCTATTCAACTTAATACTTTTAAACTTGACTCTGTTGAACTTGACTCTGTTGAACTTAAATCGATTCAACGTTTATCGGATACTCGACGCCGTTTCAACGAACCACGATCGGCGCATGAAACGGTTAAGTCGTTTAGTTGACCGCGTCTTTTAAAGCCTTACCCGCTTTAAAGGCTGGAACATTAGCCGCTTTAATTTGAATCGCTTCGCCCGTCTTCGGATTACGACCGGCACGCGCCTCGCGCCGACGAACAGAAAAGGTGCCGAAGCCAACAAGCGTCAATGAATCACCAGCCTTCAGCGAACCAGTCACAGATTCAACCACCGCATCCAGCGCTCGGCTTGCAGCCGCCTTTGAGATATCAGCAGATTCAGCAATATTGTCGATTAATTCTTGTTTGTTCAAAATTCACCTCTTAATTTCATTTTGATTGTTAAATGGATACTTCTGACGTTTCTAGATGCACGTTCTTTTTATAACAACTGCCCCCTAACCGGTCAAGCAATACTAGTGTGGGCTCACACGATTTTCGGTTGTCGCCTCGGATTCAATCTCAGAGGGTGTATCAGCGCCGGCCACCCACGGCTCTGGCTGTCGCGCCAATGCAATCTCTAGCACTTGATCAATCCATTGAACCGGGTGGACCGTCAATGCATCGAGTATCACTTTGGGAATATCTTTTAGATCTTTCCGGTTATCCTCAGGAATTAATACGGTCTGAATCCCGCCTCGGTGCGCCGCAAGCAGTTTTTCCTTTAAGCCTCCGATGGCCAGCACTTGACCACGCAAGGTAATCTCGCCTGTCATCGCAACATCCGCCCGAGCCGGGATATCGGTTAACACGGACACCAACGCCGTACAGAGCGCAATCCCCGCACTGGGTCCATCTTTCGGTGTCGCGCCTTCTGGCATATGGATGTGAAGATCCACCTTTTTGTGAAAGTCTGGATCAATACCCAAAGCCTCCGATCGACTCCGCACCACGGTAATCGCGGCTTGAATAGACTCTTGCATTACATCACCAAGGGAGCCGGTCTTCGTAGTCACGCCTTTACCAGGCACTACAGCCGTCTCAATGGACAATAACTCACCACCAACACTGGTCACGGCAAGACCCGTTACCTGACCGATCTGATCTTCGGTTTCGGCCCGGCCGTATTTGAACCGACGCACGCCAAGATAGTCCTCAAGCTGCTCTGGCTCAATGACCATCGGCAACTGCTGCTCACTTGAGGTCACGGCCCTGACGACCTTACGACAAATTTTTGAAATTTCACGCTCTAGACCACGAACCCCGGCTTCTTTTGTGTAAAACCGAATAAGGTCCAGCATTGCAGCGTCTGTCATGGTGAGTTCACCTGCCGTCAGCCCATTATTTTTAAGCTGTTTTGCGAACAAAAACCGGGTTGCAATATTTAACTTTTCATCCTCGGTGTAGCCCGGAATCCGGATCACTTCCATGCGATCAAGCAGTGGCGCCGGAATGTTCATTGAATTTGAAGTGCAGATAAACATCACTTCAGAAAGGTCATAGTCCACCTCAAGATAATGATCATTGAAGCTATAGTTTTGCTCTGGGTCGAGCACCTCAAGCAAGCCGGAAGCAGGGTCGCCCCGATGATCCTGCCCCATCTTGTCAATTTCATCCAATAGAAACAGTGGGTTTTTCACCGCGACCTTGGTCAACTTCTGAATCACCTTGCCGGGCATTGAACCGATATAGGTTCGCCTGTGGCCCCTGATTTCCGCTTCGTCTCTGACACCGCCCAACGCCATCCGAACAAATTTACGATTGGTTGCTCGCGCAATCGACTCGCCTAGTGAGGTCTTACCAACACCGGGCGGCCCTACCAAGCACAGGACAGGGCCCTTATTTTTCTTGACCCGTTTCTGAACGGCAAGGAACTCAAGGATTCGCTCCTTAACGTCTTCCAACCCATAATGATCCTCGTTCAGAATCCGCTCAGCAGCGCCAATATCGGTTTTGACCCGAGAGCGCTTCTTCCAAGGGGTGTTCAGCATCCAATCAAGATAGCTGCGCACGACCGTCGCTTCGGCCGACATAGGCGACATCATTTTCAGTTTCTTAATTTCAGCGGTAACTTTCTCACGGGCTTCAGCCGGCATCCCTGAGGCTTCGACTTTGGATTGCAGTTGCTCAATTTCTGTTGGGCCCTCGTCTAGGTCACCGAGCTCCTTTTGTATCGCCTTCATTTGCTCGTTGAGATAATACTCGCGCTGGCTTTTCTCCATTTGTTTTTTGACGCGACCTCGGACTTTTTTATCCAGCCCCGAAACTTCAATCTGGCCGGTTAGAAGCGTCGATAGCCGCTCGATTCGACGCCGGACATTTTGGACCTCGAGTAGCGCTTGCTTTTCCTTCAAGCTAAGCGTCAGTTGGGCCGCGATCGTATCGACCAAACGGCTGGGTTGGGTAATACCAGAGACGGTGGTCACGACTTCCGACGGAATTTTTTTGCTGGCTTCAACATAGGCTTCGAAGGTCTTCATCAAACCCTGGCAAAGCACCTCGGCCTCACCCTCAACCAAAGCCTCTTCTGCCACCAATTCGATATCAGCCCGAAACAGCTCGGTTTCGTCGCGGAGGTCAAGCACCTGCGCCCGACTCTCGCCTTCCACAAGAATTTTGACGGTCTTGTCTGGCAGGCGGATTAATTGCAGGATCGTGGCCGTCGTGCCATACCGATACAGATCATCCGTCTTTGGGTCATTGTTTTCGGGCTCAATCTTCGCGAGTAATAAAATCCGCTTATCGCCCTCTTGCGCTTGCGCCGCCTCCAGCGCCGCAATCGACTTTGGCGTTCCAATAAAAAGCGGTTGAACGCCATGGGGATACACGACCATGTCCCGAAGAGTCACGACTGGCACTTCAAAAATTGTTGACATCTAATTGTTTACTCCGTTAATTCATCTTGTCTGCGAACACAAGCGCCTGCTGAAACTTGCCTTCCCAGTCGCCGTTTTCCATCTCATTCACGCAGCGGCACCTCGGTCAGGCTGTTTACTCTTTCATAAACTATCACACCTACCTCTGAATATACGCGAACCTTTGAGACAAAAATCACTAATTATCGCGTGCACACCCAAAATATTTTGGGCGCAAGCAAAACAAGAAAAACCGGACGTGGGCCGAAGCAAAAACTGCGGGTCGGTTGCGTAAAATATCCCACCAAGCTTCCTGACTGACCGTCAATCCGCTCAAACCCAATAGCTTGCCTATTCCTAAACGGGGTTGCGCAAGAAATGGATCAAAGTGCTGAAACAACGCTGCAACCAAGGCCGTTTAGAGTAGATCGCGTTTTTTTGAAGACCGACGCTGACCCATGATGCCTCAGGGGCTCTCCGGCCGACTGACAACGGTGGCCCGGGTGCTCAGGTGACCACTGTCCATCGACAACAGCCATGGGGAAATGGTTTTGAGGTCTTGAACGCCGGATGCGCATCACCGCAGCTGGCGCTCATGGGTTGCTTTGCAAAACAGGTAAGGGAGACTTTACTGCTCTTGGCTCTTCTTTTGTTCCGGCGGCTGTTGATAAATCAGCATTGGCTCGCTCTTGCCAAGAATCACATTCTCATCAACGACCACTTTCACAACTTCTTCTTCAGAAGGAATGTCGTACATAACATCCAGCAAAACAGATTCTAAAATCGAGCGTAAACCCCGCGCGCCCGTTTTGCGCTCTGTCGCTTTACGGGCGATCGCCCTTAAAGCGTCTTCCCGAAAATCAATCTCAACCTCTTCCATTTCGAAGAGCTTGGCGTACTGTTTGGTGTACGCATTCTTAGGCTCTGTCAATATTCGTACAAGCGCGTCCTCATCCAGTTCGTCAAGGGTCGCGAGCACCGGTAACCGGCCAACGAATTCCGGGATCAAGCCATATCGAACCAGATCTTCTGGCTCAACGGTTTTGAGGGTTTCCCCTAGGTTTTTCTTACTGCTTTCTGAAACGACCGTCGCACCAAAGCCGATCCCACTTTTAGCGGAGCGATCCAGAATGACCTTGTCGAGCCCTGCAAAAGCGCCACCACAGATGAACAAGATATTGGAGGTATCAACCTGCAGGAATTCTTGCTGCGGATGCTTGCGACCGCCCTGCGGCGGTACTGAGGCCACGGTGCCTTCTATTAATTTCAATAGCGCTTGCTGAACGCCCTCACCGGATACGTCTCTGGTGATCGATGGGTTATCACTTTTTCGAGAGATCTTATCAATTTCATCGATGTAAACGATCCCCACCTGTGCTTTATCCACATCGTAATCACATTTTTGAAGGAGCTTTTGAATGATGTTTTCGACATCTTCACCGACATAGCCCGCCTCGGTCAGCGTGGTTGCATCTGCGATGGTAAAGGGCACGTCGAGCAATCTTGCTAAGGTCTCGGCGAGTAATGTCTTACCAACACCCGTTGGCCCAACCAATAAGATATTGCTTTTTTGAAGCTCCACATCGTCTTTCTTACCGGAGTAGTTCAGACGCTTGTAGTGATTGTACACTGCCACCGCGAGCACACGTTTTGCTCGGGTTTGACCAATGACATACTCATCGAGAATCGCGCTGATCTCGCGAGGTGTCGGGAGCTTTTTAAACTCGGCTTCATCAGGCGTTTCTTGCAATTCTTCACGAATGATATCGTTGCACAACTCGACGCACTCATCACAAACATAAACGGATGGTCCGGCAATCAGTTTCCGAACTTCGTGCTGACTTTTGCCACAGAAGTTACAGTGTAGTAACTTTCCGTCGCCATTATTTCCATCATGATCGTCAGACATATTCACCTCACTTCCGATTCTTTCGAAAAATTCCGAGTCGCTGGTGCAGTTTGCGGTCCGGCGCGACCTTGCTACGTTTAGATCAAGACATTACTTGTCAAGACATTGCTATCGATCTTTCAACGATACCCGAGTCTAAAACAGCTCGGACGGCTTCACCCGATGATGATCAACCGAATGACTAAACCTTAAATCATCCCAAGCGGTCTGACCAGTGTGTTGGTTAACACGACTCAAATCGCCACCTTTAAGGGTCAACCTTTGAGGATCGAAATTCGTCTTTGCGCCGCCGATTTTTAGTACCGCTTATTTGACGGCCGATAGATTTATCGATCTCGGCTCTTGGACCTTATCGATTAACCCATAAGCCTGGGCATCATGTGCATTCATAAAATAGTCACGCTCTGTATCTAAGGCGAGCTGCTCTGGTGTCTTGCCGGTATGAAATCCCATGATTTCGTTCATCCGCTCACGCAGGTATAGGATCTCTTTTGCCTGTATTTCAATGTCCGAAGCTTGACCCTGCGAGCCACCGCTCGGCTGATGGATCATCACCCTAGAATTCGGCAAACAATACCGCTTACCCGCAGCGCCGCCGGCCAACAACAGGGCGCCCATACTCGCTGCTTGGCCAATACACAAGGTTGATACATCGCAATTAATGAACTGCATCGTGTCGTAGATTGCAAGACCTGCGGTCACCGACCCCCCTGGCGAATTGATATACAACTGAACATCCTTGTCTGCATTTTCAGACTCAGCGAACAGTAACTGTGCAACGATTAAATTGGCCACATTGTCATCAATGGGTCCGACAACGAAGATAATGCGCTCCTTCAAAAGCCTGCTGTAAATATCGTAAGAACGTTCACCTCGAGCAGTTTGCTCTAGAACCATTGGGATCAAACCGAGACCTTGTGTCACCGGCTGCATTGAATCATTAAAATCTGACTTCATGGGTACGGCCCTTTTCCTAATCTGCTTTACGGGAAACTTAAACCTTTTCTAACAGGCTGATCGGCACCTTGCAACGCGAGGCTATTGGCCTTATTCGACCGTTACACCTTTATTCTTCTATCTGCCTTTAACGGGCTTTCTCAGCAAACCCCTTTTGAACTAAGAACTCATCATCTGGCATCAGGTACTCAAAGATTGACCCGACGCCTGCACCCCTCCTGATATAAGCCCTAAATTTCAAAATTCAAGGGCCCATCCAGCGTGCGACCAGACTGCCTTGAATCTCGACCGCGCCTGCTTTTATTACGCGCTCATAACTATAAACATCTCGTCAGTCGTTCGTCTAACTTTAGACACGTATCTGCTACCACTAAGCAAGTTATAACCCTGCTGACCCCTTTTCTACGCATTTGGCGCCGCTCAAGATTATCGACAGACCGCAAAGCCTGCTTTTTCCGATACAAACTGACGTCAAACTGAACCCTAATAACCTCGCAGGAGAAACCCTAAATTCAGGACCCTTTAAGCTTTATCATCAGCGCCAGCGTTATCCGCCGTCGCGTCATCGAGCACCTCAGCGGCATCCTCGCCTTCACCTTCACCTTCACCTTCAGCCACTTCCGGTTCAGCGGGCTTAAGTGCCTCTTCATAGCTAACGGGTAATTCTTCAATATGCGCGGAGGCTAAAATTAACGCAACAATTTGCTCTTCCAGCACCAAGCTTTGAACCTGATTCAACTGCTGCTCATTACTATAGTAGTAATTAATCAGCTGCTCAGGCTGCTCATAGCTGCTCGCTATTTCCTCTATTTTGGAACGGACCTGCGCCTCGTCGGCAACCACATTATTCTGTTCAACAATTGCGTTCACAATCAGGCCGAGCTTAACCCGCCGCTCGGCTTGATCGGTAAATAACTCGAGCGGCAGCATATTTACATCGAATTGCTGCCCCCCGCCAAACTGTTGCACCATTTCTTGGCGCATACGGTTGCATTCTTCGTTCACTAAGGCTTTAGGCGAATCCACAGGCGTCACTTTAATCAACCCATCCATCACTTGGGTTTTGACCCGATTTTCAACCGCTGCCTTCAGCTCTTTTTCCATATTATTTTGAACTTCAACTCGAAAGGCATCCATACCGCCATCTTCGACCCCAAATTCCTTAAAAAAATCCTCGTCTAATTCTGGCAGAGTCGATTCGGCAACCTCATGAACTTTGACCGCAAACACAGCCTGCTTACCCGCCAAATCTTCCGCCTGATAATCCTCGGGGAAGGTCACCGTGACATCTTGTTCATCACCCGTCTTTAAACCAACAATCCCATCTTCAAACCCGGGAATCATCGAATTGGACCCTAGAACCAGCTTATTGCCGTCGGCTTGTCCGCCATCAAAGGCTTCCCCGTCGACCGTCCCTGAGAAGTCAATCGTTACCTGGTCTTCGAGTGCCGCGGCTCGGTCAACCGCTAAGAAGGATTTACGCTGCTCCCTGAGCTTCTCAATCATCATCTCGAGATCGTCTGGCGACACTTCAGCCACCGGCTTTGACACACTGATATCTTCGAACGCGCCTAACTTAATTTCCGGAAAAATTTCAATCAAAGCAGAGAATGAGAGGTCTTTATCCAACTCCATCACGACATCATTGATTTCCGGCATGCCCGCAGGCTTTAAAGATTGCTGATCAACGGCCGCTGCAAAGCTTTGCTGCATGATTTCGCTAGAGACTTCTTGCAAAATGCCCGGCCCAAATCGACGACGAACTTCTCTTATAGGCACCTTGCCGGGCCGAAAGCCTTTGATCCGAACCTGCCCCGCGGCCTGCTTAATCTTCACTTCGACCTTCTCGGAGACTTCCGAGGCGGGCACCGTAATGCGCATCTTGCGCTCAAGTTTTGAAACTGTCTCAACCGTAACTTGCATAACCGTTCACCACCTCGATATGGTACTCGCAGAACAGCCTTAAGCTCGTCGAGCTTTTAGCATCTTGCTGTTGTCTTAAAAGTGGTGCGAAAGGAGAGACTCGAACTCTCACACCTTGCGGTACTGGAACCTAAATCCAGCGCGTCTACCAATTCCGCCACTTTCGCATTGTTTGATCACCCCAGCCGGACGGATTACCCGAACGCGGACCGGTGCACCCGTGGATCTAGACCCTTCGGGGGCGGCAATTATAGAGCCTATAAGAAGCCATCACAACCGCCGAATCAGAACCTGTTCCAATAAAACCCAAGATGATTGCTCGTCAATCACATTTCTTCAGAAATCCAATAACTTAGCGTAACGATCTCGGTGGTAGGCGGCATTACCCAAAGCATTTTCAAGAACCCTCGCGCGCTTCAAGTAAAAACCGGCGTCGAACTCATCCGTCATCCCAATACCGCCATGAATCTGGATCAATTGGCTCGACATCTCGTGCAGAAACTCACTCGCCTTACATTTTGCCAGCGCAACCAGTTCCTGAGCATCCTGAGAGCCCTGATCAAGCGCTGTGAGCGCCGCTTCAACGCAAGAACGGGTTAACTCCATTTCAGCGTAAAGCCCAGCAGCGCGATGACCGAGCGCTTGAAAACCACCGATAACTTGACCGAACTGTTTCCGCGTTTTGAGATAATCCAAGGTCATATCAAAGGCCGCCGCGGCCGTGCCAAGCATCTCAGCGGCAAGCGCCGCCGTTGCAACGGAGAGCACTGCTTCGAGCACAGCTTTACCCGTATCGGGCCCTGCCAACATGGCATCTACATCAAGGGTCACCCCGTCAAAGGTAACACTTGCGTACCCTCTAGAATCCATCGTTTTGACAGCATGACGATGAACGCCCGGGGCATCACAGGCAACCAAAAACAAGCCAACGCCTTGTTCGCCCGCCCCATGATCGACATTTGCAACCACAACGAAATCGGTTGCTGCACTGCCTTCCATGACAAATTGTTTCGTGCCGGACAGCCTCACACCGCTCGAGGTCAGTTCTGCACGACACTTTATCTGACTGGGGTTGTGCCTTGGTCCCTCTTCCAACGCAAGTACGACCAGTCGGCTACCATCGGCAATTTTCGGGAGCAAACTTTGCTTTTGATCCTCGGAGCCCGAGTGCATCAGGGCCGCGGCCCCGACTACGGATGAGGCGTATAAAGGAGAAGCCACCAGGTTTCTCCCTAATTGCTCCAAAACCAAACCAAGCGTCTGATAGCCCAACCCTGCCCCGCCATACGGCTCGGGTACAACGAGACCCGTCCAACCCATCTCAATCATTGCTTGCCAAGTCTCAGAAAAGAAACCCTGAGCGAGACCTTGATCTCGCATTGCACGAAAGGTTGAAACCGGCGCTTGTTCCCGCACCCAGGCTGAGGCCTGGTCTTTAATCATTTGTTGCTCTTCACTTAATGCAGCCATCGTGATCTCCCCCGTTAACCTTTTTGTGTCGTTTCTGGCAGACCCAGGATGTTCTTCGCAATAATATTGTTTTGGATTTCAAACGAGCCGCCATAGATCGAGATTGCCTTACCCCCAAGCCAGCCTCGGACATGCTCAATTTCATCCTCACTAAAGTCATCGCCTTCCCAGCCTAAGCCCTGGTGACCCATGAACTCCAAGGTGAGTTCGGCGCGCTCCTGAGAGACTCTTGTGGCTGAGTTTTTGAGGATTGAGGCCGCAGCGCTGACCTCGGGATTACCCTTGGCCTCTGCTGTGATCCGCGCAATGGTTAAACCATGTGCTCTGGTATGCATCAGATGGTCCGCAATTCGAACGCGTAGGTCCGCATCCGCAAGCTCACCGGTTTCCGTCTCACCAACATACGATTTGGCAAGTGATTGCAAAGAACCCGAGACTTTATTGCTGGTCGGGCGCGCGCCAGTTTGACTGGCCCGTTCGTACTGCAACAACCGCTTACCGACACTCCACCCATCGTTAAGTGCGCCAAGCAAATCGTCCTTCTCAGCTCTTGCATCATTAAAAAAGGTTTCACAAAAGGGAGACGCCCCTGCGATCAACTTAATCGGCCGCGTCTCAACCCCAGGCTGATCCATTTCAAGCATCAAGAAACTAATGCCATCACGCTTCTTAACACTGCTGTCCGTCCGCACGAGCGCGCCACACCACTGAGAAATATCCGCGCCCGAGGTCCATACTTTCTGACCATTAATCAACCAATGATCGCCGTTTTCCTCGGCTTTTGTGGCTAAGGATGCGAGATCTGATCCGGCATTCGGCTCAGAGTACCCCAAACACCAGCGAACCTTGCCACTGCAGATCCCTGGGATATGGCGCTGTTTTTGGTCTTCAGTACCATATTCTAGAATCGTTGGGCCCACCATTGTCACGCCCATTCCAGCCAACAGCGGGATCGGATTAATCGCCCCTACTCGATGCATTTCTTCCGACAAGACCTTCGCTTCTTGATGATTTAACCCACCGCCACCAAGTTCTGCAGGCCAAGTTGGCGTACCCCAACCCCGACTCGCCAGCCGGTCGCGCCAAAGCGCCGCCTCACCCTCGACGACTCGGTCGCCTTCGACCCCGCCAAAAGGCGCAATTCCCTGACTCTTCAGGTTTTCGGGGAAATTCCCTTGCAACCATTCTGCGACTTCTGCTCGAAACGTATCGAGGTTACCTGCCTGGTCTGTCATGTTCATTCCTTTCCTATTCATGTTCGGATTCTTGTTTTTGTCCATTTGCCCTTGCTGACGCCGCAACTTAAGACGCAAAGCGTGCATGATTTGCCTGCAATCGCGCTTTGATTCAGACAATAAACTCGGCGCCCTAGGCGGCACTAACGCGTCGCATCAAGCCCTCACCGCGCCTGGCTTTTAGGGCCCGCCGCCTGTTTACCGTAGAACTAAATGATCCCTTATTGGGTAATCGAGCGCCGACAAGCATAGCAAACGGCTCCCTCAATCAAAACGGCCTCGATGCACGGACCGGATATTCATCAAATCAATATCCTTTGATCCTCAATCAAATCTGCATGAGTTCTCGCAGCCGCTTCCTCTGTCTCATCGAACCACGGTTCGTTTAGCGCGTCCGACACCCAATCCCGCATGGGTTCCAGCGCCAAAAGTCGATGACAATAATCAATGCTTGGCTGTGTGAGCGGCAGACCATAACGCACAACCCGAATCGCCACGGGACAAAAGAACGCATCGACCGCTGAGAAACCTGCTCCCGCCAAAAAACTTCCCCCAAAGCGCGACAGGCCCTCACAGAAGAGCGCATCCAGCCGATGAAGGTCGCGAGCAAGATTGGCTGACATCGATCGAACCTGAAACCGTGCAGAACAAATCATGGGGCATTGCCCTCGCAAAGCGTGAAATCCAGCATGCATTTCGCTGCTGGCTGACCGCGCATAGATTCTTGCTGCGACATCCTGCGGCCAAACCATTAGATGACGCTCTGCCAAGTACTCAATAATCGCTAAAGAATCCCACACAACCAATCCATCGTCATGCAGGCAAGGCACCTTGCCGTTGGGCGAAAACAGCTTAAAGCGCTGAAAGTTGTCGTCCCCATCGAAGGGCGTCAAATGCTCGTTAAAGGCGATGCCAAGCATTTTCAGGAGTACCCAAGGCCGTAGCGACCAAGACGAGTAGTTTTTATTCGCAATGTAAAGATCCAGCGCTTTTGCTCCTATTTTTTATAACCGGTTACAAACTGACGCAATGCGAAGCAAATCATTTCAACTTGGCCGAGCAAACCATCTTGCTACAAAGCCTCTCTATCGCAAAATGCGGTTTTGGTAACACTCCAGATCATTAGGACCGCCAAGCCCCGATCGGTTCCGCTTGCGCTATGGCAGGACACCTGCGAGCCACGATGATTGACTCAATCGTTTTTTTGAATCGGACGCCCTTCAGTGGCCCAATACGCTCTACCTTTTTGAAATGTCACAACCCTTGTCATCCGCTGTGACCGCCCTTTGTGCTTCAAGCCATTACGGACAGCCCTAGGGCTGCCTTCGTCCTCCCCAATAAAAGCGGCCTTAAGACACGCCAAAAAAAAGGCTTAATGAACCGTTTAGTCCATCAAGCCTTTCTAAAAAACGCTGCATGATTTTAGTGTGCTAAATCATACAGTTTTACCTCGGCAGGTTAAAAAGAGGCTGAAAGCTCAACGCCGTAAGTTGCGCCTTCATTCCAATAGCCACGAGTCGTTAGCGGCGATATCCGTGCCACTTGCTTCTCGCGTTCATCGGTTATATTTCGGCCGAAAGCCGTGATGCGGTAGCGCTCATCCGACCAAGCATAGCTGACCGACGCACTGATATCGGAGATACTGGGCAGCGTGCCCAGCGGATCATTGGTCGCGATGGTTTCAACGCTATCGCGCCATCGGTATGACAGCATCGCTTTCACATCACCAGTGCCGACCGGCACTGTGTACGTTGTTGTCAGGCCCATAGTGCCTTCAGGCGTATTCCGCGGTGATAGTCCTGAGTTGTCCGTGACAATCTGATCGCCCGTAATATCTGCTAAGTAAGCATTATATTCCGCGTTAATGTAGCCGTAAGTGGCGCGCACGTACCAAGCTTCATTAATTTGGTATTGCAATTCAAGCTCGGCGCCAAAAATATCGACTGACGAGGCATTTCGCACAACCGTTGCCACATTACTGAGGCTCACTGGGATCAGAATTGACTCTTGCTTGTCTTTGTACTTACTCCAAAAAACAGCTGGGTTGAAGATGACTTTGCCATCCATCCAAGTGCTCTTCATACCAATCTCAAAGTTCTCAACGAATTCAGGATCGTAGCTTGCATCCAAATTGAAATTCGCCTGCCGACCGAAGAAGCCACCGCTCTTAAAGCCTTCACTGTAAGACGCAAAAATCATTAAATCGTCATTCAGAGCATACCGAACACCCACCTTCGGCGTCACACTATTCCACTTATTTTGGTAACTCACAGGATCAAGCAGGGCTGGAATGGGATCACCCGCTGCTGGGTCGTAGGGTACACCACCGTTGCCGCCGAGGAAGACTTTTTCCTCTTCAGTCCAGCGTACACCCGCCGTCACAGTCCATTGCTCATTAAGGTGCCAATCCATTGAATAAAACACAGCCAATGACTCAGTGACCTGCTCTTGACCATTGCTATTCAACGACGTTGGCGTCAGTGGACCTGGGTACGCGCCGATACGAGATAGCTGGTAATGCAGATCGCCGACATCCCAGCGCTGAACATAATCGACATCCCAAAGGTAGAGCCCCGCGATGATATCAACATTGTCCGAAAACTGAGACGTGATCCGAAATTCTTGGCTCTTCTGATGCCAATCATTATAAAAGCGCATGGTCAAAAACTTCATGGGCGCACCGTCGAAGTGCTGCATGTTGTCTTCATCCATATCCCGGCTGGTCGCGATATAGGTTACGAGCCAATCGTCTAAATCAAGGTTTGCCGTAACAATGAACGTTTCATATGCGTTATCACTGTCGTTGCGACCATCCGCTGAATTCTGATCAGGACCATCGCTGGAATCGGCTTCGCAACCGACTTGACCATTCCAGGGCAAACCCGAAAGGGAACAGGTTAGTTCACCCGGTTGGTTCACGTTGACATAAGAACCTTGGTCACTGGCATCATTGAAGCGCTCGTAATGCAGTTTCAGATTAAAGACATCAGACGGCTCCCAAAGGGTCGTAAAACCATAAGTTTGGATGTCGTCCCCCCCCACATCTTCTTGCAGGGTTGTATTGTAGACAAAGCCGTCACTCTTGACTTGCGCTGCAAACAGCTTGATCCCAAGCTCGTCAGCAACAATCGGTAGATTCACAACCGCCTTCACGTCTTCCCGACCGTTACCATCCATCGTGACACTAATGTCTGCGCCAGTTTGCATGGTGACATCGCCACGAATCACGTTAATGATGCCGCCCGTTGTATTCTTTCCAAACAAAGTGCCTTGAGGGCCACGTAATACTTCGATCCGTTTAATATCAAAGTTTTGAAGCAGCACACCACTTGAGGTCCCTAGAAACATCCCGTCCATCATCACTCCGATGGCCGGATCTAAGCTTTTATCCGAGTCAAGGGTTGAAACCCCGCGAATACTGATGTTCGCACCGCTCGCAATACCTGGGCTCCGTCGAATCGCAATGTTGGGTGCAAAATTCTGGATATCTTCAAGCCGGCGAACGGTAGACTCTTTCAATTCTTTGCCGATTGAGGTAACCGAGACCGGAACGTCTTGAATCGACTCATCGCGTTTTCGGGCTGTCACAACAACTTCTTCTAGAACAGCGGATCGCTCACTCGCAAAAACCGTTGTGCCACCAGATACCCATGCTCCTGTCATCAATACGCCAACCAAACCCGCACGCCCTACTGCGCTCAAGTTCTTCTTGGCTTCTCTCACTATTTTGCTCATTGAAAACCCCTTTTTTGTGAACCAGTGCAATTTGCCTGTGATATTAAAGACAGTCAAGCTTGTTTTTTTGAGCACGGGCTCTTCAGGGAGGTTGGGAGGACAATTCTGGCGCCTAAGGCAGGAGCCATTTTCACGGCCAGCGTCGATTGGACCGTTTTGCATTAAAGTCTGGGGTGAGCGACGGGGATTGAACCCGCGACCACCGGAATCACAATCCGGGGCTCTACCAACTGAGCTACGCCCACC
>ENA-OWPI01000265-OWPI01000265.1-marine-metagenome-genome-assembly--contig:-NODE-265-length-80383-cov-19.363173_pt1 | contig 80383 bp, 80 predicted proteins | sample MGYA00238138_ERZ651775 | MGnify/ENA primary metagenome ERZ651775 (study PRJEB26906, sample SAMN06265043) | marine metagenome | isolation source: Helgoland LTER site | place: Germany:Helgoland, sampling... | reverse complement strand
AACCAACAAGTTCAACGAACAAGATCAATCTAGGAGTTAACAATGTTCAACAATTTATTTGATATCCGCGGCAAGATCGCGCTGGTAACAGGCGGCTCCCGTGGTATCGGCGAGATGATTGCTGCCGGCTTTTTAGCCAACGGCGCGAAGGTCTACATTAGTTCTCGTAAGGCCGATGCGTGTGCGGCAACGGCTGAGCGCCTGCAAGCGGCCTATGGCGGTGAATGCATAGCGATCCCAGCAAACTTGGCAGATGTTGAGGGGTGTCAGCAGCTGGCCGACACGCTCAGCGCGCGCGAGGCGCGCCTGGATATCCTGATCAATAATGCAGGGGTGTCGTGGGGCGCGCCGCTGGATGAGTTTCCGGAGTTGGGTTGGGATAAAGTAATGGACACCAACGTGAAAGGCGTTTTTTTCCTAACCCAGAAATTACTACCCTTGCTGCGGGCCTCGGGCACCGCCGAGAATCCCGCGCGAGTGGTGAATATCGGATCGATCGATGGCATCAAAAATCCGGTGTTTGAAACCTTTTCCTATGGCCCGTCAAAAGCGGCCTTGCATCATTTGACCCGGGGTCTTGCGCTGCACCTTGCGCCGCAACATATTATCGTCAATGCCATTGCGCCCGGACCCTTCCCAACTTGGATGCTGAGCACCGGTGTGGGTGGTGGCGGCGACACGGACATTGATTGGAGCAGTGTTGCAAACAACAACCCTCGGGGCCGGGTGGGTACGGCCGAAGACATCGCCGGGCTTTCGATCTTTCTGTGCTCTAGAGCGGGCGCCTTCACGGTGGGGGAAGTGATTACCTGTGATGGCGGGGTCGCTTACGCAACCTAACTTAGGGCGGCGCGCTCACGGCGGGGGAGACCGATAAGGCCGTGCAACAGATCGCTGTATAAATGCTGTGTAAATTGGTGCTGTGTAAAAGACAGCTGATAACAGGCTCCGCTGCGTTGGAAACCGTGAGTGCACTAAAAGGAGAACCATTATGACGGACCGAAAACAATTGCCGGCCAACTACACCGCGCGCATTCGAGGGGCATGGCAAGGCCGGGTTGCGGGCTGTATGTTGGGCAAAGCGGTTGAGCGTTTCTCGATGCGAGCAGGCGCGGAGGCCCTGCAAGGTTATCTGAGTGCCGTTGCGGCCTTACCGCTGCGAGATTACATTCCCTATGATTCTGAAAAAGCGCCAGAGCTGCTGCTGAAAGCCTGTTGCAAGGGGCAACTTAAGGCGAGCCTACCGGATGATGATGTGAATTATTCTGTGCTGGCCTTGATGATGCTCGAAGCCAAGGGCGCAAACCTTGCAACAGAGGATGTCGCCCGGGCCTGGCTGTTGCACCTGCCGCTCGGCAGTACCTATACCGCCGAGCGGGCTGCCTATCGCACGTTAATCAGTCGAGGCCGGGAATGGTTCCCTGAAGGCGGCGCGCTCGGGTTCGATGTTCGCGAATGCGCCCAAAATGACTATAACGACTGGATTGGCGCGCAAATTCGGGCGGATGTGTATGGTTGGGTGGCGCCCGGTGATCCCGACTTGGCGGCGCAATTGGCAACGGTTGATGCGCAACTATCGCATGTGGGTGAGGGCGTCTATGGCGCAGTTGTGGTGGCTGTGATTGGCGCGGTGGTTGCCGGCGGCGGCACTTTGCTGGCCGGTGTGGAAGCTGCCCTTGAGGCCATTCCAGATAATAGTGATTGCCATAAAGCCATACAGTTCGCTCGGTCCCAAACCGCCTCGGCCTCCGGCGGCGCCGTGATCCGAGAACGCTACCAACACCTGAATGTCGTGCACACGGTGAACAATTTAGCGCTTGTGATCTGGGCGTTGTTACGCCATCCCGATGACTTTAGTGCGGCCATCGGGGACGTGGTTGCAGAAGGCTTGGATACCGATTGCAATGGGGCAACGGTGGGCGCCCTATGGGCGCTACAAGGTAAAGCCATCCCAAGGCATTGGCTTGCGCCTTGGGATGACGCCATTGGCGTGTCGCTCGCAGGCCAAGCGGTTTTAAATCTCGAGGATCTTGTAACCCGAACGCTTGCGGTCGAAGTCTCGCTGAGGGCCTCTTAGCGCGCCAGGGGACCGGGGCAAGTCTCGCAAATTACATAGGCTTTTTGCGGATCATTAAAGCGCGTCAAAGTTCTAACCTCTGATTGCATGGCGCGCCAGTGTTGCGTAATCGGATCGCGGTTGACGGCCGGCGCAAGGGTTCTGATCTCTGCGGTCAGGGCCTCAAGAATCTGCTGTCGTCGGGAGGCTTCCGGCTCGACCCGCCAAATTGCGTAGTCGGTTATATCGGCTAATTCAGCGGCGGCTTGTATGGCCTCATCAAGGCCGCCAATCTCGTCAACCAGGCCAAGTTCCAGTGCTTTCGTGCCGGTCCAGACGCGGCCTTGCGCAATCTCATTAACCGCCTCGGGCGTCATGTTACGACCTTCTGCGACGACGGCTAAGAATTGATCATAGCCGGATTGGATAACCTGCTGAATGAGGCCGGCATAAATCGGCTGGATCCCGCGATCGATACTCGCGGCGCCCGCAAGTGGCGTGGTTGCAACGCCGTCGCCAAAGACGCCGTATTCGTTGAGGACTTTTTCAAAGGTTGGAATGAGGGCGAAAATACCAATCGAGCCGGTAATGGTGTTCTGATGGGCAAAAATACGATCGGCGGTCGCGGAGATCCAGTAACCACCCGAGGCAGCAACCGATCCCATGCTAGCAACAACCGGTATGCCGGCGGCTTGGGCGTGGGCTAACTCCTGACGAATAATTTCGGATGCGGATTTACTGCCGCCACCGGAATCGACCCGCAAGACAATCGCCTTCACAGCGTCATCGTCGCGTGCCTGCTGGATTCGTTCCAGCAGCGTGAGACTGCCAATGGATCCCGCGTCAGCATAGCCATCGACAATGCTGCCAACGGCGGTGATGACCGCAATTTTGTGTTCTGAGGCTTCGGCTTCGGTTGGGTTCAGGGCTAAATAATCCTCAAAGCCGATGCCTCGGTAGCGCTGCTCATCTTCCTCATCGGCGCCGATGACGCCGACCAAATATTCTGCCCGTTCACGATCACTCATTAATTGATCAACCCAGCCTGAATTCAACGCGACCTGACCCAAATTGCCAGAAGCGGATTCAAGCACCGCTTGAATATTATCGATCGTGTCGTTGAGAGATTCTGCGGGCAGGCCACGCGCGGTTTCAAACCGATCGGTATAGGTATCCCACCAAGCATTGAGGTAAGCGAGTCGCGCTTGCTTGTCTTCATCGGACATACGATCTTGAAAGTAGGGCTCGGCGGCTGATTTGTACTGGCCGACCTTAAAGAGATTCACGGTGACATTAAGGCGTTGCAGCAGGCTGCTGAAATAGGTTCGGTAGGCTGAGAAGCCTTCCGGCAGTACCGCATATTCCGGGTTCATTAAAATCTCATCGGCTTCGGCTGCCAGCAACAAACTGGACTGGCTATAACCGTTGCTCGCGGCAATCACCTTCTTGCCGGATGCCCGAAAATCGCGAATCCCGTCGGCAACGATTTCCAAATGCGGCATTAAGCCGCCGCCAAAGTTATCAAGATTCAGCACAAGGGTTGTGATCCGGGGGTCATCGCGGGCTTGCTCAAGGGCAACAACGAGATCCTGAAGCAATACTTCGCTGGGCCCGCCGTCATCGGCTAAGAAATTAAGCGGATCAACCGCGGTCTTTTCTTCGACTAAAACGCCAGATGGGTTGAGCACTAGGGCGCCATCTTCTGGCATCTGACTTGCGTTGTCGGAAAACGGCGCGGCGATGAGCGCCAAAAAAAGGCCCAGCGCTATGAGTCCGAACAAGAGTGTTTGAAGGGCTTTTAAGAGCTTCCAAAAGAGTTGAAACGGCAGTTTTAAAAATCGAGTCATAGGGAATTCCGTGATGAATTATCTCTGGAGTCTGAGGCTCTTAGCAAGGCGCTCAATATTCTGAAAAGGGACCAACCTTCTGCAGAACTTGGGTTTACGACGCTACCCCCTAAAGGAGATTGCCTGGCGCGGTATGATTGTTGACGGAAGGTTAGCATGAGTGTTCGATCGGTGCAGAGGGTTGTACGGCGAGTCGTTAGTTTGATGCGGCAGCTGGTGGTGACGCCGCCCGCTCGTCAAAAAAAGATCCTAGGGCCTTTTAAAAAACCCTTGGCCCGGGTCTTGCGCCATCTGTGCTGTCGTGTTTCCCTTGGCGTCAGTTAAGAACAACGTTTTAAAGGCTAAAGCATGAGCGGTTCAGACAACGACTGGCGCCACCATGGGGTAAAAGTTGTGAGTGGGCAACATCTTGATATCAATACCCCGCAAACCGAAGGCATGAACCGCGCGGCTGCGATTAATCGGGCAACTGCAGGCGCCGAGAAACTCTGGGCAGGCACCGTTGAGATTCATCCGGATGCAAAAACGGGCGTTCACCATCATGGTGATCTTGAAAGTATCATCTATATCATCAGCGGCAAGGCTCGGATGCGATGGGGCGAGACCCTCGAGTTTGTCTGTGAAGCGGGCCCCGGCGATTTTATTTTTATTCCACCTTATGTGCCCCATCAGGAAATTAATGCCAGCACGGATGAACCGCTGCATTGCGTCTTGGTCCGCAGTAATCAGGAGCCGGTTGTGGTGAATCTTGATATTCCCGTGGTTGAAGATCCTGAGGGCTTATATTGGGTCGATCCGATCCATGCCAATCCGGAGGCCTAAGCCCGAGGAGATTGGCCTGCGGATTAAGGCGCGCCGATCGGTCTCGGCGAAGCTTCAAGGGTGGGATTGAGCGGCGTGAACCGGTGACGACCGTAACGGGTTGAATGAGGGAAAAGGGTCGCGCGCGGCAGAGATTGTGGATCCCGTTTTAAGGGACCCCATTGGGCGTTTTGATCGATTGACGCATCGCCCAAACTTGGGATCAACCCGCTTAGGCATCGGCGCAGGCGCTGACGAGCAAGACAATGAATCAAGCCGAATCGAGTCACAGGAGCAACCCATGCAAATGAGATCCTTGTTGCACATTATGATGGTCATCGCCTTTTTGGTGAGCACTGATTTATGGGCAGACGTTCGCGCCGACCCAACGGGGTTGTGGCAGACCTTTGATGAAAGCGGGGTCCTGCAATCCACGGTTTCGGTTGAAATTAAAAGTGAAAAACTGTTTGGCTACGTTGTGAGTTTGCATCAGCAGGCGGAAGAAAATCCCGTTTGTGAGGCGTGTGAAGGCGCCTGGCGCGATAAACCGGTCATCGGGATGGAAGTGATCAATGGTCTCACCCTCAAAAAGGCTGTCTGGCAGAAGGGCACCATTTTTGACCCAGAAAGCGGGAAATTCTATCGAGGGTCGGTTTGGTTAGAAGGCGAAACCCTTTTTGTTCGCGGCCATGTTGGGTTTTTGTATCAAACCCGGTCTTGGCAGCGGGTGCCTGAGCAAAGCGCGTCAGAACACGCAGTGTCAGGCGCTCAGCGGATGCCAGAAAATAATCCGGCGGATTCGTCCGCCCCTTAAAAATGATGACCCAAAAGGAAACCCAATGATCAAGCTTTATGGTGCCCCCCTCAGTAATTACTACAACATGATCAAAGTCGCCCTGATTGAGAAAGGACTTTCTTTTGAGGAAGTCTTAACGCCGCCATCGCAGGATGCCGGTTACTTAGCGAAAAGCCCGATGGGCAAAATTCCTTGTATTGAAACACCGGACGGCTTCTTAGCGGAATCGATAGCGATTTTAGAATATTTGGAAGCGGTGGCGCCGAGTCCGTCGCTGCTGCCCGGTACCGCCTTTGAGCAGGCCAAGGTCAGAGAGATTGCGCAGGTGATCGAGTTGAATATTGAACTGGTTGCCCGGCGCGGCTTTGGGGCCTTGCGCGGCAAGCCCGTTGCAGAATCGGTGGCAGCAGACCTGGCGCGGGATCTGCCCAAAGGCTGCGCGGCCGTTGCGCGACTGACGCAGTTTGGGCCCTTTATACAGGGTGATGAGATGACCTACGCCGATATTGTAGGCTTCTTTTCCTTCATACTGGCCAATCGCGCAGCCAAAGCGGTGATCGAGGTTGATTTGCTGTCGTTGATTCCGGGCGCCCCGGCTTGGTTCGAGATGATGCAGGCGCGGCCGTCGGTGGTGCGGGCTCTGGCGGACCAATAGAACAACCCGGTCGGAAACCGTGCGCCCGCCGACGTGATCAAAACAAGGCTGGCGTTAGTCGGCTGGGAGTTCCGCGCGCCGTGGGTCGTTTGGATAGACCCAGTCCTTGGTAATGACCGGAGGCACCCGAAGCGACTCTGGGATCTTGTCGACCCCAATGAGTTGATCGGCGCTTTGATGCCAGTAATAGATGCGCGCTTCCTGATAACTCAATGGCACCCCTTTAAAGCCATAGCTGTTAACGGACTTTTGGATCCAAGCGCCAAATTCAGTATCTTCCAGTAACACCTTGATCAGTTTCTCGCCGTTGTTTTCGGTCCACTGATCCGGTGCGGGGCGATCCCCCCAGTCTGGCGCAAAGGTCCATGTCTCAAGCGTGCACTGATCGATGCCCTTGGGCCAAAACAATAAAGGCGGGATCACCATCGCGCTCAAGGGCGACACCCAGTTCGGAAAGATGCCATAGGATTGCGTGCAGGTTCGGGCAATCTCACCAACCGATTCGATTTCTGGTAGATCCCCTCTTGTTTGCGCGAGGGTATTCACGGTGCCTTGCGGACGCGGGGCGATCATCCGGTGATGGCCATTGGGGTAGAGCGTATTCACGTTGCGACGATCGTCTAGGATCGGCGCAATGGTCGATGGATGAATGCTCTTAACGTGATAAACCTCAGCGTTGGCTTCCATTGCAATCTTCCAATTGCAGTCGAGGGTGAAGCGGTGCCGGGCAGCAAGCCGGCATTGATCGAATCGAAATTCTGCCCATTCATCCGCAATGGGTCCTAACCAGTCGAGCAGAGACGGCGCATCGTCGTCGAAGTTCACGAAGATGAGGTTCCCGAACTGCTCGCATCGGACTTTGGTGAGCGACCGACAACTGAAATCGAGATCTTTAAAATCTTCCGGATCCCGAATGGACAACAGCTCGCCCTCGTGATTATAGGTCCAGCCATGATATCGACAGGTGAGCCGGAGCTTTTTGCCTTGGGCTTCGGTAACGACCGGCGCGCCGCGATGGCTGCAGGTATTGTAAAACGCATTCACACCGCCCGATTCGCTGTGCACGATGACGACGGGTTGACCCGCATTTTCCCAGAGTAAAAAGCAGCCCGGCTCCGGCACCTCGTCAATATGAGCCGCCAATAGCCAACTCTTTCGCCAGAGGTGGTCTTTCTCCAGTGCCATAAATGCAGGATCCGTGTAGCGACCACCGGGCAGGTCTGGCAAATTCGGGAAGGTCTCAGGCGGCGCGCGTCGGCTGGCCTCGTATTCCATTAAGGCCCGTAAGGTTTTGATTTCCTGTCCGTCCACGAGGTGCGGTCACTCCTTGTTTGATAAAAGTCTTGATGGCGTTTGAGCGATCTAAAGTGCCCGCTCCAGCAAGCGGAGTCAAGGGCGGGGCCGGTCGTTTACAGACGGGTGCTTGCTGCGCCGAAATCGGAAGGTTGTGGGATCTGTTGGAAGACGCTTTTGGACCCCGTGCTTCGCGGCGATGCGCGTGGACCCTTTGATCACCGCGGTGAGGGTCTAAAAAGGCTCGCTGCTGGTTTCGATTTTATCCGGTGATGACGCTATGATCGACGCCAGCGCTGTGAATTGAAATAAGAGGTCGCCCATGAAATTTTTTACGCCGGAATTACTCGAAAACCCCTACGGCTTCTTTGCAGCCTGGCGGGCGGACCAACCCATTTGGCAAGATGAAGAGACTGGCGCTTGGATTCTGACGCGACATGATGATGTTCGAGCGGTGCTAAAAGACTCTGAAGCCTTTTCCTCTAAAGCCATGGGCGGCGATGCTGGGCCCTTGCCTTTGTTGGCAGATGATCCGCCGCGCCACACCCAGCTCCGCGGGATCGTCAATAAAGCCTTCACCACGCGGATGCTCAAGGCCATAGAAGGGGATGTATCCAGCATTGCAGGCGATCTGGTCGCGAACATTCCGTCCGGCGAATCGGTCGATATTGTTAAAGCCTTAACCACCCCTTTACCTGTTGCGGTGATCGCCCAAATGATGGGCATCCCCGTTGAACGCGGCGAGGATTTTAAACGCTGGTCGGATGCGCTAACGGGCACCCTAGCCGGCGCCTCGATGGCGGATCGGGAGGTTGAGATTGGTCAGATGTACGCCTATTTTCAGAGTTTGATTCCAGAGCGAAGGGGTCGTGAGGGCGCTGATTTGGTCAGTGCGGTGGTGAACGCCGAATTCGAGGGCGAGCGCTTGGCCGATGCCGAGGCCGTTGGCTTTTGCATGCTGCTCTTAATTGCGGGCAATGAAACCACCACTAATTTACTGGGGAATTTGCTGAATGTGCTCGCCGATCGGCCGGACCTGTATGCGCAATTGATTGAACAGCCCGCATTAATTGATCAAGCCATTGAAGAGATTCTTCGATTTGATGGCCCTGTTCAGTTTCTGAGACGGCGGTTAACCCGCGCGGCCACGTTTCAGGGCCAAACCTTAGAAGCCGGCGAGTTGGTTCATGTGATTATGGGTTCGGCTAACCGAGATGCAGCGGTGTACGCGCAACCGGATGAGTTCCTGCTGACGCGTGAGAAAAACCATCATCATACCTTCGGGTATGGCATCCACTTTTGTATTGGCGCGCCCCTTGCCCGCTTGGAAGCGCGTATTGCGCTGACCCACTTGTTTGCGCGCTTTCCAAAACTCACCCGAGGCGATGGCCTCAATGAACGCGTGCCGTCACACTTGCTGCGAGGCTTTCATCACTTGTCTTTGAAATTTGAGGCCGGCTGAGGAATTTTCCTGGTTAAAAGCGCTTTCTCGCTGAGGGTGCTTTGTTGCTGAGGCTTTTTTGCGCTGAAGGCTCTTTATCGCTGAAGGCTCTTGCTAAAGGCGTTGCGTCGCTATGGAGTGCAGCCGTAATCCGGATAAGCGCAGCGCGCTGGTTGAGCCGTGGACCGACTTGCAGCGATTACGCCAGGGTTTCCTTAAAAAGCTCTCGGCCAATCAACATTCGCCTGATCTCTGACGTGCCCGCCCCGATTTCATAAAGCTTTGCGTCTCTGAGTAATCGACCCGCCGCATAATCATTGGTGTAGCCATTGCCGCCCAGAATTTGAATGGCCTGAAGCGCCATTTGCGTGGCTTTTTCAGCGGTGTACAAAATAACCGCGGCCGCATCCTTTCGCGTTGCTTCCCCTCGATCGCAGGCTTTCGCCACCGCATACAAATAAGCACGGCAGGCGCCCAAGTCAGCATACATGTCGGCCACTTTGCCTTGAATAAATTGAAACTCGCCAATGGCTTGACCGAATTGTTGGCGTTCATGGATATAGGGCAGTGCAAGGTCCAAGCAGGCCTGCATAATGCCAACGGGGCCGGCGGCCAGGACGGTTCGTTCAAAATCTAAACCGCTCATAAGTACCGCGGTGCCGCCGTTGAGTTGGCCAAGAATATTGGCCTTTGGCACCAGCGCATTGTCGAAAATAAGCTCGCAGGTATTCGAGCCGCGCATACCAAGCTTGTCGAGTTTGGTATTACGACTAAAGCCTTGGGTGTCGCGATCGACGATAAACGCAGTGATGCCGCCGGCACCCGCCGCCGGGTCGGTTTTGGCGTAGATGACATAAACCTGCGCGTCCGGTCCATTGGTAATCCACATTTTGTTGCCGGTGAGCCGAAAGTGATCGCCGTCGGCTTCGGCTTTCAATTGCATGCTGACAACGTCTGAGCCAGCGCTGGGCTCCGACATTGCCAGCGCGCCGACGTGCTCTCCGCTACAAAGTTTGGGCAGGTAGTGTTGTTTTTGCGCCTCGGTGCCACAGCGATAAATTTGGTTTACGCAGAGATTCGAATGCGCGCCATAGCTCAATCCAACCGAGGCCGAGGCGCGGCTGATCTCTTCAACGGCAATACTTTGGGCGAGATAGCCAAGGCCTGTGCCGCCGTAGGCCTCCGCAACGGTGATGCCCAGCAAACCCATATCCCCAAGTTTTCGCCAAAGGTCTTGGGGGAAGCTATTGGTGGCATCAATCTCTTGCGCGCGTGGTGCGATCTCTGTCTGGGCAAAAGCATGAATGGCCTCGCGCTGCAGGTCGATATCTGCGCCAAGATCAAAGTTCAAAGAAGGGTAGTGGGTGATCATCGGATTGGGTCCTAGTATTGAGCATCAGTCGACGTGCCCCGCTCTGGGCTTGGTGCCTTTAGGATACCTCAATTCAAGGAGGCTGTTTTATTCCGCCTTTATTGCTTATTACGAATCCTGGTTGTTCGCCGCCCTTCTATCGGACCGTGTTGGTTGACGATTAAATCAAAGATCGCGGAACGGCCAGCGGGCGCAACCTGGGCGCAACGGTATAGGGCCGACAGGCGGTGCGGGATTGATTTCGCGATTCGTCTGTTTGTGCGTTCGCGGGCCTTTGAACCGGGCGGGCTCGTGGCCTTGACGCACAACCGGCTTGGTTTTTTTTGGGCACCGTGGGCCCGGTGATCGGCGGCAATTGGGGTCTATTGTTTAGTGCGGATTTCGAGCCCGACGGCCGGCCCGGCACACTTGGAAGAAGGCGCGCATTCGGCGCTGTGTCGCGTAGGCGCTAACAGCTCAAGGGCGGTTTTGGCCTTCAGCGGCAAGGCGTTGGGCGGACATTAAGGCGTCCGAAAACGTCGTGACCTGTGCTGCGCGTAATTCTGGACTCCAGTGCTGCCACATATCGCAAGGCGTTGGCTCACAACGCATGGCATCTAACGCAATGTGGTTGTAGTCGAAGAGTAGGGCTTGCCGAATACTCGCCTGATGGCCTTTGTGATGACCCGCCATGTGGCCCAAACGATGATGCCAAAGAATGACATCCCCTTGACTGCCCCACACATCAACGGGGTCGGTGTCGGTTTCTACGGCCTTCACCTCGGCAAGATAGGGCGCCGGATGCAAGATGCCTTTGTGACTCGGCAGATGGTCATAAAATGGAATTCTGGTCTGGTCATAGGGCATGGGGAACAGCGGATAAAACCGCTGATGACTGCCAGGCCACACTTTAAACGCGCCGCTCTCCGGCGGGCAATCTTCCAGTAAGCACACCCAGCCAACATGAAACGGATGTCCGTCTGTGTGCAGACTGTCTTGGGCACCCTCAAGGCTGGGATTCGGTAAGGTTGCGTAGATCCCTCGAACGCCCTCGGTGTCCTGCGGATCAACCGGACCCCCCGGCCAAGCGGGGCCTCTTGAGCCCATCGGCTGGCCGCCCGGGGTGGGCGCTCGAAGATTACCTTTGCCTAAAAGCTGCTCGCCCCACTGCCAAAGTTGGGGATGGGTCATGGCATCGATTAAGGGCTGATCGGTTCCAAGCGCTCGGAATTGCCATTTGTCGTCTTGAACGAAGCGCAGGCTGTCGCTGGACCATTCAGATTTGGGGATCGTTTGATACGTTCTGGGGTCAAAGCGGTCAAGCGCCGCGGGTGCGCTTTGCCACATCAGGTCGACGAGTTCGTTACAGGTCGCCGCGTTGAGCACTTTGGGCTTGATGAGGTAGCCAAACTGCTTAAAGAAAGCGAGTTCCTCGGTGGTTAATGCGGAGATGGTTGGGTTGTCTGTCGGGGTCATGGTTTGCTCTGGGTCTGTTGCCGGCGGCGCTTTTGGAAAGCCGCCTTGCTCTGCTCTAAAGGGATCATTATTGTGCCGCAACCAGTTATACAACCCGGTTGTGGTGTAAACGCGGAGCGCTTGGTAGGTTGTACTAAAAAACAAGCCAGGTTCAAAGTGTTTTAGGAATCAGGCCGCGATGGTCAGCGTTGCGACGACACCTTAGAGCATCGCGACGAAATCTTAGAGCGTTGCGACGAAATTTAGAGCGTTGCGACGAAATTTAGAGCGTTGCGACGAAATTTAGAGCGTTGCGACGAAATTTAGAAGGTCGCGACGAAATTTAGAAGGTTGCGACGAAACCTTAAAAGGCCGCGACGAAAAGCCACAAGGTTGTGATGAAAAAATGGAACGCGGCGCAGGAAATATCAAAAGTCGCGATCGGCTCGCACAACAGGCGTGACCGAAGCGTCTGTCAGGGCGCTTTAAGTTTGTCCAATACGGTAGGCAAGATTGAAAAATAGGTCGGTGATGTTGCCAGGCAGATGATGTCAGCGCGGGTAATAAAGCGATCGATTTGCCAGCCGCGATCCCGTACATTATGAAAGGCAACCGCGCGAGCTTAAAGGATGCCAAGCACGTGAACGAACCTTAATTAAACCGCTGGGCCAGATGCTCAGCGGGTAATTCCCCTGAACAAAACGAAGCGAGAACAAAATGAGCGAAGAAAAAGTCCTACTCCGAATTCAAGACAACGTCGCCGTTGTAACCCTGAATGCACCAGAAGTGCTGAATGCGTTATCGGCTGAGATGGTTCGGCAGTTATCGGTTGCGGTATCCAAGGCTGCCAAAACCAAAGGCGTTCGCTGTTTGTTGATCAATGCCGCCGGCCGGGGTTTTTGCGCAGGCGCTAACCTGCAGGCGCGGGGTGCCGCAACCGATCTGCCACCCGCGGGCTCGGCGCTTGAAACCCACTACGCCCCGCTCATGAATAAGTTGCGTAATTTATCCTTCCCGATCGTCACCGCGGTCAATGGCCCAGCTGCCGGCGTTGGTATGAGTTTGGCTTTAACAGGGGATATCGTCATGGCGTCCGACACGGCTTACTTCTTACAAGCCTTTGCCAAAATCGGCTTGGTGCCAGATGGCGGCGCAACTTGGTATCTCCCTCGTTTGATTGGCTGGGGTCGGGCGATGGAGCTTTCGATGTTGGCAGAGCGGTTGCCGGCAAGTGAGGCGCTCAGCTGGGGGCTCGTCAATCGCGTGGTGCCCGAGGCCGAGTTGGCAGCCGCCTCAATGGCCATGGCGCAACGCCTAGCCTCTGGACCAAAGTCTTTGGGTTTAATCCGCAAAGCCTATTGGGCCAGTTGGGAAAACGATTTTAACAAACAAATGCAGCTTGAAGCAGATCTGCAAACCGAAGCACATGCCTCCGCCGACAACCGCGAAGGGGTTGCGGCGTTTTTAGAGAAGCGCCCTCCGGTGTTTACGGGTGAATAATCGATATTGATTGCGAATTAATGGCATTGAACGACCGGGCCGTGTTTAATGGCCTTCATTATTAAAGTGTTGACGGGTGCTATCGTCTTTAAAGGTTGAGCGCAGCCCTCGTAAAACACAACAGGGTCGCCCGTCGATTTGATTTTTGTGCGCGTTGCTTGCGTCACAGAAACGACGTCCATGACAGCGCGGCGCCTTAGAAAACGAAATGACTGGATAATGGGTGAGGCGTTGGTATGAGTAAACGGTTTTGGTTGATCTTGGTGGGCATTCTCATCGCGGCGCTGGCCACATCGCAGGTCGTGCTGCGTTCCGACACAATTGCGCTTGCGCTTATTGAGGTCGGTTTGCGCTCGCAAATGGTGTCGCAGCCGCTGCCTGCTGAGACCTTAACCGTTGTTGTGTGCGGCAGCGCGTCACCGCTCGGTAATTCGCCCGATCGCGCCCAAGCGTGTATTGCTGTTTTAACCGACAAACACTTTCTGATGTTTGATGCCGGCTCTGGGTCGCAGGTGCGATTGAACCAAGCGGGCTTGCCGCTGAATCGTTTGGAGGGCGTTTTTTTAACCCACTTACATTCGGATCACATCGCCGAAATCCCGGATGTTAATTTGACGCGGTGGGCGACGTCAGGCACAGCACAGCCCTTGAAGGTTTATGGACCCGCGGGGGTCGCTCAAGTGGTCAACGGGTTTAACCAAGCGTTTGGGCTGGATCGCGACTACCGGGTTGCGCATCACGGCGAAGACTTTATGCCAATAACCGGTGGCCAAGCTGAGGCGGTGACGATTACGCCTGGCGTCGTTTTTTCTGAGGCCGGCCTGACCGTCACGGCCTTTACCGTTGATCATCACCCGATTAATCCGGCCTACGGTTACCGGGTGGATTATGGCGGTCGTAGTGTGGTGATCAGTGGCGATACCGTGAATACGCCGAGCTTGTGGGCTGCGGCAGAAGGGGCTGATTTGGTTTTTCATGATGCCTTAGCGCGACCCGTGTTAGAGGTGATGCACCAGGTCGCGCTCGATGTCGGCCGGGATCGCACAGCCAAAATCGTGATGGATGTTACTGATTATCATGCAGGTCTTGAGGGACTGCAGGCGAGCGCGGATGCTGCAGGGGTTAGACGATTGGTGCTGTATCACCTGGTGCCATCCCCGCCGAATGCGTTGGTGGCGGGCTTTTTTAAACGGGCAGTGGTGGCGCCATCGATTATGGCGGAAGACTTAATGCGCTTTGAGTTGCCGCGAGATTCAACGGTGATTCAGGGCCCCTAGCTTCTTGATGCGTTGAACTTGAGTCACTGACAATGTGGCGGGCTGTCTGATCCGCTGATTTACCGAGAGGACCTGCAGATGGATATCGGTGTTTGTATCGCAAGTCATATTCAAGATGTGGACTATGCCGTGGCGGCTGAGGCGCAAGGCTTTAGCCATGCTTGGTTCGCGGACAGTCAAATGCTGTGGTCGGATTGCTATGCTTGCCTTGCGCTCGCGGCCAGTCGGACGCAAACCATCCGCCTCGGGACTGGCGTTGCGATATCCGGCACCAGGCCCGCACCGGTCAACGCAGCATCCATCGCGACCATTAATGCTTTGGCGCCCGGTAGAACCTTTTTTGGACTCGGCGCGGGTAATACGGCGATGCGCGTCATGGGTCTGCCGCCGCAACGGTTAAAAGACTTTGAGCAGTATTTAACCGTGGTTAAGCCCTTGCTGCGGGGCGAGGAGGCCATGATGCCATCGCCTTTTGGCGACCGGCCTATTCGGCACATCATGCCAGAGCACGGGTTTGTTAATTTTGACGCCCCCATTCCGCTGTATGTCTCGGGGTTTGGTCCTAAATCGCTGGCGCTCGCCGGCCGGTTTGGTGATGGCGCTGTTTTGTCCCTGCCGCATTCACAGGCTGCAATGCAGGGCATTTGGGCGGCGCTCTCGGCAGATCAGGACGCCGAGTTGGATCGGGATCAGTTTTACACCACCGCGCTCACGGCGATTGCGATACTCGAGCCGCAAGAGGCGGTTAATTCTGACCGAGTGATCAACTTGTGCGGTGCCATGGCGATGGCATCGGTGCATTATGCCTATGATCAAGCGCGAAACTTTGGGCATCAACCGCCGAATTTGTTTGCTGAGATCTGGGAGGACTATTGCGCGTTGTTGGCAACCTATCCTGAGGCGCGGCGGCATCAACGAATCCACCTGGGTCATAATTGCTGGGTGCTGCCCGAAGAATTACAGTTTCTAACCCCTGGGATCCTGCAAGGGACCTGTCTCATTGGGACCCAAGATCAGGTCTTGCAGCGCTTGTTCGAATTGGAGCAGGCGGGGTTGAAACAGGTGATGAATTTACCGAACTTTGACACGCGCTATGCCTCGATGGCGAGTCTCAGCGAGAAAATCATTCCCAACATGCCGCAATTAGATTGATCAAGGGGCTGAAAGCGATTTTGTCCGGCGGCGCTGTTTGATTCGTTTTCTGCAGGTTGCTCTGATGTTCAATTCGAGGCACCATTGAGTGGCTTACCAAGTGCGATTCTATTCATAGGATTATGGATAAGCGGGAGTTGGCAGCTTGTTGTGGCAGTTAGATTGTTCGTTGAATCGCCACACTATTTTTAGATTGATTAGTTCGAGGGAGCCTCATGTCAGAAGCGTATAAACCACTAGACCCCGAAACGATGCCTAGATCACCCGGCATTACCTACCAACAATTGCTTGATCAGGATTCACGACCTGTGCCCGACGTGCTGCGCTTGCAGTCACCCAAAGATATGGGCTTGCAACGGTATTCGGTCAAGCGTTACACCAGCGCGGCCTGGCATGAGCTCGAAGTCGAGCGGCTTTGGAAAAAAGTTTGGCAGTTTACGTGTCGAGAAGAGGATATTCCGGAGCCTGGGGACCACTACCGGTACGATATTGCAGGGATGTCCTTCCTGATCGTGCGCACCGAGACGGGCGAGCTCAAAGCCTATCCCAATGCTTGTTTGCATCGTGGTCGAATGCTGAAAGAGTTTGACGGTAATGCCGCTGAACTTCGATGTCCGTTTCATGGCTTTTGCTGGAAATTAGATGGCCAGTTAAAAGATATCCCGGCGGATTGGGACTTCCCGCAAATCGACCAAAGTGATTTTTCGCTGCCTGAAATACCGCTGGCGGTTTGGGCTGGGTTTATTTTTATTAACCCCGATCAAGACTGTGATCCGTTTGATGCCTTTATCAAAGACCTTGCTGAACAGTTTGAGCGTTGGAACCTTGGCGGGCTTTACAAACAAGCCCACGCGGCCAAAGTGATGCCGTGCAATTGGAAAATTGCGCAAGAAGCCTTTTGCGAAGCCTTTCATGTGAATGCCACGCACCCGCAGATCATGCGCAGTATTGGCGATGTGAACAGCCAGGTCGATGTATGGGAAAATTGTTCGCGGGTGATTACGGCCGGTGGAACCCACAGTCCACTGTTGACGGATGTCAGTAATCCCGATCTGATCCGGGCGATGATGGATCTCGATCATGATGCGGAAGTCCCGGAGATTCCAGAAGGGGTTAGCTTGAGAACCTTTTTGGCAGATCGCAGTCGAGAGAATCTCAAGGCAATCGCGGGCGATCGCGCGGAGACTTATTGCGATGCCGAGCTCATGGACAGCCTTGATTACACCTTGTTCCCCAACTTTCATCCATGGGGCGCCTTTAACGGCATCGTTTATCGGTTTCGGCCAAATGGCAATGACCATCGCTCGTCCATCATGGAATGCATGATGCTCGCGCCCTTTGAGGGCGAACGGCCCCCTGCGGCGAAGGTGCATTGGCTGGAAGAAGACGAGACCTGGTCCTCAGTCCTTGGCTTTTTAGGAAAGGTGTTTGATCAAGACTCGTTCAATATGCCGAAAGTTCAGCAGGGTCTTGAAGCCACCTACATGGATGGCATTGTCCTGTCGGGTTACCAAGAAAGTAAGGTGCGCTGGCTGCATCACAAATTGACAGAATGGGTGGGTGAATAAATTATGCCAAGTATTAAGCACCCGTTTGATCCCGAGTCTCTCTACCAAGTTGATGACGAGGGCAATATCCGCGTCTCTAACGGCAATCAATGGGGCGTGTTTACAAGAGAGGGCCGCCATCTGAGCGGCGACATTCGTCACGCGGACCCCCAGCTGTGCGTTTGGGTCGGCAATAATCCGGGTCAAGAAAAGCAATTACGTTCTGCGGCGGTCGCGGCTAAAAGAACGTTGTAGGCAATAGGTCGTGCGAGCACAAGGTTGTTGGTGTTGGGAAAAGAGTGATTAGTCCGGAAAGGGAAGCGGTAGCTCGTGCGCTGTAAAGCCAGAAGCGCTCACGGCACACGGCTGGCGGTGGTTGACTGTTGGCGGCGAACGGCGAACGGCGGACGGCGGACTTAAAGGTGCCGACGCTTGAGTACCGCCTGCACCGTTTGCGCGACGACATCTGGTGTTGTTGGCTTTCGAATCCAGTCCGAGGCATTGTGAATCTCAAGCAGCGTTTCGAGCGCCTCTGACCCCTCTGGAATTAAAAGCACTGCCGATAGCCCGGAATAGGCCAAGGCCGAATGTAGGTTGGTGAAGGCCTTCATTGGCGTTGCGGATTCACGCTCCACATCGATGAGTAACAAATCAACTGGGGCGCCTGATTCGATGTGTTGTCTCGCGCCGTTTGAGTCTGCTACAGCGGTCACGACATAACCGAGTTGCGAGAGGGTCTCGGCAAGCGCGTGCCGCAAGCGCTCGTCCTCAATAACCAACAGAAGCTTTTCCGTCATCGTGATGGGATGCTTGCTGCCTTGATGACTGCGGTGCGTCATGGCGGTATTGCCAAGGGCGCGCCAAAAATTGCCGCCGTTCACTCGGGCTACTTCATCGACAGAGGTTTCGCCAGCCTCGATCAGATCGATGCCAGAGTCATGCAAGGATTTCATGCCTGAGTTAAAGGCATCCTCTTTTAGCGCGGCCTCATCGATTACCGCGGCGCGTAACAACCGTTTACTTTGCTCGGACAGCTCCCAAATTTGCGCAATCGGTAAACGGCCTCGAAAGCCGGTCCCATTGCAGTCTTCACAACCTGAGGACCGAAATAATGATTTTGAATTGGGTCGAAGCGTCCTAAATAAGCGCTCGTTTTCGAGTAACTCAGTTTCTGGCACTTCTGCTTTGCAGCTTTGGCAAAGTTTTCTGACCAAACGTTGGTTGATCACAAATCGGACCGCATCAGCGATTAAGGTGGGACTGACGCCCAGGTCCGTTAAGCGACTGATGCTGCTCAGCGCGTCGATGGTGTGGAGCGTCGACAGCACCAGGTGCCCGGTTAGCGCTGCGCGCATGGCCAGCTCTGCGGTTTCCGAGTCTCTGATTTCGCCGACCAGAATGACGTCTGGGTCCTGCCTGAGCATCGACCGCAGAACGGCTGGAAAGGTTAACCCCTGGGCGGGATTGACACTGGTCTGTGAGACGCCGGTCATCTTGATTTCAACGGGATCCTCAACTGACAGGATGTTGGCAGCGTCGTGGTTGAGTTGATTCAACATGCTGTACAAGGTGGTGGTCTTGCCGGACCCCGTGGGGCCGGTGGCCAAGATAACGCCGGAGGTGTCCAGCATTGCTCGATTGACAGCGTGTTCTAGTTCTCGTGGAAAGTTGAGATGACTGGCATCGGCCTGATTGGCAAGTATTCGGATGACTAAGCGCTCACCGCCCTCAGCCGGTAAAATAGACAGTCGTAAGTCACGATCATCCTCGTCGGCAACAAGCAACGTAAGCCGGCCATCTTGAGGCGTTCGGGTATTGGTGATGTCCAAATCCGAAAGGGCCTTAATGTGGCGGACCAATTGCTGCATCACACTGATCGGCATACTTTTAATCTGTTGCATCACGCCATCAATTCGAAACCGCACGGCGGCGCCGCCGACAAAGGGTTGTATGTGCACGTCTGATACAAATCGATTTAAGGCTTCTCGCAGGATCAGTAGAAATAACTTTTCGGTTGGCGCTGTTTGCGGGGTTAAGCGGCTGGTGATGGACCGGCCCTTTACAGCAAGGGTTGTTTGATTGGCGGTTCCGTGAGCATGGTTGAGTTGTGTGGCACTCAGGTGGCCGTGTTGGTAATGGGTCTGAATCAGATCATCAATAGCGCCTGGTGGTGCCACTAAACAGTGAGCAACCCGACCACTGATAAATTGGATTGCTTGGAGTGCATCGGTGTCTGCCGGATTGGCTGATGCCAAGGTGATCAAGTGATCATCGCACTCAATTGGAACAACCTGGTATCGTTCTGCGACAGAGGCTGGAACAAGTTTGACGGCTTTTTGGCTTGGCGTGGCATCACCAAGCACTGGCAAATCAAAGTGCTTTGCAATTGTGCTCGCCAGATGTTGTGCATCGCAGGCGAGAAGGGCACTGGCGCTGGCCCAGGCCGATGCCGCATCAGGCAATTGCGCGGCAGAAAAATCGCCTTGACGGTCCAAAGGCAGTAGGGATGCTAGCCAATCGAAGCTCATGGTTTAATGTCTCGCAATCGTAAAATTGTGCGTCTAGGATAAACGATGCTAATTTTATACCCAAGCATAGTGGATCAAATTAAATCTAAGGTGGTGTTAGATGAGTGAACTTGATGAGTCGATCGGGCAGGTCGAATCATTGATCCCCAAGCAGCAGATTCCGGGGCAAGGACAACGCCGGTCATCGAATCGAAGCGTTTTGTTGATCACTTTGTTGATTGTAGGGATGCTCGTGATCGTGAATCAGTGGCGCGCGTTGTTCGGACCCGGTCAGGCCGTTCTGGACGCCGATGCTGGGGCCTTGCTGATGGCAGTGGATGCGGCTTTACAAAGTCAGCAGCTCGAAACGGGGCAGTTGCCCCAAGGGCTGCCAGATGTGGCAGCGGATCAATGGGTGACCTTTGAGTCTGTTGACGGGGGCTATCGTCTGACAACGCGCGTGAACGGCACCTTCAAACAGTTAGAGCGTCGCGGAGATCGCTCAAGCCTGAACGGCGTCGAGCAAGAGGGGCTTGATGATGCTTAGGGTGCGTGCTGCGCGGGGGTTCACGCTGCTTGAACTCATGATCGTGATGGTTTTACTGGCGGTTTTGGGCAGTATTTCGCTGCCGGTCTATCAGGGCTACATCACCGATACGGCAGCCGATACGTTTCTGGCAGAGGTCGCTGAGTTTGAACGGTTTTATCGGATAAAAGCGGCGGAAAAAAATATCGATTTTTGCGAAGTGACTTGGTCGGATTTAGATGCTGGGTCTGCTGACAAAGTGGGCTATCCGTCCTCGAGTTTTATGAAGGTTGAAAGAATTGATACCAATCTCAACGGAAAGCGTTGTGGATCGGATCCGTCAGCTCGGTCGCGAGCCGGGGGTAATCAGTGTGACGGGCTGTCTTTAAGGGTGAAAGCCGCGTCCGAGACCGATGGCGTGGAAGCAGTGCAGGTCGCCCAAGCGGTCTTTAATGGCATTGAACGTCAAGGGATGCTGAAGGATTGGTCTCTCAACACAGAGTCGATCGTTGTGTTTACGGTAAATTTTAGGCATGGGTGCGAAGGGGCGTTGGGTCAATCTCAGAGTAGCCCAACGTCGGTGGGTGCAGGAAAATCCTCGAAGGCCCAATCAATACCAGCAAAAACGGTATGTTCGGCCCCAGAGCAACGGTTAGGGGATCAATGCGTGACGCCGGTCGCCTGTGTTGATGGTCAACTGTCAGCAGATTTTGCGAGCTGTAATTGTCCTGCGGGGAAAACCTTGTACCAGGGTAGTTGTGTTCAGAATGCAAGTTGCGGGCCTGGCGGCGCACTGGCCGCAGACCCGAGTCAATGTCGTCAGTGCGGGCAAGGTATGCATCTCAATAATGGGGTTTGTGAGCAAGGAAAATCGCGCGCTGATTGTGTTCGGGAAACGACTGTGAAAGGTAATGGGCGACCGCATTGGAGTGCCGTTGCCAGATGCATGGGCAGAAGCCCAAGCGAATGGCAGGCCGTGAGACGCGGAAATTGACAATGACGTGTTGGACCTCGGGGCACGCCCTGAGGTCCAACGGCTTTTTCAGCTAACGTCAGCTTTAATTAAAATGTTCTGCAAACACCGCGTCGTTAAACCCGACCAAGACCGTCTTGCCGACTTTCAGGGTTGGGGCTCGAAGGTTGCCGGTTGGGCCGAGCATGGCAGCCTGGGCCTCATCACTCAGGCCCTTTTTAAGATCGAAGGATTCCACTTTTTTGCCTTTCATGGCAACCAGCGTTGAGGCTGCCTCGGTAATGCCAGGGCAGTCGGCTGCACTCAATTTCTTGCTCGCGAGTACGGTTTCTTTAATGTCGATTGAACGGGCTTCCAAAAACTTGGATGCTTTGACGCAAGTGGTTCAGCCCTTTCTTAAATAATACCAAGCAACGCCTTTGGCCATGATGTGCTCCCTTGTCATGAGTGGTTGCCCGTATGTTAGCAGAATACTGGTAGTATTCGAGCGCACCTTAGGTGGAATAGATCGGGCGGACGCTTTTTCATTTCACGACAACCACAGCTTTAAAAGATGATATGACCATGTCGACCCACTTAATCAATATCTTGAATTTTAGTCTGCGACGCGTGGGGTTTGCGCTGGTTGTTTGCCTGAGCGCCAATGCTCAGAGCGCTGAGCCAAAGCTGCCACGCGCGATGGCTTGGAGTGCTTATAACCTGGGCACGACCGGCTACAACCAGGCCGTCGGAATTGCCAAAATGCTCAAAGATGAGCATCGCGTCACGTTAAGAGTGATTCCCGGTAAAAATGATGTTTCCCGGCTGTTACCGCTCATGGTCAATCGGGTGCAGTTTTCAGCCAATGGTGTGTCGACCTACTTTGCCCAAGAAGGCGTTTTTCAGTTCACGAGCCCCCGTTGGGGCCCGATTCCCGTTCGGCTGGTGCTGATGTCGTTGGGCCTGTCCAATCAGGGGATTGCGGTGGCTGCGAATTCTGAGATTGAACGCATTGCGGATCTAAGATCAAAAAGTGTGCCGTATGTTTTGGGCGCCCCAGCCCTGAATGTCTCGACCGAGGCAATATTGGCCTGCGGCGGGCTCTCCTGGGCCGATGTTCAGCGCGTTGAGTTTCCGGGTTATGGCGCAATGTGGAATGCCATGATTGCCGGTCAAATTGACACGGCCTATGCAACGACGGTTTCTGGTCCGACGCGTCGGCTTGAAGCCTCCCCGAAAGGGATCCGGTGGCTGACCATGCCCCATGACGACCCTGCGTGCTGGCAGCGCGCCCATCAAATTGCGCCCTACCTGCAGCCGAATATTGCAACCCGAGGCGCAGGAATCTCGGATACGAAACCGCATGAGGGCGGCAATTACCCCTATCCAATCTTAACAACCCTTGCGACCCAGGACGCGGGCCTGGTCTACGCCCTGACCCGCGCCATCGATCTTGGTTTTGATCAGTTTAAGGGGGCGGACCCGGGTTCGATGGGCTGGCAAATGGATCGGCAAAAGTTTCAATGGCTCGTGCCGTATCATTCTGGGGCGATTGCTTATTTTGAATCTCTGGGGCTTTGGACGAAACCCATGCAGGATCATCAAGACGCGCTGCTGCGTCGGCAAGCGGTGCTTGCTAAGGCTTGGACCGCATTGATTGCTGCGCAGGGGGATGCGGCCTGGGATCGCGCGGTATGGGACGCGGCTTGGATGTCACAACGCGCGCAGTATCTGACGGCCGCCGGCTTTGACCCAATTTGGTCGTCACAATGAGTGTGCCTGCGCCAAGAATTCGGCTTTCAGAGGTGCTGACCGCCATTTTGGCCGGCCTTGCCTGCTTCTTGGTCATTGATCAGTTGCGGTTATTCGGCAGTCCGGTATTGAGCGTTTTGATTCGCCTTGAAACCCAATACTACTTCGCGCTGATCGCACTATTGTTGCCAGGGGTGTTTCTCATTTACCGAAGTCCTTGGGCGGCTTTGGACGCGGGCTTCGGGTTAGGCGCATTTTTGGCGCCGCTCTGGCTGTTGCTCCATGCTGAGACCATCGCGAATGAGGGTTGGGAATTTCTGGCGCCGGACCATGCTGTTGTGGCCAGCAGTATCCTCTGGCTCTTGGTGTTAGAAGCGGTTCGCCGAGTGACTGGGTGGGTGCTCTTTGGCATTGCGCTCGTGTTTTCGATGTATCCCCTCTTTGCCGATTTAATGCCGCTGATGATCTCCGGGATGGCCATCGGGTTTCGGGAAACCGCAAGCTATCACGCGATGAGTATTGAGAGCATCGTCGGGTTGCCCTTTCGGGCCTTTGCCAATCTGGTCGTTGGTTTTTTAGTGTTTGGCGCGACCTTGCAACATACCGGGGGTGGCGCCTTCTTTATACGATTGGCGTTTGCGCTGCTGGGCGGCGTACGGGGCGGGGCGGCCAAAGTTGCCATTGTTTCCAGTGGCCTGATGGGCTCTATGAGCGGGAGTGTCATCACGAATGTCATGACGACCGGCCAGCTCACCATCCCTGCGATGCGCCGGCAGGGGTTTTCTGCAAAATCGGCGGCAGCCGTTGAGGCTTGCGCGTCAACCGGTGGGGTGCTGTTGCCACCGATCATGGGGTCAACCGCTTTTATTATGGCGACTTTCTTGGAGATCCCCTACTACCAGGTCGCTTTGGCGGCGCTGTTACCTTCGCTGCTGTACTTCATTGCGTTGTACGCGCAGTTAGATGCTTATGCGGGCAAGCACGGTCTTGAGGGCTTGCCCGACTCAGAGATACCCAGCTTGCGCACGGTACTAGGCGAGGGCTGGGTGTTTATTGTGTCGTTTGCCTTACTCATTGTGTTTTTGCTGGTGCTGCAACAGGAAGCGCTGGCGCCTTGGGCGGCCACTGCCTCGCTCTTGGTGATCAATCAGTTTCGGCAGGGCCGGATGGTGGTTGCGGATTGGGGGGCCTGGCTTGTTGCCGTCGGTAAGTTACTCATCGAGCTGCAGGCAATCCTGCTGGCGGTAGGCCTCATTGTAGGGGCTTTGTCGGTGACGGGATTGTCGGGCACGCTCGTCAATGAACTGTTGTTCATTGCAGGTGATAGCACGGGGGTACTGATTTTAATGGGTGCGGCGACCAGTTTTATCTTGGGAATCGGCTTAACGGTCACGGCGGCTTACGTGTTTCTGGCCATTGTGCTGGCGCCGGCCTTGATCGATGGTGGGCTCGCGCCGATGGCGGTGCATCTGTTTATTTTATATTGGGGCATGTTGTCCTTTATAACGCCACCGGTCGCCCTAGGCGCGTTTGCTGCGGCCTCGATTTCAGGGGCCAATCCAGTGGCGACTGGATTTGAAGCGATGCGGCTCGGGGTTGCGATTTATCTGGTGCCGTTTTTGTTTGTATTGAATCCTGCGCTGATTGGTCACGGTCCTTGGCAAGGTATTGTCCAAGCGGCGCTGGAGGCCTTGCTGGGCGTCTTACTCATTGCCTGGTCCGCCCAACGGCACTTGCCGCGCCTCGGTGACCCGGGACTGATCGCGGCTTGGCTGCTGGGTCTGGGCGGTTTGTTGATTGCGCTGCCTGATATTAATTTACAGGGCCTTGCGCTCACCAATGCGCTGGGCAATTCAGCGGGCGCTGGGATGATGGTACTTGCGCTATTGCTTGCTCGATTTCGGGCGCAGCAAGCGCCCGCAGTCGGTTCTTGAGCGATCGAAAACCAATGCGCTACCCGTTGCGCAAGATCCGGGCTTGATGATCATGCCACGCCCGGGTCAGCCAATGGCCGGGGATTGGCTTGGGGCTTGGAGATTATGCGGCTTTCGATCCATCGAGCCCTTGAAGTCGGCGCGATGTTTGACGCCATTTAATCAGTATTTCGGGTCCCAATCGCGCAGCCCGCAGAAGGGTCCGGGCGGTTAGGACCGTTCCGCGTTAGGAAACAGGTCAGCAAAGGGTGCAAGGGCCGGTGCATCGGCCAGTTGACTGCCCACTTTCTGCAGCAGGTCCGCGGCGGTGATCAAATCGGCTTGCTCATATTGGGCCGCCTGCAGGGCAAACTCTAACCGGTCGACTTGTTTGACAAACTGGGCTTCGGGCGTGACTTGGGCCTCGTACTCCTCCCAGTTTTCGAGCAGGGTTTTTCCGGCGGGTAGACCGCTTAAGATCTTGAGCACCGCTTGCTTTTCCATCGCGTACTTTTCCTGGGGGTCAACCGCATCGGTTGGGGTGAGGTCGCCCACATAAACCTCTCCGAGATCGTGGATCAAGGCCATACGCAGTATTTTTTCAACGTTCAAACCGGGTTGCTGTTGGGCAAGCAGTAAACACAACATGGCGTTGCCAAAGGAGTGCTCGGCCACGCTCTCGCACCGGGCCGGTGGCAGACCGCGTTCGAGCCAGCCTTTTCTGAAAACTTGTTTGAGATGCAGTATTTCAAACCACGCGGTGACGGCAGCTGAAACTTGACCATTAATGGCCGGTAGGGTTAGCGGGGCTTTTTCAGTTTGCATTATTGGGCTTTGCTTAAAAGAGCGGATCATGCAGGATGTCTGACAAGGCTGCAAGATGATCGGTGGGATACGCCTTTTGATTTCGCTGGGAGAACGCTCTCAGACGGATCGATTCTATGCCGCGAGACAGGTTATTGAAGCCGCGGGTTATTCAAAGATTGCAGAGCCTTCTGGCGATGCCGACGGGCCTCACGCGATCTTGCGTGCTTTGATCACCGTATAGGTCAAGATCTGTCGAAGGAAAGCGGCGTTATGCCCCAAAAGCGTGTCTCTATGCAAGCTGGATTGCCGGCGGAAGGCCTTCTTAGCGCAAGCAAAACCGACCTTAAGGCGCACGTCACGTGCGTCGGTTGTGGGCAGTCCAGGCGCTTGACCTTCCATCATTTGATCCCGAAGAAACTGCATCGAAGACCGCATTACAAGCGGCACTACTCGAAAGCCGAATTGAACCAGGGCGTTATGATGTGTCGGCCGTGTCATGCCGGGGTGCACCGCTTGTTTGATGAGATGACGCTCGCTAAATCGTTGAACACCGCGGCGACGCTTTTGAATGATCCCCGCTTACAAAAACATTTTGCCTGGGTTGCTAAACTCCGAATTAAGGCAGAAGGCCGTCGGTAGTGCCATAGGACGCTGACTGGGGAGAGCGCATTCAAGGCAAGTACAACCAACCGACAACGTGGGCGCAAGGTTAGTCTGACCTTGCGCTTTTGATCGGCGCAAGCTGCCCGCGGGTCAGGACAAGCAAATCCTTCGGGGCGATTTCGATTTCAAGCCCACGCCGGCCGGCGCTGATATAAATCGTGCTATGGTCGTCGCTGGCGCGATCAATGAAGGTTCTAAGGGGTTTCTTCTGGGCTAAGGGGCTGATGCCGCCCAAGACGTAACCTGTGGCTGCCTCGACTTGTTTTGGATCGGCCAGGCGCGCTTTTTTCCCGCCGGCGGCCTGAGCAAAAGCCTTAAGGTTGAGCTGGGACGAGACGGGTACGACGGCGACGGCGAGTTCTATCGGCGTCAGTTCGCAAACCAATGTTTTGAAGACCTGATTGGGGTTTAGATTCAGCGCGGCAACCGCTTCCAGACCATAGTCTTTGGTGCTGGCCTGGTGCTCATATTCGTGGAGCACATAGGTGATGCCGTGTTGGTTCAGCAGGAGGATAGCGGGCGTCATAGCGCGACTTTAAACGGATGCGTGGAAGGACTATAGCGTCTGTTTGGCCTTCAAAAAAGGCAGAACCGAAAACTAAAAAGATTCAAGGCAAGGCGCAAGGGCTGTGGGTTAAACGGTGAGGGGTTAAAAAAGGAGGGGCGAGATGGCACGGCAAAAATCGGGTTTGAGGGGCGCGTTGGGTCGATTGAGCGCTTTTTACTGGGTGCCGCGGTGGGCGAAGATGGCCGTTCAGGGATTGGCCTTGTCAGGCTTTGGCTTGATGGCGGCGTTGGCGGATCCTTCGCCGCTTGCGGTAGACGCGCCGTTGCCAACTTGGGATGTGCGCAATCCAACTTATTCAGGGCCGCCTCGGGCAGCTGAGATCGATGTGACCGAGGGGACTTGGCTCAGTATCGATGTGTCGCCAGACGGTCAAACGCTGATTTTTGATCTCTTGGGGGATCTCTACTTGCTGGATATTGCGGGCGGGGCGGCACGCAGTTTGACCAGCGGTTTGGCCTGGGATATACAACCTCGGTTCAGTCCAGATGGTAAACAAGTCGTGTTTATCTCTGATCGAGCCGGTGGCGACAATGTCTGGGTGATGACCCTGGCAACGGGGGCACTGAAGCAAATTACCAAGGAATCTTTCCGCTTATTGAACTCGCCCGTGTGGCATCCGAATGGTCAGTTCATTGCGGCCAAAAAGCACTTTACGACGTCTCGCTCTTTGGGAACGGGTGAAATTTGGTTGTACGACGCAACGCTTCCTGCGCCCAGTGACGGCGTTGAGTTGGTCGCCCGACCGAATAAGAACTACCAAAAGGAGTTGGGAGAGCCCGCTTTCTCAGCGGATGGTGAGACGCTGTTTTACACGCAAAGTGCGACCTCCGGTAACACGTTTATCTATCACGACGACAGCCACGGCGGTCTGTTTCAGATCAAGCAATTGGATCTAAAGACCGGTGAAACCGACGTCGTAGCAGGAGGGTATGGCGGCGCCGTTCGCCCGGTCCCCTCACCCGATGGTCAGCATCTTGCCTATGTGAAGCGCGTTCGATCGGAATCAAGGCTCTTTGTCATGGATCTTGATAGCCAAGCAGAGCGCATGTTGGTCGATGACCTCGACCCGGATATGCAAGAAACGTGGGGTGTTTACGGGCTCTATCCGAACATGGCTTGGCTGCCTGATAGTCAAGGACTGATCTATTGGGCAGGTGGCGGCTTTTTTAAAGTTGATTTGGCAACGGGTGAGCAGACGGCGATCGCCTTTCGAGTGCAGGATCAGCGCAGTGTCTATGAGCCGCCAGACGTCGAGGTCTCGGTTTCAGACGAAACCTTTAAAACGCGCATGGTCCGCTTCGCAAGATCCTCGCCAAAGAACGACGAGGTGGTCTTTGAATCCCTTGGCCGACTCTTTATAAAAAAGGGGACATCCACCCCGAAACCGCTATTGAAAAACATGGCAGATCACCATGTTTTTGCCCCCGTTTTTGATCAAACGGGCGCGCGGATTTATTTTTTAAGTTGGTCGGATGAGACGCTTGGCGGCATTTGGTCGGCCGCGTCGCGCGGTGGCAAAGCGGAGGCACTCCCTCTCCCGCCAGGGCACTACACCGATCTTGCAATCTCCCAAGACGATCGATACCTTGCGTATCGCAAACATGCGGGCAGCAGCCTAACCCACCCAGATTGGGGGCAAGCGCCGGGTATTTACCTTTTTGATCGGAGAGAAAGTAAAGAAATCAAAATATCCGATAGAGGCTTTGACCCGCATTTTGGTCCAGATCAAAGACTGTATTACACCGATCGCAAATCAAGTGCTGCCGGTCGGGGATCCGATAGCGACGCGAAGACGGTCCTGCTGTCTCGAAACTTTGAAGGATTTGATGAGCGGCAGTTGGCCCAGGGCGATTTCGTTAGGCGCTATCAATTATCCCCGGATGGTCAGCATCTTGCCTTTATTGAGAACTTCCAATTATATGTCACCAAGGTGCCGGCCCTCGGTATTGCGCTCGATCTGAGCGCCGACTACAAAGGCTTGAGTATGGGGCAGGCCAGTGAATTGGGTGCCAATTACTTAGCTTGGTCAAAAGATGGCGGGCGCATCAGTTGGTCGATAGGCGCGCAATACAAGACCCGAAGTGTTCGCCAAGGCCTTGCTTGGGCGACAGCCGCCGAGGCCGTTGATTTGTCTCAGACAGTCGAAACCGATCAGCCGACGGGTGTCGTGGCCCTCACGGGCGCTCGAATTATCACGATGGATGAGGCCATGGGCGTCATTGCTGTGGGAACCATCTTGATCGATGGCGCACGCATTGTGCAGGTTGGCGCAATCGATGAGGTTGTGATTCCGGAGGGTGCGGCGCGGGTCGATCTGTCGGGTAAAACCTTGATGCCGGGCATGATTGATGCGCATGCCCATGGGCCCTATGGACGGGCGGACATCATCCCCCAAAATAATTGGTCTCTGCTCGCCCACTTAGCCTTAGGGGTCACCACTGTTCACAACCCCTCAAGTCAAGCCAGCCAGGTTTTCGCAGCAGCAGAATACCAAAAAGCGGGCCGCATCTTGGGGCCCAGAATTTTCTCAACGGGTGAAGTGGTGTACGGCGCGAAGAGTCTCGGCTTTGCCAAGGTCGATGCATTAAGCGATGCCCTGACCCACGTTAACCGCTTGAAAGCGCAAGGGGCGATCAGTATCAAAAACTATAATCAGCCTCGACGGGAGCAGCGCCAGCAAGTGATTGAAGCGGCTCGGCAAGCGGGCATGTTGGTGGTTGCCGAAGGCGGGTCCTTGTTTCACCAGGATATGAACTTGATTGTTGATGGCTCGACAGGCATTGAGCACAACATCCCAACGCTTAAGATTTATGACGATGTGGTTCAGCTTTGGCGGCAGTCCAATTCGGGCTACACCCCGACGCTGGTCGTGACCTATGGCGGCTTAACGTCGGAGGATTATTACTATCAAACCACCGAGGTTTGGAAGCACCCCTTGCTCAGTCACTTTGTGCCGCCCGATCAATTGCAGGCTCGGTCTGTGCGGCGCGTTATGGCGCCTGAGTCGGATTTTAAAGACGATGATGCGGCCGCCGTTGCACTTCAATTGGCCAATGAGGGGGTTATTGTGAATACCGGCGCGCATGGTCAGCGTGAGGGCCTTGCAACCCACTGGGAACTCTGGAGTTTTGTTCGGGGCGGCTTCACACCCCTTGCCGCATTAAAGCTTGCAACGATTAACCCCGCGCACTATCTGGGGATGCAGGCGTCGTTGGGGTCGCTTACCGCCGGAAAGCTGGCCGATATTCTGGTTCTAGGTGCAAACCCTTTGGAGGACATCCATAACACCCAAAGCCTTGAGCGCGTGATGCTCAATGGGCGTTTGTATGATGCTCAGACGCTACAGGAACAGATAACAGGTGATCGGCCAGCGCCGAAGCTGTGGTGGCACGATCGAGCGCATTTGCAGATTCGGTAACGGGCGCACTCGGTTACTTTTGGGTTTGTCGTTTTTGTGACCGGCTTCCCAAAGCCTTGATCGATTGTCGAACTGGGGCGCAAGGTTGTGGCCGCCCGCCGGGCGCTGCAATGTGATGCCACCATTAAAAGGGCTGTCCACTTCAACGGGCAGATCGTTTGAGTTGAGTCAGAATAAGATCTTGATAATCGCCGCGCCGCGCATGTCTCTTCGATCCGCGGCGAGGGGCTTTCGGGCGATGGGTTAAGAAATTTTTAAGAACAGCTTGAGCGGGTAAAACAGCTTGAGCGAGTTAAAACAGCTTGAGCGGATAAAACAGCTTGAGCGAGTTGAAACAGCTTGAGCGAGTTGGAACAGCCTGAGCGGCTTTTATAAAAACTTGAGCGGCTTTTATAAAAACTTGAGCAGTTATAAAAGCCAGAGCCGATAAAGCCCCTTGCAGCCGGTCGTGCTTTCAGAAATAGCCACCGTTGAGCGCGTATACTAGGGTTTAAAGATAGGTCACGATGAGGATGCAGAGCATGAGTTATTTAGAAGATCGGGTTGTGATGATTACTGGCGCCAGTGGTGGGTTTGGCTCGCTCCTGGCAAACGGCTGCTTGGATCGAGGCGCGTTGGTTGTGGCGCTGGATCTGGATGAGGCAGCGCTGCAAAAGGCGTTGCCAACCTCTGCGCGGTGCCTGTCGATTGCGGCAGATGTGACTCGCCTAGCCGACCTAAAGGCCGCGACCGCTGCGGCGGTTCAGAAATTTGGCAAGGTCGATATTATGGTGAACAACGCCGGCATAATGCCGCTGGCCTTTTATCGAGACCATGAGGCAGCCGGGCCTGCTTGGGATCGCTGTATTGACGTTAATATTAAAGGGGTATTGAACGGGATTATTGCGGTTCACGATCTGATGATGGATCAAGGCCGAGGTCATGTGGTGAACCTGTCGTCGATTTATGGCAACAGCGCCGTTGCGGGCAGTGCGGTTTATGGCGCGACCAAAGCGGCGGTAAACATGTTGTCAGAATCGTTGCGGCTTGAGTCACAGGGTAAAATTAAAGTGACCGTGGTGCGACCCACTGGCGTGCCGGGTACCGGTTTGGGTCAGGGGGTCGTGAATCCTGAGGCGATTCGCGGGATTCTCGGCGCAGAATTCGACAGCTATATGGCGACAATGGGCAGCCTCGCCGCGGGAACGGGCGATCAAGAACTGGGCTCTAGCGAAAGCATATCTTATGCGGCGCTCGACCCGGCTTGGCTGGTGCGCGAAATCCTACATGCCATAGATCAGCCCTGGGGGGTTGTCATTAGCGACATTACGGTTCGAGCGGCCAATGACCGTTATGTGATTTAAGGCTGATTGGGTTCGACTTCCACAAAGCCGTCGGCCTCGTCTGCAGCCTCGCCGTTTAGAAACCGATCTCGCTGCTCTGTTAAATAGCGGCGATGCGTTTTATCCATCATGTTGAGGTGCTTTTCATTAATCAGCATGGTTTGACGCGCCTGCCATTGCTGCCACGCTTCCTCGGAAAAGTGCTCGAAGATCTCGCTACCCTTCTCGCCAGGAAATGGTGGCGCGGCCAATTTGGGCAAGTCTTTTTGAAGGAGTTTGCAAAATACCGTGGTCGTCATAAGGAATCCTTTATCGGGCTAAAGTATGGCATGGGCCTGGGGTAAAGCGCACGGCGCAATCGCGCGCGTGCAGATGTGTCGGTACCGGTTCATCCCAAAAGGGACTGAATGATTTTTTGAGCGGGCCTGCAGAGACCGAAGGCTTGGCTATTATCTTCGGAAAGCCAGGCCTCGTGATCTATTCTAGGAATATCCGCAATGGCGTCGATCTCAACCAACATCGGCTCGATCATCAGATGAAAGTGGGTGAAGCTGTGTTTTAAGGTGTCGAGCGCGCGAGGCGGATTAGGCAGTTTTGGCGTCAGCGCCTCGAGTTCTTGCTGGCTGAGTTCGGGAAAGCTGTAAAGGCCGCCCCAGATGCCTTCGGGCGGGCGCTGCGCGAGCCTGATCTCACCTGCTCGGGTTTTAACCACCAGCATGATGGTGCGGCGGGTGGGCTTGCTGACTTTGGGTTTCTTGCCCGGATAGTCGGGTATTTCTTGGCGGTCAAGGGCTAAGCACGTGTCCGTGACCGGGCAGATGTCGCACCGGGGCGCTTTGCCGACACAGACCGTCGCGCCCAGGTCCATCATCGCTTGGGTATAAGCGTTGAGGCGTTCATAAGGGAGCACGGCCTCGGACTGAGCCCACAACTGCTCAGCGGTCTCGCGGTGACCTGGCCAGCCGCCGATGGCAAAGACGCGGCTGATGACCCGTTTAACATTGCCGTCTAGGATCGCAACCCGCTCGTTAAAGCAGATCGCGCTAATGGCGCCGGCGGTTGATCGGCCGATGCCAGGCAATTGCAAGAGGTCTTGTTGCGATCTAGGAAATTCGCCCTGGTGTAATTCTGAAATGATCCGGGCTGTTTTATGTAGGTTTCTGGCGCGTGCATAGTAACCCAGACCCGTCCATAGACTCAGAACCTCATCTAAGTCGGCTTGGGCCAAGGCCTTAACACTGGGGAAGCGCGCGATAAATCGATTGAAATAGGGGATGACCGTTTGCACTTGGGTCTGCTGCAGCATGATTTCAGAAATCCAGACTGGATAGGGGGTCAGCGACTTTTGCCAGGGCAGGTCATGGCGGCCAAAAACATCGAACCACGTCAGGACCTTATCGGCGAACGCTTGCTTCATGATCCCAAGAGGCCTTTCAAAAGATCTTTTAAGGCCTCCGGGGCCTTGTCCTCGATTGTTTGGTTGATTCGCTGCTTGGCCTTATCTTTTAATGCCTTGCGCGCAATCTCAGTGAGCAGGTCTTGCGCTTTATCCCGATCGATGCGGCAATCGGCCGGTGACAGCGTCTTTAATGCGCCCTGACAGTTGGCGGGCCAAGCGACGCCGGTTAGTGGGCCCTTTACCGATAGCGGACCATTGGTCGACTCGGCCAAGCGCAGTGTCACGTCGTAGTCAAAATTGGACTCAAACAGGTCAAAGCCGCCGCTCGCGCCAACGGTCAGGTTCTCGTAATTTAAGGTCGCGACTTGCGCGCTCGGTAGGCCTGCGTGAAAGGCATGGGCGCCGCTTAACGTGTCAATCACCAGATCATCCGGCCAATCGGCAGCACCCGATGGCTGTTGTGTCATTTGATCCAACCATCCCAAGCCCTGCTTGAGTGTCCGGATATCGACCAGGGCCTCCTTGATGGAAAATTGGCTTGCCCCCTTTAACGTCTTCGAAAGCGCGGCAAGGCTCGCCCCCTCGAAAGAGAGCGAGGAAGCCGCGCTCAGTTTCCCTAAGGTTTGTTCTGGGATGAGTTGATTGAGATCGATTTGCGTGAGGTTGGCAACAAGCGTCGTAAACGCCTGTTGTTCGTAATCAGAGACCATTTCAAGCTGGATACCGCCGGAGGCCAGTTGACCGGTTAGGCGGGTGGTTAATTTTGATTGCGCATTGCTTAGACGCAGGCGCACCTCCGAGAGATCCCATTGCGCGGCTTGAAGCGATTTGATCCGAAGATCGATCTGCGCTCGCGCGCCCTTTAAAGCGTCGATCGGTAAGATCAAGGTATCGGGGTCAAGCGCGGCCGAGGGGGATGACGGTGCGGCGTCGGCCCCGACAACGGATTCGCCGGGGTCTATTTCTAGGCGACTCAGGCTGAGGGTCAGGTCAATTGCTGGGGCCGCGAGGTCGATCATTGCCTCGCCCTTAAAGTCACCACCGTTGAATCGGCCTGAAATGCTCGATAGCTCAGGCGCGACGTCCGTGCCCTGCGCCATCGCAGCAAACGTGAGCTCGGTAATCGGCGCCAGGGGCGAGAGTTGACCGGCAAAAGCCGTGTTAAAAACATCGGCATTGGTTAAGGTGCTGCTGATTTTGAGCGCGAGCCTGATTTCTGGCTGCGTGATCGCAGACATCTCGCCGGTGAATGCGGTTGTGAGCCCAAGATGGTCAATGCGCATTTGCTCAAAAACGAAGGTATCGGTTTCAACCTGATAAACACCGGAGAGTGTGCAGGCAAATGCGCTCGCGTCTTGAATGGGCGTTAATAAATCGCCCTCAAGGGAAAAGCCCTTAAGCATGACCTGTTGGGTTTCGAGGTCATAAAGGACGGTGCCATCGGATATGCCGTTAAAGGCAATGCCAAGGTCGGTATCTGCATAGGCCAGTTCGTTTTCGAGCACCAGGCTGAGGCGCGCGTTGGCATAAGTGCCCGATACCTGATTCAAAGATGCCGTGATCTCACCGGCAATTTTCGCGTCGATGTACTCAATGTCGATCGATTCAACCGTAAAGGATGATAACGCGAGGTCGCTCGTCGGGGCGGTTGCGGCGTCGGTTGTCGGTGCTGTTTTAGGGTTTTGGGCCGCATGGTCGGCAGCATAGTTCGTCTGGCCATTGGCATCCACGAAGAGATGGAGCTTTACAGCGCCCAATGTCACGGCGTCGATGGTCAATTCGCCCGAGCGCAAGAGGGGCATCAGTTTCACGTCAATGGCGAGGGTATCGATGACGGCAAGGGGTTTGCTGCCCAGTAATGCTGAAACTAAAATGCCATCCAGACGAATCGCAACATCCGGCCACAGCTGCCATTCAAGGGTTTCAAATTCGATCGCGTAGCCTGTTTTGGCGGCCATTTGTTCGGCAAGGGCCTCGCGATATTGATCTGGGTCTGCCAGCAACATGCGAACCCCGACATAGCCTGCCCCGGCCAGTAGGATCAGGACGAAGAGGATGCTGAGGGCAAATTTTGAAATGTGACTCAAGATGCGGATTCCTTTATTCAGCAGGGGATGAGTTTAAGCGCTGTTGCGCATGCGGCCAATGTTTACGCAGTGGTTTACTGTGCCAAAGCGTTTTATTCTGCTATCTTTTGCCTCGAATCAATAGGCAATTGGATACTACTATGTCAGCTGTTGGAACAGAGTCGAACCCATTACGCGTGGCTGTGATCGGATCCGGCCCATCTGGGTTTTATACGGTCAGTAATCTACTCAAGCAAACCGACCTCGTCGTTGAAGTGGATATGTTTGATCGATTGCCGACGCCTTACGGCTTGGTTCGAGCCGGGGTTGCGCCGGATCATCAAAAGGATAAGTCCGTAACCCGCGCCTATGAAAAGAGCGCGGTCGCACCCGGATTCCGGTTTTTCGGAAATGTGGAATACGGTACCCACCTGCATTTAGACGACTTAAAAGAACATTACCATCAAGTGATGTTCACAACAGGCAGCCCTTTTGATCGAAATTTGGGGGTGGCTGGCGAGGACCTTCTTGGGAGTCACTCTGCCACCGAGTTTGTTGCCTGGTATAACGGGCACCCCGATTTTGCCGACCGAGACTTTGATCTGTCCCAAGAGAACGTGGTTGTGGTGGGGATTGGTAATGTTGCGATGGATGTCGCGCGAATCCTGTGTAAAACCGTTGATGAACTCAAAGTCACGGATATTGCCGATCACGCCCTTGCGGCGTTGAGCAAAAGCAAGGTGAAGAACGTTTATATTCTAGGGAGAAGGGGGCCGGCTCAAGCCGCCTTCACACCACCTGAAATTAAAGAGATGGGCGAATTCGCGGAAGCCGATGTCAACATCTTAGCCAGCGAGGCAGTGGTTGACGCCAATTCTCAAAAGCTACTGGATGACAGTAACGATAAGAATGCGATTAAAAATGTTGAGACGATCACGGCCTATGCCGCGCGTGAGAATGCCGGCAAGCCGAGACAGCTGCATATTCGGTTCTGCGTCTCACCGACCGAACTGGTTGAAGCTGATGGCCGAGTGGGTGCGGTTAAGCTGATACAGAACGATTTGGTATTGGATGATCGTGGCCAATTAAAAGCTGTTGCAACGGAACGCGAAGAAGTCATTCCAGCAGGCCTTGTGTTTCGCTCAGTGGGATATCGCGGGCAGCCGTTGCCGGATGTACCCTTCAACGAAAGTTGGGGCACGATTTTAAATGAAGGCGGCCGAGCCGTTGATGCTGCAGGCGATCAAGTGGTTGGCCTCTACACTGCGGGTTGGATCAAGCGCGGTCCCAGCGGGGTGATCGGCACCAATAAAACCTGCGCGCAAGAAACCGTTGGGTTGATGATGCAAGATCTGCAAGTGAACCGGATGTTTGAGCCGAGCGCGCCGTCTGCCGAGGCCGCATTGAAATTGATCCAGAGCCGCCAGCCGGATTTTGTCAGCTTTGCGGACTGGAAAAAAATAGACGAAGCGGAAGTGGCAAAGGGCGTGGCAAGCGACCGGCCGAGGGTGAAGTTTACGCGGGTTGCGGACATGCTCGAGGTTGCTCGCGCCTAACCCACCGCCGCTCTGACCGCTGGCATCACCTCATTGAGATAGCAGTCTAGAGCATCCTCCCGCCAGGGTGCACGCAGCGCGATGTTGATTAGACTCGCCCCTTGCTGATGATAAGCCAAGATTTTGTCAATGGCTTGGCTTGGGGTGCAAACCAAAGAGCCCGCGCGAATGCGTGCTGCTTGCGGTCCCCAGTCCGAATCAATACGGGCGTGTTCGGCTTCAAGGTCGGCCGGCGTTAATCCCAAATGAAAACTCAAATTAACACTGCGCTCAATCTCCGTTGGGTCCCGGCCCAGGCGCTCGCACCACTGGTTTAGCGTTTGGTTGAGTTGCCCGAACTGCTCTGGGCTGACGTAGGCTGCATTCCAGCCGGATGCCCGCTGCGCGACAATGCGCAGGGTCTTCTTGGGGCCAAGGCCGCCGATCCAAATCGGCAGTTTGGGGTTGAGTGGCCGAGGTAGATTGCTCGCATTCTCCACTGAAAAATGGGTGCCGTGAAAGGTTGTCCTAGGCTGGGTTAGGAGACTCGAGATAATTTCTGCGGCCTCATCGAGCATATCCAGTCGGGTGCCAATAGAGGGGAAATCAAAACCGTAGGCGGCAGCCTCTTGGGCATGCCAGCCGGCGCCCAATCCGAGTTCGAAGCGGCCATTGGCGATATGATCGATCGAGGAAGCGACTTTGGCGAGCAGGGCCGGGTTGCGATAACCCACATAAAACACCAGGCACCCGATGCGCGCGTTTTGGGTATCGGCCGCGAGTGCGCCCAGCAAACTGACGGCTTCGAAGTGATCTTGGGTGCCGCCGGCGGGCGGCGCCTCATAAAAATGATCCCACAGAGAGATCCAATCTGCGCCATTTTGATCAAGCCGCCGCCAAAGTGCGCGCAGGTCCGAAAGGGCAATATTTTGTTGGCCAATATGAAAGCCGAGTTGAATGGTCATGATCGGGCGCCTAGTTCGGTTTCTGTGATTTGCCAAGCGCCAATGAGGTCAAAAGGCTGCTCAGTTCAGGTTTCGTTGTCCAGTCTTTGTGGGCGCTGAGCTTTTGATAGACCGCCGCTGCGGCTTGATGAAAGCCAGGTTCTGCGCCGACCGCCGAGAAGGTTTCGGCAATCTCCTGCATCTCGCCTTCGAACCGCCAAGCTTTAGACGCAGTGCTGGCGAGTGCGCGATGCCATTGTGCAATCGTTTGTTGACCCAACGCCTGGCTCAAGGGCGCGCGGACACCATACTGTTCCGCGACATTTAAAATCTCTGCCGTTAAAGCCGCACTGCCTTTGCTGAACGCCGCAAACACCATTTTCAGGGCGCTGGCATCGCCTGGCTGATCCGACAGGACCGCGGTTTTTAGGGGTGAGCCGACTAACAAGGCGGCAATGGCGTTTGAGCCTGGACCAGACAGGTGCAGTGTGGTCTGGCTGCCAGCGGACTCGCTGGGCCAAACCGGTCCGCCGATGAGGCTGCCATCGATTAAGTGAATCTGGTGTTCGGACAAGAGCGCGTCAATCGCTGCCAGCTTCGTCGGTGCAATGGCGTTGGCTTCTAGGTATTGGCCTTGATAACCCGTCGCGGCGATGCCCCGGGCAACCTCGGTTGCGGCATGAGGCGGACACACACTAATGATCAACTCCGCGTCTTGGGTAAGCTGAGCAAGATCGGCGCACGGCCGAAGTCCGGCTCGGACGGCTCTGGCTTGGGTTGCCGGGCTTCTATTGTGATTGACCCAACTGACCGGATGCCCGCAGGCCGTTAAACACGCGCCGACAGACGCGCCCATTGCGCCCGGGTGGAGTAGTCCGATCCGCATGCTAGGGTTCAATCCCATAGCAGCGGGCTGCATTGAGGCCCATGATTTTGGCCAAGCTCGTGGGCGATAAGGCCTCGATTAAAGCGGTCATCAGATCAAGGGTGTCCTCAAAACTCGCGGTCATGAGCCCCATGGGCCAGTTTGAACCAAACAATATTCTATCCTCCCCAAAAATCGTCATTAGAGCGGCCAGCTTTGGCTTAAAGTGCGCCTCTGGCAGGTCCCAGTCGTCGAAATGGCCCGCGTCGCTGGGATTGATCAACCCGGATAATGTGATGACCGTTTGGGGCTGATCTTGCAGCCACTGCAGGGTGGGTGGCCAAGGATCCTGCGCGGCCTCAAATTGATCAGGCGCCCCTTCGGGTCTACCGGAATGATTTAAAATAACCTGCAGGGACGGTTTTGTCTCGATCAGGTCGCGCAGGGGCGCAATGGGGGTGCGTGCGAGGTCTACCGCCAGCGGTAAACCAAGGTCACATAACCGATCGAGCTGTTTCAATTGCTGCTTTGAGCCGGTAAAAGCCGGAAGGTGATAGCCTAGAACGCTCGGCTCCGGTGTTGATGCCAACCCATCCTGTTCTGGCAGTCTCGGCACGAGGCCTAAAATATGACGCGAAGCCATCAGGGTATCGCGTTCCATGGATGACAGGGCGGCAAGTTCGGTTTCCAGAATCGCAACACAACCCGTAAAGCCGTGCTCCATAAGATGCGGCGCCAGATGCTGTGGGAGATAGTCTTGGGTTAACAGCGGCGCGTTCTGAAATCGCGTTGGCGTATTCGAACGACGCCAGAATCGAACCTCGGCATCAATGCGCATCGCTTTCAATCTCCGGCATTGGGGTGACGATTGGGAAGCGGCGTTCAAACTGATCAAACAGGCTGCGAAAGGTAACGAGTGTTTGAGCATCTCCAATGAGTTGTACCTCGCCTTGTGAGATCATCTCAATCGGGTCCTTGAGTCCGAGTATCAATGCCTTGAAGGCGGCGTCGGTGCTTTCGATTGTGAGGGGCGCGGTTTCGTCGACTTGATCAAACTGGGCATGTAAAACGCCATTCTCAATCTCGATGAGGACGGGTCCAGCATCGGTGCGCTTTAAATTCATTCGCATTGGGTGCTGGGCGGCTTTTGGGCCGTTGAGCCTAACGGCCATCGCTTCAAAAATATTGGCCAGTGGCATGCCCTCGGCCATGCCTGCGCTCGGCCCGTACCGGCTGCCTTGGGGCAGCCCAAAACGTAATTCCTGGGCCCCGCAAAGATAAAAGTTTCGCCAGGGACCAGATTCAGCTTGGTAGCCCATTTGCTCATAAGCATCTGCGAGCATCGCTCTGGCGGGTAAGTGATCGACCTCGACGGTAATGACGTGATTGAGCACCTCGGCGACCCAGCGGTAATCGCCGGCCTCAAAATACGCTTGGCAGCGGGCGACAATGGCGTCACTACCGCCCATAAATTCAAGGGTGCGAAGGGCGCGCTGTCTCGGGGTATGCTGATTTAAATGGGCTGGATTGCCATCGAAGAAACCAAGGTACTTTACATAAACGGCTTTGGCGTTGTGCTTAACCGTGCCGTAATAGTCTCGGCAGTGAAACTCTTGGTCCAAACTTGCCGGCAGCTCAAGAGCCTCGGCAATGTCGTCTGGCCCATAGCCCATATTTGCCAGTCTGAGGGTTTGATCGTGAATGTATCGATACAGGTCTCGCTGTTGTTTAAGGTACTGCACGGCCTCTGATTGACCCCAGGTTGGCCAGTGATGGCTTGCGAATTCAACCTCTAAACGAGATCCAAAGCGGTCGATGGATTCTTGGATCTGATTGGACCAAGCCAGGGCATCTCGAACCTGCGCGCCCCTTGGTGTGTAGATGTTGTGTAAATGGTGGGACGTGATCTCGGACATGCATAACGCTTTGTAGTCCGGAAAATAAAACACCATTTCCGCTGGCGCCTCAGAGCCCATCGTTAATTGAAACTCGATGGTAATGCCATCAACGACTCGAATTTCCGCATTGGTTTCAATGATGTCGGTGGGCACAATAAAGCCGGTGGTGCCGAGGGCAAGGGCTGCCCCCAAGCCGGTTGAAACAAAGCCAGTGGGCGATGGTTGTAACAGGTTGCCATACATATACGTGGCGCGCCGACCCATAACATTGCCGGCCAGGACGTTTTCATTGAGCGCCTCCTGTACGAAATCCTTGGGCGCGATGATCGGCACCTCGCCTGCGCTGACCGCGGCTTGGGTGGTCACACCGAGAATCCCAGCGAAATGATCGACATGGCTGTGGGTGTGAATCACCGCGACCACTTCCCGATGTCCTAAGTGCTCATTGGCAAGCGCGAGTGCCGCGCGGGCTGATTCCGTACAGGTGAGCGGGTCAATGATGATCCAGCCGGTTTCGCCTCGAACTAAGGTCATATTGGCAATATCAAATGAGCGGACCTGGTAGATCCCATCGACCACCTCGAACAAACCGTGGTGTTGCGCATTCAATTGCGCTTGCCGCCAAAGCGACGGATTGACGGTCTCCGGGCTTTCGTCCTTTAAAAATTCAAATTGGGTGAGGTCGAAAACCATTCGATCGGCATGTTGATGGGGGATTTGCATCGGCTCGAGGGTTTTGATGAAGCCTTTGCGCGCATTGTCGAAACTCTTCGTCTCGCTCAAAGGCAGCTGCTTTCGGATCGATGCCTGATGCGCTTGCGTATGCTTGCTAGCTGGTTTTTGCTGTTGCTCGGGGGTAGCTAGGGGCTGGTAATGGGTCATGGTATCGCGCTCGCTGAAAAAGTTGTGTGTGTCGGATCGGGGCGATTAACATAACGGGTATCGTCCTTCAGGTCGACCCTGTGGGGTGCGTTCTGTGGGGTGTAAACTGACGGGCGGTTAATTTAATAACGGCATTAATGACGCGGCGTTTGATGGCCGGCAACGCACGATACGGGCTTCAGGGTGAAAAGGGTATGAGTGATCGATGGCAGTATGTAGTGGGCGGGATCATTTCTTTAGTGCTGGCAATGGGTTATCTGACGTTAACCGACGAGACGTCATCCGATAGAGCGCACAAGGCCCCCGCGTCAGTCGCCCCTGATCAAACCCAAAATGCGCCCAGTCCAGACGCCGTATCCGGCACCGAGTTGGACGCTTTATCAGCAGAAACGCCTTCATCAACCGTTACGCCGTCGGCTGCGGCCCCCATTGGATCAATCGATGCGGCGTTGACCCCAGCGGCGGTAAGCCTGCTCACTGAAGCCGGGTTGAATGACAACCTTGACCCATCCGCTGTCTCGGCGCTGCCGGCTAGCGCCCTGGAGGCGGTTGGGCAGGAGGCGGTTGGGCAGGCCGCGGTAGCAGATGATCAGGCTAACTCTGAATGACCCGTTCCTGATTCAATAGCCGGCCCGTAATCCAGCACACCAGTAAGCTGGTTGCAAAGGTTGTGATGAAGGCGGCGGGGTAGGCGAGTCGCGGTATGGTTTCGGCCCCTAGAATTTCTTTGATCATGAGGGACTGGCCAAAGATCGGCACGAAGTACATCCAAAGGCTGCTGGCAATGGGCAAAAATTGCATTACCAGGGTCGGAACCACGGGAATAAAAATCAAGATGCCGACGTAGGATTGCGCATCTTTGAAGGATTTTGCGAACAAGCCAAGCAGTAGTTGAAGGCTGCTGGCAAACATCGGAACCGGTAAAATCGCGATTAAGAGCATCAAGACTTGACCTGCCGTTAACGTGAAATTCAAACCCAACTCGTCGATCGGTAGCGCCAGCATCGCCGCCAAGCACAAGGCGAGTGTGATGATCATGCCGGCACCGGCCAGTGCGCTGGCCGCAAGCCATTTCCCGAATATCAAAGCGGTTCGGGTCACCGGATTGATTAAGAGCGGCTCTAAGCTGCGACGCTCCCGCTCGCCCGCTGTGTTATCAATGGCGAGGCCGAGACCACAGACAAATGCGGCCATCAGGACATAAATCGGAATGAAATTGAGCAGGTTGGCCGCGCGCTGTTCATCACTGGCGACGTCTGAGCTTTTGGCGCGAACGCCTTGCATGATTTTTGGCGATACCCCGCGCGCAATCAGACGCAATGCCGCAAGTTCATTATTGTAGTTGCTAATGAGGTTGCGCACTTTGCGCACAATCGTTCGGGTATCGTTGCGGGAGCCGTCGTGAATCACCAGAACCCGAGTCAGCTCAAAATTGGCCATGGTTTCTTGATAATCTTCCGGCACTTGAACAACCAGCTCAACGGTTTTGTCGCGGACGGCTGCCTCGGGCGAACCGTCAAAGGCTTCAAGGGTGAATCCTGCCTCCTCAAATTGACGCATCAGCGCGGGGGCGTAGTCTTGGCCAATGACCGGTAGGACCAAGTCCTCAGATTCTGTGTTTTGTTTGATCACGAGCGTCATGAGACCGTAGATAAATACCGGTGCAAACAGGGGAAACAAAAATGCGGACAGCAGCGCGCGACGGTCGCGCAGGCCGTCTTTGAGTTCTTTGATGAGTACCGCGCGAACCACATTCATGCGCTTGCGGCCTGTTCCGAGAGCAGGACAAAGGCGTCTTCGAGGTTGTCGACGCCCGCTGCGGCGCGAATTTCTTCTGGCGACCCAACCGCGACAACACGACCTTCGGCAATGATCACAATGTCATCACAAAGTTTCGCGACCTCGTACATCAAATGGCTCGAAAAAAGAACGCAGAGACCGAGGGTTTTCAGTTCTGCGATGAGCTCCCGGACTTTACGGGTGGTCATGACATCCAAACCATTGGTTGGCTCATCTAAAACCACATGGCGGGGGTTATGAATCAGCGCGCGGGCCAAACAAACCTTCATGCGCTCGCCCTGGGAAAACCCTTCGGTTCGGCGGTCTTTGATGCCCTGCATGTCGAGCATTCGTATCAGCTCTTCGCTGCGCGTTTCTATTTGATCATCTGACAAGCCGTGCAGGCGGCCAAAATATTGCAGGTGCTCACGGGTGGTTAACCGGGTATAGAGTCCATGCCCATCAGGCAGGACGCCAAGTTTTGATTGGGCTGTAATGCGATCCTGACTGACATCGATGCCGTCGATTTTGGCGTAGCCGGTTTCCGGCTTAATCAGCCCATACAAGACGCGCAGCGACGTTGATTTGCCGGCGCCGTTGTGGCCCAGCAGGCCGGTGACGCGCGCATCAGCTGCAGTGAAGGAAACATCTTCGATTGCAACAACATCCCCAAAGGTTTTTTTTAAGCCAGAAACTTCAATCATCGGCCTTGGCCTCCTGTTCCGTCTCAAAGGGGCCAGCGTAGTTTGAAAAAAATGGCTGGCCTTGAATCGCTTGAACGCATTCAGCGTCATCGGTATTGAAACTTAGCTCTTTGAGGAAACCCTCAATGAGCTTTGGTAGGCACCCGAGTTGGGAGACGCCGTGGGCGCCGCCAGTTACTGTGAGATGATGCCCGTTTGGTAAAAATGCCAATGCACGTTCGGCATAAACTGGCGGTGTGATCGGGTCTTCGGTGCCGGACATGAGGAGTGCTGGGACCGGACTGGCAACCGGCAGGAAGTAATCTTCACCAACCGGGTTATGAGGCCAAATCGGGCAGACGCCAGCTAAGAGTTCCTGCAGCGCATTATCAAAATAGACGCCATTTTGAGGCTCCGGGTTCATACGGCTCATATCTTCACTGCACAGAACCGAGGCCATCATGCCAAGGCTCAAGTCGTTGGCGCTGGCGTCGGGTGAAAGCACATCGGCAATGCCAGCAAGGACTTGCCAGCGCCCCTTCGAGGCCTCACTAATGGCGAGCGGAATAACCTGTCTCAGCGTTCTGCTGTACAGCGCGCTGCGTAAGAGCCGATTGATAACTCGGGGGTCTAGGGTCACGTTTTGCTGCTCGCCCGTGAGCGGGTTCGTGATCAGCTGATTGGGGGTTTGACGCAGACGTTGTTCTGCCTGCAAGAGCTGCGCGGGTAAGTCCGGAAAAGCGCTCTGGCAGGTTGGCGTCTGGTCGCATTCGGCTGTGATTCGCTCGAAGGCAAGATCCGCATCCAAGCCAACCTGGGCTGGAATCAGCATATCAACCGGGGCCACAGCATCGAGCAAGAGGCTGCGAACGGCGTCTGGATACAGACGGTTAAAGACCAGGGCGATCCGCGTGCCATAAGAGACGCCGAAGAGATTCATAGCGGGGTAGCCGAGGCGCAGGCGAACCGCTTCTAGGTCAGCGGCAGCATCGATCGTGGTATAAAACCGCGGATCGGCATCGAGCGTTGTTAAGCAGTCTTTCAGGGCTGTGATTTGTTGGCCCAGAACAAGATTCACATCACTGTTGAGATCAGCTTCATCAAAAATCGGCGCTAAGGCTTCTGCACAGGCCAAGGAATTTGAGTCGCCGGTGCCGCGTTGATCGATGAGTAAGAAGTCGCGGTCCTTGCGTAGGTTTTCAAACCGGCCGGCCCAGGCGGGGCCAACCGAAACCACCGATTGACCAGGCCCGCCCGCCAATAACACGAGGGGGTCTGCAACCTTTGCGCGGGTTGTCGCCGGGAGTACAACAACGTTAAGGGTGATTGAACGCGAGTTGATTTGATTTGCTTCGGCCACAGCGACGCGGGCGCAGAGCGCTTTGTCTTCATAGTCTAAAATTTTACTATGGGTACTGGCCGGACAAGGTGTGAGTAAGGCCGCGTCAGCAAACCCGAGTGTTGGCAGCAGCAAGGCGGCGCTGATTAAGGCACTGATTAAGGTGATGGTGAGGTATCGAGGTGTCATAGCGCAAGTTTAAGGCATCTGGCGATAACAAACGAATGATCGCGATAAGGATGCGTCACTTTCGCGCAAAGTGTCCTCGTAATGCGTTTTTTCCTAGATCAACGAGGCCTCTGTGTTAGGGGGTCGCCTCAAGGCAGGGCTTGCGCTAGCATGATCAAAAACAAGAGCAGACGCCGATGAAACCATTTGAAAATATTACCGTACTCGAATTTTCAACCATGATTACAGCGAGTTTTGCCGCCATGATGATGGCGGATCAAGGTGCTCGGGTCATCAAAGTCGAGCCGATGGATATGGGGGATCCCATGCGGTATATCGGCGCGACAAAGGGGGGTATCAGCGCGCTGTTTGCCAACTGCAACCGGGGCAAACAATCAATTAAGGTGGACTTGAAGCAGGCTGCAGGCCAGCAGTTGATTCTGGATTTAATCCCGCAAGTCGATGTGGTTATTCACAATTTTCGACCCGGTGTTATGGATTCCCTTGGATTAGGGAGTGCTAGTTTGCGCGGCATCAATCCGCGCTTGGTGTACTTGGCGGTTTCAGGATTTGGCACGACCGGACCGCTGGCTAAGGCGCCAGCCTATGACCCGATTATCCAAGCGCATGTGGGGATGACGGCGTCTCAGGGCGGGGAAGGCCACACATTTATTCGTAACTTGATGTGCGACAAGATTACGGCCTATACCGCAATGCAGGCGGTTACCGGGGCGCTGCTGGTGCGGGCCAACACAGGTGAAGGCCAGCATGTTGATCTGGCAATGATCGATGCGGGGCTGTTTTTTATCTATCCGGATTCGTTTATGAACGATACCTTGTTGGATCCGGATATCGCGGCGCAGCCCCTTTTGTCTGATCTTATTTATGAGTTAACCGAGACCCAAGATGGCGCCATTACCATGTCCGCGGCCACGGATCGACAACGAGCGGGTGTCCTTAAGGCGCTGGGTAAAGAATCAATGATGTCCGACCCGCGGTTCAATTCTATGGAGAGTTTGTTGCAGAACATTGATGCCTATCGTGAGTCCTTGGCAGATGCCTTTAAGCAGTTGCCAACAGATGTTATTTTGGCGCGCCTGATTGAAAACGAAGTGCCCGCTGCGCGTTGCCTGTCGCGCGCTGAAGTGTTGAACCAGGGGCAGCTTGAAAGTAATGGAACTCTGGTTGAGCGGGATCATCCGCTGATGGGATCCATGCGCCTGGTTCGATCGCCCGCGAAATTCAACGGCGAATCATTGCCGGTTGCGGGTCACGCGCCGGCGCACGGCCAAGATACGGACCAAGTCTTAGCGGATTTTGGTCTTTCGAGTGACGCGCTCGAGGCCTTAAAGGCCGCTGGCGCGGTCGCTTAGCCTTTCATTGGGTGCGGGAGTCAGCATCAACTGCTGGGAGCAATAAGGTGAAAGTGCTGCCCTGTCCTGGCGCAGATTGCACCGTGAGGTAGGTGTTCGTGGCTTGAATAAAGCCAACCACCACGCTGAGCCCCATACCACCGCCTTGTTCAAGGGCTTTGGTCGAGAAAAACGGGTCGAATATTTGGGCGAGGTCCGCTTGCGCAATGCCCAAACCCTGATCCGTGATAACGAGACTGGCGTAGCGGCCTGCTGGGATGGTTTCCTGAACGCCAGCGATGGGGTTTGAAAGGGTGCAGTCCTTGAGGGTTAGCGAAATCAGGCCTTGTCCTGATGGGGTTGCGTCGCTTGCATTGTTGAGGAGTTGCACCAAGCTTGCGATCAGTCTGGTTTCATTGGTTTCAGCGGTCAGTGTTTCATTCTGAAGATCAAGGTTCAGTTGGCAGGGCGCGGCGGCTTGAGCTAAGGCGGCGCTATGCCGCATTAGGCACGGTGTGAGCGATAAGGGTGCGGTCGCTATGTCTTTCTGCTCTGAGTATCTAAGCAGTTGATCGATGGGTTTTGCGCTTTCTAGGATGGCCTGGCGCGCCTTTAGTAAAGACGTCTTGTCGGTCTGGGAGAGCGATTCTGGATCGATTAGGTCAAGATGGCCCGCGGCAATTTGAATGCGGTTGTTCAAGTCATGGGCAAGACCGCCTGCGAGGGTGCGAATGGCATCGGCTTTTTGATTGTCGGCAACACGTCTTAACAGCGCGCCCCGTTCGCTGATGTCTCGCGCAAAAACAAGCCCCCTTTGTTGCTCGTCTAGGTTGAAGGTCGTCATGTGGACTTCGATGGGGACGCTTGATCCATCGGGCCGCTCTGTCTCCAGAATGAATTTCAAGAATTGTCCTAACATCTGCTGCGCCGTTTTCGCATCGCTTTCAAAGTTGTGTCGATCTTGACGCCAAAGTTCCCAGATGGGTCGAGCGCGGAGGTCCGCGTTGGTGCGGCCAAAGAGCGCTTCGGCGGCCGCGTTACAAAACAGTAAATTGCCAGACTCAAGATCAACGATTAGGCAGCAATCGGGTGACGCCCTGAGTGCGGCAACCAGGCTTTGATTTTCAAATTGCAGTCTGAAAATACGCTCAACGCGTTCGTTAAAAGCGCGTGAGAGCTGCTTGATTTCAATCGCATCCGCTGGGTTGCCCTCGGGCAGGAGGCTGAGCTCTGAGTCGCCACCTTTGACGCGTTGCCCCAGCGCACGCAATGGCCGGATTGCGACAAATTCAAAGATTAGGATCACAATTAAAATAATGATCAGGGTTCGCAAGAGGCCAATTCGAGCAAACTGCCAATGCCGATTAACAAATCCGTCAAAGGCTTGATGGGCGTTAAGGGTTGCCGATAGGCGCATCGGGGTCTGATCCTTAGTTGGCGAGGCCTCAGAAACCGAAAGCGTGATAAATTTTGGCGTTAGCAAGTCGAGTACGGGCCTGGCAAGGTTTTGTTGCGGTTGCTCTGCGACGTAGTAGGCCGCTGCGCCGCGCTGCAGCACCACTTTTTGGAAGCTGGAGTGTTCCAGTAAGCGGGTTAAGGTTGCGTTCAAGTGCTCGGTCTGATGGTTGGCGTCAAGGTCGATGAACGTGGGTAAGAGTATTTGAAGGGTCTGTATGTTTTGCGCACGTACTTGCTCAGAAACGCGGGCCCAATCACTGACAAGGCTCCACGAAAATAACACGACACCGGCAAGCAATCCGAGCAGTAGGCTGATCAACGCACTTTTTCGAATAAAAGTGTTCAAGAGGATCTCATTTAATCATTAGGGTTGCCGCGTGCTGCGATGTTAACTGACGTTGAGCGCCACAATATCTTGACCACGAAAAAAATGAATTGGAAGCGCTTGGCGTTTTTAAGATCATTAAGCGACCAGCATTTGAATGCGCGCGGCTTCCTCTCTCAGCCCTTCCGGCGACCCTAACAGCTGCCGATTGGCGCCGATTCGCTTGAACCAGTAGTGCAGGCCAACTAAATCGGTAAAGCCCATGCCGCCATGGACCTCTGTGCTGGTTCGAGCCACAAATTGTGCGACCTCAGACAAATGCGCTTTGGCATGACAAACGGTTAAACGCGCCGAGCCGTCGCCCTCCGATAAAGCGTGCCCGCCATACCAAATGAGCGCCCGGCAGGGTTCTAACTGGGATGCCATTTCGGCGCACAGGTGTTTGACCGCTTGAAAAGAGGCGATCACTCGGTTGAATTGCTCCCGTTGACCGGCGTACGCCACCGCCTGATCCAGCATGCATTGAGCCGCCCCGAGGGAATCACTCGCTTGAACAATTCGGCCAGCATCCAGGCCTGCTTGCAGCACCGCCGGGTCATCGGTTAGTAAGGTTGCATCAACTTGATCGAGTTTTAGCTCGCAAAGGGTGCGGGTTTTGTCGATGGTGGTGAGTAAGGCTCGGGTGAAGCCGGGATCTTTGGCATCAACCCAGTAGAGCTGTCGATTAGGACCGTTCACGATGTAGGCATCGGCCGAGGCATCCAGCGCAAACAGTGCTTTGCCGGTAAGGCGGCCATCAGAGACGGTCATGCCCGCATCGAGCCGCGCGCCCACGGCTTCAGATAGCGCAACCCCGACGCGATAGCGACCGGCTGCGATATCCGCCAGTCGGTCTGTTTGACCCGCCGCGATCAACAGACTTGGTGCGATCACTGCGGTGCTGAGGAAGGGGCCTGGCGTTACATGATAGCCCAGTGTTTCACCCACCACGACCGCCTCGAGCAGGCCTAAACCGACGCCGCCATGGGCCTCCGGGATGATGAGGCCGGCCAGGCCAAGCTCTGTTAGGCCATGCCAAACCGATTGATCTAGTCCAGGGTCTTCGGCCACCGCGCGGACCTTATCCAGGGGCACTTGGTCTTTTAAGTAGCGCGTGATGCTGTCTTGAAGGAGTACTTGTTCCTGAGAGAGTCCGAATTCCATTATGCCCCCGATGCTGCGAGTTTGGGTTCTTTGGGCATGCCAAGGCCGCGTTCGCTGATGATGTTTTTTTGAATCTGGGACGTGCCGCCGCCAATGATCAAGCCTAAGAAGTACATATATTGATATTGCCAAGAGCCATTGCCCCGAAGATAGGGATTGTCGCCATAGCTCAGGCCGATTTCGCCTAAGACGTCAATGCCGAGGCATTCGATCTCGTGTCTCAGTTCCGTCCCGATCAGTTTGACAACCATGCCTGCCAGTTTGGTGTCTTGGTTTTTATTTATGCGCGCCGATAACAACCGCATATCGTTGTACTGCATGGCCATCACCCGGCCCTGTAGTCGCATCAGGCGGTCTCTGAAAACAGGGTTGTCGATGGCGCGCTCGCCACCAATGGTTTCTTGTTGCATCAAACGAATGACGCCGTTGAGTCGGGACATGGCGGCGTCCGGTGGTGCTAAAGAGCCCCGCTCGTGACCTAAGATCGCGTTGGCAACCTGCCAGCCTTGCCCCCGTTGCCCGACGATCTGATCTTTTGGAACCCGGACGTCCGTAAAAAAAACTTCGTTGAAATTGGCGGCGCCCGTCATATCGACCAGCGGTCTGACCTCGATCCCCGGCGTGTTCATTTCAAACAATAAAAAGGAGATGCCTAAGTGTTTAGGTGCTTCGGGCTCGGTTCGGACCAGACAAAATATCCAATCGCTGATCTGTGCCGTGCTCGTCCAGATTTTCTGACCGTTGATCACCCACTCGTCGCCATCGAGCTCAGCTTTGGTTGTGAGGCTCGCAAGGTCACTGCCCGCGCCGGGCTCGGAATAACCCTGGCACCAGATGAGTTCGCCATGAATGGTTTTGCGAATAAATTGTTGTTTTTGCGCCTCGGTGCCCAGTTCCAAGAGCACGGGCGTCAGCATGCTGATGCCTTGACCGCTGAATCCGGTGTTCATTTGGGCCGCGCTGAATTCTTCGGCAATGATCCTGGAGCGGATGATGTCGGGTTCGGCGCCATAGCCGCCGTAAGCCTCAGGGATGGTGCGAGAGTGGTAGCCATTGGCGATCAGTTTGGCTTGCCAGGCTCGCACGGCCGGACTACGAGGGCCATCGCCGGGCTTGGGCTGCTCGTCAATATTGGCGGCGACAAAGGCTTTGACCTCTGCGCGAAAGGCGTTGTACTCGGGACCATACGTGAGATCCATTTTTGACTCCGGCGAACGGTGAAGGTAGGGCAGAGGCTAGCATAATCTCAGATTTTGCGACAACGACAGCCCGGGTAAACCCCCTCGTTATTCGGCGGGTTTAAGGCGCTCGTCAGCCCGCGGTTTATAGCTGTTGGATCAAGTCCCAGAAGGCCTGTTGATTGGCGTGTTTGGGCGGGCGCGTGGCGGCAGGGTCCATGGTCTGGGCAACCACCAGATCAAGGCTTGGCGAAATGGAGAGGTGATGTCCGCCGGCGCCGCGTGCGCTGATGAGATCCTGAGGGGCGTGCGGTAATAAGGGCTTTGGATAGACCTGATCAGACCCCGGGCGCATGTGGATCGGCGCTTGATTGTTCCACCAGAGCAGGTGCCAGGCGGGGTTGGTACTCTCGCTGGGCGTGCCGAGCGCTGCGCGATAATAGGGGTCAACCAGTTGGTCTTTGAGCAATGCCTCGCCGATTTTGCGCAGAGACTGGGCCGTCGTCTGCAACGCCGAGAAGGCGTGCCCATCTGCGTCTTTGGCCCGCGTGACCCAGTTGGCGTCTGTGATGCCTAATGGCTCGAAGAGCCACGCTTGCGTTAAAGCGTTGAGTTCAAGTCCCGTTTGAATCGTGAGTGCGGTTTTGAGCTTCTGGTACGCGACGTTGTTATAAAACCAGTCTTTTCCGATCTGGCCTTGCTTTTGCAGCTGATCATTCATGCCGGTTGTCATGTTCATTAAAATTTCAACGGTCAGACTTGCTTCATCGGGTTTTGTGAGTTGGGTCCATTCGGGATCCAAGATGTGATTCATTGCATCGACCCGCTCTAGAAAGTAGCGCGCCTCGGCGATACCGATCAGGATCGAAACAATGCCTTTTTGAACCGCATAGACATCGACCGGCGTACTCATAGGGCGTTGATCAAACATCAAGATGCCCGCTTTGCTCACGGAAATTTGAGCCGTGCCTTGGGCTTGGCATAATTGCTGCAAATCTTGACTGACACTCATTGGGAAGCTCGTCCGGAACCTGTTTGGGTGATTAATGGTCGAAGCACTTGCAGTGGCACTTTGGGGTTTCGATGAAAGTCCAACAGGCCATTGATCTCTTGTTGGACATCGGTGAGCTGGGTCCAAACAAAGCCTCGTAACCTTGGGGTGTCGTTAATGGCGCTTAATAACGCCGCCGTGCGCGCAAGGAACGCGTCAGCGTCTTGGGGCATATCCCCATAGAAAAACGCGTCGGCCTCACCAATATCGGACGTCGTAACGAGGCCGATCCCACCACATTCGGTTAATAAAAGCGGCAGGTGGCTGGGGTCTGCCCCGGCGAGCGCGCCAAGGCGAGGGTTCGGACCATCATGGATGGATTGGGCCGGATTCTGGGTCAGGCTCGCCAGCCTGCTTTGAAGTGTTGCAGCGGTCGAATCGTAAAGATGCAAAGTCCAATAGTCGCCCGTTGAATATTCCCACCCGTCGTTGGTAATGACGGGGCGGGTTGGGTCCAGCGCTTTGGTGAGATGGTAGATGGCATCAGCGAAGTGCCTTTGCTCACGGCGCGTGCTTTGATGCCATAGCCCCCAGGATTCATTAAAGGGCACCCAACCCACAATACAAGGATGGGCCTGGTCACGCTGAACCAGCGCCGTCCATTCTTGGGTAAGGTCGGTCATGAGGGCCTCAGAAAATATTCGCCCAGAAGGCATTTCACTCCAGACCATGAGGCCAAGGCGGTCCGCCCAATACAGGTAACGAGGATCCTCAAATTTTTGGTGTTTGCGCGCAAGGTTAAAGCCCAGCGCGAGGGTCAGCTCAACATCTTGTTTTAAGGCGTTATCGGTTGTTGCCGTGTACCAACCCTCTGGGAAATAGCCTTGATCCAGGACGCCGCGCAGATAAATGGGCTCACCGTTGAGCAGAATCTGATCGTCCGAGACTGAAAGGCTCCGAAGACCGGTATAACTTTCAACGCAGTCGGTTTCGATTTCATCGGTCAGCAGGCGAATGGAAACCGGATAGAGGTGCGGGTCTTGGGGGTGCCAAAGACGCGGCGTTGGAATCTGTAAGGTTTGGCTTAACGTCGACCGACCCTTTGCCGATCCGCGAACGCGAAGACGTTGCCCATTGGGCTGCTGGATCTCGATTTCAACAGCGGTTTCTGAGTGCTTTGAGAGTTGGGTGATTACAGTTAGGCGCTGCTCGGCAAGATCAAAGCGATAGTGGACTTGGCTGATCCGGACGGCGGGCACGGGTTCTAACCAAACGGTCTGCCAGATGCCGATGATGGGGTCATAGTCAATGGGCCATCGGGTATCGCCAGCCTGCTTGCCGCGGGGCTGTTGCCAGGAGGTTGTATCGCTCACGCGAATGACAATGCGGTTCTGCGTTGCCCCTAGGAACGGCTGAATGTCGGCCGTAATCGGTGAGTAGCCGCCCCGGTGATGGGCAACCTGATGGCCATTGATCCAGATGGTTGTAGTGTGGTCTGCCGCGCCAATATGCAGGAGCGTTTCCGCGCCGCGCCAGGGTAATTCAGGCATGACGCGCTCATACCAAACCGTCAGGCAATCTTCCGGACAAGGCGCGCCACTGGCCTGGGTGCCGGGCGCGAAGGGCACTATGATCGTATCGGGCGCCGGCAGGGCGCTTGACCAACCTTGGGCTTGACCAATCTGGTCCGGGTCTGCCTTGAATGACCAAGCACCGTTGAGGTTGAGCCATTCGGGTCGGGTTAGGATGGGTCTGGGGTGCTCGGGTCTGGGCGCGCTGTCCAGTTGCGTCGGATTCGATTGGGTCATGGGTTGATTCTAACAGGATTCAACCCGAGTGGATTGAGTTGCTGACTTGATTCTGGTTTGATTGAGGGGTTGAGGAGGCACGTGATGGCTTGGACAGAAGGAAACGGAAGGCTAGCAGTACGGCTGCGATTTATTGATTTCAAAGCGGCATTTTATTTTATGCAGCAAGTAGCCGAGATTGCTGAAGCCCAAGGACACCACCCAGAGTGGTCGAATGTTTATAACTTGGTCGAGATATCCTTGACCACCCATGATTCAGGGAATCAACTGACATCAAAGGACTATGCCCTGGCTGATGCGATCAGTGCGCTTCCGATGTTCAAGACCGCCAAGGTGGAAGCACTGTGAAACGAGATGAGAGAAGCCAAGGCTTCGAGTGGCCGCAAACGACCCCGCCCTACCATTGCATTACGGATGAACAGGCCGAGCAATGGCATCGTGACGGCTACTTCTTACTTAAAAACGCCATTCCTCAAGCGGCGATTGCCGCGTTGCTTGCCGATGCCGATGCATTAGAAGCCGCTCGTGAAGCAAAGCTCAGAGCGCAGCACGAAGGCCATTTCTTGATCAACCGTGCAGGCGAGATCACGTTTACCATTCACATTGTGAAACAATCCCGCGCGGCGAGGCAGTTCGTCTTTGAACCCGCTTTAATTGATCTTTGTCGGGATTTGATCGGACCCGATGCTCGATTGTATTGGGATCAGTTGGTTTACAAAAAGCCAGAAAATCCTCAAGAGTTCCCGTGGCATCAAGACAATGGTTACACGTTTGTAAAACCAGAGAATTACCTGACCTGCTGGATTCCGCTTACGCCGGCGACCATCGATAACGGCTGCCCGTGGGTGGCCGCAGGGGTGCACCAGTCCGGAACCTTGCAGCACTGGGTAACGGACCTAGGGTATCAATGTTTGACCGAGGCGGATGAGGCAAGTCTTGCGATCCAACCCGTTGAAGCAGAAGTCGGCGACGTGGTGGTGTTTTCATCGTTAACGCCCCATCGAACCGGGCCAAATGTCACCAGTGAGGTTCGTAAGGCCTACATTGTCCAGTACGCGCCTGATGGCGCTGTGATGTATCCACGGCAGTCAGATGAGGTGTTGTTCCAAGTCGACCCAGCACGCCATTTCCTGGTTTGCCAAGGGGGGGAACCCCAGCCCTGCCCTGATTAAGGCATTGGCCGAGGCCTGATCGCATTTTACTTGCACTCACGGAAGGTTCGTTAGAGACTGGGCGCTGTCCAATAATTTATCAATGGAGTTCAAAATGGCAGTATCGGTTGGTGATCAGATTCCGAATGTTACGATTAAAACAATGGGTGAAAAGGGGCCGGAGGACTTCAATACCGGCGATTTTTTTGCGGGTAAGAAGGTTGTTCTGTTTGCGGTTCCCGGTGCTTTTACGCCGACCTGTAGTGCGGCGCATGTCCCTGGATTTGTGGTCAATGCGGATAAGATTTTGGCCAAGGGCGTTGATGCCATCGTGTGTTTGAGCGTGAATGATGCGTTCGTGATGAGTGCTTGGGGTCAGAGCCAGAATGCTGAGGCGTTGGTCATGGCGGCAGATGGTAACGGCGAATTTACCCAAGCGATGGGTCTGACCTTGGATGGCTCCGGCTTCGGTTTAGGACATCGCTCATCTCGATATGCGCTCATTGCAGAAGATGGCAAAATAACCACACTGAATGCTGAGCAAGGTGGTGCGTTTGAAGTCAGCTCTGCTGAGAAAATTCTAGAGGCGCTGTAACCGAGCGATTAAGCTTTTGATTGCCCGGGTTGTTTAACTCGGGCAATGGAATGCTTGGCCTTGGAATGGGAGGCCGAGGCGAGCCACGTGTCGGGCAGGCCCACGTTCTGAGACGCACCCTTTGGTCCTCGAAGATGAAAGTCGAATTGTTTCGGGTTAAAGAATAATCCGTTCACACAGATCGATGCATCTGGAGGAGGGCCTTAATTGTTAGAATCGTGGATCTTCTGGACGATACTCGCCGCGACCATGCAATCGGTTCGAACGGCAGGCCAGAAACAACTCAATCAATCTGTCTCTGCTGAAAGTGCGACGCTCGCGCGGTATTTATTCGCCCTGCCGGTCATCTTGGGTTATGGCGCCTGGCTGTTTGAAGCCCGAGCGTTGCCGCCGGTAACCATCGCTTTTGGGCTCAAGGTGGTTGCTGCGGGCATCCTGCAAATTTTTGCGACCATCCTCCTCGTTCGATTGTTTGCCCGCCGCAACTTTGCAATTGGCAGTACCTATATTCGCCTTGAAATCGTCATTACGGCGCTGCTGGGTCTGACGTTGTTTGGGGATTTGGTGAATGCTTTAACCCTGCTCGGCATGATGGTCTGCACCGCTGGACTTATTTTGGTCAATACCAGCGGGGCGAGCGTGTCAGGCAGCTTTTGGGGGCGCGAGGCCGTCATGGGGCTCGCGGCGGCACTGGCCTTTTCTTTGACCTCGCTATTGGTTCGTGACGCCAGTTTGTCGCTAGGGCTTGCCTCGCCAGTTGCGGCGGCAGCACTGACGCTTTGCGTTATGGTGTTGGTGCAAACAGGACTGTGTTTAGGGTTAGTAGCCCGGCGCGGTCCGCGGGAGTTCAGTCAGCTTTTTAAGTACTGGCGGCTTGCTTTGTTCATTGGTTGCACCAGCGCGCTGGGCTCTATCGGCTGGTTTACCGCCTTTACCTTGGAGCAGGCGGCTGTGGTGAAAACGCTAGGCCAGGTTGAGTTGATTTTTGTGATGCTCATTTCGTATTTCTTTTTTAAGGAGCGCCCGACCCCGCGAGAGTGGCAAGGCATCTTGTTGGTTCTGCTTGGGGTGAGCGTTGTGCTTGGCGCGGACTGGTGATTGCTGAGCAAGAACGCTTCGTTGGTCGCAGGCGCGGTGAATTCAGGCGAAAATGCGTCGCCAATCGAGCGTGATACTGGCAGAATAGCGGCATGCGGGTGTAGCTCAGTTGGTAGAGCTCCAGCTTCCCAAGCTGGTTGTCGCGAGTTCGAATCTCGTCGCCCGCTCCAGAAATAATAGATAAAAGCGTCGCGCAGCGATTGGCTTTAGGACAAGACTATGACACTTGGCGTCTGGAAACCGGCTTCGGAGCAATCGCTCAGTATCACGAGTTTGACGGGGTTGCTCGAGCAGTTGCCCGTTGACGCGCTGCAAAGCCTTGAGGGGCTGACGGCGGATGCGTTTGCGGTGCAGCAGCGCTGGATCAAGCTGCCAGCACAAAGCTGGGCGCTGGCTGAGGCCTTATCCTTGGATCAAATCAGCCAGTTGATTCGATTTTTCACGCTGGCCGAATATCATTGGGCTGGTTGGGAAGCGGGCAAACTAAGTCCAGTCATTCCCTTGGTGGCTCAGCTTAAGCAGCGGGACGCGTTTGACGCCGCGTTTCGGCGCTGGATAAAAACCAACACCGATAACCGGTATTTACCCAATGGCGCGATCTTATAAGTGCCGTTAACTTTGGAGTCAGTCCTATGAGGACCGCCGAGATCCAACGGGATACGTTGGAAACGCAGATTTTTGCAAAGATTAATTTAGATGGCACGGGTGCGCGCAGTTTTTCAACTGGGCTGCCTTTCCTTGAGCATATGCTGGATCAGGTGGCTCGCCATGGACTGATCGATTTGCATGTGGTTGCCAATGGCGATCTTGAAATAGACGCGCACCATACGGTTGAGGATATTGGCATTGCACTGGGACAGGCGTTTTCAAAAGCCCTTGGCGATAAAATCGGGATCAAACGCTATGGCCATGCTTATGTGCCTTTGGATGAAGCGTTGTCTCGAGTTGTGGTGGACTTGTCGGGCCGGCCCGGGCTGAGCTTTAGAGTGCCCTTTAAACGCTCGCATGTGGGTGAGTTTGATGTTGACTTGTTTCATGAGTTTTTTCAGGGCTTCGTGAATCATGCTTTGATCACATTGCATGTCGATAATTTGTATGGCGACAATGCCCATCATCAAATCGAAACCGTATTCAAAGCCTTTGGCCGGGCGCTTAGGATGGCGCTTGAAACCGATGTTCGAATGCAGGACCAGTTGCCATCGACCAAAGGAGCCTTGTAAATGCTGGAGGTGATTCCCGCCATCGACTTAAAAGATGGTCTGGTGGTCAATTTAAAGCAGGGCAAGTTTGATCAGTCTACCGTTTACAGTGAGGACCCGGTTGAGACAGCTGGACGCTGGGTCGAGCAGGGCGCGTCGCGTCTCCATATCGTAGACCTGGACGGGGCGCTCGAAGGCAAGAATGTCAGCCAATCGGTGGTGGTTGAGATTGCTCAGCGTTTCCCTCGGCTGACGCTGCAGGTGGGGGGTGGCATTCGGTCCCAGGAGACAATCGAGGCCTATTTGGCGGCTGGCGTGGATTACTTAGTCTTGGGCACTAAGGCGGTTGAGATGCCGGAGTTTGTCGGTGAAATGTGTCAGGCCTTTCCCGGAAAAATGATTGTCGGCCTGGATGGGCTGAACGGTAAAGTCGCTATACAAGGCTGGAAAGTCGTAACGGATCACAAGGTCACCGATCTTGCGCGTCAATTTGAGCAGGTCGGGATCGCGGCGATTATCTATACCGACATCAATCGCGACGGCATGATGGGGGGCATTAATCTGCCGGCAACCCTTGCGCTTGCCGAGACGGTCAAGGTGCCCATTATTGCCTCCGGCGGCATCAACACCTTGTCGGATATTGAAGCCTTGGTCAAACTGCCGTCAAGATCAGTCGGCGGGATTACAGGTGTGATCACGGGGCGGGCAATCTACGAAGGCACGATGGACCTCCGCGCGGCGATTACCCTGAGTCAAACGCCTTAAGGCTTCTCCGCTAAAATGTGCAGGCCCTTCAAAAGCGTGAGGGCTTGGTTTAACTGATAATCATTACCGACCACCTCTGCTGGGTCCTGCGCGCTGCCGGGTTCCGCTGCGTCATTACTTGGGGCATTTAAATGACCTGGCAAATCCCGTTCTTGCAGTCGGAACGGATTTGATTTCAGCTTCGTGACGGTTGATCGGTCTACCCAGAGGTCCGGAATGATGCCTTCTGCTTGGATCGAACGGCCGTTGGGCGTGAAGTAGAGGGCCGTTGTCAGCTTGATCGCCTTATCACTCGTTAATTGGAGAATGGTCTGGACCGAGCCTTTGCCAAAGGTTCGGGTGCCCATGACCAGCGCGCGCTGATGATCTTGTAAGGCACCCGCCACAATCTCGGATGCGGACGCAGAGCCTTCGTTGACGAGCACGATGATCGGCACGCCATCGATGACCACCGATTCAGTTGCACGAAAGGTTGCTGCGGCATTCTCTAATCGGCCCTCGGTATAAACAATGATGCCCTCTTTGATGAATAAATCGGATAACGCAACCGCTGCCTGCAGAACGCCGCCTGGATTATTCCGAAGATCAATCACAAGGCCGTGTAAGGGCGTGCTGCTACTGAGCGCATCAATGGCATCCCGCACTTCAGTGCCCGTATCGGCCTGAAACTGGGCAACCCGGACATAGCCGAAATGGGGCTCGAGCAATCTCTGGCGAACGCTTGCGATGTTGATCACCTCGCGCGTTAAGGTCACTTCAATGGGATTGGGTTCACCCTCTCGAACCACGCTCAAAGTCACGGTGCTGCCGGGCTCGCCGCGCATAATGGCAACCGCTTCGTTCACGCCAATACTGCGGATGGATTGCCCGCCAATCTCGATAATTAAGTCGCCAGAGAGGATGCCTGCTTTGGCGGCGGGGGTGTCATCGATGGGAGACACGACTTTGATCACGCCCGCCTCGGTACCGATCTCAATGCCAAGGCCACCATAATTCCCGGTGGTTGACTCTTGTAAGTCTTCGAAGGCATCCGCATCGAGAAACGCGGAGTGCGGATCGAGTTGGTCTAAGAGTCCTCGGATAGCGTTTTCCAACAGGGTCTTGTCATCGACTTCTTCGACATAGGCTTTCGAGATGCGATCAAACGCTTCGGCAAAAATCCGGAGTTCTTCAAGGGGCAGTCGGGCTTTTGGGGCCGCTTCATCAACGGCGGTGGCCTCTTCCCCCTGCGCGGTCAACGCAAAGCTCAGAGCGAGTCCCAAACAAATCGTTTTTAATATCATGTGATGGTCCTTGAATGGCACTGTCGCCGTGCGCGTTTAGCTTGTACGGTCTAATTCTACGTTGGTTCTACACCAGAGCAATGGATCAACCGGCGCGCCTTGATCTCGGATTTCGAAATAACTGCCGCTTTGTGCTTGACCACCGCTCTGGCCAACCTCTGAGATCGTTTGACCTGCCACAACCCAGTCACCAACCTCGGGATAGAGCACTTGATTGTGACCATACAGACTCATGAAGCCGTCACTATGTCTGAGAATAATCAGTAATCCGAAACCCCGTAACCAATCTGCGAAAACCACCCGACCATAATGGATGGCTTTGACCTTGGTGCCACTCGGGGCCTCAATCATCAGGCCATCCCAGCGCACACGGCCATTGAGCTTGCGTTCACCAAATCGGTGACGAATGTCGCCAGAAATCGGTAGGTCTAATTGTCCTCGACGGCTCACCATGGATTCGAAATCAACTGTGTTTGGGAGTTCAAGCGTGTTGCGTCTGATTTGTTCAAGCAGGGCAATGAGGTTGGATTCATTGAGCTTGAGCGCTTTTCGTTGGTCCTCGGCGGTGGCGAAAGCCGCGCGCAGCGCAGCCTCTGAGTTTGCGAGTTCGGCGCGGCCGACCTTGAGGGCGTCTGATTCTAAAATAATGGTGCTGGACGCCGCCTGTAGGGTCTGCAGTTCTTGGGCCAGCAAGGCCTCATTATCATTAAGGGCGGTTAAGACCGCTTCAAATTCAGCGACTTGTTCAAGCCTTGCTGAAGCAAGGTAGCGATAGTATTGCGCCATTCTCGATACTTGGTTGGGGTCTTCTTGATTTAATAAAACCCGCAGCATGCCATTTTTGCCAAGCCTGCTTGCCGCTAGCACGTGTTCTTTGATCAGTGCTTTTTTCTGATCGCGTTGAATTTCAAGACTGGCCTTGTGCTGCTGGAGCATCTCGGTTTGGGTCTGAGCGGCCAGCGCCGCTTTTTCAGCTTGTCTGAGTCGTTTTACAATCCGAGCAATTTTTTCATCCAGCGCCCGAATGGCGCGATTTTGCACTTGTTGATCGGCCCGAATGCTCGATTGATCTGACTCAACCTGTTGCAAGTTTTTTTTAAGATCAATGAGCTCCGCCTCGAGGGCTTGCTCATTATCGACCGCCTCGCCCCTGGCCAGTTGGCTGAGGGTGGCGATGAACACAAGCACCCAAAGGGTTCGAATGGCTTTGGGCATCATTAAGGCTTAATTGCCGGACTGGATCGATCGATCTCAGCAAGAGATTGCCCGGTCATTTCTTGCGGCGCCGGCAGATCCATCAGATCAAGCAGGGTTGGCGCAAGATCGCTGAGCACACCGCTAGAACGCAGGGCCAAGTCGCGAGGCCCGACATAAATAAGCGGAACCTGCTCGCAGGTGTGAGCGGTGTGCGGTTGGCCCGAGGCGTTGTCCATCATTTGCTCACAGTTCCCATGATCGGCTGTGATCAGTAGTTGGCCGCCTGCTGACTGCGCGGCCGCAACGACCTCACTAAGACATTGATCGAGGGTTTCGACCGCCATGATGGCCGCGGCGAGATTGCCGGTATGCCCCACCATATCGCCATTGGCAAAGTTGCAAACGATCAGTTTGTAATCCCCTTGTCGAATGGCATCACACAGGCGCCGGGTAACTTCTGGCGCGCTCATGCTGGGCGCTAAATCATAGGTTGCAACATCTGGCGACGGCACCAAGATACGATCCTCTAAAGGAAAGGGCTGCTCACGACCGCAGGAGAAGAAAAATGTGACATGGGCGAACTTTTCAGTTTCAGCAATGCGCAATTGTTTGAAGCCAAGATCGGAAATGTATTCTCCGAGACTATTGGTCAGGGTTGCCGGTGGAAAGGCGCAGGGCACTCGAAGGTTTTCGGCGTATTGCGTAAGGGTTGTAAACTGAGCAAGTTTTGGTCGGCGCTTTCGATCAAATCCGCCAAACTGCTCAGAGACGAAGGCTTCAGTAAGCTGACGAGCCCGATCCGCTCTAAAATTCATAAATAAGACTTGATCGCCATCAATCAGGGGTCGGGGACGCGACCCTGCGTTAATCACCGTCGGTTCGACGAACTCGTCGGTTTCACCGCGGGCGTAAGCCGCCTCAAGCGCCGCCAGCGGTGTTTCAAAGATCCATGGGCCATCGCCCGAGCAAATCACGTTGTAAGCCTGTTGTATCCGATCCCATCGATTGTCTCGATCCATGGCGTAGTAGCGGCCCGAAATCGAAGCAATTTGGCCAATTCCCAAGTCATTCAGGCGGTCCGTTAATGTTTCGAGGCTGGATTGCGCAGATTTTGGTGCGACATCCCGGCCATCTAAAAAGGCATGAACTTGGATGTCTTGAACGCCTTGTTGCTGAGCCGAACGGATTGCGGCGTAAATTTGATCTTCATGGCTATGAACACCGCCCGGTGAGAGTAGGCCGAAAACGTGTAAGGTGCGCCCAGACTGGGCAAGGCCTGCAAAGCTCTCGTTCAAAACGCGGTTGTTGAAAAAGCTTTGGTCGCGAATGGCTTCGTTGATTCGTGTGAACTCTTGATGAACCACTCGACCCGCGCCTAAATTCATGTGCCCGACTTCGGAATTGCCCATTTGGCCTTCGGGTAAGCCGACGTCGAGGCCAGAGCCAGAAACCAGGCTGTGGGGCGCGCTTTGATACAGGCTATCGAGAAACGGCGTGTTGGCGAGCGCAATCGCGTTGGCGTCGGAGGCATCTCGATGGCCAAAGCCATCGAGGATGATCAAAGTGGTTGCGGCTTGCATGGGCGTGCCTTCGTTGACGGAGCAAGAATGTTTCGAGACAGTTTAACGGGTATTGCGTGGCCGATAAATATACGCAGAGGTTAGTGCCTCTCGAGTGCAGGGTGTATAATCTCGCCGTCAAAAGAAAGGGGCTCGGTTGTTTTGCAGCAAGTCATTGAATTTATTAGTCAACATCCTGTGCTCGTGGGGCTGTTTTTCACCCTGGTGGTTGCGCTCATTATTACAGAACGTAAAAAAGGGGGCGAGTCGATCACCGCTCAAACCCTCGTGCGCTTGGTGAATAAAGATAATGCGGTGGTCATTGATCTTCGGGATAAGAACGAGTTCACGGTAGGGCACATTGCGGGCGCCGTCAGTCTGCCGTACACCAGTTACGCAACCCGCGGGGATGAGTTGAGTTCGTATAAGGATCGGCCAGTGGTCTTGGTTTGTAAAATAGGTCAACACTCGAGCGCAATCGGCAGCAAGCTGATCAAGGCGGGTTTCACGGATATCAAGCGTCTTTCTGGGGGCATGACCGAATGGGTCGGCGCCGGCCTCCCAGTTGTTAAATAACGCTGATTGCTAGCGGCGGAGATCAATGATGGCCCAAGTATCGCTTTATACCACTCGATTTTGCCCCTTCTGCATCCGGGCAAAAATGTTGCTGGAGGCTAAGAACGTGACCTATACCGAAGTTCCGGTGGACGCTGATCCAGCCGAGCGCCGTCTTATGGCAACGCGTGCTGGTGCGAACACCGTGCCTCAGATATGGATCGGGGAACAACACATTGGGGGCTGTGATGAGCTCTATCAACTCGAGCGAGCAGGCCTGCTTGATGGCCTATTAGGAGAGCATTATGAGTGAGTCAACTGCGGCAGCGGATCAGCAGCCGAAATTTGCCATCCAGCGTATTTATCTGAAAGACGTGTCCTTTGAGTCGCCGAGTTCGCCCGGTAGCTTTCGGTCTGCACCGAAGCCCTCGGTGAATCTTGATCTCAATGCGCGTCATGTCGCAATCGAGGCGGGGCTTTGGGAGGTCATTCTTTCTTTAACGCTGACGGCAAAAGATGAATCGGACACGACGCTGTATTTGGCGGAGGTTCAGCAGGCTGGGATATTCGTGATCGACGGCCTGGACGAGGCGGCCAAAGATCATATGTTGGCGAGCTTTTGCCCGAATATTTTATTCCCCTATGCCCGGGAGAATATCGACTCGCTCATTATCAAAGGCAGTTTCCCGCCGCTGATGTTGGCGCCGGTTAACTTCGATGCCCTGTACGAGCAGGCGAAGTTAGCACGCGAACGAGAGGCCGCATCCGTTCAATAAAAACTATTGAAATCCTGCTGTCGAAACGCCTCAAACAAAACGATGGCCGCCGCATTAGAGAGATTGATCGAACGGCTGCCCGCGCGCATTGGGATGGTGATGACGCCTGAGAACGCGTCAGAAAACATTAGGGCCTCGGGTATGCCCCGGGTTTCGGGTCCAAACGTTAAATAGTCATTATCCTCATACTGAAATTGGTCATACCGGGTTGCGCCCTTCGTACTGACGGCGATGAAGCGTGCTGGGCCGGCGCTTGCCTTGAGCGCATCAAAGGATGGATGAACGGTCACGCTGGCAAAGTCTCGGTAATCCAGCGCGGCCCGTCGCAATAGTTTTTCTTCTAAGGTAAAGCCCAAGGGTTCAACGAGATGCAGTCGCGCGCCGGTATTCGCGCACAGCCGCATAATATTGCCGGTGTTCGGTGGGATTTCAGGCTCATAGAGCACGACGTTCAGCATGACTTTGGCCCTTGTTACTCAAGCAGTGTATCAGTCTTCTGAGCCTGCGCTATCCATATCGAGTTCCTGCATTTTTCGAGTGAGCGTATTTCGTCCCCAGCCCAGCAATATCGCAGCATCGCGCTTTCGGCCGGAGGTATGGGCAAGGGTCGCCTCAATCAGGACGCGTTCAAACACGGGCAAAGCGCCGCCAAGCAGACCGTCGTCGCCCAAATCATTTGCGAGCAATCGGTTTTCAGCCCATCGGCCGAGCAGCTGATGCCATTGATCCGTCCCACTGTTTACGGTCTCTGGTTCGGTGTGCCGGAGTTCCGGCGGCAGATCGCTTAAGTGAACGTCTCGGCCGGTTGCCATAACCGTAATCCATCGGCAAAAATTCTCGAGCTGACGGACGTTGCCTGGCCAAGGCAAACTGCAGAGATACCGAAGGGTTTCCGGTAGCATGATCTTGGTTTCTTCACCGAGTTCCTGAGCGGCTGTCTTTAGAAAGTGCGCAAGTAGCGGCGGAATGTCTTCACGACGATCCTCTAAATTGGGCAGATGAAGCCGGATCACATTGAGGCGATGAAATAAATCTTCCCTAAACCGGTTTTCAGCGACCAGTGATTGCAGGTCTTGATGGGTTGCTGCAATGATGCGGACGTTCGCTGTTCTGGGCTCATGTCCTCCCACCCGATAAAACTTACCATCGGATAAGACGCGCAATAATCGAGTTTGGGTTTCAGCCGGCATATCCCCGATTTCATCCAGGAACAAGGTGCCGCCGTTGGCCTGCTCAAACCGGCCGATGCGAACTTGATTGGCGCCAGTAAAGGCGCCTTTTTCATGACCGAAGAGCTCGGATTCAATGAGGTCCCGGGGAATGGCGGCCATATTTAAGGCGACAAACGGGAACTCTCGTCTTGGACTGTGCCGATGCAAGGCATTCGCCACAAGTTCCTTGCCGGTACCCGATTGGCCGTTAATTAAAACCGTGACATGTGACCTGGATAAACGCCCGATGGCTCTGAAAACCTCCTGCATTGCGGGTGCTTTGCCGATCATCTCGTTGGATGGATCCTCTTCCTGCTCGGTCAGGCCGCCCTGTCGATCTTGAATATTGGCCAAAGCTCTTTTCACAACTGATACGGCTTCGTCTACTTCAAATGGCTTCGGGATATACTCGAACGCGCCACCTTGAATTGAAGACACCGCGCTGTCTAAATCCGAATGTGCCGTCATGATGATCACGGGTAAGTCAGGACAGGTTTGTTTGATTTCGGCAAGCAATGCCAAACCATCCATGCCGTGCATGCGGATATCGCTGATAATGACTTCGGGTTTTTCGGTCTTGAAGGTTTCAAGCAGATCTTCTGCTGAGTTGAAGCACGTGACGTCCAAACCTTCTTTGCTCAGCGCTTTATCGAGGACCCAACGGATTGATTTTTCGTCATCGGCAACCCAGACCCGGTTCATTGCAATCATGATTGGGCAACCTCCAAAGGAATGATCAAGCTGAATTGGGTCCGGCCGCGGTCTGAGCTGAACTCAAGAACGCCCTTGTGCCGATGCACAATGGCGTGGGCAACGCTGAGACCGAGCCCGGTGCCGTCCGGGCGTCCGGTAATCATTGGCATAAACAGGTTGTCCCGAAGTGCTTCAGGGATGCCCGGCCCGTTGTCGATGATATCCACCTTTAAAACATTGCGATGTCGCACCGATGCGATGGTGAACTGACGCTCTGTGCGGGTAACCAGTTTAATTGTGGCGTTCGTTGTTTTCTCAAGCGACTGCATCGCATTACGGATGATATTGAGGATCGCTTGAAAGATTAGGTCGGGGTCCATCAGCGTTTCGGGAATCGATGGGTCATAATCTCGATTGATCGTGAGCGTCGTTGCGGTCTCAAGTTCAATGAGTTTTCGCGCGCGTTCAAGAATTTCGTGGATGTTGCCGGGTATAAATTCGGAGGGCTTGTTCGGGCCCAGTAATCGATCCACGAGGGTCTTCAGGCGATCGGTCTCCTCGATAATAATCGCGGTATATTCTTTAAGCTCGTTTGAGTCGAGTTCTTCGTGTAGCAGTTGAGCCGAGCCGCGAATACCGCCTAGCGGATTTTTAATTTCGTGCGCGAGTCCGCGGATCATCTGCTGGGTGCCCTCTTGATGTTCCCGGTTAAGATTGTCGCGATCGATTCGTAGATATCGATCGAGTGCAATGACCTCGATCAGTAGTCCAGCTTCACTGGGTTCGGGTAGCGGCGTGACCGTGAGATCAACGGTAATGTACGCGCCGCCAAGCAGTTCTATCTGAGCTTGTCTTTGGGTGTAAAGTTGATTGTTCTTGAGCGCTTCTCGCAGCAATGGTTCAAAGGAGAGCCAGCCAGGCACCTGAAAAGACAGGGGCTTGTCGAGCGCACGCTTTTCCGATAACTCGAAAAGGCTTTCAGCAGATTGGTTGATCCGAACCAGGTTCAAGTTTCGATCGAGCAGCAGGACGGCCGTGGTCAAGTTATCAATGGCGGTTTGGTCCATAAGCTGTCGGTAATGTTGTGATGATTGTTGGAATGTTTGATTCATGCCAGTTTAAAAGCAAGATCCGCACCAATTAAAATAGGCGCTGGATGCCTGATTCAGGGTGGCAGGGCCAGGGAATTCGCGAGTTTACCGCACCAATTTGGTGCGCTCAAGGTTATTGGCGTGAAATATAGCGCCGAACATCAAGGTCAAGGGGGGCTGATCGACTGATCTCTCGACCGGTTTTGACCTCTTTAATGATCAAATAAAAAGTGTGCAGCCCGCGGGGGACGGCTTGCACGATGGTTTCACCGGGGGCTGCGGCGGCTCTGATTTGGCCATCCTCAGTTTCGATGTAGAGGGCATGGTGCTTTGCGAGTCTCGGTTTAACCTGCACATTAAAAGGCAGTTGTCCGGCAATGGCCTGAACTTTTGGCTCACCCAAGCTCGACACCAGGCGCAAACGATAGCTCGGGTCATCCTGCTGAGCCGCGGTAAACGATCCTGTGGTGAGCAGAAGGGCTGCGAAAATAAGGTTGAGGATCAGACGGGCCATGGCATTATCCGATTGATGACGGTTTAAACAGTATAAAACAAAGTGGCGGAAAGCCAGCTTAGAAAAAATCGGTAGGCGCAGAGGATGCTGGATTGGCAGTGGTAATCGGGATTGCCAGCGCTTGCCTTGTCGAAGAAGTGCTCGAGCACGCCCTTAAGGGGTGCTCGAGCGGTTGGATCAGGCCAGTGCTTCTTTGCTGGTCTTGATGATGGCGGCGGCGACCTTATAAGGGTCGGCATTAGAGGCGGTTCTTCGGTCCTCTAAGCGGCCTTTCCAGCCATCCACCACGGTGCTGACGGGGATGCGAATGCTCGCGCCACGATCAGAGACACCATAGCTGAACTGATCGATCGACTGTGTTTCATGCTTGCCCGTTAAGCGCTGGTCATTGTAGGCACCATAAACGCTCATGTGACGCTCGATGTGACGCCCAAAGTTTTCACAAATTTTTGTAAAAACGGCTTCGTCACCGAGATCCCGCATGGCGGCGTTGGAGAAGTTCGCGTGCATGCCAGAGCCATTCCAGTCCGTATCGCCAAGGGGTTTGGGATGATAATTAATGGCGTAGCCGTATTTCTCGCCCGTACGCTCGAGCAGGTAGCGCGCTAGCCAAATTTGGTCCCCCGCATCATGCGCGCCTTTGGCGAAAATTTGGAATTCCCACTGCCCGGTTGCAACTTCAGCGTTGATCCCTTCGACGTTGAGGCCGGCCTCGAGGCAGATGTCCAAGTGCTCTTCGACGAAATCTCGGCCGAAGGTGTTGCTCGCGCCAACACTGCAGTAGTACGGGCCTTGAGGTCCAGGGAAGCCGCCACGAGGAAAGCCAGGTGGTAAATCGGTGTCGGTATCCCACAAGAAGTACTCTTGCTCAAAACCGAACCAAAAATCAGCATCATCGTCATCGATCGTTGCCCGTCCGTTGGAAACATGGGGGCTACCATCGGGATTTAAGACTTCTGTCATGACAAGATAGCCATTGTTGCGATCGGGATCGGGGATGATGGCAACAGGTTTGAGTAGGCAGTCTGAGCTGCCGCCCTCGGCTTGTTCGGTCGAGCTGCCATCGAAGACCCACATTGGACAGTCTTCAAGCTTGCCCGAGAAGTCAGATCGAACCATTGTTTTGCTGCGTAGGCTTTGGGTGGGCTCATAGCCGTCGAGCCAGATATATTCTAATTTTGCCTTCATCATTGAGTTAACTCCTTGGTTTGTAACGAAGGTCCTGTGCTCGCAACGTCGCCAGCCAGACCCTTCGCGGGTTGAAAACGGTAAAGCCCCAACACTTGGCTTTGCTTGGGTAAGAAAAAGCAAAGACTATGCCATGAGCTAAAAGGGTTTAAGTAACTGATACCTATCGTATTTATCGGAAGTAAAGATTCAGCGGCGGCCATTTTGCACCAAAATAGCGCTCTGAATAACAGGCTCGCACCAAAATAGAGCAATAACGGCCATTAGCGTCTTAGACGATTTGGCCCAAGGGTTCTTGTCCTTCAGGCGGCATAAAATTGATGATCGTTGATGCCAAACCGCTATCGCCTGAAATCCTTGATGACCTTGTTGCCCAGAATCCTCGCACCGGAGGCGGATTTCAGTATAATCCCGCTCCTTCGGCCCTTAAGCCTTTTCGGATTGCTCGTTATGTCTCAAAATCTACGCAATGTCGCTATCATAGCGCACGTTGACCATGGAAAAACAACCTTGATCGACAAGTTGCTATCGCAGGCCGGCGCCCTGCAGCGAGGAGATGAAAGCGGCGAGCGTTTGATGGATTCCAATGACCTCGAAAAAGAACGCGGCATTACCATCCTTGCGAAAAATACTGCGTTAGATTGGCGCGGCGTTCGCATCAATATTGTTGATACGCCCGGTCACGCTGATTTTGGCGGTGAGGTCGAGCGGATCTTGAGTATGGTCGACTCGGTTCTATTGCTCGTTGATGCGGTCGAAGGGCCCATGCCGCAAACCCGGTTTGTGACCCGAAAGGCGTTTGAAAATAACCTCAACCCTATTTTAATGGTTAACAAGATCGATCGTGACGGCGCCCGGCCAGACTGGGTGATTGATGAAGTCTTTGAGTTGTTCGATCAATTGGGTGCAACCGAAGAGCAGCTCGACTTTCCCGTCGTTGTCGGCTCTGCAATGCAGGGGATTGCAGGTCCGAGTCGCGATGATTTAGGGTCAGACTTAAGTTATTTGTTGGACCTGATTGTTGATCAGGTGCCACCACCGCAGGTTGAAGAAAGTGGCCCACTCCAAATGCAAATCAGTGCGTTGGACTACAACAGCTATGTCGGGCTCATCGGTCTTGGCCGCATCACCCGAGGTGAGATTCGAAAGGGTCAGAGTGTGGCGGTGGTGAATGCCGAAGGCCAAGTTAAGAAGGGCAGAATTCTGCAGGTAATGGGCTTTTCTGGATTAAGCCGCGTTGAAATTGAATCCGCCAGTGCCGGTGATATCGTTTGTGTATGCGGTATCGATGGTTTGAAGATTTCAGACACCTTGTGTCAGGTCGATCAGCCTGAGGCGTTACCAGCCTTGGTGGTTGATGAGCCAACCATCTCGATGACGTTTCAGGTCAACACGTCGCCTTTCTCCGGTCAGGATGGGAAGTTCGTAACCAGCCGAAATTTAAAGGATCGTTTAGAGCTTGAGTTGCAATACAACGTGGCGTTGCGAGTTGCCCCGGGCGATACGGCCGATAAGTTTGTGGTGTCGGGTCGAGGTGAGCTGCATTTGGGGGTTCTCATCGAGACCATGCGCCGGGAAGGGTATGAACTTGGTGTGTCGCGTCCAGAAGTGATTCTCAAGGAGGTCGATGGCGAGATTCATGAGCCCTTCGAAAATCTGAGTATCGATTGCGAGCAGATACACCAAGGCGCCATCATGGAAGTGATTGGCACCCGCAAAGGCTCACTCAGTAATATGGTCCCGGATTCAAAGGGACGGGTTCGACTGGACTTTGTCATTCCAACTCGCGGTTTAATTGGCTTTCGATCGGAATTCATGACCTTGACCTCCGGTGGCGGGATCATCAGTAGCGTGTTCTCCCACTACGACTTGCGTTCAGGCGAAGACATCAACTCAAGACGCAACGGTGTTTTGGTCTCCATGGTGAGTGGCAAGAGTTTAGGCTTTAGCTTGTTTAACCTGCAGCCCAGAGGAAGACTCTTTATCAATCCGAACGAAGCGATCTATGAAGGCATGATTGTTGGAATTCATTCCCGAGGGAATGACTTGCCCGTCAACCCGATTAAAGGCAAGCAGTTGACCAATGTGCGGGCATCGGGCACCGATGAAAATATTGTGCTGACGCCGCCGGTGAAGTACACCCTGGAGCAGGCAATTGAATTTATCGATGATGACGAACTGGTTGAAATCACGCCGAACCATATCCGGCTTCGAAAGAAGCTGCTCACTGAAAATGAGCGAAAACGCGCGTCACGAGCCAAAGTCGAATAATTCATGCAGCCACTGTTCCCGGAGATAAAACCGCACGCGCGGCACCGATTACAGGTTGATGCGTTGCACAATCTTTATATTGATGAGAGCGGAAATACCGCTGGGCTGCCGGTTGTTTTTCTCCACGGCGGCCCTGGCAGTGGCTGTGAGTTTGATAGCCGCAGGTTCTTTGATCCCGCAGTGTATCGTATTATTTTGGTTGATCAGCGTGGATCGGGTCGCGCAACGCCTCAGGGCGAGACCGAACACAATACGCTTCACAACCTGATACAAGACCTAGAGCAGATCCGTGAACTGCTTGCGGTGCCCGCTTGGGTGGTCTTTGGTGGTGGCTGGGGCAGCACCCTCGCGCTGGCTTACGCAGAGCATTATCCTGCGCAAGTCCTTGGCCTAATCTTGAGAGGCGTTTTCCTTGGGCGCCAGGCTGACATTGACTGGATCTATAAAGACGGCGCGAATGCTTTTTTCCCAGAGCATTGGGCGGACTTTATGGCGCCGATATTGAGCGTTGAGCCAAAGGCGCCGTGTGAAAGCTACCGCGAGCTTATGGCCTCAGGTAATGATTTGATTCGTATGACAGCCGCCAAAGCCTGGTCTGTTTGGGAGGCGCATTGCGCCAACCTGCACCCCAATGCGCGCCTACTGAATCACTATGCCGCGCCTCAAAGGGCCCTGACGCGGTGTCGTATCGGCACCCACTATATGGTGAACGGGTGCTTCCTCGAGCCAAATCAAATCTTGGCGCAAGCCGGTCAGCTAAAAGACATTCCCGGTATTATTGTGCAAGGTCGATTTGACGTGCTGACGCCGATGGCGGCGGCCCATGCGTTGCAAGCACATTGGCCAAGCAGTGAGATCCTGGTTGTTAGAGAAGCAGGACATTCCGCAACCGAGCCTGCGATGATTGATGCGCTGCTGCGGGCAACTAAAATGCTTGCCCAGCGCCTTGATTCGCCTGGTAAAGGCCGTCTGTGAAAGCGCTGATTCAGCGGGTCAGCACCGCCTCGGTCACGGTTGCAGGCGAAACAGTGGGTAAAATTGAACGCGGGCTACTGGTGTTTCTCGGCGTGGAAAAACCAGACACACAAATCATCGCGCAAAAGTTATTGAGCAAGGTCCTACGCTACCGGGTCTTTAATGACGCGGCGGGGCATATGAATTTGGACGTCGCCCAAGTTGACGGCAGTCTTTTAATTGTTTCGCAATTCACGTTGGCAGCCGATACCCAAAAAGGACTGCGCCCCTCATTCTCCTCGGCGATGCCGCCGTCGGATGCCGAAGTGCTTTATGAATTCTTTGTGGCTGAAGCCGCTTTGGTGCTGCCGGTTGCAACCGGTCGATTTGGTGCGGACATGCAAGTACGTCTGGTGAATGACGGGCCGGTGACCTTCTTACTGTCGGCAGATTAGCGGACGCTGATTTCGCGCGTTGCTAGACCTCTGTTTCTGATTTCGATTCTGGGTCTTTCGGCACCAAAAGATCCCCAAAAATGATGCCGGCTTCGAACAAGAGCCACATGGGGATTGCCAGTAATACTTGCGAGACAACGTCCGGCGGCGTCAGCAACATGCCCACAATAAAGCAGCCCACTATGACAAAGGCCCGTTTCTCTTTGAGTTTTTCGGTTGTGGTTGCCCCGGACCATATCAGTAACAGGGTTGCGATTGGAATTTCAAACGCGATACCAAATGCAAAAAATAGCTTGAGAACGAAATCAAGATATTGATTGATGTCCGTCATAATCGTGACGCCTGTTGGCGCGATACTGGTGAAGAAAGCAAAGATCAGCGGGAATACGACAAAGTAGGCAAAGGCCATGCCGGCGTAAAACAGAACAATACTCGATGCAAGTAGCGGGCCTGCCAACCGTTTTTCACTGGCGTAGAGGCCCGGTGCAACGAAAGCCCAGATCTGATGCAGGATGAACGGAATCGCGATAAAGATGGCGAGGACCAAGGCGAGTTTAAAGGGCGTTAAAAAGGGAGACGCCACTTCGGTGGCAATCATGGTCGCGCCCTCTGGTAGGAAAGCGCGCAAGGGGGATGACACGACGCTGTAAAGGTCGTTGGCGAAAAAAAACAACGGTATAAAAATTACCAAAATAAAGCCCGCAATTTTGAGTAAGCGGCTTCGAAGTTCGATGAGGTGTTCGATTAAGGGCTGGCCCTTAGTGCTGTCTGCGGGGTCACTCTGCTCGGTCATTGGGCGTCCGCTTGCTCTGGGTGACAGAGTTGGTTGGGCGAAGTGCTGACGCTTGTTGGGTTGCGAAGGCGGCGGCATCTTGCGTGGTCTGAGCGATCGCGGCTTTTGATTTTTCTATTTCCTTAAGAATGGCTTCGTTGTGAAGCTGCTGTTTAATTTCATCAGCACCGATACCGCGTTCGATTTCTGATCGGAGATCGCTGAAGCCTTTCTTGAATCGGCCAACCCAAAGAGCGATTGAGCGAATGGTCTGAGGCAGTTGCTCTGGGCCGATAACGATGAGGCTCACGACGCCGATAATCAGTAATTCGGGGAAGCCAATATCAAACATGGGTTAAGACTTTTCTTTATCCGCCGCGTCAGGGGTTAAATCGCTTGGCTCACTGGCATCAGGCGCTGCATTTTTGGCTTCATCGGATTCGGGTTTATCCTCGTCTGAGACGGCGTTCTTGAAGCCTTTGATGGCCGACCCGAGGTCAGTGCCCATGTTTTTCAGCTTCTTTGTCCCGAAAACAACGAGCAAAATAATGAGGATAATAATGAGTTCTGTTGGTCCAGGCATAGGTTACTCCGCACTCGTTAAGGGTCGAGATTTCTTTTCCTCGATGCCAGAGGTGCCTTCTCGGCGTCGTAGTTCAGTCAATACGGCCTCTGGTGTAAGGTCATTATGCGCCAGTAAAACCAGCGTGTGAAACCAAAGATCCGCCATCTCTGAGATTAAGCGGTCGCGAGCGTCATCGGGTCCTTGATTCTTTGCCGCGAGAATCAATTCAATACTCTCCTCGCCGACCTTCTCTAGGATCTTATCAAGCCCAGCTTGATGCAAGCTGGCAACGTAGGAGTGCTCAGGGTCCGCAAGGCGTCTTGAAACAATAACCTTAAATAGTTCTGAAAGCGTGTCAGGCATCCGAGTAGATCTCCGCGGGATCTTTGATCATGGGAGCGGTTTCTATCCACTCGCCATCTTGATATTGCCGATAAAAACAATGGGCGCGCCCAGTATGACAGGCGATACCGCCGACTTGCTCGACTTTTAATAATAGCACATCGCCATCGCAGTCTAGGTGCAGGCTCTTGATTTCCTGGAAATGGCCTGATTGTTCTCCTTTGTGCCAAAGGGCTTGTCGGGATCGAGAGTAGTAATGGGCGTGGCCTGTTTCGAGGCTCCGCTCAACCGCGAGCGCGTTCATCCACGCCATCATCAAGACCGATTCGGTTTGGTGGTCAACTGCTATGGCGGCAATGAGACCCGCCTCGTTAAAGCGTAATGCGGATAAGACAGTGCTTTCGGTCATGGAATTAGCCTTTTCCTTTGAGGATTTGTTGGAGGCCGACGCCGCCAATGATGATACTTGTGACAGACAGTCCTGAGGTGACATCACCGCCCAAGCTCGGATTGATTAAAAGACCGATCGCGGCGAGGCTCAGAAGTAAAATACCGAACTGCCGGGTTTGGCGCTGGCTCTGTTGTTCAAGCGCGCGTTGAACGCTCGTGAGCTTTTGGCTCTGCCGTTTTTGAGAGGCCGTGATCAGATCGATTCGGCCCGGGGCAAGTAAGAGGTTTCTCGGCAAGTTGGGTAGCGCTTGGACCAAGTCCGGGGCGAGGTCTTTGAGTTCTGCTAAAAGGTCCGGCAAGCTCGTTTTTTGGGCGCGCCAGCGCTGCATGAAGGGCGCCGCGGTCGCCCAAAGATCTAAATCGCCGTAAAGGTGACGGCCAATGCCTTCAATGTTGAGTAGCGTCTTTTGCAATAACACGAGCTGAGGCTGAATCTCCATTTCAAAGTCCCTTGCTGCGCTAAATAGGGCGATTAGGAGCTTGCCGAATTCGATTTCAGACATGGTTTTACCAAAAAGCGGCGCGCAAACGGCTTTGATAACCGCCTCGAACGCATCCGCATCAATATGATCGGGGACCCAGCCGCTGTCGATATGGGCCTCGGCAATATCGCGGTAATCTTCATTGAAGAACGCAATCAAATTACGGCCGAGATAGTTTCGGTCGTCCCGAGTCAGCGCGCCAATGATGGCGCAGTCCAGGGCAATGTATGTTGGGTTCTCAGGGTCGGTGACATTCACCAAAATGTTGCCTGGATGCATGTCAGCGTGGAAGAAATTGTCGATGAAAACCTGGGTGAAGAAGATCTCAACGCCTAAATTAGCGAGGCGTTCTAGGTTCACATTGGCCTGAACCAATTGTTCTCGATCGCTGATCACAATGCCGTGAACGCGATCCATGACAATCAGATTGTCACGGGTGAAGGTTGTATGGATTTTGGGTACCGACAGTTTGCCCCGAGGCAGCCAAAGCGCGCGCAATTTGATGGCGTTAGCGGCTTCTTGCGCAAAGTCTAGTTCCGCGAGGATGACGTGGCGATAGTCTCGAACAATCTGAAACAAATGCAGGCGGCTCGCGTCCGGTAAGGCTTTGTTCAGAAGTGCCGCGAGGCTCTCAAGGAGCGTAAGGTCTTTGAGGATCAGGGCTTTAATACCCGGGCGTCTGAATTTGATGACAATTTGCGTGCCGTCAAGGAGCGTGCCCTCATGGACTTGAGCGATCGACGCCGCGGCGAGGGGGATTGGATTGATCGTTTGAAAGTGCGACTCAAAGTAATCGCCAAGCCCGGCCTTGATGGTGTTTAGAGCCAGTGTTGAATCGATGCCGGGCACCTGATCTTGAAGACTTGCGAGTTCATCACTAACGGAATCCGGCAGCACATCTCGCCGGGTCGACAGGAGTTGGCCGAGTTTGATAAAAGCAGGCCCCAATTCGATAAGGGCTAGTTTTAAATCCGTGCCGACGTTCGGGTTTGGCGCGGGTTTTAGGCGCAGCGGAAGCAGTAATACGGTAAGCCAAAACGGTAGCCGCAAGCCCAGGGTCGATAATCGATCAAGACGATATTTGCTCGCAACGCGGGCAAGTCTGGCAAGACCGCTTATCGAGATGCTAAGGGGCTTCATTCACAGCTCAGACGCAAAAGCGGGGTTTGTCGCCGTCTTCTCATCTTGAAAAGGGGCCTCGCCATAATGAATCGCGGCAACGCCGCCCAATAAATTATCGTATCCAACGCCAGCAAAGCCCGCTGTTTGGAGCATAGACTTCAGGGTCTCTTGGTCTGGGTGCATTGCGATGGATTCCACCAAATATTGGTAGGGGCTCGCATCCCCGGTAATCCATTGCCCGACTTTGGGCCATAAACCTGAAAATTTTTGATACAGGGGCGCAAGACCAGGATGGGTTAACTTAGAAAACTCCAAGATGACCAGGCGTCCGCCAGGTTTAAGGGCCAAGCGCATCGCCCGTAACGCCTTTTCCTTGTCCGTTACATTACGAAGGCCAAAGCCGATGATTGCGGCATCCAAACTTTGATTTGGCAGTGGCAGAAGTTCTGCATCGCCTTGGATGAACATTAAGCTTGCGTGACCCGCATCGATCAGGCGGTCTCGGCCGACGCGCAACATGTCTGCATTAATATCACACAACAAGACTTGGCCTGTTGGCCCGACGCGCTTGGAAAGTAGGATCGATAGGTCGCCGGTTCCCCCGGCAAGGTCAAGCACGGTATCGCCAGGTCTTGCTCGGGTCATCTCAACCGCCATCCGTTTCATTAAGCGATGACTGCCAAGGGACATCACATCATTCATGATGTCGTATTGGCCAGCAACTTTTCTGAAAACCTCGGCAACTCGGTCGGCTTTTTCGGATTTCGGAACCTTTTGAAACCCGAAGTGTGTTTGTTCTTCTGACATGGCGTTAAGATTTAAGGTGACGTGACAATATTGTACACCCTAGAAAACGGCCAGGGTTAATTGAGCGCAATAAACAAAGGCTCTCGAGACGCGTTGGCGGCGCGCAATCGGTCAAGATATGCCTGCCAGTAGTCGGCCTCGTGCGCGGCGAGGTCAAAAAGATATTCCCAGCTGAATATGCCCGAGTCGTGGCCGTCCGAGAATTCGATGCGAATCGCGTAGTGCCCTTGGGGGATGATATCTTTGAAGGAAACCAGTTTCTTGCCTGTCTGTAAAACAGATTGCCCGGGTCCATGACCTTGGACCTCCGCCGAAGGAGAATGCACCCTTAAGTACTCGGCGGATAATTGAAAGGTGTCAGCCGCGTAACGAAGTTCTAATAGGGCGGACTTACGATGAACTTTTATCTCAAGCGGCTGCAAGGGAAATCCTTTAAGTTAAAGTATGTAGCGACTGAGGTCATCGTCTTCAGCAAGGTCCGATAACTGCATCCGGACAAACTCGGCATCAATGGAGATTTGCTGCTGGTCGTTATCAAAGGCGAATTCTGGGCCATCAAACGACACATCTTCGAGCAATTTTTCAATGACGGTATGCAGCCTTCGGGCGCCGATGTTTTCAATGCGCTCGTTTACCTGCCACGCGATGGTTGCAATCTCTCGAATACCCTCTGCGGTGAAGACGAGCTTCACGTTTTCAGTTTGCAGTAGGTGCTGATATTGCTCGGTAATGGAATGATCGGGCTCCTCGAGGATTCGTTGAAAGTCGTCAATGCTCAAGGGCGAGAGCTCAACACGAATGGGCAATCGGCCCTGCATCTCTGGAATCAAATCAGATGGCTGGCTGAGGTGAAACGCGCCAGAGGCAATAAAAAGGATGTGGTCGGTTTTGATGATGCCGTATTTGGTTGTAACGTTTGATCCTTCGATTAGGGGTAGTAAATCGCGCTGAACGCCTTCTCTGGACACATCGCCCCCAGAGTGGGCCGCGCTTTTCGCAATTTTATCGATTTCGTCAATAAAAACGATGCCGGTTTGCTCCACCGCCTCAACGGTTGCTTGCCGAAGTTGATCGTCGTCAATGAGGCGAGCACCCTCTTCTTCTTGCAGTTGTTTTAAGGCGGCCTTGACCGACATCCTTTGCGGTTTCGAGGTGTTGGGCGAAAGATTGGAGAACATGCTTTGCAGCTGGCTGGTCATCTCCTCCATGCCGGGTGGCGCCATAATCTCGACACCCGCTTTGGGCGCCTGCAATGTGAGTTCGATTTCTTTATCGTCTAATTCGCCTTCTCGGAGTTTCTTACGCAGTAATTGTCGGGTCGATGAGTCTTTGGTGTTGGCATCCCCATCTGTTCTTGCTGGCGGTAATAAAACATCTAATATTCGCTCTTCTGCGGCATCTTCGGCCCGGGGTTTTGCCTCTTTAATGAGTCGCTCCCGTAGCATCTTAAACGCTGACTCGGTTAGATCCCGGATAATTGACTCGACGTCTCGGCCAACGTATCCGACCTCCGTGAATTTGGTTGCTTCGACTTTAATAAAGGGTGCTTCCGCCAAGCGCGCGAGCCGTCTTGCGATTTCGGTCTTGCCCACCCCGGTTGGGCCGATCATGAGAATATTCTTGGGCGAAATTTCTTGCATTAGCTCTGGGGACAGCTGCTGCCGACGCCATCGGTTGCGCAGGGCAATTGCAACAGCCCGTTTTGCGCTGTCTTGACCAATGATGTGCTTGCCTAATTCATGCACAATTTCCCGTGGTGTCATGCTGGTCATAGCGTTCCTTTAGGTTGATGACGCGCCGTCAATTCGTTCAATAGTTAGATTGGTGTTGGTGTAAATGCAGATTTCGGCGGCAATTTCTAGGCTTGATCGAACAATCTCTTCGGCGGTCAGCGACGAATGCTTTACCAAGCTGAGCGCGGCGGCCTTGGCATACTGCCCGCCGGAGCCAATGGCCATAATATGATCACTGGGCTCGATCACATCACCGGTCCCTGTGATGGTCAATGAGTGCTGTTTATCGGCAACAATGAGTAGGGCTTCGAGTCGACGTAGGGCTCGGTCGCTTCGCCAGTCTTTAGCTAACTCGACGGCAGCTCGAACAAGATGGCCCTGATGCTTTTGAAGTTGCGCCTCAAAACGTTCAAATAAAGTAAAGGCATCAGCGGTTCCACCGGCAAAACCTGCGATGACTTGGTTATGGTGCAGACGCCGGACCTTGCGGGCATCCCCTTTCATGATCGTGTCGCCCTGGGTGACCTGGCCATCGCCGCCGATGACCACGCTTTGTCCTCGGCGAACGCACAAAATCGTTGTGCCTTTGATGGGTTCCATGGACGCGCTCCTAATCGTTGGGTGTGAGATGGTGGTGAACGGGGTAGAAATCAAGGCTTATTTGAAATGGGGATCGACTCAAAGTTATTTGCAGCCAATAACGATTGCGCACGGCTGAGGTTCGTATCGGAGTCAAAGGGGCCAATCATAACGCGGTGCCAGGTTACGCCATTGATCGGCTTGGTTTCGATAAAGGCCGTCAAGCCAAGCAGTAACAGTTCTGCGCGGCGTTCATCAGCATCCCTCGGAAGATTAAAAGAACCGGCTTGAAGGTGATAGGTCGGTTTTGGATCGTCTTCGCGTTTAGCGCGTTGATATCCGCCGACATTTGCAACCTCTGCCTTTGGAAAGAGATCATAAAAGGACCAATCGATGCGTTCGGTTTTGAGTTCAATGTTTTGAGCAGGAACCGGTTCAGGATCGGTCGCCGGTGCGTCAGGCGGCGGCTGACTGGTCACGAGCGCATATAAAAAAGCAAGGAAGAGCCCCGAGGCTAGGCCGGCAAGGTAGCTGAACAGACGGCTAACGGGCTGTTTGGGGTTAGGTGGTTTTCGTTTCATGGGAAGAGTTTAAAAGAAGGCTCAGACTATTGCACAATGTTCTTGGCCAATTCTGAGTTGCCAGGTTAGAACAGATCGACCGGGTCGACATCGATTGACCACCGCACGGCTGACTGTCGTTGCTGGGTAAGGTGCTTGCTTAATTGTTGCAGCGCACGGTGTCGCGACTGCCGAGTTTTTGAATTCACCAACAGTTGTGATCGGTACCAGCCTGCCCGCTGTTCCATGACAGGGCTCGTCGGGCCCAGCACCTCGCAATCGACGTCTAGGGCTTGATATTGACGCACGAGTCGGCGAAGGAACTGATCAGCCTGCTGCGGTTCTCGCGCGTCGGCGCGCAACAATCCTTGGTAGGTAAAAGGGGGGAGTTGATACGTTTCACGCTGCGCCATGAGGCTTTTGGAGAAGGCAAGGTAGTCGTTCTTGATAAGCGCTCGCAGTTCGGGTAGCGCTTGTAGTCTGCTGCTGAGATAAACCTTTCCAGGTAGGTTTTCCCGGCCGCTGCGGCCGCCGGTCTGTAAAATGAGCTGTGCGGTGCGTTCGATGGCTCTGAAGTCAGCGCTTAAAAAGCCTTGGTCGACCTCTAAAATAATGGCGAGGGTTACATTCGGGAAATGATGCCCCTTGGCAATCAATTGGGTGCCGAGCAGGATGCTGGGATTGCCTTGCTGGATGGTGTCGATCATTTGGGTGAGCGCGGCCCGCTGCTGGGTGCTGTCGCTATCGATTCGAATCACTGGGTAGCTTGGAAACCGGCTCTGGAAAGTTTCCTGAAGTCGCTGGGTGCCATCCCCGACCGGTAGGAGACTGCTTTGTTGGCAGGCTGGACAACGGCTTGGGATGGGGTGCTGCTGCCCGCAATGATGGCATTTGAGACCTTTGGTCTGTTTATGAACGGTTAAGCGCGCATCGCAAGCATTGCA
>ENA-OWPI01000261-OWPI01000261.1-marine-metagenome-genome-assembly--contig:-NODE-261-length-81177-cov-3.911850_pt1 | contig 81177 bp, 63 predicted proteins | sample MGYA00238138_ERZ651775 | MGnify/ENA primary metagenome ERZ651775 (study PRJEB26906, sample SAMN06265043) | marine metagenome | isolation source: Helgoland LTER site | place: Germany:Helgoland, sampling... | reverse complement strand
CAGTGATGCAGACGCGCCGGGCCCAGCCGCGCCTGCCCCATGGCAAAACCTGCGCCCTCACTACCCAGCAGGTTGCTGACAGGCACCCTGACATCCTTGAAGACCATCTCGGGGTGGGTGTTGGTGTTCGAGTGATGAGAAAATACCGGCAAGTTTCTAACAACCTCAAAACCCGGCGAATTGGTGGGCACCAGCACGAGACTCTGACGCTGGGACTTGGGCGCATCGGGAGATGTGACGCCGACGACAATCATCACTCGGCAGTTTTCATGAGAGGCATTGGAACCAAACCACTTACGCCCATTAATCACATACTCATCGCCTTCGCGGACAATGCGGGTTTCCAGGTTTGCTGGGTCCGAGGACGCAGCCCAAGGTTCTGTCATGGCAAATGCAGAACCTATCTGACCTTCCAGCAAGGGGGTAAGCCACTGACTTTTTTGCTCCGCCGTGGCGAACAGTTGCAACAACTCCATATTCGGTACATCCGGAGCATGGCAGTTAAATACCCTTGAGGCCCATTCCAGCCGTCCTAACACCTCGGCCACAGCGGTGAATTCCAGGTTAGTGCAACGCAGGCCGGGCTCATCGTCAGCCAGGCGCGGCAAGGCCATGTTCCACAAACCCAGCGCTCGGGCTTCGATCTTTAGTTGTCGCTCAATCTCAGGCTCGGCCACCCCAGTGCTGGCCTGAGCATGCCAAAGCGAGTTATTCGGCAGCACCCGCTCATTAAAGAACTGCGCTACTTGATCACGTAACTGCAACGCCCGAGACGGTAACTCAAACACAACATCACTCCTGTTTTAAAACGACCTGGGCATCTTCAATACATGTTCGGCAACGAAGCTCAGGATTAAATTAGTTGAGATGGGGGCTATCTGATACAGCCGAGTCTCGCGAAACTTGCGCTCAATGTGATATTCCTTGGCGAAAGCGAAACCACCAAAAGTTTGCATACACACGTCACCGGCGCGCCAGGATGCTTCAGATGCTAACATTTTCGCCATATTCGCTTCAGCGCCACAGGGCAACCCTTCATCAAACATCTTGGCTGCTTTCTCCACCATTAGCCAAGCGGCTTCGATATCCGCATAGCAACGTGCAATGGGAAACTGCACACCCTGGTTCATACCAATGGGTCGGCCGAAAACTTCTCGCTCTGACGCATATTTACTGGCCTTATCGACGAAGTAGCGACCATCACCTACGCACTCGGCGGCAATAAGAATACGCTCGGCGTTCATACCATCGAGAATAACCTTGAAACCCTCACCCTCTTTGCCCAACAGATTCTCGGCGGGGATCCGCAGATCATCAAAAAACAACTCACAGGAATGATGATTGATCATGGACTCAATGGGCTTGATGGTCAGACCATTGTTCACCGCAGTACCCAGGTCGACGATAAACGCCGACAGACCTTCGGTTTTCTTCTTTGTCTGCTCTTTCGGGGTCGTTCGCGCCAACAACACCATCAGGTCAGAATGCTCGATTCGACTGATCCAGACCTTCTGGCCGTTAACTACATAATCGTCTCCATCCCGGCGAGCGAAGGTTTTCAGACTGGTAGTATCGGTTCCCGTGGTGGGCTCTGTGACGCCAAAGCTCTGCAGACGTAATTCACCGGCAGCGATCTTCGGCAAGTAATACTGCTTTTGGGCTTCGCTACCATGCCGCAGTACCGAACCCATCACATACATCTGGGCATGACAGGCGCCAGCATGGGCACCGGAACGACACACCTGCTCCATCACCACCGAGGCTTCCATCACCCCCAGACCGGCACCACCGTATTCTTCAGGGATCAAGACTGTGAGAAAGCCTGAGTCAGTTAACTCCTTGACAAAGGCGGTTGGGAAACCGCGGGTGCGATCCAACTCCAACCAGTAGTCCTCACCATAGCTTTCACACAGTTGCTTTACAGATTCACGGATGCTGCCCAGATCACTGGCTGTCGACATAAGGATTTCTCTTCTTGGCTCAAATTCAGATGACTCCATCATAGCGAAAACGCCCACCTAAAACAGTCCGACTGCTGAGGAAATTAAACCGGCATCAACGTCGCTGATGATTTCCCGAGGTTGGCGGCGCTTGACCCCGGACGATCAACTGCAGATTTACAGAATATGTTGTGGCAAAACAACTTTTCTGGCTTTTGAATCAATCTCCTGGTTATAGTTGGTGCCTGGTCCGCAGTCATGAACCAATACAGACAGTCATGAACCAATCCAGACAGTCATGAACCGTTATCAACAGTCATGAACCGCTATAGACAGGCATGAACCGTTATCAACAGTCATGGACTCTCATGTGAGTTCGCGATCTAGGAGTCACAATGCAGCAATGGCAGATAGGCAAGGTTAAGGTCACCCGCGTGGTGGAAATGCAAGTGGCTGGTGGCACGCGATTTCTGCTACCCCAGGCGACACCAGAGGCAGTGGCCGACGTGGGTTGGCTCAAACCCCACTTCGTTGATGCCAGCGGCAAATTGATCATGAGCATCCATGCGCTGATCATCGAGACACCGACCCGTAAAATCATCGTCGATACCTGTATTGGCAATGACAAGCCGCGCAGCGTGCCAGGCTGGAATCAGCTGCAACTGCCGTTTCTTGAAGATCTCGAGAAAGCCGGCTACCCGCGAGAGTCCATTGACACGGTGTTGTGCACCCACTTGCATGTGGATCATGTCGGCTGGAATACCATGCTGGTAGACGGCGAATGGGTACCGACGTTTCCTAACGCCCGTTATCTGATTGGCCAGACCGAGTATGAATACTGGGACCAGGAAGACGGCGGCGACAGTTTTGGCGACATCATGAGTGATTCAGTTCGGCCCGTGTATGCCGCCGGACTTGTGGATCTGGTGGATGTGAATCAGCGCCTGTGCGACGAGGTTTATCTGGAGCCGACTCCGGGCCATACACCAGGGCATATCAGTGTCCATATTACGTCAGAAGGCCAAGAGGCGCTGATCACCGGCGACAGCTTTCATCATCCTTGCCAGATGGCGCGAACCGATTGGGCCAGCAGTGCTGACTACGATCAACAGGCTTCCACCGCAACCAGAAACAACTTGTTAGAAAAATACGCAGACTCTGCCGTCCTGATCATTGGCACGCATTTCGCAACGCCAACTGCCGGCCATATTCGCCAGAACCAGCAGGACTACTGGTTTGATGTGGGCCAAGCCATCGACCCATAGTTTGTGGCGCATAGATCCTGGAGCATAGATCCTGGAGCATAGATCCTGGACCACAGGCATCACAACTGACCGAGCCCATGAGACTGTTGCAATAGCCCTTCATCAGGCTCGGCTGCCGCGGTCAACTCGGAAAAATTTATCGGGATTCGACCACCACCTTGACCGATAGTGTATGCTCGACTTTTTACGCTGGAACCCTTTCATGAGTGATCAGTCAGGCTCTCTCGAATACCCCTATCAAACCGCCCCGGCTCCGGGCACCAGTCTTGAGGTCGCGTCAGGCGTGCGCTGGCTGCGCATGCCACTACCTATGTCGCTGGATCACATTAATCTGTATCTGATCGAAGATACTGATGGCTGGTATATCATCGACACGGGCATTCGTGGCCAAGAGACTCAAGATCTCTGGCTCGATATCATCAGTAACGAACTCGGCGGCAAGCCTGTCAAACGCATTATTTGTACCCATATGCATCCTGATCATACGGGCCAGGCCGGATTTCTCTTCAACCACTGTGAAGTGCCATTGATGATGAGTCACGGTGAGTATTACCAAGCTCGATCGATGGGCAACATGATGCGTGACGTGGGTAATTGGCAAATGTCAGCCTATTATCGACTCGCAGGCATTGAGCCGGCGTTTCTCGAACAATTGCGTGACATGCGCAGTAGCTTCACACCGGAAGCGGAGGATCAGCCTTTTCCAGGATCTTACATGCGTCTGACTGATGGCGATATCCTCGACATCGGCGCGAACCAGTGGCAGGTCATGGTCGGTAGCGGCCACTCACCAGAACATGTCTGCCTGTACGCCAAAGACTTACGCATTCTGATCGCCGGCGATCAGATTCTGCCGGTGATCACCTCCAATGTCAGTGTTCATGGCACGGAACCAGAAGCTAATCCCATGGATAACTGGCTGACATCCCACGAACGTTTCAAGTCTTTGTTGCCCCACGACATTCTGGTTTTGCCCGCGCACAACTTGCCATTTTATGGCGTGCAGACCCGCCTACAGCAGTTAATCGACCACCACGAAGACCGCATGTTGATCCTCGAAGAGCAGTGTGTGGAACCTCAGGTCGCCGTGGATTTATTGCCGTACCTGTTTAACCGAAAACTCGAAGGCATGACCAAGATCATGGCGCTGGGCGAGTGTATTGCCCATCTGCATTGCCTGATCGGTCGGAATCGAATCGAGCGTCGAGAGGAAGACGGCGTCTATAAATATCGCGCCATTGATCCTACGTTGGTTGATCGCGCCAAGCCCAACCAACATGAGCCACGGGACGACGCACCAGGCAGAGTTTAGCCTGGCGTGAGGCTGCCATTAGCGCGGCACGGCCTGGTATTGATCGCGCACCTGCTTCACCCGCTGATCTCTGATCAAACGCGCTAGGTGCATCCCCATGCTACGCCGCTCCACGGTATCGACGAAGACGCCCCCGGTGCCGGGCCGGTAGATAAACCGATGCTCAACGATGTCAGCCATACTTCTCGGTTCCACCAGATAGGCGAGCAAGTTCTGTTCTCGAGAATCAATCATGGCGGTGAAGTCGGCCAGCATCGGCAAAAAAGCCGCGCGCCCATCAATCAACCCCTTGTGATGAAAGGTCAGCCACCAGTGCGCATCAAGGTGGCGAAGTTTCTCAAGGCTCATCTCAAAATCTTCAAGGTCTGACCAGGCATCACCATAATAAGGACCAAAGCCTGTTAGCTCGATATCGCCAAGATAAACCAGACGCTCATCGCTGCCGTCCCAGTCGATGATAAAACAGCAGTGGCCACGGGTATGGCCAGGAGTGTGCATCACCGTCAAGCGGACGCCACCGAAATCAAACTGATCTCCGTCCTCAAAACCATGAATATCCCTATGACTCTGATAATGGAATTCGTTGAGCACGGTCTGCTCAAAACTCTGCCTAATCTCACCTTCAAACCCATAGATATCCAACAGGCCCTCCAATGACGCCAGTCCCGGCAAGTCTTGCACATGGGCATGCCATGGTACGTCTGGAAATAGATGGCTTCCTGCCACATGATCTTCATGGACGTGAGAGTGCAGCACCAGGTCCACCTGTGGCAGATTGTCTCGGCGTGCAACAACCCCCAGAGATGGATCGATAATTGCCGAAGACCTCGAACCCTGAATCAGCAGCGAGTTACCTTGAGGATACTTGCCGTTGTCTTTACCAAACAAGATCGTCAGGGGGCCGATTTGCCGCTGTTGCAGTTCCACGAAGTCCTTACTCCCAAAAAGCGCCGATAACACCCGGGAACACTACCGGACTCTCGATACCGTCGCCATTGATACTGGCGACGCCAAAAATATAATTGTCGATCACGATATTCTTCAACATGTGCTCACTGACATCGCCGACCTCACGACCCCAGGTCCACTGAGGTGATGTTGTTAAACGCCAGTAGATTTTATAACCCGTGGCCCCCGCCACCTTAGCCCACTTAAGGGTCGTGTTAGGTGAGACCATACCTTCGATCGTTACCTGCGACGGTGGCGCTGGCGCCATAGCCATGGAGGCTAGCGCCACCGCATTTAACGCGGTGAGTTTAGCGGCATACTCAAAATTCACGCCCGCGATGGTATCACCAAACACACGGCCAGATTCGGTGCGCAAATCCTGATGCTGACGATCGTAGTGCTCGTTAGTCTCCATGATTCGCACACCAGCGAAACCCTGCTCGTTAAACGGCCGGTGGTGTCCACCCCGACCAAAACGGTCGAGCCGATAGATCATCATCACATCCAAATTATCGATATAGTCATCGGCGATCTTATCCACATAACGCGCCAGATTGCGCGACGGGGAGTCCACTTCGCCGCCGGTGAAACGTCGAATTCGAGCTTGTTTTTCAGTCTCGGCGGGTCTGGTGGCCTCGGAAAATACTCGCGCCGTGCTGTTATCAATCACGCCGTTAATACCTTCAATATTACCAATCATGTCGTTATTCAATACGCCTTCGATGTGCCAGCCCTGGGCCACTGCCTGCCTGGCCATGATCTGACCGCCGAACAAACCCTGCTCTTCACCGGACAAACCCGCGAACACGATGGAGCCTGGAAATCGGTAGCGACTCAGGACCCGCGCGGCTTCTAAGACACCCGCCATACCTGAAGCATTATCGTTGGCGCCCGGCGAGTCGTCGGTGCTATTCAAGGGATCAGTGATTCTTGAGTCAATGTCGCCTGACATAATCACATATCGATTGGGATCCGTTGTGCCTTTGAGGATAGCAATCACATTCACAACCTCCGTTGGCTCTGGAATTCGGTCTTGGCCACTGATGACTTCAGCTTGCACGCGAACCTCAAGACAACCCCCACAGGTGACCGAGATCCGTTCGAACTCTGCCTGAATCCAGCGCCTGGCCGCGCCGATACCACGAGTATCAGAGACTGTCTCGGACAGCGTGTGCCGAGTGCCAAAGTTCACCAGGGTCTGAATATCTGCCTCGATACGTTCGGCACTTGTGGCGCCGGCGATATCCCGCAAGACGGTGGGCGAAGCCTGGGCGCTGGTCGCCAAACTCAGCGTCATTATTCCGGCCCAGCTTATCTTCGCCAGCCATCGGGGTGGGTTTCTCATCAAGGCGCATCTCCTACTGGTTTGGCATCGGTTCATCATTGGTCGATCTTTACTCACTGGCCTACAGGATGCCCTCCTATCAAGTCGCTGCGATTAGCCCAGCACCAAGTCTGCGTATTGTTGCAACTGAGAACCACTGCGGGCGTTAATCAGCAAGGAAGTGACCGGTGTCTCGCGCCAGGCCTGCAGCCGATCGCGAATGCGGGCAACCGACCCGACCAGCGAAATTTCATCAGCGAAGGCCGTAGGCACAGCGCGCACCGCTTCATCTTTCTTGCCGGCGAGGAACAGGTCCTGGATCTTCCGCGCCTCAGCTTCAAAACCCATACGCCCCATCAGCTCGGTATGAAAATTACGGGACTTGGCTCCCATACCACCGATATACAAGGCCAGGCCCATTTTGACGGGCAATAAACCTTCTTCGATATCCTCATCATCACAAATATTGATCGTCACGCCCTGATAGATTTCGAAGCCCGGCTTGGCGTCCTTGATCTGATCTGCATAGACTTCCTGTCGATAGGGTGAGTAATACAAGGGTAGCCAGCCATCGGCAATTTCTGCCGCAAGCGCCACGTTTTTTGGCCCCTCGGCACCCAAGAAGATCGGCAGATCCGCACGCAGCGGATGCGTAATGGGCTTAAGCGACTTGCCGAGGCCCCAGGACCCCTCGCCGTTGTAGGGCAAAGGATAATGTTTGCCGTCAGGATTCGACACTGGCTGCTCACGACTCAGCACTTGGCGAATGATATCCACATACTCGCGAGTTCGGGACAACGGCTTGGCGAAGGGCTGCCCGTACCAACCCTCAACTACCTGTGGCCCCGACACGCCCAAACCCAGGATCACGCGACCCTTGGAGAGATGATCCAGGGTTAAGGCGGCCATAGCGGTCGCCGTCGGTGTCCGTGCTGACAGTTGGGCCACGGCGGTACCTAGCCGAATGCGCTCTGTGTGGGCACCAATCCAGGCCAGGGGCATAAACACATCGGAGCCCCAAGCCTCTGCGGTAAAAATCGCATCATAGCCAAGGCGCTCGGCCTCTTGGGCGAGACTGATCATATTTGGGTTGGGGCCTGCACCCCAGTAGCCCATTTGAATACCGAGTTTGAGTTCACTCATTGCGCGCCTCCGGCTTGCAGCTTACATCGAAGCAAGCTGTCATTCGATTTAAGGAAAGCCTCGACAATGCGCAATGCCGCAGCACAAATCAAGTGCCAATCAAGTATCGATCAAAGGCGACCTAGATGACCAATCTGCTGCCCAAGCCTTGCAATCTATTACCAGCAACCCCAAATCTACGGTGCACCCCGGCATTCGAGACGCAAGCTGAGATCTCAGCGGATCTTGAGGGTTCCGATCGGTAGTAATCATAATGGCCCGCTGCTATTCTTCGCAGGGCTTAAACCGGCCCAATCAATGGGCAACACCACTATTTAAGGAATTGCGGCAATGATGAATGAAGAGTCAAAGGACGTGAAGTCACCTTCTTTGAATTTTATGGACGAAAAGCTGTTCAAATCTCGATCGATCTCTATTTTTGGTCAGATCAATGAGAAAGTTGCGCGATCAGTGACTGAGCAATTGCTCGCTTTGTCTGTGGAAAGCGAAGATCCGATTACTATTTATATCAGCTCACCTGGCGGTCATGTGGAATCTGGTGATGTGATTTATGACATGATCAAGTATATCCGCCCCGTGGTTCGGGTGGTAGGCACTGGCTGGGTTGCCAGCGCAGCCACCACCATCTACCTGGCGGCAGCCAAAGAGAATCGCTTCTCGCTGCCCAACACACGGTATCTGGTGCATCAGCCTTCCGGTGGTTCCGTGGGCAGCGCATCGGACATCAGCATCGCGGCTCAGCAGATCATGAAAACCAAGCAACGCATCAACAAGCTGATCTCTGATGAAACCGGTCGCCCACTGGAACAGGTGGAAAAAGACACCGATCGGGACTATTGGATGTCCGTTGATGAAGCCATCGCCTATGGCATCGTCACCAAGGCGGTGACCTCCGTTGACGAGATCGGCTAGCGAGCAGCTTCAGGCGATATTTTGTGGGGCCACCCAGGTCCTTTATTGAAATATCTACTGCTGCAGCGGTGCTACTGATCGACCTGCGGCGGCCGTTTCTTGAAAATCACAGAAACGGGCGCCCAGGAATCAGGATCACCTCTGTAGCCTGGCAGCAAGCCCTCTAACCAATCCGGCGTCACCTTGATTAGCACATAGTCTGTGGGGAACTGCGGGTATAAACGGTCATTGTCGGCTTCTCGCCGGAGGCGCAATTTCGTCTCCAGATCATCAACGATAGTGGCTTGACCCATCACTGAGACATAGCTGCGATTGTCTGGATCCCAGTAATACAAAGTCACCTGCGGATGCGCCCGTATCTGCGCCACCTTGCGGGTGGTCGAGCGAGTTGCCACCCAGATCACGAAATCTTCGTCAGGGGCAAACCCGTCCACCACCCGCGACCTTGGTTGACCCGCATCGTCAACGCTGATCAAAGCGCCATACCGCACCCGCTGGATCAGTGCTGCAGCGAGGTCCAGCACCGCCTGATCCTGTGAACTGGCCGCCAGACTCGATGGCACCGCACCCACCAGCAAGCACCAGCACAACAGCCATTGAATACTCAGTTGCGGCAAAATCTTTCCCCTTGGGCTATCACGCAATATCATCGCTTTAAGTTTGCACCGCGCCACGGTTGGCCCGCCGCGCGGCAAAACCTTAAACTATCTCGGCGCGGTCCGCCTTGTCCAGCACCGGGTCTAATCGCAATGCCATTCTACAGGCCTCATAAGGCCCTCAGCACAGAGCCAATCCAACAACATGTTGCATTGCATGATTAACCCGATTGCTTTATAGTTCAAACGTTCGTTTTAATCTGGTGAACCACCATCCCCACGACTCAACCAGAATCTGAAATCACTACCCAGAATCGCATCCTGGAGGCTGCCGAGCACCTATTCGTCGAACAGGGTTATGCTGCCACGTCGCTGCGCGCCATCGCCAAAGCCGCCCAAGTTAATCTTGCCGCCACCCATTATCATTTCGGCTCCAAACAGGGCCTGCTGGCGGCAACCCTGCATGCTCGAGCCACGCCGGTGAACGCGTGCCGCCTGGCGGCACTGGCGCGCCTCGAGAAACACCCCGAGAGCCTTACCATCCCGGCGATCATCGAGGCTTTTTTTCAGCCATTTACTAACGGTGAACTGGATGAGAGCCTACCTCGTATGATTGGTCGGATCTTTGGCGAACCACAAGCATTGATCCGGCCCATGTTAGAACAGGAATTCAAGCCGGCCACCGAACGCTTCATCAACGCCTTACAGCCTCTTCTACCGGGCTTAGACCAAGAGACGCTACATTGGCGGTTTCATTTTGTGATCGGCGCCATGATTCATCTACTGGCCAACTCAACCCCCCTCGGACTGACACAGGTCGATAGAAAAACCGAGATACAGGCATTTCAACGCCTGCAAAAATTTGTCGTCGCCGGGCTACAATGCCCGGCTTGACAGTCTTATAGGAGTCTGCAGATTGAAACGCTTGATACTACCCATTGTGATCCTGGCCTTTGGCATCGGCCTGGCTGTCGTACTGTTGGCTACTGGTCCCAAGCTGACCTCCAAACCGACCGAAGTTTTGGCGCCTTTGGTGCGCACTCTACCCGTTACCATGCAGACCGTAAATCTCAGCGCCTTGACCCACGGCACAGTCGCACCTCGCACAGAAAGCGAGTTGATCCCCGAGGTTGATGGACGGGTGATTCATGTCAATCCGAATTTGGTGTCCGGCGGCTTTTTTCGCGCAGGCGAAGAATTACTGCGGATCGAACCATTAGACTATGAGTTGGCACTGGAACAAGCCAGGGCTGGCCTCGCCCGGGCTGACAGCGATCTGACTAACGCCCGCAAAGGCGCCGATCGCCAAGACGATCTGGTCAAACGGCAACTGACCAGCGCCGCCCAGCAAGACGATGCGAGCAATCGATTGCGCATCAGCGAGGCGACTCAGCGCCAGGCCAGGGCCCTGCTCTCTCGCGCCGAACGAGACCTGATGCGGACTCGAATCCTCGCCCCCTACGATGGCCGCGTACGATCAGAAAAGGTAGACATTGGTCAGTTCGTCAAACGTGGCAGCCCGGTAGCCACGATCTACGCAACTGACTACGCGGAAGTGCGTCTGCCCATCCATGATGAAGAACTGGCTTTTCTCAACCTTCCCCTCGGCCCCATTCCTGCAGCTGCCAACGCCGGCCCCACTGTCACCCTGACCGCCCGCTTTGCTGGCGCCGAACATCAATGGCGAGGCCAGGTGGTACGCACCGAGGGCGAGCTTGACCCAAAGACTCGAATGATCAATGTCGTCGCTCAGATCCACAATCCCTATGAAACTGTCGGTAATCGGCCACCGCTGGCTGTGGGGCTGTTTGTCGACGCGGAAATTCATGGCAAAAGTGCCAGTAATATTGTCATTATTCCGCGCGCTGCCTTGCGCGCCAATAATCAGGTATTAATCGTCGATGCCAACAATCAGTTACGCCATCGCAACGTTCAGATTTTACGCCAGGTCAACGAAGACATTTATGTCAGCGCAGGTCTAATTGACGGTGAACGCCTTTGCATTTCGACCTTGGACAATGCCCTTGAGGGCATGACTGTGCGAACCATCAACACTAACAACCCGGCGAACCCATCATGAAAGGGCCTATCGCCTGGTTTGCCAAGAACCATGTTGCCGCCAACCTGTTACTTGGACTCATCGTCCTGTCGGGTTTAGTCGCGGTAGTCGCCATGCCGCAAAAATCGTTTCCTGACCTGGATGTGCCCATCATTTCTATCAGCGTACCTTATCTCGGTGCAGCACCAGAGGAAGTGGAGCAAGGCGTGTGTATTCGTATCGAGGAAGAACTCGAAGGGATTGAGGGTATCAAGCAGATCCGCTCGAACGCCAATGAGGGAATCTGCACCGTGTCGGTGGAATTATTTGATGACACAGACAAATCGAAAGCCCTTGATGATGTGAAAAATCGCGTGGATGCCATCGATACGTTTCCAGCTGAAACAGAAAAGCCCATCGTCAATCTCGTCAGCGTAGTTCGCGCCGTACTTGATATTGCAGTGACCGGGCCGACGGACGAGCGCACCCTGAAAGTCATCGGTCAGCAAGTACGTGACGATATGGCCAAGCTGCCCGGCGTCACCCAGGTCGAGTTGCGCAACACCCGCCCCTACGAGGTCTCTATCGAAGTTTCCGAGACTTCATTGCGACGCAACGGCATGAGTTTCGATGAAGTCGCTCAAGCGGTCAGGTCGCGTTCTCTGGACTTACCCGGCGGGTCGATCAAAACCAGCAGCGGCGAAATTCTCCTGCGCGCCAAAGGGCAGGCCTACTGGGGCAGCGAGTATGAAGAATTGGTGCTGCGGACCCAACCAGATGGCACACGTTTGTACCTCAGAGATGTGGCCACGGTGGTTGATGGCTTTGCCGATACGGATCAGCTACTGCGCTTCGATGGCAAGCCGGCGGCGTTGATACGCGTCTCACGCATTGGTAGCCAAGATATCATGGACATCACCCGCGCTGTGGGCGAGTACATCGATAATGCCGCAGGCCGCGTGCCCGAGGGCGTTCAGCTGACTATCTGGAACGATGGTTCAAAAGCCTTGCAAGATCGTCTCGAGACTCTGCTCGACAGTGCTCGCCAGGGATTTCTGATGGTGCTGATACTGCTTGCCCTGTTCCTGCAGCCACGGCTGGCATTTTGGGTGAGCGTTGGCGTGCCCGTGGCGTTTTTGGGCGCGATCTTCGCGACATTTGTTCTGGGCCTGTCTATTGATATCATCTCCCTGTTTGGGTTTATCTTGGTCCTGGGGATCCTGGTGGACGACGCCATTGTGGTGGGTGAGAACGTTCATTCCACTCAGCTGCGCCTCGGCGATCCAATGCAGGGTGCGATTCAGGGTACCCAGCAGGTTTCGGTCCCAGTCATCTTCGGCGTCTTAACTACCTTCGCGACCTTTACACCGCTGTTGTTAGGCCCAGGCACCTTTGGTCAAATATTTGGCGTAATCTCCACCGTTGTGATGTGCTGCCTGACCTTTTCGCTGATTGAATCGCAGCTGATCCTGCCTTCACACCTTAGTCATGGCGAGTCGAAATCGGCGGGAACTGACGTCGGTCTGCTGTTGATTCCCATCATTGGTATCACACTGCTGGAGCTCGCCTGGGATGTTCGCAGCTATATTGCCTTTGCCATCGCCAGCGCTGTCGTGATGTACCTGCTGCACCTGTTTGGCACCTGGACCAAGAGCGCAAACCGATTGGTCAGTATCCAAGAACGTTTTTCCGGCCGTGTGGAACACCTGATCAATACTCGGTTTCGACGTCTGGCAGAACGAGCGGTCAATTATCGTTACATCACTGCCACTCTGGCTTTCGTCGCATTTTTGTCGGCCATCGCCATCGTTGGCAGCGGTCGCCTGCCCTTTTCGTTTTTTCCGCCGCTGGAATCAGATCAAGCCATTGCTCAACTGAGCATGCCGCTGGGTACGCCAGCCGAGGTAACCAATGCCGCTGTGTTACACCTGGAACAAACCGCACAACAACTCGCTGCTGAGCTGGCCCTGGAGTACCCAGAGACACCCCCGGTCACCCATATTCTTTCTGCTGTTGGTGATCAACCCAGCAGCACTAGCGGCGGCGGCCCAGGCGGCGGTACGCAGAGCGCCGGCGGTAGTCACTTGGGTGAAGTCACGTTACAGCTGGTACCTAGCCAATTGCGCACCATCAGTACCCGCGAGGCAACCACTCGCTGGCGGACCCTGGCCGGCCCCATAGCCGACGCGGTGGAACTCAAATTCACCTCCTCCTTATTCACTGTGGGTAATGCCATCGACATTCAGCTCGAAGGCGATAACGTAGATGACCTCAAGACAGTGGCGACCCTACTGCGGGAGAAGCTTGCCGAGTATCCCGGTGTGATCGATATCACCGATTCATTTCGCTCTGGGAAACAGGAAATCAAGCTGGACATACTGCCTTCCGGAGAAGCCCTGGGCTTGACCCTGGCCAATCTCGCCCGCCAGGTTCGGCAGGCGTTTTATGGCGAAGAGGCCCAGCGCATACAGCGAGGACGTGATGACGTTCGGGTCATGGTGCGCTATACCGAGGATGAGCGGCAGTCTCTCAGCACCCTCAACAACATGCGCATTCGTACTATTGATGGCTCGGAAGTGCCGTTTCAGACCGTCGCCTCAGCAGAACTCGGCCGCGGCTTTTCGACCATTCGCCGAGCCGACAGGCAACGCATAGTCAATGTCGTCGCCGATGTTGATCGCAGCCAGATCACCTCTAACGAGGTGTTAGCCGACCTGCGTACCGGAGCAATTCAGGAAATTATGCAGAACTACCCTCGAGTCGCCTACAGCCTGGAAGGTGAGCAGGCGGAACAGGGCGAGGCTGCGGCCTCCTTGGTGCCCATGTTCGGTATCGCTTTGTTCGTGATTTATGCGTTACTGGCAGTCCCCTTGAGGTCCTACAGTCAGCCATTGATTATTATGAGTGTCATTCCCTTCGCTTTCGCCGGCGCCATGTGGGGCCACCAAATCATGCGCACCGTCGGTCAGGTCTCTGGCCTGTCCATGCCCTCCATTATGGGCTTTATTGCCGCCTCAGGCGTGGTCGTCAATTCTAGCCTGGTGCTGGTGCATAATCTCAATGCCCGTCGACTGCAGGGTGAAAACGTTTTTGACTCAGCGATTCACGCCGCAGTGACTCGCTGTCGGCCCATCGTGCTGACGTCATTGACGACCTTTGTCGGCCTGCTGCCGTTGATGTTCAACAAGAGCGTGCAGGCACAATTTTTAATTCCTATGGCGGTATCACTGGCATTCGGCGTTCTCTTCGCCACTGTGGTTACGCTGTTAGTCGTGCCTGCAAGCTACGCTATCTTTGAAGACATCAAGGAATTATTCAATGGCGGAAGCACCGAAACCGACGAAGTGTCTCCGCCCTTGGTCGTTGATAGAGTCGTTGATTAACGCCATTGATTAACGACATTGATTAACGTCATTGACTGAAGCCATTGACAATAGCATCGTCAAAACCAGCCGCTGATCATCCGATTGCCGCCCGTAAAATGGCAGCAACCGGACTCAGCGCGTATTTTGCCTAACTTTTTATCGACCCTGAGTCAGGCGCTGACTTCCGCGGCCAAGAACTCGCGGGTGCGCTGGGTCGTCGCCGCATCGGTTTCGACGATGGAGGCACAAAAATCGGTCACCCCAATATCTCTCAAGCGCTGGATTCTGGCTCGCAGCTCAGCCTCATTACCGGCAAAGGCAATGTCCGCCGGACCCGCAGCTCCTTCTTTGTCCAGCATCGCGCGGTACGATGGCAGCACGCCATACACCTGCAAGGATTTCGCAATCATTTCCTTGGCGGCATCAACATCGTTGGTGAGCACAACGGGAAAACCGGCGGCAACCACCGCATCTGGCTTGCCTGCCGCATGGGCCGCACTATTAATGGTGGGAATGATATGTGACTCCAGGGTATTGGGGCCGGTCATCCAGGTAATGGTGCCGTCAGCCATCTCACCGGCCAGTTTCAGCATCACCGGCCCAAGGGCAGCCACCAACAAAGGCACTGCCTGGCGGCCAGGCAGCCCGATCTGGAAATTATTGACTTGGTATTGCTCGCCAGAAAAACTCACCATTTCGCCTTGCAACAAGGGCCCCAGCACCGACAGATACTCGCGCATATGGCGTGCTGGATGCGCATAAGACAAGCCCATCATGTCCTCAATCACCACTTGGTGAGACAAACCAATACCCAGACTAAAGCGCCCACCGGCGGCGGCCCCTGTGGTCAGGGCCTGCTGCGCAATGGCTGTGGGATGACGTGGATAAGTCGGCGTCACGGCCGTACCCAGGCCGATTTTTTTTGTCGCATAGCCAATAATCCCCAGGGTACTGATGGCATCCAAACCGAAAATATTCGCCATCCATAGATTATCAAAACCCAGCGCTTCGGCTTCCTGAGCTGACTTCACCATTTTGTCGACGGTGCCGTCCGGTCCGTCAGTCGCACCCAGCATTAATCCAATTCGCATCATTGATTCCTCTTGTGGTGTTGAAGGTTTGATCCTAGCAGCTAACCCGTGGCCGCCATCAATCAGTATCTCGTACTTTGGCAAACAAAATACAGCGACCTAAGATCGACGCCAGGCATGGTATCGACCCGCCAGCTCCAGCGCCCAATCGGGCTTATGCTTTTTGCGCCACTCACTGGCAGCAAACTTGTTCATTTCAGCCAAGGTCGGATAGATATGAATGGTGCCCATGACCTTCTTCAACCCCAACCCATACTTCATCGCCAGCACATACTCGCTGATAAGATCACCAGCATGGTCGGCAACGATGGTCACGCCCAGAATAGTGTCCTTGCCGGGCGGCGTAATCACCTTCACCACGCCGTGCGCTTCTTCATCGGCCAGCGCCCGGTCGAGTTCAGCCACATCGAAGGTGGTGACTTCATAGGCGATATTCTGCGCCTGAGCCTCAGTTTCACTAATACCGACCCGTGCAACTTCTGGCGAGGTAAATGTGCACCAAGGGATAACAGAATAGTCCACCGCAAATTTCCAGAAGGTCCCGAACAAAGCATTCACCGCAGCAAACCAGGCCATATGCGAGGCGGTATGCGTAAACTGATAAGGACCAGCCACATCACCCACCGCGTAGATATTCAGGTAGTTGGTTCGCAGATAGTCATCGACCTCGATCGTGCCCTGCGGGGTAATCCCGACACCGAGCTCTTCCAGCCCAAAGCCTGCCACATTTGCCTTACGACCCACCGCAACTAACAAATGATCAAAGGCGACGCGTTTTTCCTGACCATCATTTGTGGATACCAGCAGGAATTTTTCGCCCTTTTCAACCAGCACTTCTCGCGCCGTATGATTCACCAACACCTCGACGCCTTCTGCTTCAAGACTGGCCGTGACCATCATAGATATCTCTGGATCCTCACGAGACATAATCCGCGGCGCCATTTCCACCTGCGTCACCTGACTGCCAAGTCGATTCAAGGCTTGGGCTAATTCAGTGCCGATCGGGCCGCCCCCCAACACGATCATTCGGCCTGGCATTTCACGGATGTCCCAGAGGTTGTCCGAAGTCAGATAATCGACAGCTTCGATATTTTTGATCGGCGGCACAAACGGCGCGGCGCCTGTAGCGATGATAATGCTGCGGGTCGTCAGCACCTGGTCATTGACCGCGACGGACCAGGGCGACAAGATCTTAGCCTCACCGATTGCCACGTTGACCCCTAAGCCCTCGAAGCGCTCCACTGAGTCGTGGGGCTCGATGGTCTTGATGATGCGCTGCACCCGATCCATCACGTGCGCGAAATCAAAATCCGGTTTCATCTTGCGAAAACCTAAGGCCGGGCCGCGGTTCATGTCGGCAGCGAGTTTCGCCGATCGAATCAACGCCTTGCTCGGTACGCAACCCGTATTCAGGCAGTCACCACCCATTTTATGTTTTTCAATAAGGGTCACCTTGCCCTTCACCGTGGCAACGATCAACGCTGCCACCAGACCACCAGAGCCTGCACCAATCACGATCACGTCACGATCAAAGGTTTTGGGCTTGTCCCAGCGCGCCAGCACTCGGCGTGCCCTGACAATATCGACCAGCTTCTTGCCCAACAGTGGAAAGACACCCAGCAATGCAAATGACAGCAACAGTTCAGGAGAAATAATGCCCGCCAGACTCTCTACCTGGGCCAATTGCGTACCGGCATTCACAAATACCAAGGTACCCGCCAACATCCCTATCTGGCTCACCACAAAATAAACCGGCACCGATATTTTGGTCAGGCCCATAATCAAATTGATGGCAAAGAACGGAAACAGTGGCACCAGCCGCAGGGTGAACAGATAGAAGGCACCTTCCCGCTCAACGCCCTTGTTAATGCCATTGAGCTGGCGCTCAAATCGGCGACTTACCTGATCACGCAAGACAAACCGCGCCACCAGCATAGCCAGGGTCGCTCCAATGGTGGATGCAAAAGACACGAGCAACAATCCCCACCAGAGCCCAAACATGGCGCCGGCAGCCAGGGTCATGATAGCGGCACCCGGCAGCGACACTGCAGTCACCAGCACATAGATCAGAAAGTAAGCCGCGGCGATAACCAAGGGGTGAGCTGCCACCAGCCCGTCTAACTGAGCCTGCTGGGACTTGATGTAGTCCAAAGTCAAATATTGGCCCAAATCGAAAATAAAAAAACCAGCCACCAGAGAGGCGATCAACAGTAACAGGGCTATTCGACTTTTGGTCATACTTTAGGTGCCTTTCATGGATCTATTTAACGACTTATTGACGCTCATACGGAGCCTGAGTTACTTTTCTGCGGGTCAAGATCCACGATCTCACAACTGCTGGTTCAAACGTTTTAATATTACAGCTATCTGGCATCGACTGCAGATTTACCGCGACATTATATCGTTGTTTTCGGCCGCCAGCACACAATCGCCAAAGCACATGCGATTCACGTATACTCTAAGGCTGTGATTAAAGTTATGGAAATCTGCATGAAACCGGTCCTCGGCGTACAAATGTTCACCTTAAGAAAATATACCCAATCAGCGGATGACCTGAAGTCAACCCTCGAGCGGGTGCGGCGCATAGGTTATCAAAGCATCCAGATTTCCGCATTTGGCGACATCGATGCCCAAACCATTGCCAACCTGTGTGCCGACAATGATTTGACCATCGGTGGCACCCATGTCGCCTGGGATCGCTATCGACATGACCTGGACCGGGTCATCGAAGAGCATCACCTTTGGCAATGTCGGCACACGGCCGTGGGCATGATTCCACCTAAGGTCTACTTGTCCATGGCGGGCATCAAGCAATTCTTAGAAGAACTACAGCCCGTCGCTGATAAGCTCAACGCCGCCGGTATCGATTTCTCTTACCATAATCATCACCATGAATTCCGTCAGTTCGATGGCAAGCCTTGGCTTCAGCATCTCTACGACTCAAGCAGCGCCGAGCTCCTCAAGGCAGAACTGGACACCCACTGGATACAAGCGGGTGGCGCCGATCCTGCAGTCTGGATCGATTACGTCGGCGACAGAATGCCCCTGCTACACCTCAAAGATTTCGCCATCAACGCGGAGTCCCAACGCATTTTCGCCCCTGTGGGTCAGGGCAACATGAACTGGCAAGCGATTCTCGATGCCGCGCGCCGACACCCCATTGAGTATTATTTTATCGAGCAAGACAGCTGCTATGGGGCAGACGAGTTTGATTGCCTGCAAGCCAGCTACGACTACCTGCACAATCAGTTCGGCTTGAACTGAACCAGCCAGACAGACTGACCATAGGATGCCATTGTGACTATAACGACTCAACCCGCTAGCCCCGAGCACATCAGACTGGGCATCATCGGTCTTGGCAATATGGGCTCGAGTCATTGTCGACTCATCGAATCTATCGACAACATTGTGCTCGCTGCTGTCTGTGATATTGATTCCGCAAGACTTGCAAAAATCGTTAGCCGCTATGGATGTCAAGGCTACGCCACATCGACCGAGCTCATCAATGCCGGCGACTGCGACGCCATACTCATTGCCACGCCTCACTATGACCACACCACTATCGGTATCGCCGCATTGAAAGCCGGCTATCATCTCCTGGTGGAGAAACCCATTTCGGTGCACAAAGCTGATTGCGAGAAGCTCATCCGCGCCCACCGACATCCTGACAAACAAGTCTTTGCTGCCATGTTCAATCAGCGCACCAACAAACATTACCAGCACATCAAGCAGCTGATTGATTCCGGCGAACTGGGTCAGATCAGACGGATTAGTTGGACCATCACCGACTGGTTTCGAAGCCAGCGGTATTACGACAGCGGCGGTTGGCGTGCGACCTGGGCCGGAGAAGGTGGTGGCGTTCTGCTCAATCAATGCCCTCACCAACTGGATCTGTTGCATTGGTTATTTGGCATGCCGACGGCGCTAAGAGCCCAGGGTCATGTGGGCAAACATCACAATATCGAAGTCGAAGATGACATCACCTGCTGGCTGGAATACGCTAACGGCGCCACTGGTGTTTTCACCACCACTACTGGCGAAGCGCCGGGTATCAACCGTCTGGAAATTGCCGCAGACCGAGGCCTGCTGGTGTACGATACAGCAGAAGGCAAGATCACCCTCCTGAAAAATGATATCACTGTGACCCAGGCGATCAAAGACAATGGTCCCTTTGAAAAACCCAAGAGCACTCGCATTGAATTCGACATCATTGACACCGGCCGCCAGCATGCTGAAGTGTTGGAGAATTTTGCCGATGCTATTTTGCACGGCACTGAGGTCCTAGCTAAGGGGAACGAAGGCATTCATTCCGTAGAGCTCGCCAATGCCATGATTTATTCAGCGCTCAACGGAAAAACCGTGAAACTACCCATTAATGCTCGACGCTACACCAATTTCCTCAAGGCCCGAATCCGTCAATCAACGATTAGCAAGCCTCAGGGAAATACAGAGATCACTGATATATCGAACACTTTCTAAGCCTAAGCACCAAATTCAGGATTGACGTTTTATGACTGACGGAATGCATTACGCACCCATCGCCCGGGCTCAAGCACCGGTTTGCGCCCCGGGGGATTTTACCTTCGCGGCGATGTCCCTGGATCACGGCCATATCTATGGCATGGTAGACAACCTGGTACAGGCCGGTGGTGTGCTGAAATATGTCTATGACACTGACCCAAAGAAAGCTGAATCTCTGCAGCGCAGACACCCGTTGGCGCAGATCGCCAACTCTCCTGAGCAGATTCTCCAAGACCCCGATGTGATGCTCGTTGCTGCAGCCGCAATCCCCAGCCTGCGTTGTGACTTGGGCCTGCAGGTACTGGCCCACGGCAAGGACTATTTCACCGACAAGACGCCCTTCACCAGCCTCGACCAGCTTCATCAGGCACGCCAGGCGGTGCTCACCACAGGCCGTAAATACGCCTGTTGCTACAGCGAACGGCTACAAAATGAATCAGCGGAATATGCCCTGGAACTGATCAACGATGGTGTTATCGGGGACGTCATTCAGGTGCTCGGTGTCGGGCCCCACCGCCTGAATGCCGCCGCCCGACCAGACTGGTTTTTTCGCAAAGCCCTGTATGGCGGTATTATTTGCGATATCGGCAGCCATCAGGCCGAACAGTATCTAGCTTACAGTGGTGCCTCGAGCGCCACGGTAACCATGGCCCGCGCAACCAACTTTGCCAATCCCGACTATCCAGAACTGGAAGATTTCGGTGAATTCAGCGTCGTCGGCGACAATGGCAGCAGCGGCTATTTTCGTATGGATTGGTTCACACCGGACGGGTTGCGCACTTGGGGTGACGGACGAACCACTATTCTTGGCACCAAAGGCTATATTGAGCTGCGCAAATATGTTGATCTGGGGCAGCAACTGGATCAGCCTGCCCGTGAAAATAATGTTTATATCGCGACCCAGGATGGTGAAGAGCAGCACCAGGTCACGGGCAAAATTGGCTTTCCCTTCTTTGGCGCACTGATTCTGGACTGTATCGAACGAACTGAATTGGCCATGTCACAAAAACACTGCTTTACCGCTGCGGCAATCTGCTTGCAGGCCCAACAAATGGCAGACCTGGATCGTTAGAAAAGTCAGATCTGCCGATGTCTTCGAGCGACACTATCATGGCGGGCGCTAGTGCCTCGCGTCGGCACCCCAAATAGCTTCGAGTCGATTATCTCGACCACAGCCACTTCGATAAAACCCATAGCGCAGGGGATTTTTCTGGTAATAGTCCTGATGATTGGGTTCTACTGGGTAGAACCGGCTGGTCGGTAAAATTTCGGTCACAACTTGCTGCGCCGGAAAGCGATCAATGACCTGCTGCCTAGATAACTCAGCCAGCTCACGTTGCGCCTGACTGTGCACAAATATCGCACTGCGGTAGCTCGGTCCCTTATCGCAAAATTGGCCGCGCGCATCAAACGGGTCAATATTAACCCAGTAAAGATCCAACAACTGTTGGTAGCTAATCTGCCCAGCATCATAAGTCACCTCAACCGCTTCGTAGTGACCCTGGTGATTACCGTTATAGGTCGGGTTCGGTAATGTGCCACCGGTAAAACCCGACACCACCGTCGTTACACCCGGCACTTCCTGATATAAGGCCTCTACACACCAAAAACAGCCGCCGGCAAATATTGCCGTATCAGCTCGCACCAACGAGTATTGACTAGTGATTAGCAGCACCACTAGCAGCTTCAGCAGCGAACCTAACGTCCAGTTGTGTCTTTTCATCGCACTTCCGCCTTTATTCATCTAATAAAATTTTCCGCAGCGTCTTCCTGGCACGCCAGCCACGCTAAGCACCTTGACTACTGCGCCCATCATACACACAGATAGGGCCAGCGCAGACATTGATTTAAATGCCAGTGAAACAGCTTATTGTTCTTATTCGATTCTACTTAATTTAGTAAACTTATTTAGTAAACTTATTCGGTAAACTTTTTCATTATCTCGCGAATTTTTGCGCCGATTCGCGGCATCAGTCTTATAGGGCCTTTAAAAACATAGCGCTCATCAAGACAATACCTTGCGCCTTACTTCCGTCGCTGACCCATAAAAATGAATTAAATATTTGGATTTAAAGATCTACATTCTTAATGATTGTCGAATTCAACCTATAAACATCCAGAAAAAAAGACTTTATTAACCAGAATCATTCAGGTTATTATTTCTACATATTAGATTGAATAATAAGAGGTATTTAACCAATGGCAACACTTGCAAGTATTAAAACGAAAATTAAAGCTTTACAAAAACAACATGACGCGATGATTGCCAAAGATAAAGCAGATGTCATCGCAGATATTAAACAGAAAATTGCCGAATATGCTATTACTGCTGCTGAGCTGGGCTTTAAGACTGCGAGTGCAACCAGCGCCAGAAAATCCACTAAATCCGTCAAATCTAAAGCCACCAAGAAAAAACCGAAACCACTCTATCGCGGCCCAAACAATGAAGAATGGGGCGGCGGTAAGGGTGCGCGACCAAAATGGATTAAGGCCATTCTTGAAAGTGGCGGTGATATTGAGGCCTATCGTATCGAGAAATAAAGCGACAAGTCACAAGCGCGGGGTTGAAGCTGATCTTCTTCCCCGTTAATGCTTCTTTCTCGTTAATGCTTCGTCCCCGTTAAGGCTTCTTTCTCGTTAAGGCTTCTTTCCCGTTAAGGCTTCGACACTCGTTGCGGTTTAGCTGCTCTTATTCTCTATTTTTATTCTCTATTTTTATTCTCTGTTCTAATTGCCTAAAAACATCGGTTATTCCACAGGTCGGTTATATATTTTTTACTTGCCTGCAGATTCTGCAGTAATTCAATTCCTGATATCGTGCATTTCATTCGCTAAGTTTTTGTCTTTGCCTGCCTTTACTGACCCGGAGTCTTTACTGACCCTGAGTCTTTACTGACCCGGAACAGTTCAACAGGAATAGATCAGCTGGAATAGATAAATAGGAATAGATAAATAGGAATAGATAAACAGATCAACAGACTTAGAGCACGGGATTAACCCGCCGATATTGGCATGGCCAGTTGGCCCCCGACCCCTCGTGTCAGCCCACACGTAGCGATTGTTGGCCTGGATACTCTCGCAGATTCAACCCTCAGCACAGCTGTTACTGCATACCAAGCCCAATGGCTTGACCTTCACACCGATAAAGCTCATGTTATTCCGCTAAACGCCGAGCCAGCTGGCTCAGCGAAAAAATTTAAACGACGGTAGCACGCAAACCGAGCTTAGGCTTCCGTCGCCATTAGCGACACACAGGATTGAAGCCACATGAAACCACTCTCAGGATTACGCGTCCTCGACCTTACACACGTGCTTGCAGGGCCCTACTGCACTTATCAGCTGGGCCTGCTCGGCGCTGATATCACCAAGGTGGAAGCACCCATCGGTGACATGACCAGGATTTGGGGCGGTACTCCCGCACAACTGGCAAAAAGAATAGGTTCGGGCTTCGTGCCTCAAAATGCCGGTAAGCGCAGCATCTGCCTGGACCTAAACAAACCTGAGGCTCAGGCTTGTGCCCGCAAGCTCGCAGAGGCGGCCGACATACTCGTGGAGAACTTTGAAGGCGGGACGATGGAGAAGTTCTCTTTGGATTACGCAACTGTCTCAGCATTTAATCCAGGCATCATCTATTTGTCGATTTCCGCCTTTGGCCGTAACGGCCCCTATGCCAACCGGCCGGGTTTCGATGATGTGGTGCAAGCCACCTCGGGTTACATGGCCAATAACATCCGCGGTGACGGCCCGATTCGAACCGGTGGGCCGGTACTCGACTATGCAACCGGTATGCAGGCAGCTTCGGCCGTACTTGCCGCCCTCTTACTAAAGGCCCGCACCGGCAAGGGCCAATACGTTGACCTGGCCATGCAGGACGTCGCCATGCTGTTGCTCAACCGGAATACCAGCATCGCTGCATCCACCGGCCTACCCCCAGCACCGGCAGACAATCGCGAAGCACCCTTGCTCGGTCGTTATCAGTCGAAGGACGGCTACGTTATGCTGGCGGGTTATTTTCCCGATCATTGCCGAGCAATTTGCGCCGCAGTCGGTCTGCCCGAATATGCCGATCTAACCAACGCTGCCTTTAAGTCGCGCATTGAGGAGATTGAATCTGCCGTGGAAGCTCAACTTCAGACCAAAACTTCTGCAGTGTGGGATCAGATATTCAGCACCGAGAAAGTCGTGGCCGGTGGCGTCCAAAGCCTGGAGGAAACCATCGCATCAGGCCAGCCCACAGCTCGACAACTGACCCAAGAAGTGGCCAGTGCCGCCGGACCGCAACAGGTCACCACCGCTGGATATCGCATCAATGACGGGGTCTTTGGACCGGACGGAGGAGTTCCCATGTTGGGCCAACATTCCAGTGATATTCTGCTCGAACTGGGTTACACCAGCGCAGATATCGAGCACCTGATCGCGTCTGGCGCCCTTATTCAGGGCCCAGACGGCTGAAGCCAGCAGTGATTCTATCGCTGAATCGAGCACTCCAGCCATGGTTGAAGGCGGTGCACGAAGGTCATACCAGTCACTGGACGATGCAAAACAGCGCTTAACCTGGTCAGAGTCAGTGCTGCGCTTGAATAGCAAAGCAGGCGCCTGAGTCATTGAAATTTCGCACTTATTTGGAGGGTGTATTCTGAATAACAATATAATCGGCTTGTCAGGGGTGCAAATCGCCGCACTGATTCGCACGCAGCAAATGTCTGCACTGGAAGTCATGGCAGCGACTCGCCAGCAAGCGGAGCGGATTCAGGTCGCGTGCAACCCATTCGTCAGCTTCAATTGGGAGCGGGCCATGACTCAAGCCCGCCAGTGCGATCAACGCGTGAGCACCGGCGACAGTGCCGCACTGCCGGCTCTGTTTGGCGTGCCATTCTCGGTCAAAGACTTACTCAACACCCGCGATATGTGCACCAGCTATGGCTCACGGTCTTTTCAGCACTACCAGCCAGACAAGGATGTGGTCGCCGTCTCTCGATTGCGCGCCGCTGGCGCCATTTTAATCGGCAAGACCACCACCCCTGAATTTGCCGCCAAGGTGCTTACCGACTCCGAACTGACAGGCATTACACGCAATCCCTGGGACACACAGCGCTCTCCGGGAGGCAGTAGTGGCGGCGCTTGTGTTGCGGCAGCCACCGGCGTCGGGCCACTGGCGGTGAGTACGGATGGTGGCGGATCCGCCAGAATACCCGCCGCAGCCTGCGGCATACTGGGCCTGAAAGTGACTATGGGGGCGATTCCTCATGAATCCTGGCCGTTTCATTATGGTAACAACAGCTCAATCTCAATCAACTGCCGACATATCGAGGATCTTGTAGCGAGCTTCAACGCCATGTCTGGCGCCCACACGCTGGACCCCTGGTCTCGGCGTGCAACAACCAAACTGAGCCTTGCCCCTTCGCCTCAGGGGTCGCCGAACCGCAAAAAAATTCTGTTTATTCCTGCCCTTGGTGGTCAACCCTGTGATCAAAAAATCTTGACCCTGGTACAGCAAACCGTGACCGATCTGCAACGCGCCGGTTATCAGGTTGACCAGGCAAACAGTGACCCATTGGCCTTCGACCCTGGCATCGCCATGCAGCTGATGGCGGCCAATCTGGCAGCGCGGGTCAGGGCCATGACCCCGCAACAGCAAGAATTACTGGGCTCTGGTCTGAAGGTATTATTATCCGAAAAGACCTTTAGATCCGACGGTGTGCGCCTACAAGCGGATGCTATGGCACGTTCACAGCTCTATGACAGACTGGAAGGCTTGCTGACGGACTATGCCATGATCTTGACGCCAACCTTGAATGCCCAACCGCCTCAAGCTGACCCAACCCAGGATCAGCGCGTGCTGATCAATGGTGAGCAACAGGGATTAGCCAGCTGGTGGTCGCATCTCTCCATCGCCAACTTGACGGGGCATCCTGCCATTTCAATTCCCTGCGGCAGGGATGAGGATGGCCTGCCCGTTGGCCTCCACGCTCTGGCTGGCTGGGATGCGGAACAGACGCTGGTGGACTTGGCGGCGCAGGTGCAGCGCCTCTACGACTGGACCTACCAGCTACCGACACTGGCTTAACTCTGCGGTTTCGTACCGCCAGGCTGCGCTAGTCCTCAGGCGGCTGAGCAACTGATGCTGGTGGCCCGCTGATTGCTTGATCTGGCCCAATATTAGCGCGCCGGATCCAGTGTAAATTGCACTGTTGTATCGCATCCTGCAGGCATGACACCATCCAATGAATCCCCTCATACGCTTGGGTATCTGGCGCCTCGCCGACCCCAAAATCAGTATTACTTCTGCGGCCTCCATGACCATCGGCGCCAGCGTTGCCGCACTGGAGGCGCCACTTGACTGGTCTTGGCTATTGATCACCGGCGTGGCATTTTTCTGCATGGAAGTGGCCAAAAACGCCTGGGGCGATGTTTATGATTATGACTCGGGCACCGACCTTGCTGTCGCACCAGAGGATCGCACAGATTTTTCCGGTGGCAAGCGTGTCATGGTGGACAACCTACTGAGCCGCAGCCAGACCTGGCTGGTGGCCGCGGTGTTTACCGCTCTGGGGTTAGCCTTTGGTGCATTGATCGTCATCAGGCAGGAGCCCCATGCCTTCTGGATCGGGATCGCGGGTCTCGTCCTCGGTTGGTCCTATCATGGCCCGCCACTGCAACTGGTATACCGTGGCTGGGGCGAACTGGCGGTATTGCTGATCTATGGGCCCGTAATCGCCCTCAGCACGTATCTGATCCAACGCCATCAGCTCAGCCTCGATGTCTTGTTGCTTTCCCTGCCCCTCGGCATCTTCATTACTGCTTTTCTGTGGGTTAACGAATTCCCCGATCACGATGCCGACCTGGCTGCGGACAAGCGTAATCTGGTGGTGATACTCGGGCGCCGGCGAGCCAGCCGTCTATTGCCGTTGATTTATCTTAGTGGCTTTCTCCTGCTGCTCGTCATGCCACACATCACGCAGCTGGACAGCGCAATCTGGTGGGGAACTATCGCTTTGCCAACCGCGGCTCTGGCATGCTACTGGACCTGGCAACAGCCTGAAACCTTTTATCGGCACAAACCTGTTCAGCCCTTAGCCCTGGTGACCTTTATTCTATATCCCATCGGTATCTGCGCCGCTCTGAACTTCACGGGCCAAATCAGGTGACCCCATGAGTCGGGCTGGACTCATCAGCAAAGGAGTTGTTGATGGGATACTTGCGTTGCTTGGCTTGACTGTATTCGCGCCGTTGATGCTGCTCATCGCGGTCTTAATCCTAATCACCGACGGCCGCCCCATTGTTTTTCAAGAATATCGTCTTGGCCGTGGCCAGCAGCCTTTCATGCTGTACAAATTCAGGACCCTGGCAGTCGGTCTTGAGGGGCCACTAGTCGCGCCCGGTGATGACCCGCGCATCCATCCCATTGGTCGTGTGTTGCGCCGCTACCATATCGACGAGCTGCCGCAGCTGGTTAACGTCGTGCGCGGCGACATGAGCCTGGTCGGCCCCAGACCCATGAAGCCAGAACATGGTCAGCTAGTGCAGCCCATGGCGCTGGCGCGCCTGCTCAGCGTCAAACCGGGCCTCACTGGACCCGACGCACTGGCCTTCATCGCCGAAGACGATTGCCTCACAGGTCACTCCGCCCCAGCAACCTTGTATGCACAATATTTGCTACCTGAAAAAATACGTTGTCAGCTGGCCTATATTGACCAACGGTCTTTCTGGCTGGATTTGGGCTGGCTGTACCGCAGCCTTCGGGACGTCTTATCCCCAACCACTTATCAGCGTTCACTGCAGAATTTAACCCGACTGCTGCCCACCGGCCGGTCTCGCATCCAATCCTCCAGGGCGCCCATCAAGCCAGACGAATAAGCAAACCAACGCGCCTCAATACCATCCGTTCAGCCTCAGCAACGGTGGTTGGAATCACGTATACTCGCGTCTTTTCTATACGAACAACTGTCTATGGCAATTCTGTGGTCATTGGATGAAACCCGCGATGGTCGCTCGACCCGTTACGAGGTCAGAAGTTCAGGGGCGACCCGCCGCCTGTACACCAACGGCGCGTTTCACTCACAATACAATCCGCATCGCTTATTGGCGGGTGGTGTCTGGGACCTGCTGACGTTACCTGCGCTCTACCGCCCAACGTCCGTTGCCAAGGTATTGATGTTGGGCGTCGGTGGTGGCGCCGCGATTCATCAATATGTGAATATCTGCGCCGTCGAGCGCATCACTGGCATCGAATTCAATCCGGTACATTTGCAAATCGCCAAGACATTTTTTGATTGTCAGGGCCCCACCATTGAATTGATTCACGCCGACGCCTATGCCTGGCTCAAGCGTCACCGGCGTCGATTTGATGTGGTGATCGACGACCTGTTTGTCGACGGCATTGGTGACCCGATTCGGCCCAATGTGATCGATACTCGGTGGATGCAACAACTCACCGCTCACCTGCGCCCCGGCGGAGTCGTTATTCAAAACCATCTCGGACCCGCCAGCGCCCGGCGCGTGGCGAAGGATCCTTGGGTGCGCGCGCATTTCGCTTCGGCAATCCTGTTCGACACCTCGCAGTTTGAAAACGGCATGCTGGCCTTGTACCAGTCACCGGTCAGCAACCGCCAGGGTCGAAACTTGGCGATCAAGCGCATTCAGGATCTCCATCCAGGCGCCGCCAAAGGCCTGGATTTCCGCGGTCAGCAATTGTTTTAAGACCCTGACTTAGCACGCCGACCACCAGCAGCGAGACACTCGCAAGCTGGCTAAATATGCGTTACGCTTTGAGTCACCATTCATTGACCCAGCAACGGCTAACATCATGTTATTACATTCGCTCACATTGCCCGTGCCCGACTTTGAGCAGGCCTCCGGCTGGCAAATCAAACCCGAGGGCGCCTGCAAAGGCGATGTCTGCATACCACTGCGAGGCCAGTCTGGTGAGACCCTGCAGGTCGAGCAGCTGGCCAAGGACATGAACCTGCCACTGGTGGCAGAGGCCAGCGAACAGTGCTGGGCGCTGGGGCCCGACTCCGTTGGCGGCAAGACGCTGGCCACGGCACTTGCGGCGGATATGACCCTGCCTGATCTGGACGGCAACCTGATTTCCCTGTCGAGCCTCAGGGGCAAGAAGGTGCTGGTCTATGCCTGGGCCCCCTACTGAGGATGCTTCGCTCACCTGTCCGTGTGGCAGGCCCTTCGCGAAGAATTAGCACCCCAGGGTTTTGAACTGGTCACCGTTGGCATGGATACCTTAGGTGCCGCTGGTTGCCGCGCAGCCATCGAAGCGGCCAATCCGTCTCACCCCTCTCTGATCGACCAACACCATGTCATGGCTGACCTGTTTGGTGTGATCAACATACCCAACAGCATCTGGATCGATGAAGACGGCATGATCGTCAGACCCGCAGAAGCCGCACCACCGCCGCCGATACCGGGTAGCACGCCCCCGGTCATGACCGACATGCCGCCAGAGACGCCGACTCGCCTGCGCGAGATGCGCGCCGAGGCCATGAAAATTACCACCAATGCCGAGGCCTATCATCAGGCCCTGCGAGACTGGGTCACGAAAGGTAAGGACAGCGAATTTGCCCTCGCCCCGGAAGCCGTTATCCAGCGATCTCGACCGCGGAATGCAAGCCAGGCGACGGGCCACGCCCATTTTGAACTAGCGACCCACTTTGTCACCCAGGGCAAGCGGGAACTGGCCATTAAGCATTTTCGTGCAGCCCACGCGCTGGTTCCGGATAACTGGACCTTCAGGCGTCAGGCCTGGTCCTTGGAACCCGTTGGTGACGGTCCTATGGCCCGCTTTTGGCAAGGGCCCGGACCCGAGGGCGACTGGCCCTATGAGGGCGACTGGGTGCAGGACATTCGGCGCGAAGGCGCAGAAAACTACTACGAATCCTGGAAGCCATGACGGCTTCCTGCAACGCCATTGTTTAACGGAGTCAGTATGACCACAGCCGCCGCAGCAAGTGTCCGATACGAGTCACCGGTTAATGGCGTCGCCCGTATCGTTCTGGATCGAGCCGATACGCGCAATGCTCAGGACAAAGCCATGTTGTATGCCCTCAATGAGGCCTTCGACAAGGCCTGCCAGGACAACGCAGTGAATGTGATTGTGCTGGCCGCTGAAGGCCCCCACTTTTCTTCCGGCCACGATCTGCGAGATCGCAGCACTATGGATGAGTTTACGCCGGTGGGTACCTGGGGTGGATTTGATCTACCGGGCGCCGAAGGCTATATGGCGGTGGAACAAGAGATTTACCTAGGTCTGTGCTGGCGCTGGCGCAATCTACCGAAGCCGGTGATTGCAGAAGTGCAAGGCAAAGTCATTGCCGGCGGCCTGATGCTGGTCTGGGTCTGTGACCTGATCGTCGCCAGCGATGACGCCAGCTTCTCTGACCCCGTGGTCGCCTTTGGCGTCAACGGCGTCGAGTATTTTGCCCATCCTTGGGAAGTGGGGGTACGCAAGGCCAAAGAAATGCTGTTTACCGGGGACGCCATCAGCGCGACTGAAGCCCAGTCTCTGGGGATGGTCAATCACGTGGTGCCACGGGCAGAACTGGCCAGCCGAACTCGAGACCTGGCCGAGCATATCGCTCGCCGGCCAAGCATGGGACTTAAACTCGCCAAGCAGTCCGTCAATCAAATGCAGGATAATCAAGGTATCTGGAGCGCGTTGCAGGCTGCCATGTCACTTCAGCAATTGGGTCATGCCAATAATCAGCAAGTCCACGGTAGCAATATCGATCCTGCCGGCGTCGATATTATTCGTCAGCAAGCCCGTCAAGCCCCGAAATAAGTTCCGACCCGTCGGCGTCATCTGGCTCGAAGGTCTCGACACTCACATGATGGCTGATCGGAAAGACCGCCGGGCCAAACTGATTATAGACCGCCACGTCAGCGGCATCTCGGCCGTAACCGATCGCCACATAACCACCGGTGAGTACGGTCTGGGTGGCATCAAACGTGTACCAGCGACCACCGACGAAGGCTTCAAACCAGGCGTGCATATCCATGGGTTGCAGGCCGTGGAGGTAACCCACCACCATTCGCGCAGGAATACTCAAGCTGCGACACAGGGCGATACCCAGGTGTGACAGATCTCGACAAACGCCAGACTGGCGCTGATTCACTTCAACGGCAGAAACCGGGTAATCGCTGGTGCCAGGCAAGTAAGCAATCGATGACCGCAACCAGGTTTCAATGGCAGACACCTGGTCATAACCCAGCAGTTCGCCTTCGGTAATTTCAGCTGCCATCTGACCAAATCGATCGGACTCACAGAAGCGGCTGGGCAGCAGATAACGCAAGGCGAAGTCCGGCAGATTTTGCACCTCCACGAACGGCGCACCAGGATCCCGGTCGATGCCATCGGCAGTTCGCACATCCGCCGTGGTATGCACTGCAAACCGGCCCGGCGGCGCAATCAGGCGCTGGCACAAGTTGCCGTAGTCATCGGTAAACTCAAAGGCATCAGTGATGGGCTGGATTTTATAGACTTCACGGGCAATCCATTGCTGCGCGCCACTGCGAGGCCGCAACATCAACACAAAGGGCGTTGGCGTAACGATCTCAAATGTGAGATCACAGCGAATGCGTAGCCACATGGAATAAACCTCAAAAATTACGGGAAAAGCAGGTCACTAGCGCCCCACTTGCTTGCCACACCTGTACTATATCAGCCGGATACACGCGCCCCACGGATTAAATCACTTTTAGCGCAGGATCGACTGCTACCGGGTCGCCGGGCAGGCATCGGTGATACTCACACCAAAGTCTGCGTGTGCAGAGTCATCCTGGTGGCAATTCTTCATTCAATACTGCTGGCGATAGCAGCGGCCGAATTCGCTGAATGTGTACATCATCAGTGGTGGGCATGAGCGACTTCATCCTGGCGAACCCATATGGCCGCTACCAATAGTACAATAAGCAAACCCAAGCAAATTCTGACGGCAGCGTTGTAGCTGCCAAAATAATCCAGACCAAGACTGAACGCAGCCGGACCGACTGCGCTGGCAAAGACTGACAACGAAGTATTCAAGCCACTGATTTCGCCGAGATGCAGCGGACCAAAAAACCGGATGAAAGCCAGGTTTGAGGTCACACCCCAGAGACCACCACCGGCACCAAAGCCCAGAGCCAGCAACCAGAAGCCCCAATTCTGCTCCAGATTAAGCAAGCCCACAGCGCCGAGATTAAAAAATATTAACATCAGCAGTAAAAACGGTTTGAGACTGTGTCGATCAACGAGGGTACTGGCCAGCAGATTGACGATGATCGAGAAAACCGCCGCTGGCAAAAAATAACCGAAGGCTTCCGTGGCATTTCGTCCTGCTTCAGCAAATATCGAGACGATATGAAATGTGACAGCAGTGCTGAACATGGCGTGCATACCCAGACTAAAACTGTATATCCAGAATACGCTAGTGCGCCTCGCCTGCCGCAACGTCTGGCTCGGGCCTTCAGTTACGTCGGTAATAGCCCGGTCGTCAAGCAGACCACCATCAGGGCGCAAGCCGCAACTGGCAGGATTATCCCGTGTAAATACCAAGGCCAGCCCAGCAAAAACAACACCGACACCGAAGGCCATGATCCATAAAGCCTCTCGCCAACCATAGGCGAGAATCATCCACCCTAGCAACAGGGGCGCCAGAGAAAACCCGAAGGAGACAAACACACCGCGCACGCCACTGACGAGACCGCGACGTTTGACAAACCACACCAGCAAGACATTCCGCGAACTGCTGGTCAACACCCCCTGACCAAAGAAACGCACACCGAAATAACCCAACATGATGAGCATGAAAGTGACCACCGTGCTGCCACCCAACGCTGTGGCTAACAGGTCTGCGACACTGATGAACCAGACCATCAAACCCAACGCTAGGCTCGCAACAGTGATCATGACCCGCGCCCCAAACCGATCGTACCAGCGACCCGCGGCGGTCAGAAAAATCGAAGAGCCTATGGTACCGATCAGGTAAGCCATGGACAGCTCAGTGCGAGACAGACCTAGCACCTCAATGAAGGTGTTAGTAAAAACCGCCATACCCATGGTTTGGCCCGGAATACTGCAGAGAAATCCGATAGTACTGAAGGCCCAGATCACCCAACCGTAAAACACGGGGCTTTTTTGGGGGCTGAAGGGCCATTGTGGTGAAAGTCTAAGCATGGGCAGTTCGTTGATAACGCATTGATCATTCGCTGAGGGTCAATAATAAGCAGGCAACGCTAGTCCGCGGCTCCCGCCCTGATGAAAACACTGGCCATTGCATCCTTTGAGAAAGGGACGCGCCACGGCGCAGGCAGTATAACAACTGGTTGGGGAAAGCGACGAATTAGGTGATAATCCATGCCACATAGAGACTGCTCTAGCGTCCACTAAGGATTAATTCATAATCCCGCCATCGCCGACAAATACTGTAGCTCGGCGACTCTTGCAAGAGGCACAGATTGAAGTTTACTGAACAGGATCTCGACTTCGCCCAAGCTGATGGCATCACACTACAGGGCACACTGTATCGACCCGCTGTCACTGACGGGGCTGACCTGCCCGTATTGATCGATATCCATGGCGGTGTCTGGTCGTCTCTACACCGCAAGGCCGGTCGCTACTACTGCCGCGAGCTGGCGAGTCGCGGGTTGTGCGTGTTTGCCATCGATTTTCGCCAGGGCCCTGAGTTTAAACACCCCACTGCCAGTAGCGACGTCGCCGCCGCCGTCAGATTCATCAGAAGCACCGACGCCTTGCGACTCAAACCCAGCTCCGTCAACCTGATCGGCAGCTCCAGCGGCGGACATTTAGCCCTGCTGGTGGCGCTTAACCCGGATATTGCCGCACATAGCACGACCCCCATCAACACCGGTGCCGATTACAAAATGGCGACTGATATTAGCGCCCGAGTCGACCGGGTCATCGGCCTGTGGCCCGTGTCGAACCCCATTGCCCGCTACCAGTATGTATTGGCTCGGCTTCACGAAGCTCCGCAAAGCTGGACCAACTTTGCGCCTGACCGTTTGGCAGCGGGCCAGCGGGCCTATTTCGGCGATACTCGAACAATGGAGGCCGCGAGCATTCAGCATCTATTGACGACGGGAGCCTTTAGCCACTTACCACCCCTGCTCATCGTCCAGCCTGAATTAGACCAAAATGTACCGGTGTTTATGAGCCAGACTCTGCTAGGTGGCTACGAACTCGCCGGCGGACTCGTCCAATATCACGAATATCCTGGTGTAGCTCATGGCTTTGCCCACACAGAGGGCCTCCAGACTGACGCTTGCATCAACGATGTTATCGCATTCATTCGATCCACTTGATTTACTTCGGCACAATCCGAATAATGCGCGCTGCAAAGCCGACGCCATTACCCGGCGCCAGTCAATTCAAGTAAGTAAGAAGGAATCAACATGCGACTCGAAGCCATCGCCACCGGCGATAATCCCCCCGAAGACATTAACGTGATTATTGAGGTCCCAGTCGGCGGTGAACCCATCAAATATGAGATGGACAAGGCCTCAGGCGCCATGGTCGTTGATCGGTTTTTGTATACCTCTATGCGTTATCCCGGTAACTATGGCTTTGTGCCCCACACCCTCTCAGATGATGGCGATCCTACTGACGTCATCATTGCCAGCACTCGCGCAATCACACCTGGCGCCATCATGAATTGTCGCCCCATCGGCGTCTTGATGATGTCAGATGAGGCCGGCGGCGATGAGAAAATCCTCGCGGTACCCAGCTCACGCTTGACCCGTCGCTACGAAAAGATCCGTAATTATGATGATTTACCCGAGATCACCCTTCACCAGATTGAGCATTTTTTCCAACACTACAAGGACCTTGAATCCGACAAATGGGTCAAGCTTGAGGGCTGGGGCGATGCCAACCACGCCAAGCAATTAATCCAGGAAGCCATCCAGCGCGCCAAGGATGCAGGTTCGGCGTAATGCCTGAGGGTCGGAGTCAATATCCGTTGCTGATAGGCTGCAGGGTTTACTCGGGCATTTTACTTCGACCATTATTCGGACCTCATCATTCGATCTAACTAAAACACGTTTTAGTTTTGTTGAAACCCACCTTACTTTTCTATAGCCTAAGGATTCCTTTGAATTCGGACCGGCCATGGGCAAGCGCGAAATCAACCGTGACGAAAAGCGCCAGCTGATCGTCACGACCGCTAGGCATTTAATGCAGGTACGGGACGTTTCCGACTTTTCCATGCGGACCCTGGCCGAGGTCGCGGGCGTCAGCAGCGCCACACCTTATGCACTGTTCGGCTCCAAACAGGCGGTCATCGCCGCGGTCATGGACATCGACTTTGCTGACTTTATGGCCGCTCTCACCGCCGAACCCAACCAGGGCTTCGACGTGTTCTTTAGCTTGGTAGACATCACCGCCGAGCTGTTTGAGAAGAATCCCAGCTACTATCGTACCGGTGCCCAGGCTATTCAAGCCACCTCCGACCAAACCCTGTCTTCACACTTCAGCTTGCCTCGCCACGGCTTACTCAAAGACCTCGTCAGCGAGGCCATCGAGCGCGGCGAAATCTGTCATCAAATCAATCCAGACTCACTGGCGCTCAACTTAGGCCATCAGTTCTATGGCTGGATACAGGCCTGGGCCAAGGACACTGTAAACCTGCCCGACATGGTTGCCAGGTCCAAATATGGTCTCGGCCTCGGTCTGGCTGCGGTGGCAACACCAGCAAGCCGAGCCCAGTTGCTCGAGCAGGTTCTGGCCATACAAGCCACCTTGCCCGAGGCAGGCGCCCTAAAGTCGCGGCTCACCCCAAACAGAAAACAAGAGGCTGTCTCATGATCAAGGTTCGAAAATCCATACACCCAAGCGCGGCAGATACCTGGGAATCCATTGCTGCTCGCGAGTTAGCGGCGACACCATTGGACGAGGGCGTTGCCAGCCTGCAAAGCTGGAATTTACATGTCTTCAGTCGCGCACCGGCAGCGGCGGGCTCACCCCGAGCGGGCAATCCCATTCTGCCCAGCGACCTGGTATTTCTTGAGCCACCTCTCTCGGCACAATGAGGTCTCAATGAACGAAGCGCAGATCGTTGCGGTGCGGCTCGCGCCAGCCCATGAAGGTGATGTCGAGCTGATCGTTGATATCCGTTATTCCAACGGCGGCATGACCCAGGTACCACTGGATCACCATGCCACACAGGCCTTGTTCCAAGCCTGCGCTGCTGAGGTCGCTGATGACCTGATCGGCCATGGCTGGAGCAAAGTACGGGATGCTTTACAGATTTCTTACAGCCGATTTTGAACAGTGCACAGATTCCAATGGGCACGGGTTTAACCCGGACAATTTTTACAGACAGGCTTTGACAGGCACACTTTGACAGACATTCTTTTACAGACATTCTTTTACAGGCAGATTTTGAACAGGCACAACAGGTGCCCAGGAGCTTAAACAATGGATATAGTCATCAGAAACGGTAGTATCGTCGACGGCAGCGGACGACCCGCTTACATTGGCGACATTGGCATCAGCGCGGGTCGCATCAACCAAGTCGGCCAGGTCCGCGCCCAAGGCGCCACCGAGATTGACGCCACCGGCAAGACCGTGTCACCGGGGTTTATCGACCCGCACACGCACTTTGATGCCCAACTATTGTGGGATGGCGCAGCCAAACCTGCTATTGAACATGGCGTCACCACGATCGTGCCGGGCAACTGTTCATTATCTTTGGCGCCCCTGAAAGCCGCAGACCGCATGAAGCTGGTGGGCATGTTCAATCAGATTGAAGAAATGCCGCTGGTCGCCTTTGAACAAGGCGTGACCTGGAACTGGGAAACCTTTGACGAGTTTGTCGGCCGGATCCAGCAAGACTTGACCATCAACGTGGCACCCCTCGTCGGTCACAGCGTACTGCGCCTGTGGGTCATGGGCCAGGCCGCCACCGAACGCACCGCCACGGCCACAGAAACCGCTGAGATGCAGTCCCTGTTGCGCCAGTGCCTGGACGCCGGTGCTATCGGCTTGTCCACCAGCTTTGTGGACATGGACGAAAAGCTCCAACCCGTACCGAGTCGCTACGCTGATCATGCCGAGCTTGACGCTCTCTGTGCGGTACTTGCCGAATACAACCGCATTCTGCAGGTGGTCCACGAATTCTATGACATCGACCTGACGATTGGCCGCATCGACCAACTCGCGGAACTCAGCCTGACGCACAAAATCACCACCACCCTGTCACCTCTGTTCATCAACCGCGGTGATTTCGAAGGCGTGGATCGGGTCATCGCTCGAATCGTTGAACAAAATGCTGCCGGGGCTCGAGTCTGGCCCCAGGTGCAAACCCGCCCTATCGATATCAGCTTCTGCTTCGCCGTCCCCAGCCTGTTGTTCATTCGGCTGCGCGGCTGGTATCGCGTGATGCGGTTTGGCACACCGGCGACTATCATGGCGGCCTTTCAGGATGAAACCCAACGGCAGCAATTGGTCCAGGAAGCCACCAGCATGATGCCACTCTGGTCGACACTCATATTGCGCCAGGTACAAACCGAGGCTAATCAGCAATACGTCGGTAAAACCCTAGCAGAAATCGCCGAGCTACGTGGCACCGACGCACTGAACGCAATGATCGATCTTTCATTGGAAGAATCTCTCGATGCCCACTTTATTTCGGCTGACATGGGCCACAATGATGACGATAAGGTGGGCAGCATGCTCCGCCATCCCCATGTCATGATTGGCGCCAGCGACGGCGGCGCGCATATTTTGTCGTTTTCTACCTACGGCGACACGGGCTACCTACTGGGGCACTTCGTGCGCGACAAGCAATTGTTGTCCATGGAAGAAGCCATCAAGAAAATCACCTCAGACACCGCTGACATCTGGGCGATCCCTGACCGAGGCCTGTTAAAATCTGGCTACATTGCTGACATCACCATCTTCGATGCGAACACCATCGATCGAGGTCCCGAGTATTACGTTCAAGATGTGCCCGGTGATGGTCATCGTTATGTCCGCGATGCCATCGGTGTTGAAACAGTGATCATCGGCGGCGCAGTCGCCTACGACCATCTGCAGGGTTACTCAGACGAGCACCGTGGCCAGGTCATCGGAGCACCACAGCGATGATTACTGAACGCCGCATCGACACCAATGGCATCAGCCTCAACATTGCCGAAGCTGGCGAAGGCCCTTTAGTGTTGATGCTACACGGCTTTCCCGAGTCCTGGTATTCTTGGCGACATCAGTTCGAGCCCCTGGCACAAGCTGGCTATAAGGCCGTTGCACCTGACATGCGCGGCTATGGTAAGAGCGACCGACCAACCGCCATTGGTGCTTACAACCAGGTTGAGGTTGTGAATGATGTCATCGGTCTGATCACCGCACTGGGCTATGAAACCGCCATCGTTCTGGGTCATGACTGGGGCGCGCCCACCGCCTGGAGCTGCGCCCTGAATCACCCAGACAAGGTGACTGCGGTGGGCGCACTGTCCGTACCCTTCATGCCAAGGGGGGAAGAGCTGCCTTTGGCGCGCATGCGCAAGCTGTTTGCAGGCCAGTTTTTCTATCAATTATATTTCCAAACGCCCGGTGTCGCCGAAGCTGAATTTGAGGCCGATGTGCGCGCCTCTCTGCGCAAGTTCTACCATATGGCGTCTGGCGATGTTGATCTCACCAGCTTCACACCGAAAGCCGCAGATGACCAGCTATTCACCGGTATGGCGGATCCGGGCAAGCTGGGCCAATGGTGCAGCGAATCGGATCTGGATTTTTATACTCAAGCCTTTCAGCACAGCGGCTTCCGCGGCCCTTTGAACTACTATCGAGCTCAGGATCTCACCTGGGAGTTGACTGCCGGCGCCCCCACGACCATACAACAGCCAGCCCTGTTTATGGCGGGCGATAAAGACGGCGTCATTATGATGGCAGCGGAAGCTCTACAAGCCATGCCTCAGCACGTGCCTAACCTGAAGATCAACGAACTGATTCCCGGCGCCGGCCATTGGACCCAACAGGAGGCTCCGGAGGCAGTCAATCGCGGCATACTAAAATTTCTCGAGGCATTAGCATGACCAACCACGCAAAGCCCCCTGTCGTCGTTGTTGGCGCCGGCATCTCTGGCCTCTGCACAGCATTGGCCCTCGCCAAGACCGGACTTGCGGTGACCGTTGTGGAGCGCGACTCGCCACCACCAAGCGGTGATCCAGACCAAGCGTTCTTCGAATGGAACCGCCGCGGTGCCGCCCAATTCAAACACCCCCATGCGTTCCTGGCCGTGATGAGCAACCTGCTGCAGGACAGCTTCCCCGGTCTGATGGACGACTTCTTTGCCGCCGGTGCGCGCAAGGTGACCTTTGAAGATATGCTGCCACCCGACTTGAAAGCAAAATACACCCCCCTTCCTGGTGACGAGAAGATGTGGTTATTGATGTGTCGTCGCGCCACCATGGAAACCGTGTTTCGGCGCTACGCCGAGAAACAAGACCTGATCAGTATCGAAAGCGATACCCAGGTCACGGCACTGTTAAGCCACACAGACGGCGACCAGATCGTGATCGACGGCATCAGCGTTAAGACCCACGACGAACCTGAGCGGGACTTGCTGAGCCAGGTACTGATCGATGCTGGCGGTCGCAACAGCAAGCTCAAAACCTGGCTTCAAGCAGCCGGTGGCGCGATTAAAACCGAAGATGACGATGCTGAGATCGTCTACTTTACTCGCCACTACAAGTTACTGCCCGGCGTTGAAGAACCGGCTCGCGGCGACAACAAGGATCGCTCATCCGGAGACCTGGGCTATATCAAGTACGGGGTTTTCCCTGGCGAAGGTGGTCACTTTGCGGTCATCGCCTGCCTGCACAAGGAAGAAAAAGCCCTGCATGCGGCGATCAAGTCCAGCGACCAGTTCGACCTGATCTGTCGTAGCATCCCTGGGCTGGTCCCCTGGGTAGCCGCCGACAAGGCCGAACCCACCACCGAGTCCTTCGGTTTCGGTGACATTCACGCAGTCTGGCATCATTTTGTGGATGATGGCCGTGCCGTAGCGCTCAACTATTTTGCGGTCGGTGACGCCGCCCTGCGCACCAACCCATTGTATGGTCGCGGCTGCAGTACGGGCATTATTCACGCCCACCTACTGGCAGATACCCTGCGAGATTTCAGTGACCCACTGGCACGGGCGCTACAATTTCATCAGCGTACAGAAGAAGAACTGCGCCCCATCTTCAAGGCCAGCCTAGCAGAAGACAAAAAAGCCATTCGTCAGGCAAAGGCAGAGATTAATGGTCAGGTCATCGACAGCGCCAGCACGGCAAAAGCCTGGTTCAACGCGGCCTTTGGTGACGCCTTGTCTATGGCTTCGACTCGAAACATTCATGTGCTGCGCGGCATCATGCGCACCTTTAATCTGCTGGAAAAACCTGGTGATTTCTTGAAGGACAAACGGATATTGCTGACAACGATGGCCTACATGCTCGGCGGTCGTAAACGCAATGCTAATGCCCGCAAGGTGAATGGTCCGGCGCGGCAGCAGATGCTTACGATTCTGACGAAGGCACAGGAGCAACAGGCATCAGCCTCGGCCTAAGACAGGCATACCACGAACAACTTGGCTGACTTCTCGTGCGTACTGCAGACCTCCTCCTTGCGATCTTTTGTAAGCTAAGTTCCTTTGCTGTCGGTGTTAAGCCTCGCTATTGGCGCTTGCCTAGCGCGAGTCTGGCAGTATCAGACTGCCTGCACGTTGCACGGTAAGCGCATCAACAATGGTCACATTGGTCATGCCCAGAAAGCCCAGCACGTGCCGCAAATAACCTGACGCAAAGTCGATATCACTGCCAAGGGGGGTGCCGCCAGAGGCCATCACCAGATACACCTGTTTGTCTTTGAGCAATCCCTCGGGACCAGTCGCGGTGTACTGGAAGGTCAGTTGAACCCGCGCAATCATATCGATCCATGCCTTGAGCGCCGCCGGCACGCCAAAGTTATAGATCGGGGTCGCCAGCACTAGGTGCGTCGCCTGCTGCAATTCCGCGACCAATTGGTCAGACAAAGTCAGTGTCGCGACGTGCTCATCAGTACGAGCCTGTGGATCGGTGAAGTTGGCGTTGATCCATGACTCATCAACGAATGGCAGCCCTGGCGCCAGGTCACGGCTGACAACCCTTGTGGGCGTATGCCGGGCCAGCAGTTGCTCAACGACTTGCCCTGACACTTCGCGAGTCACAGATCCACTGTGACGGCCGCTGGCGGTAACATGCAAAATAGTATTCTGATTCACGATATTTCCTTGACGAAATGTATTCAGATAGTCGGTTTCATTCTACACAGGGCTTGGCGCCCCTTCGCTTTTTGACATGCCTTCGTCCGCCGACACAGTACCCGGGCCGTTGGCCACCAGGAGCAGGAAGCCACCAAGCAGCTCGACATCGTTAAGTCAGCCGTCAGCAAGCGCTTAGCGGTACTGGAGAAACGCCCGCTGCTGACTCGTACCACGCGGACCCACACGCTCACATAAACGGGCCGCAGCTACTAGCAGCAATGCGTCCGGATCATCGACCAGGTGACCGAGGAAGAATCGGGCCTGCGCCAACAAAACTGCGAGTTGACCGGCCTTATCAGTGTTTACTGTGGTAAAACGCCCTACTGGCAGCTGCCAGCCTGAACTGTATTCAGTGGCGCGGTCAGCGCCCCAAGGAGCTTGTACTCGACATACCGGCCGAGGATCAAGCACCCGATCAGATCAATGACCCAGACCGCCATGGCTGCCGCCGAGACCCAGCAAACTCAGCGTCAGTTGCATCTAGGCGAGCACAAACCCTTCGTAGTTATGACTCGCCACCTCCTCACACTTCTCAGCATACACCGGCAAGCCCCCAACATAAGGCATAAACACTCGCGGCTTACCTGGCACGTTAGCGCCCAGATACCACGAGTTGCAAGATGGATACAGGGTCATGTCAGCGATCTCATTGACATGAGCCACCCACGCATCTTCGGCCTTAAGGTCAGCTTCTATGGTCGCCAGACCACGCTTACGCATGTTCAATATGCAGTCAGTGACCCAGTTAACATGCTGCTCTATGGAGCAAATCATGTTGCTCAGCACCGACGGGCTCTGCGGGCCAGAGATGGTAAACAAATTTGGGAAACCGGCGGAGCCCAAACCCAGATAGGTTCGTGGGCCTGCAGCCCATTTGTCTTTCAGCGCTAAACCATCGCGGCCGCGAATATCAATGCGGGTAAGCGAACCAGTCATGGCATCAAAGCCCGTGGCGAAGATCAAACAATCAAACTCATATTCCTTGCCGCCAGTCACCAAACCCTTGGGGGTCACCCGCTCGATGGGATGGTCCTTGACGCTGACCAAGGTCACGTTATCGCGGTTATAGGTCTCGAAGTAATTGATATCCACACACAATCGTTTACAGCCAATAACCTGTTGCGGACACAACAGGTCAGCAACGGCGGGGTCCTTGACCGTAGCCCGAATCTTACTGCGAACGAAGTCGGCCGCAAACTCGTTGCTTTCCGGTGCCATTAACAGATCACCAAAGGCGGCCAAAAAACCAAACCCGCCGATCTGCCACTTGCGTTCAAAATTCTCGGCCCGCTCAGCTTCGCTGGCCTCAAACACCGAGCCGTCGTTGCGTTCCGTACGAGAACCAAAACCACCCGCTTCGAGGTTGTTCGCCGCTCGCAGCTCCGAGTAATGGGCTTTGACCTCGGCCACATATTCTGGCTCAAGCTGGCGGTTATGAGCTGGAATTGAAAAGTTCGGCGTCCGCTGGAATACGGTCAAGTGAGCGGCCTGCTTTGCCAGCTGGGGAATTGACTGAACGGCAGAAGAACCCGTACCGATGATCGCAATTCGCTTGCCGGTGAAATCCACACCCTGGTGTGGCCAAAGACCCGTGTGAAACCATTCACCCTGGTAGGTGTCCAGGCCTTCGAATTTCGGCAAGTTAGTGGATGACAGACAACCGGTAGCCATCACGCAAAAGCGAGCAGATAACGCTTCACCAGTATCGGTCTTCACTTGCCAGCGATTGACGGCCTCATCAAACACCGCCTCGGTCACTCGCGTTTCAAATTGGATATTCTTGCGCAAATCAAATCGATCAGCGACATGGTTGGCATAGGCCAGAATTTCCGGTTGCGGAGCATAGCGCTCTTGCCATTCCCATTCCTGTTGCAGCTCCTCAGAAAACTGATAGGAATATTCCATGCTCTCGATGTCGCAACGGGCACCGGGATAACGGTTCCAGTACCAAGTACCGCCGACGCCATCGCCAGCCTCGATCACCTGTACATTCATTCCCGCACTGCGAAGCCGATGCAGCATATACATGCCAGCAAAACCTGCACCGACGATCACTGCGTCAACTTCTCTTGCTGCTGTCCTCAATTGTCTTCCTCCTATTTGAAGATACTAAAACCACGCCGAATATCACACAAATCAGCAGAACAAACCAGTCCCCGACTCGCCAGATTGCCACCCATTGACCCAAAACAAGCGCCGTCCAAGGGGACATGCAATTGATGCCAATTGCGCTATGATGGAGGCTGAGCGGGGCTAGACCAAAAAACTTAGCACGCCACCCGACATTGTAAAAGGCTTCTGGGTTTATGAAAAATGACGCTGTAAAAACTGCCGCAAGCAGGAAAAACATCCTATTTATCACCGCCGATCAATGGCGCGGTGAATGCCTCTCGACCCTAGGTCACAAGGTTCAAACACCGAATCTCGACAAGCTCGCCAGTCAAGGTGTCTTGTTTCCCCAACACTATGCCAACGCGGTGCCATGCGCGCCCTCCCGGGCTAGCCTTCACACGGGCATGTATCTGCAGAATCATCGAGCCGGCACCAATGGCACTCCATTGGATGCCCGCCATACCAACTGGGCTCTGGAACTGCGCCAACAAGGTTATGATCCCGTGCTCTTCGGCTACACGGACACGGCTAACGATCCCCGCCAATTTGATGCTGACGACCCCATTCTGCGCAGTTACGAAGGTCCATTACCCGGCATCAAACCCGCTGTCATGATGGGTACCTACCCAGACGCTTGGGCCGACTGGCTGACGACTAAGGGTTACGAGATTCCAACCCCAAATTTTAATTTGTACACCACTCGAACCGCGGGCCTCGAATATGAGGCTGGCGGCACCGAACCTCTGCCCCTGGCTATTCCCGCGGAGCATCACGACACCTGGTTTATGGTCGACCAGGTCATCGACTATGTGGATGCCAACCTGGATGCAGACCCTTTTTGCGTACACTTGTCTTTATTGCGCCCGCACCCGCCCTGGGTTGCGCCGGCACCCTATAACACCCTGTATTCACCGGATACTCTGACAGATTTCAACCGCGCAGAATCCGCTGCAGTTGAGGCTGAACAACACCCTTTCCTTAGTCACTTTCTCAATCGTCCCTATTATGGCGCGCCCGATGATGAGAAAAAACAAACTCGATTGAAGTCAGCTTATTTTGGCTTGATGTCGGAGGTCGACGCGAACCTTGGCCGACTGTTTGAGCATCTCAAGGATCAAGGTCTCTGGGACAACACCCTAATCGTTTTCACTTCTGATCACGGCGAACAAATGGGCGATCATTGGTTACTGGGGAAATTGGGCTACTTCAACGAGTCCTACCACATTCCGTTGATCATCTATGATCCGAGCGCGGCCGCCGACGCTAGTCGTGGTCAGGTGATCAGTGGATTCACTGAAAATATCGATATTATGCCCACACTACTCGAATGGGCTGGCGCCGAAATTCCACAGCAATGTGACGGCCGGTCATTATTACCGGGGATTCGGCATGGCACTTTTCCTGCAAACTGGCGTACTGAGGCGCACTGGGAGTATGACTTCAGGGACATTTTGAACGGCACCGCCATGGAAGCAGAGCTGGGACTGACGCCTCATCAGTGCACCCTGAATGTCATTCGAGATAATGACTACAAGTACGTGCACTTCACGCACCTGCCACCCTTATTCTTCGATTTAAAGCAGGACCCGGCTGAGTTGCATAACCTGGCTGGCGACCCCAGTTACCTGCCTAAAGTACTTGAGTATGCCCAGAAGATGCTGTCCTGGCGGATGAATCATGACGAACAGACGCTAACCCACCTGACACTCACCGAGGACGGTGTGGTATCGAGAAAGGCAGAACGCTACTAGCGCCGGCTAACATCTCATCAAGCGAGCCTGAGGGTCCGCTTTTAGTCCTCTGACACCAAGGAAGGTTCCGGGTCAGTTTTTGCGGGTGTTTTTCGAGCAGCCACTTTGGCTTTTGGCTTTGCTTTGGCCTTGGCTTTAGCCTTGCCTTTAGGTTTGGCTTTGGCCTTTGCCTTGGGCTTACGCACTGGCGCTGCTTCTTCTACCCACTTGCCATCAACGAAATCTGCACGCCAGCCAGTAGGCTTGTCGTCGACTTCGGTCATAACGAAATGTTCTTTGGTCTTGCGGCCAAATTTAATCAGGCTGCGATTACCCTCAGGGTCTTGTGCCGGCGCCCGCATTAAAAAACCATACTTGGGGTCAATCTCATTTTGGTGAGGCAGCAACTCATCCAGATAAGGTGCTCGGGTTTCGCGATTTTTAGGAAACTGGCTGGCGGCAAGAAAAATACCGGCGGCACCATCTCGCAAGACATAGGTATCATCAACTTTTCGACACTGCAGCTCCGGCATCTGCACCGGATCCATCTTCGGTGGTGCAGCTTCGCCGCTGCGCAACAGTTTACGAGTGTTTTTACACTCTTCACTGGTACAACCGAAATACTTGCCGAACCGACCGGTCTTCAACTGCATCTCGGCGCCGCACTTATCGCACTCCAACACGGGGCCATCATAGCCCTTGATCTTAAACAAACCACGCTCGACTTCAGAACCATCACAGTCCGGGTTATTACCACACACGTGCAGTTTGCGTTCACTGTCAATCAGGTAGCTGTCCATCGCGGTCTGACAACGGCCACAACGATGCTTGGTCATGAGAATACGAGACTCTTCTTCCTCATCACCATTGACACTCACCACCTCATCACCTGAAATCAGGTTAATGGTTTGTTTACACCGCTCTTTGGGCGGCAGGTTGTAGCCTGAACAGCCCAGGAAAACCCCGGTACTGGCGGTCCGAATCTGCATCTCGCGGCCACACAGAGGGCAGGGAATATCGGTCATGGTGGGGTCGTTAGCACGCATGCCCCCGTCTTCACCACTGGCCTTTTCCACTTTGCCACTGAAATCCTGGTAGAACTCTGATAACACTTTTTTCCAATCTCGCTGGCCACCAGAAACCTGATCAAGCTCTTCTTCCAATTCTGCGGTGAAGCCATAATCCAGCAGGTTGGGGAAATTTTCCACCAGCCGCGAAGTCACCACATCACCAATTTTATTAGCGTAGAACCGTTTATTTTGTAGGTTGACGTAGCCTCGATCCTGAATCGTGGTAATAATCGCCGCATAGGTGGACGGCCGACCAATGCCCTTTTTCTCCAATTCTCTCACCAGGCTCGCCTCGCCAAATCGAGGTGGCGGCTTGGTAAAGTGTTGTACCGGATCGAGTTCCGTCAGGGCTAACACCTGGCCGACCTGATACTCAGGCAAGACAGCCTCTTCTTCTTTGCGGCTGGCTGGTGGTTGCACGCGCGTAAAACCATCAAAGCGCAGAATCCGACCTCTGACTCGCAAATCCATCTCACCCGCGACGACCACAACGGCGGTACTCGTATATTCCGCATTGGGCATCTGGCAGGCCACAAACTGACGCCAGATCAATTCGTACAGGCGCTCAGCATCTCGCTCCATGCCGGCTATGGACGTGGTCTTGACAGTCACATCCGACGGACGAATCGCCTCATGCGCTTCCTGGGCACCGGTCTTGCTGCTGTAGACTCTGGGGACTTCTGGCAGGTACCGCTTGCCATACTCAGATTCAATCCAGTCTCGGCAATTGGCCACCGCGTCGTTGCTCAAGTTGGTGGAATCCGTTCGCATATAGGTAATGTAGCCCGCTTCATACAATCGCTGAGCCAGCATCATGGTTTTCTTGACTCCAAAGCCGAGGCGCGTACTTGCCGCCTGCTGCAAGGTCGAGGTTATAAACGGTGCTGAAGGGCGAGTCTGAGTCGGCCGATCTTCGCGACTCTTGACGGTGTAGGTCGCGACCTGCAATTTCGCCAACGCTGCATCTACTTGCGCCTGACTGGAAGGCCGAAAGGCTTCACCCGCCTCTTTAGTGACCTGGAATTTAACAAACTCATTGGCGGGTTTGCCGGCTTCACTCAAATCGGCAAACAGCTCCCAATATTCCTCGGGAATAAAGGCCCGAATTTCTTTCTCGCGTTCGACGATGAGTCGAACTGCCACCGATTGAACTCGGCCAGCAGACAGTCCACGAGCGACTTTGGCCCACAACAGAGGTGAGACCATAAAGCCCACGACTCTATCCAAAAAGCGCCGGGCCTGCTGAGCGTTGACCATCGCCATATCGATCTCACCAGGATGCTCGAAGGCTTCCTGGATGGCTTTTTTCGTAATTTCGTTGAAGACGACTCGTCGATAGCGGCTTTCATCGCCACCGATCGCTTCACGCAGATGCCACGCAATGGCCTCGCCTTCGCGGTCAAGGTCAGTCGCTAGGAATATCTGGTCTGCATCCTTGGCTAAACGCCGCAACTCGCTAACGACTTTTTCCTTGCCCGGCAGAATCTCGTAGTTTGCCGCCCATTCATGCTCAGGGTCGACGCCCATTCGCGCAATTAACTGGGTCCGAGCTTTCTGTTTCTTATAGGCTTCTTTCTTGTCAGCCGGCATTTTACGCGTCTTTGCCGCCTCGGCAGCACGCGCCTTGGGATCAGCGTTACCATTGCCACTGGTGGGTAAATCGCGGATATGACCAACGCTCGACTTCACAATAAAGTCGTTGCCTAGGTATTTATTTATGGTCTTGGCCTTAGCCGGAGACTCAACGATAACTAGCGATTTTCCCATAACTTCCTTGATAGCAGCCGGGCTGGCCGTGAAAATGCCGACATATATAATGTGTTACCTAGCGCAGGTCAACCCATAACTAAATTGATTCTGGCGCCAATGTCTTACTAGCTTAGCCTGCTATCGCGTGCTGCTGTCAACCTTTGTCGCCTTAACGGGCCTCATCCGAAGCTGAACTGCCATCTTCGAGCGAGTCAGGAATCGCAGCACAATCTGTAAGAAAATCAATCACTTTTGCTAGTTCCACAACGCCACCACGCTCCTTCCAATAGACTGAAATAATATTTTTTCGTTCCTCCACCCTGACAACATCGTCGGGCAGACCGGCAATTGTCCTAGGCAAATACTCACGCAGGGCTGCAGGCAGGGACGCTGGCGCCGTATTTTCCCAGCACCAACCAGTGGGTAGCTCACTGTCATCAGAGCCTGCTGCTCGTTTCAGCCTACGTTCCAACGCCCAGTCACAGGCCACGTGCCGCCGCTGACTAGGGCGCAGGTGCGGCAGCCGATAGGCAATCAATGCCAGTACCCGCTCCAGCGGCTTACCCGTATTACTTAGATACTCCTCGGGATTCGGATCAGGGTCATCGATTCGCGTCAGGTTGACACTGATACCAGCCTTCATGGCGGTTTGGCGCTTCTGCATCTGCTCCTTCTGCCGCTTTGACGGCAAGATAGCGAGAATGGGTCCGATGATGATCAAAAGAACGATAAGGATGATAACGTAGGCCATAATATCCCTGCCTGAGAGTAAAAGCGCAGGCTATACGGCCATTGCTGTTGAGGTAAACCAGTTTACTGTGTAAATTTGCCGAAGCACGCAACATAATAGTAGAAACCATCCGAGGCTTGCCTTATGAGCGAATACAGACACATATTGGTCGCGGTTGATTTGACAGAAGAATCCCGCCAAGTTACGCAACGCGCATGCGCATTGAAGCAGGCCTTTTCTGCCGAACTGAGCTGCGTTCATGTGATTGAACCCTTGAGTCTTGCCTATGGCGGCGATATTCCGATGGATCTGTCGACTATCCAAGACCAGATTCAGGATACCGCTAAATCGCATCTCGCTGAGTTTGCCCAGAGCTTATCGATTTCACCAGAAAATCAGCATTTGATTTTCGGTCGACCGGAAACTGAAATTCATGCGCTGGCCAAAGAAATCGGCGCTGACCTGATTGTCGTCGGTAGCCACGGTCGCACAGGTCTCGCCTTACTGCTCGGTTCGACCGCCAACGGGGTTCTGCATGGGGCGACCTGTGACGTTCTGGCCGTTCGCGTCGGCATCTAATCAAAGATCTACTGCATCATGGATGGCAAAATGGATGGCGAGATAGATGGCAAGCCTGCTGCGTCAGAGGCTCTAGAATCTGTCAGGTGGCACCGACCCTGTTCGATGCCGCAGTCGTCATTCTGAAACAGCTTGTTGTGACAATCTCACTGCGGATCAACCTCATCTTTGGCCTCATCTTTGGCCTAATGCTGGCGAGCCCGAACCCGGCACAGGCTGAAGCCAACAACGTAGCGGCGCCCAGTGTGATCGAACAGCGCAGCGACTATCTGGAAGCCATATCTGCCATCAAGTCGCGCCAAAAAAATAAATATCGACGGCTGCGCGCCAACCTGACGCATTACCCCCTGTATCCGTATCTCGAATACACTGACAAAATCTATAGCCTGATCCGCCAGAACAACGACTCAATTCAGGGTTTTATCGATCAATGGGCCGATACGCCACTGGCGGATCAGTTGCGCCAGAACTGGCTTTATTATCTTGCCAAGCATCATCGCTGGAATGAGTTTCTGGCCATGTACGACCAGACCAGTACCACCAGTATTAATGCCTGCTTCTACGGGTATGCGCTCTACAAGGCTGACCGACTACCCGAGGCCTACAGTCAAGCTCAAACGCTCTGGCTTGTGAGTCGGTCGCAGCCAGAAGAATGTGACCCGCTCTTTAAAGTCTGGCGTGACGCGGACTTGCTCACCGATGATATGGCATGGCAACGATTGCAACTTGCGATGGCCGACAACAAGATTACCTTGGCCCGCTACCTGTTACGTTTTATTGGCAGGGCTGATAAAAGCCTGGCCAGAAGCTACATTGATGTTCACCGCAGACCCGAGCTGATTCGTCAGACTCGGCGCTTTAGCACTGACAATCGCCGTCAGCGGCAAATCATTCTGCATGGCATCAAGCGCCTGGCGCGGCGTGATGCCATCGCCGCGCTGGCAACCATGCAGGACTATCAGGCTAGCCACGAATTCGACACCGCAGAGATTGAAAGCACACTGACTAGCATCGGTATCCGCCTGAGCCGAGCTGGCGACCCCGATGCGCAGCTCGACAGCCTGCCGGTTACCCTCACTGACCAGACCCAACTGCTTGAGGCACGCATCCGCCTCGCCCTGCAACAACTCGATTGGGGTCAGGCGTTGGTGCTGATCAATCGCCTTGAACCCGCCAGCCAGCAGACCACACGCTGGCAGTATTGGCGAGCACGCATTCTGGCGGGCTCCAGCGACTCGCGGGACCGCGCCTCAGCGCACCAAATTTACACCCAGATCTCGAGTCAACGAGACTTCTACAGCTTTCTTGCCGCGGACATTGTCGGCAGTCCCTATGATTATGAAGACCAGCCCACACCGATCAGCGATGAGGAAGTTTCTAATCTGCAGGCCATGCCTGGAATGCGGCGCGCCGAAGAACTCTTTGCCCTGAATGAACTCAGCAGCGCTCGACGTGAATGGCGATTTACGACCCGAGAATTCTCCCCTCGCGAGCAGCAGATCGCTGCCCGAGTGACCCAGGGCTGGGGGCAGTACCACCAGTCGATTCGAGCCATGATTGATGCCAAAGCCTGGGACGACCTGGCGATTCGATTTCCTTTGGCGTACCACGACAGCTTCAAACTTAATACGCAGGCTCAGAATATCTCCTTACCCTGGGGTATCGCCATTGCCCGTCAGGAAAGTGCTTTTATGCCCGACGCTCAATCAGGCGCCGGCGCCATGGGTTTGATGCAACTGATGCCGGCGACAGCTAAACAAACCGCTCAACGCCATGGCGTAAAATATACATCTCGACAACAGCTCATTGACCCAGAAACCAATATCCAACTTGGCACCGCGTACCTCAGCAGTATGCTCCAGCTGTTCAACAACAACCGCATCCTGGCTTCTGCCGCCTATAACGCTGGCCCCACTCGAGTTCGAGGCTGGCTGAACCCTGAACTGCCACTGGACATCTGGATCGAGACAATACCGTTCAAGGAGACCCGCAACTATGTGCAGAATGTTCTGATGTTTACCAGTATCTATGCCCGACGCCTGAATCAGACTTTGCCGATGATTGACCCGAGTGAGTGGCGTGATTTTTACCAACCGGAAGTGTCAACACCAGCATTGGAGTCAACGCCCGGCAAGTCCTAAACCAGCGTCCTCCCCAAACGTCGAGTCTCGGGTATACTGGCCCCTCCTTGATGGCCGAAGACAGGCATAGATAATCCCCATGAGCACGCTGACCCAGAACGAGACAGATCAAACGCCCCGCTCGGCACCTTTAATCGATATTGGCGCGAACCTGACTCACGAGTCTTTTGCCACAGATTTCGCCGACGTTCTGAGCCGCGCCCAACTGGCTGGCGTTAACCAGATCCTTGTCACCGGCGCATCACTGCAGGGCAGTATCGATGCCCTGGCGCTGGCTCAGCAACAGCCAGGCTATCTATGGGCCACCGCGGGCATTCACCCTCATCACGCCGACGAGGCTGATCCAGCCGCCATCGCTCAACTGCGCACTTTGGCAGCCCAACCTGAGATCAAGGCGATCGGCGAGACCGGCCTGGATTTCTTTCGCGATATTTGCCCCCGGCACCAACAAATCCATGCCTTTGAGGCCCACATTGAACTGGCTATTGATACCGGCCTGCCCATGTTCCTCCATGAACGAGAATCCAGCCAGGCGTTCCTTGAGGTATTGAGACCTTATCGGGATCAACTGAGCCAGGTGGTGGTCCATTGTTTTACGGGTGAGGCCGCAGCGCTGTATCACTATCTGGATCTGGACTGCCATATCGGTATCACCGGCTGGATCTGTGATGAACGACGTGGCGCGCACCTGATCCCATTGGTTAGCGACATCCCTGAAAATCGACTGCTGATTGAGACAGACGCGCCCTATCTGCTGCCACGTAACATCAAACCCAAGCCCAAAGGTCGCCGCAACGAACCAGTACACTTGCCTTATGTGTGCCAGGCAGTAGCCACGGCCACGGGCAAATCCTATGCAGACATCGCTCGCACCACGACCACCAACGCTCGGGAATTTTTTCGCCTATGATGCTTACCCTTTATACGACCCTCGGTTGTCATTTATGTGAGCAGGCATTAGGGTTGCTCCAGCAGGTTCAGGCCCAGGGACGCACGATGACGATTCAGGAGGTGGAGATCAGCGACTCAGAACACCTGATGACCTTGTACGGCATTCGCATCCCGGTGATTAAAACCGATCGTGCCGAAGCCGAGTTGGGCTGGCCATTTGACGCCCACGAGCTGACTCAATTTCTCGACAGTGTCGACTAGGTCATCGAAATAGATCTCGAGCAACAACGTCTGATCAATCAGCCTCGAAGACAGACTTGAACTAAAAACCACAGACCAAGACATTTAGACAAACACACTGCCACATAGAAATGCCTCAAGCAGCTTCGACGACCGACTCCACAAAGAACAAGAGGACCCCGCACATGATCAAAGAATATGGCACCTGGAAATCACCCATCACCTCAGACTTGATCGTCGCTGAGATGATCGGCGTCGGCAGCCCCGCATTATTTGCTGGCGCCCAATACTGGGTTGAAGCCAGACCACGAGAAGCCGGGCGCAACGTCATCGTACGACGAACCCAGGACGGCCGCACCACGGACATGACACCAGCCCCCTTTAATGTCCGCACCCGAGTTCACGAGTATGGTGGCGGCGCCTGGTGGCAACATGCCCAGACCCTCTATTTCTGCCATTTTGCTGATCAGCAAATCTATCAAATCGACAGCCTGGCTGAGACCCCAGCGCCACCCCGGCAACTCACTCATACGCCCCACCTGCGGTTTGCCGATGGCATTGTTGATGCCAGCCGACATCGCCTGATTTGTGTGGTGGAAGACCACAGTCAGGCACCAGCCGAACCCGAAAACTACCTGGCGGCGGTGGATTTAAGCAGTGGCTCCGTGACACCCTTAAGCCGTGGCCACGACTTCTATGCTGCGCCCGCATTAAGCGCCGATGGCACAAAGCTCGCCTGGATCACCTGGAACCATCCGGATATGCCCTGGGATGGCACCGAACTCTGGCAGGCAGCCGTGCCGGATCCAAGTAACGATGCGCACGGCCTACTGGTTGCAGAGAAGATCGCCGGCGGTCGGACGGAGGCGGTTCAGCAACCCCGCTATGCGGCGAATGGCCAATTACACTTTATTTCCGATCGCAGTGGTTGGTGGAACCTGTATCGCTACTCGGCTAACGGCGAGGCGACTAACCTGTGGCCCATGAGCGCCGAGTTTGGTCAGCCCCAATGGGTCTTTGGCCCCACCAATTATCAGTTCGTCGGCACTGATATACTCTGCTGCTATTCGAGCAATTGCGTCAGTCAACTGGCGCTGCTGCATGCCGACGGCAGTCATCAATTGTTGGACCAGCCCTACACCGATATCGGCGGCATTCACCTCAGCGATGACCAGCGCCTTTGTACTTTTGTTGGTGCGTCAGCCACCACCTTCAGCGCTGTCATCTGCCTTGACTTGGCCAGCGGTCAAACCACTCGAGTCAAGTCGTCCTGCGACCTGGGGCTAGACCCTGGCTATTACGCTCTGCCCCAGGCTATCGACTTTCCCTCAACCGACGGTGATATCGCCCACGGCTTTTACTACCCACCCACTAACAAGGATTTTCAGTCGCCAGAAGATAGCGCTCCACCACTGGTGGTTGAACTCCACGGCGGACCCACCAGCGCCACCCATTCCGGGCTCAACCTGCGCAAGCAGTATTGGACCAGTCGGGGCTTTGCGGTGCTGGATGTGAACTACCGCGGCTCCACCGGCTACGGCCGCGCCTATCGCGACAAGCTCAAACACCAATGGGGTATTGTCGACGTTGATGATACTGTCTTTGGTGCTCAGCACCTGGTAGACCAAGGCCTGGCTGATGCGCAACGGTTGGCTATCAAGGGCGGCAGCGCCGGCGGCTATACCACCTTGGCCGCTCTGGCCCTACGCAGCACCTTCAAGGCGGGCGCCAGCTACTATGGCGTCGGAGACCTGGAAGCACTGGCTAAAGACACCCACAAATTCGAGTCTCGCTATCTGGACAGCCTGATCGGTGAGTACCCCCGTGACATCAAGATTTACCAAGACCGTTCGCCCATCAATCATATTGACCAACTAGATTGTCCGGTGATCTTCTTTCAGGGCTTGGAGGACAAGGTCGTGCCCCCTAACCAGGCGCAAGAGATGGTCGCGGCTCTTGAGAAGAAAGGGATTCCCGTCGCCTATGTGCCCTTTGAAGGCGAGCAGCACGGCTTTCGCCAAGCTGACAATATCAAGCGGGCGCTGGATCTCGAACTGTATTTCTATGGTCGGATTTTTGGTTTTGTTCCAGCAGACAGCATTACCCCCATCAATATCTTGAACCTCGACCCATGAGACCTGACAAAACCCCATGCGCACGTTGATCCAATCCAACAGCTGTTACAGGCCGAGATCATTCCCCTGAATCAACTGTTGGGTTAGGCCGCTGCAAACCCGATCCCGGCAATATTCCCAGATCACTGCTTTCGATTGGTCGCGCTTCCCATTACTATCACTCTACATTCTCCATGACCGCGCTGACCCATGAACAAACAGTTAAGAATCGCCGTTATTAACGGCGGCAGCTCCGCCGAGGCAGAGGTTTCCCGGGTATCTGCCCAGGGTGTAATCAAGGCGCTGCGCGAGAACTATCCACAAGTATTTGATATCCCTCTAGAAACCGGTCTTGAGCGCCAACTGGCAGCGTGTCAGCCCGACGTTGTCTTCCCTGTGGTTCATGGTGCGCCAGGAGAAGATGGTACCTTGCAAGGTTTTCTCGATATCCTCGGTTATGCCTATGTGGGCAGCGACGTGCAAAGCAGCGCTATCGCTATGGACAAGATTATCGCCAAACAGGTCTTTCGCGAGGCAGGGCTGCCATTGATTCAGCAGATTGTTGTCGAGGGCCAGCAGGGCGTGGCCACTGCCACAGAACGCATCCTGCAGACCCTAGGCGACTACGTGGTCGTCAAGCCAGCCCGCCAAGGCAGCGCCCTGGGCGTGACCCTAGTGGACAATGCCAGTCAACTCCATGGTGCACTTGAGGCGGCGTTTCAATTGGATGCGCGTTTATTGGTGGAATTGCGCGTCGATGGTCGAGAGATCACCGTTGGCGTCATTGACCGAGGCACCCCGGACAGTCAGACCAACCCGACACGGACCGAAGCCTTTCCGGTGATTGAGATCGCCACGCCTGACAACACCTTTTATGACTATGCCCACCGCTATACGGTGGGGCTGAGCGATCACATCATGCCTGCGCAGTTGAGTCCTGAACAGACCCAGCGGCTCCAAACCATCGCCATCCAGGCCCATCAGGCCCTCGGTTGCCGAGATCTGTCACGGGCTGACTTTGTGGTTCCCAATGAGGATGAGGAATATCTACTGGAGGTGAATACCCTACCGGGCATGACGCCCACCAGCCTGTATCCCGATGGCGCCGCAGGTTACGGCCTGGGCTTCGCTGAACTGGTCAGCGATCTGGTTGAGCGCGCCGCAAACCGCGGGCCACGCCCCTGCTAGGGGATTTCCAGCGGGATTGAAAACAGCAGGCAATTGATCTGCCGTCATCAATCCCAGCCGGGAGCAATGCTCCTCAATTATAAGTCGTAGCCCCGTTCATTGTGCTGATTCAGATCCAGACCTTCGGTTTCTTCATCCGGAGACACGCGCAGGCCAATCAGGCCATCCACCAACTTGAGCAGGATCAATGTACAAACCGCCGTATAGCCGCCCGTGGCAAGTACGCCTATCACTTGTACCTGCAGCTGAGAAATCATGGTCATGCCCTCGTTATAGCCCTGACCACTGAAAATGCCCAAACTGGCGCTGGCAAAAATGGCTGCGAGAATCGTTCCCAACGCGCCACCGACGCCGTGCACAGGAAAGACATCCAGAGAATCGTCGATTTGCAATCGCTGCTTGAGCGCCATGGTCATATTGAAGCAAATAATACCCGCCAAGATCCCAATCACCAGGCCACCAGCAGGACCGACAAAGCCGGCAGCCGGCGTGATCGTACCCAGTCCAGCCACCATGCCAGTCACGGCACCCAAAGCACTGGGCTTACCAAACTTGACCCATTCGCAGACCATCCAGGTCAGGGCGCCAGCAGAGGCGGACATATGCGTTACCATCAAGGCCATACCAGCATCGCCATTGGCGGCCAGGGCGCTACCGCCATTGAAGCCGAACCAACCCACCCAGAGCATCGCCGCCCCAGTAAATACCATGGTCATATTGTGCGGTGGCATCGGAGTCTTCGGAAAACCTCGTCGTGGCCCAAGATACAAGGCGCACACCAAGGCTGCAGTACCGGCCGTGACATGCACAACGGTACCCCCGGCAAAGTCCAACAGGCCCATCTGACCCAGCCAGCCGCCACCCCAAACCCAATGGGTGACCGGACCATAAACCACCACCAACCAGAGGGCAGAGAACAGCAGCATCGAAGAAAACCGCATGCGCTCGGCAAACGCCCCAACAATCAGCGCTGGCGTGATAATCGCGAAAGTTAATTGGAACATGGCAAACACGCTCTCCGGAATTTCTCCGGCCATGGAGTCTTCTTGCAGGTTGGCCATAAAGGCGTTACTCATACCCCCGACCAAGTCATTGCCCTCAGCGAAGGCCATCGAATAGACCCCCACCAGCCAAAGGACCGAGACCACGCAGGTAATGGCAAAACATTGCATCAAGACGCTCAAGACATTCTTACTACGCACCAGACCGCCATAGAACAAGGCCAGACCAGGGATAGTCATAAACAGCACTAACGCCGTAGATGTCAATATCCATGCGGTGTCACCACTATTAAGGCTGTCCTGGGCCAACGCCCCTTGGCTGAGCAGGGCAAGCACCAGGGTACCGCCAAATTGTTGAATCCGTTTCATTATGTGTGTGCCTCTTCGCCGTCGTGGTCGCCTTAAGGGCGCAACCCCTGTGTTTTTCAATTCTTCGGGGCTTGAGTGTACCGATTACCGAAATTACTGACAACCAACGGTTATTTTATCTTCGTTATCCGCTCAAACTTCGCTCTCGCACCCATCCAAGGCACCGATGACGGGCCTTATATCATTCGTCAATATCAGCACCTGTGTTTAGAGCTATATGTTTGTCGACAACGAAAACTGCCTACGTTAAAAAGAAGGCAGGTCAGATGTAAACCTGACCTGAAGAAATTACGTCCGTATCAAGATGTTCACTCACTGTAATTGGCATTTCTGAAAGCATGGAGTCGTTTATTTATGAGAAGGCAAAAAAGAGATAAGAGTAACCGCGCATTTACCCGTGGATACCAGTTCGGCATGCACGGCAAGTCGAAAGAATTATGCCCCCATCATGATGTAGATACACGCCAGTCCTGGCTAAGTGGTTGGCGTACAGGAAGAGAAGATAATTGGGATGGATATATAGGCACCGCGGGTGTCGCTCGCGCCCCCATTATCTGACCACTGGAATCTGACCACTGGAATCTGACCACTGGAATCTGACCACTGGATGCTCACGCTGTAAAACGTAAAACTTACTCATCGACACTCATACGCTCGTAGAAAAAAAGGGCCCTGATCAGGGCCCTTTTTTTCATCAATTTTAGTGATCAATCTCTTTGATGACCCATCCGCCGCTGACCGGGGGCATTAATTGACCCGCTTTTAGTTAAAGGCTTTTAGCTAAGGGCTTTTAGCTAAAGGCTTTTAGTTAAAGGCTGTCAAAGTCAGGCGTCTGGCGCCCCACTCTGACGATACTGTTGAATGGCTTTAACACTATCCACAATCAGGTCAGGACCCTCATAGATAAACCCTGTATACATTTGTACCAGGTCTGCTCCCAAACGGATTTTTTCTGCCGCATCAGCACCATTCATAATACCGCCAACGCCGATAATCGCCATGTCACCCTTAGCCTCGGCGGCCACTAACGACAACACGTGATTCGACAGTTCACGTAACGGCTCGCCACTCAAACCACCCAGTTCAGCGCCGTGCTTTTCACCAGCGACCAGGTCGCGCGTGATTGTCGTATTGGTGACGATAACACCATCAACCTCAAAGTCTTTTAGGCGCCGAGTCAGCCGGGTCGCCTCCTCGTCAGACATATCCGGTGCGATTTTGACCACCAAGGGCACAGTTTTTTGATGTTCCTGCACCAGCCGCGTGTGCTCGCTCTTCAGCCCTTCCAGCAGGCGCGCGAGTTCTGTCTCGTGCTGTAAGTGGCGTAAGCCCGGGGTGTTGGGCGACGAAATATTGATCACAACATAAGACGCCAGGGCGTACACCTCGCGCAGGCATAGCACATAGTCGGCTAGGGCATTCTCCACGGGCGTCACGGCATTTTTGCCGATATTGATCCCCAGCACCCCGTCGAAACGGGCCTTGCGAATACGCTCGCACATGACATCAACACCATCATTATTGAAACCCATGCGATTAATCAGGGCTCGCTTTCGAGGCAGACGAAACAACCGCGGCCCAGGATTTCCCCGTTGCGGTTTCGGGGTCACAGTCCCCACCTCAAGAAACCCGAAGCCCATAGCGGCCAGGCCATCGATACAGCGGGCGTCTTTATCAAGACCTGCCGCCAAACCCACGGCATTCGGAAATTCGATCCCCATCACCGTCACGGGTTCGCGCAAGGTTTCCCGCGCGAGCAACGGCGACAGATTGAAGCGCTCAAGCCAAGACATCGACTGCAGTGACAAGTGATGGGCGGCTTCTGGTGGCAGAAGAAACAATAGATCGCGAAACAAGGCATAGTTCATGGGCGTTATCGGGTTTACCTGGCTACAGACTGCGGCAGTATAAGCCATTCTTCCTTGATTGTGGGCAGTCAAATACCAAGTCTTCCTTCGTCAGCCCACGGGACGGAAATTGGTGGCCGCAGTGCCTGCCCCTGCCCCTGCACCGGTAATGGCACCGGTAATGGCACCGGTAATGGCACCGGCAAAGGCACTGGCCTGGAATCGCGCTTGCGACTAGTACCGGGCCGATACGCCCAAACCCGACTGCGCCAAGTCCATCAACTCTCTGATGGCCACCGTAAAGATAGCTTGGTCTACCGTATCGGCGCCGCGCATCTCGGCCTGCAGCAGCAACCATCGATCTACCATCAATTGGTGCTCACCCAGCCAGCGTTGCACCATGGGCCCGGCCGCCTCTTTAACCTCAGCGCCCGCCAGTATCGCCAGCGTGATGGCCAGTTGCTGCCAGTTCAGGTCATCCTGCAAACTCTCACGGGCCAAAGCCTGCCATTGGTTGAGGGCCTGATACTCGTGAATTTGCTTGCTAAACCAGTGCAGGTGCAGTTGTTCACCGACGACGAAGAAGACACTGGCTACCTTATCGATGGCCACACCCGTGCGGTTCGAAGCCTCGACGATGCCCATCACCGAGTACAGATGGTGGGCTGCGGCAACAAAACTCGAAAGCTCTTCGCCTACACCCATGCTCACCAGTCGATCCTTGCCGATCTGCCATTCCTGCAACGCATTACCCATTAGTAATTGATCCCAGCGCGCAAACAGCAAGTGCAAGGCCTTGGAAAATACCGGCACCTCCTGACTCAACTCAAGGGAACGCCGTCGATTACGAATCAGCCAGCGAGTCACTCGGCGAATCAACCGATTGACATCCATCATCATCGACTTCTGCAATTGATGGTTCACCACATGATCGAGGGCCGAAAGCTCATCCCAGCGCTGTTCGAAATTGAAGATATCCCGAGCACCGACGTAAGCCTTGGCAATCACGGCGCTACTGACCCCGGTAGACTCCGCCATACGCTCGACGAAACTCATACCCATATGGTTCACCATGCGGTTAGTCACCTGGGTGGCAATGATTTCTCGGCGCAGGCGATGTTGCTGCAATTCATGGGGATACTTTTTAACCAGCACGGCGGGAAAAGCATCATAGAGTTCCCGCACCAGGTAGGGCTCATCCATGATGCTTGAGGCCGCCAGTTGTTCCTTTAAACCACTCTTCACATAGCTCGTCAGAATCGCGATTTCAGGGGGCGTAAAATAGCGGCCCTTGGCACGCCGTTCCTGCATCTCATCATCGCTAGGCAGAAATTCCAACTGGCGATCCAGTCGGCCCTGGTCTTCAAGAACCGACATCAAATGAGAGTATTCGAAATTTCGCCGCGGCGCTTGATAACTCATCAAGCCAATCGCCTGAGCCTGCATGTAATTGTTATCCAAGACAATGGCGGTAACATCCGCTGTCATCTGCTCCAGTAACTTGACTCGACGCTTTGGGTTCAGCTTGCCATTTTCGAGCAATTGGTTGAGTAGAATTTTGATATTGACCTCAACGTCGGAGCAGTTGACTCCCCCCGCATTATCAATGAAGTCGGTGAAGCAGACGCCGCCGTGCGCATTGAACTCCACTCGGCCCAGCTGAGTCATCCCCAGATTACCGCCCTCACCGATCAATCGGCAACGCAGGTCCACGCCATTAATCCGAATACTATCGTTGGCTTTATCGCTCACGTCTAGATGAGATTCCTGACGACTTTTAACATAGGTGCCTATGCCACCGTTCCAAAGCAAATCAACCTGCGCCTTGAGGATCATCGTCAACAACTGGTTTGGCGCCAGCTGATTTTCGCTAATATCGAAACGGCGCTGCATCTCTGCAGAAATCGGAATTGACTTGGCGCTGCGATTGAAAACGCCACCGCCTCTGGAAATTAGCTGCCTATCATAGTCAGCCCAACTCGACCGGGGCAGATCAAATAATCGCTGGCGTTCAGCAAAACTGGTGGACGCCACCGGCGCTGGGTCGACAAAGATATGCTGATGATTGAATGCGGCCACCAGGCAGATATGCTTTGACATCAACATGCCGTTGCCAAACACATCACCGGACATGTCACCGATACCGACCACTGTAAAATCCGTGTCCTGCGGGTTGATGCCGATGTCTCGAAAGTGTTGTTGCACCGAGGCCCAAGCACCCTTGGCAGTGATGGCCATGGCTTTATGGTCGTAGCCCACGCTACCTCCGGAAGCAAAGGCATCGCCCAGCCAGAAGTTATTAGCGATAGAAATCTCATTGGCAATATCGGAGAACGCTGCCGTACCTTTATCCGCAGCCACCACCAGGTAGTAATCATCATCGTCGTAACGCACCAGATCCCGAGGCGGCACTACCTCCCCCTTCACCAGGTTGTCAGTAAGATCTAGTAGCCCCTGAATAAAGATCTTGTAGCAAGCGATACCCTCTTCGCTGACAGCCTCGCGACTGGCCCCGCTAGGAATCTGCTTCGGCAGAAAACCACCCTTGGCACCCACAGGTACAATCACCGAATTTTTTACCTGCTGAGCCTTCAGCAGCCCTAGCACTTCGGTGCGGTAATCTTCACTGCGGTCGGACCAACGCAGGCCGCCACGCGCCACCTTGCCACCGCGCAGATGCACGCCCTCGACCCGCGCCGAATAAATGAAGATCTCGTGCGCCGGACAGGGTTTAGGCATCTCGCTGATTAAGGCGGGCTGCAGCTTCAGTGCCAGGCACTGGCTGATCCCGTCACGTTGCCTATCTCGCTGATAATAGTTAGTCCGCTGGGTGGCCAGCACCATTTCTAACAGGCGCCGCAGCACTCGGTCTTCACCCAGATTTTCCACCTCATCGATGCGTTTGAGAATCCCGGCGTGCAGCTTGGCCGCACGACTATTGGCCTTGCGCCGGTTGACCGCAGGATTAAATCGTTGGTTAAAGAGCTCGAACAGGGATCGAGCGATAGCCGAGTACCGGGTGACACAATCAGCGATAAAGGGCTGACTGTAGCCGCTCTGCAATTGCCCAAAGTAGCGCGAATAAGCCCGAATCACCTTTACCTGCTGATAGTCCATGCAGGCCGCGGGTACCAATCGATTAAAGGAATCATTTTCCTTGCCGCCGTTCCAGACCTGCTTGAAAGCCTCTTCGAACAGTGCCTTGACGCTAGCCAGCCCGCCTCTTGGCGTGGTAACAAACGCCAGCACAAAGTCGTGAATCCAGGTTCGGCCACCATCATGGTGGACTTCATAAGGATGCTCCTCAATCGACTTGGCACCCAGATTCTCCAAAATGGGAATCACATCTGACAAGGGCAACGAGTCACCTCGGTGGAATAATTTAAAGCAGGTGTAGGTCACGTCACCCTCAGCCACCTCATACAGGTTCACCTCGAGGGGGTTGTCATCCGTCAAGACCTGCAGATAACCAATGTCATCAGAGGCGGTCTCCGGACTGAAATCATCTCGATAGCCCGGTGGAAAAATACCGCCGTAACTCGCCAACAAGGCCTCGGCTTGCGGCTCAGGATATTGACCCATCAGGACGTCTTGCAGCTCGTCTTGCCAGGAGCGCGTGAGCTTCAATATCGATTCTTCAAGGGCAGGCACGTCAAGTTTAACCGACTTCGCCGGGTCAACTCGGAACACGAAATGGGTGCGTATCAGGGTCGACTCAGAGAACAGCGTGGAGAACTCGGCATCCAGCGGCTGCAAGCACTGAGTCAGCAACTCCTGCACCTTGCGACGCAGCTCGGTGTCATAGGTATCCTTTGGCAGGTATACCAGACAGGAGACAAAATCTGCAGACTGCCGCACCAGCAGCCTAACCATGCGACGCTCCTGTAGCGCAACGCTGCCCATGACGGTCTGGCCCAGCTCCTCAGCGGTGGACAAAAACAGTTCTTCGCGGGGCAAAACTTCGATAATACGAGTCAATTCACGACCTTTCTGGCTCGACGCCGACAACTCAGCATTGGCGTAGACCTGATCGATCTTCTGTCTGACCAGCGGGATCTTGCGCGGATTCTGATTAAATACCGATGAAGTGAACAGGCCAACGAAGCGACAACCACGGCGCTCGGCACCCTTGGTCGCCGGGTCTGCGGGCCGAATGATGGTCACGGAGTCGTAGTAGGCCGGGCGGTGCACCTGACTTTTCACCGGCAACTTGGTGATCAGCAACTGGCTTGCCCCAGCATCAGGGATCCGCATGACAATATTGTCCGCCGTCATATTGCGCCGACATAGTCCCAGGGCTACGTTCGGCAGCCGACTCAAGCCTTTCTCAGTCTTCCCCAGAGTAAACTCTTCATAGCCCAGAAAGGTGAAGTTATTCGAGTAGAGCCAGCGCAGAAATTCACTGTGCTCGGTGTCGATCCTCGAAACATTTTGTCCGGCACCAATTTCATCCCCCCAGAGCAACAGTTGCCGGCGCATGGGTGCAAAATCATGGATGACCCGCTGAACCAGTTTCAGTATCTGTCGGATACTGCGTTCGAGACGCTGAGTCTCAGAGATTTTATCAATCTCCAGGTGAATCAGGGTCTCGTTCGGATTGTCATCCTCAACAATCAGGCTCTTACCTTTAGTACGGACGACACTCAGCAGACACTGTTGAACTTCCGTCAGCACCAAACCTTGTTGCGTCAGCTCGATCCGAATGGAATCAAGCAGAAAGGCCATATTCGGCGCGACCACTTCTAACACCGTCTGCTTCGACTCATAGCCGTCTTTAGCCAGGGTCGGATTAAAGACTCGAACAATCGCCCGCTTGCCATTAAATCGCCGGTAGAAATCCCAGCCGGAACGAACCGCCGCGAGTACGCTCTCCCAATCCTTGTTGAGCAACTCGCTCAAGGGTGCCTGAGAGTAGTAGAAACGCGCGAAGCGTATCAGAGCCTTGTCTTTCGACTGCTTCTGGATTCTTCGTTCAAGGGCAGTATAGAACGCCGCCTTAGTCTCAATGTTCGCGATAGTCATGGCATTGTTCCCAGCTATGGTGTGGCCAAACACAATTCAAGGCGATCATCTGGTAGAATTGGGGCGTCTGGCACGCGCCCCAATGTTGATAACAGTATTGCTAACAATATTGATGCTCGCCAGCATTTCCGGGTTCTCGCGGGAACCGTAGTCGATTTGCGCGGTCTATCAATGGCTGCTCATCAGCTGCAACCGAATTGCGTTACATTTTGATACATTAATCCACCAGTTAGAAGAACCAATAAGCCATGCAAGACACAACACGAACACCGATTCAACATCGCAACAGTATCCTTGAGCTAGAGCAATGGTTAAGACAGCAAATCATTGGCCAGGAGAAACTCGTCAATCGTCTGCTCATTGCCCTACTGGCTGATGGCCACCTACTGGTGGAAGGCGCACCGGGCCTCGCCAAAACTAAAGCGATCAAGACACTTGGGCAGGCCATTGAGGGTGATTTTCACCGCATTCAATTTACCCCTGACCTGTTACCGTCGGATATTACGGGCACCGAGATCTACCGCGCCCAGGAAGGCAGCTTTGAATTCCAACGTGGTCCCATTTTCCACAACCTGATTTTGGCCGACGAGATCAACCGAGCGCCGGCGAAAGTTCAATCAGCCCTGTTAGAAGCCATGGCCGAGCGCCAAGTCAGCTTCGGCCGCCAGACCTTCGATTTACCCGAACTGTTTTTGGTCATGGCGACCCAGAACCCCATTGAACAGGAAGGCACCTATCCCCTGCCTGAAGCTCAACTCGATCGCTTTCTGATGCATGTCACCGTCGACTACCCCGATGCGGCTTCTGAGCTATCCATTCTGCAACTAGTCCGCGGTGAAGCCCTGGCCGCCCGCACCCGCGTGCCAGCCCCACAGCCCATACCGGTACCACAAGAAACCTTGTTCGCCGCTCGCGCAGAAGTGCTCAGCCTGCATATGTCACCCGCGGTGGAAGACTATATCGTCCAATTGACGATGGCGACTCGCAACCCAGGCGCCTATGGCGATGACCTCGCGAACTGGCTCGATTATGGCGCCTCACCACGCGGCACCATCGCCCTGGATATATGCGCTCGGGCCAACGCCTTTCTATTGGGTAAGGATTTTGTCAGTCCCGATGATGTTCAGGCCGTGGTCCATGACGTGTTTCGGCACCGCATCATCGTTAGCTTCGAAGCCGAAGCCACAGGTATCGATGCCGACCATGTGATCAAGACCCTGGTACAACGTGTCGCCGCAGCGTAGCGCGGAGCAACGTCCATGGTCATGAAACGGGTCAGCCAATCTAGCCGCCACGAGCTCAATATTCGTGGCGGTGCCTATACAGACATCCGCGAGCTCATTCGACTGCGCTATGCGAGCAAAGCTATTGACGCCTTTGCCAGCAGCAAGGCGCGCAACCCTTTGTCAGGATTGCTGGCGTCGAACTTTCGAGGCCGCGGCATTGATTTTGCGGAAGTGCGAACCTATCAGCCCGGTGACGACGTTCGTACCATTGACTGGCGCGTCACGGCGCGCACCGGCGCACCCCACACCAAGCTATTTCAAGAAGAAAAAGAGCGCCCTGTGCTGATCCTTGTGGATCAGTCTCAGTCCATGTTCTTTGGTTCCAAGGTCGCCTTCAAATCAGTACTGGCCGCAGAAGTCGCCGCATTGCTCGCCTGGACCGCGCTAGAACGGGGCGACCGTGTTGGAGGCGTGGTGTTTTCCGAAGCGGGCCATCGTTCCGTGCGCCCGCGCCGCAGCAAACACTCAGTATTGCGCTTGTTACACGAGATCAATGACTTCAACCACCTGCTAAACCAGCAATCCCTGGCCGCCACCGGCGGGAACTATCTGGTTGAGGCGCTGCGCAATCTTCGCCGAGTCGCCAAACACGGCTGTGCGGTATTTATTATCAGCGACTTCTCCACCTTCGCCGAGCAGGGTAATGAGGAAGCCCGCCTGCACATGAACCAAATTGCCCGTCAGAATGACTTAGTGGGCATTCATATCTCCGATGTCCTGGAACGGGAACTCCCAAGACCGGATTTATACACCATCACGAATGGTACCGACCGGGTCCGAATCAATACCGCCAACAAACGCTTTAGAGCAGACTACCAGCTGGGTTTTGACGAGCAGGTCAATGCCCTGCGGCGGGAATTCACCCGCCAAAAGTCGCCCCTGTTCGAACTTCAAACCCACGAACCGATGATTTCGAGTCTGGCCCAGCAATACAACGAATACGCCAGGCGGGTCTGACGATGGCAGTACCTCTTAACAGCCCGATGCCACCTGCCGCCCCGGATGCCGACCCGCTGGCAAATCTTCGCGATATTCACCTACCGGCCAGCATCGACGCCTGGCCGCCGGCTTTCGGCTGGTGGCTGCTCGGCGCCATGACGATCATCGCCGCGGGACTGCTGATCTATAGTGCCTGGCGCTACTGGCGCAGTCGGCGTTATCGTCGCGAGGCCATGCTTGCGTTGCGCGCGCTGTACGGCAGGTATCAACGCGAACAGGACCCCCAAGATTACTTGCGAGCCTATATGGAGTTACTCAAGCGAGTGGCACTGACCCATTATCCTCGAGACCAGGTCGCGGCGTTGACGGGCGAGGCTTGGGTGAACTTTCTAGACAGCACCGCGCGCAGCCATGAATTCAGCCTAGGTGCCGGTCAGGTGCTGATTCAAGGCCAATACCAAAACCAGACTGAAGTGGACGTTGAGGCACTACAACGACTCGGCAGCCACTGGATCAAGCGCCATCGCGCCCTGCCGGCCGGAGTGACGCCATGATCGAATTACTTTGGCCCTTAGCATTGCTGGCTCTGCCCTTACCCCTGTTAGTGTATTGGCTGTTGCCTGTCGCCCGCCAGGAAGACGCGGCTCTGCAGGCACCCTTCTTTCGCATTGCCGCCCAATACGATGTGCAAACCGGTCAGCCAAGTCATACTTCGATGCTAAGGCGCCTGTTGATGGTGCTCATCTGGCTGGCACTGATCATCAGCGCCGCACGCCCCCAATACATCGGCGAGCCGGTGCAGCTACCCACCAACGGTCGTGACCTGATGCTGGCTGTGGATATCTCGGGCTCCATGGGCACCGAAGATATGGAAGTGGGTAACACGCTGGTTAGCCGCCTGCTGGTGGTCAAAGCGGTGGTGGGTGACTTCGTTGAGCGCCGGGTGGGCGATCGTCTTGGCCTTATTCTGTTTGGTAGCAAGGCCTATCTGCAAACCCCCCTGACCTTTGATCGAAAGACCGTTCGCACCCTGCTCATGGAAACGCCGCTGGGTATCGCTGGCGGCAAGACCGCCATTGGTGACGCGATTGGCCTGGCGGTGAAACGCCTGCAATCACGACCCGCAGACAGCCGAGTGTTAATTTTACTGACTGACGGCCAGAACAATATTGGTGAGGTTACGCCCTTGCAAGCGGCAAAAATCGCTGCCCAGGAAGGCGTCAAGATTTATACCATCGGCTTTGGTGCTGAGGAAATGCAAATCCCCGGCTTGTTGTTCAATCGCACCGTCAACCCGTCGTCAGAACTGGACAGCCAAACCCTGATTGAAATTGCCGAGCTCACCGGCGGCATCTACCAACGAGCCCGCAGTGCCGCAGAACTGCAGGCAATCTACACAGTTCTGGATGAGCTCGAACCTATCGAACAGGATCAGGAAACCTTTCGACCGGTCATGTCATTGTTTTACTGGCCGCTGGCGCTGGCACTCCTGGCCAGCGTACTCCTGATTGTGACCCATCCGGTGATGCTCAGCGGCTGGCAATCGCTGTTTCGACGCGGTCTAGATGGCGGCGCCAACGGGGAGCCAAACCGATGATAGACACACTGATGCTCAACCTGGCCGCAGACTTTCACTTCCTGCGACCCAACTGGTTCTATGCCCTGATACCTGCCTTGCTGCTCTTCGTCCTGGTTAAACGCCGACAGCATCAGGGCTCCAGCTGGGAACAAGCCATTGATGCCAGTCTACTGCCTTACCTTTTGGCTTTGCCCACCCAGACCGGCAGTCGACGCCTGTTGAACCTGCTGTTAGTTGGCTGGCTGCTGGCGATAATCGCCCTTGCCGGTCCCGTGTGGCTGAAAACCCCACAACCGGTACACGAGCGTGAAGACGCACTGGTGATCATCCTGGATTTAAGCCGTTCCATGTATGCCATCGACATCAAACCGAATCGTCTGGTGCGCGCCCAACGCAAACTTCAAGACCTGCTGACGTTGCGCAAAGAGGGCGTCACCGCTCTGATCGCTTACGCGGGCGATGCCCATACCGTGTCGCCCCTTACGGATGACGCTAATACCATCAGTGAGATGCTGCCTGCCGTGACGCCGGAAATTATGCCCGCACCCGGCAGCCAACTGGCACCCGCCTTGAATCTCGCCGTACAATTATTTACCGACGCCGGTGTCGCCTCTGGCCGTATACTGCTGCTCACCGACGAGATTCGCGACATTGCCGAATCCCAGGCCATCGCTCGCGAACATCGCATGGCCTACCCCATATCGGTTATGTCAGTGGGTACCGCTGCGGGCGCACCCATTGATGGCAGTAAATTACTCCGCGATGGCGGCTACCTGAAAGACTTTCAAGGCAATCTGGTCATTCCTCGGGTTAACCTGTCTGCCATGCAAGGCTTTGCCCAGGTTGCCGGTGGGCGCTACAGCCCCATGACCCTCACCGATGAAGACTTAGACTATTTATTGGCCGACGAAGTAGTGTCCTCAACGACAGATTTCCGCGAACTGGAACGCGACTTCGACGTCTGGTTCGAAGAAGGTCCTTGGCTCGTGCTGCTGCTTCTGCCGCTGGCGGCTTTGTGCTTTCGCCGAGGCTGGCTGTGGAGCCTACCGCTGTTATTGATCCTGCCCCAGGAACGGGCCGAGGCTTCTCTGTGGGACGACCTCTGGGCGACCCGCGACCAGCAGGCCCAACAAGCCTTGAATCAGGGCGATGCTGCCACTGCTGCGAGCCTGTTTAAGGACGAGGCCTGGCGCGCCGCCGCCCGCTATCGCAGCGAAGACTACGCCGGCGCGGCCAATGACTATGCTCAGCAGATCAATGAAACATCCGGCAGTAGCGATGATGCCTACAACCTTGGCAACAGCCTCGCCCGCCTAGGCGAGTATGAGGATGCTATTAAAGCCTATGAGCAAGCCCTGGCGCGGAATCCGGATGACGCAGACGCCGCCGCTAACAAGCAGTTGATCGAAGACATTCTGCAGCAGCAACAAGACCAGGAGTCCTCTGAAGACGGCGACGAACAAGATTCTGAGGACGAATCATCAGACCAGGATTCAGAACCCGGCGACCCTAACGACCAGGAGCAGTCTGACAGCGACCAATCCGCCGATGAGGACGGCGAACCGCAGGATGATGAGAGCACCGAGGCTGAGCCACAACAGCCCGCTGATCAAGATCAGGCAGCCAAGGACCCGAAGATGGCCGAGGAAGACACTCAACCGCTGGATGATGAAGAACGTCAGGCCCTGGAAAACTGGCTCCGCAAGGTCCCTGATGATCCCGGCGGCCTGCTGCGGCGCAAATTCGAGACGCAATATTCCGACCGACTTAGACAAGGCAGATCAAACAACAATGGCAATCAATCTAACTGGTAGCACCGAGAGTCTCGGTACCCACAAGTCATCTAGCAGGTCCAGATTTCGGCCACAGGCTCGCCTGGCCAACCTCCTGCTGGCCCTGACCCTGCTGCTGACAAGCTTCGCCTCCGTGGCCAGCCTGACCACTTCCGTTGACCGCCGACAGGTCTCCGATGCCGACCTGCTGGTATTGAAAGTGCGGCTGGAGAATGCCGGCACCAACACGGCACCTGACTTCAGCGTCCTGGAACAGGACTTTGAAATCATCAGCGTCAAGGGACCACAAAGTACCAGTCGCACCAGCATCATCAACGGCAATACCACCGCCGAAGTCTATGTACTTTGGGAGCTGTCATTACGGGCCCGGCGCCTGGGTCAACTCATCGTGCCATCGTTGTACGCCGGTCGCGATCGGTCTTCGCCGATCGTCGTTGAGGTAGTTCGCCAGACTGCCGAGATGCGCCGTCAAGCCAGCCAGTATGTGTTCTTCGAAACCACTGTCGACCGGCAAGAGACTTATGTTCAAGGGCAGCTGCTGTATACGGTTAAATTATTCTACGTGGATGCGGTCTCCGGCGACTTTCCGGCGCCACCGGCCCTCGGCGATGCGCTCATCGAACCTCTCGGTGGCGAACAGCGCTATGAAACCCTGGTCAACAATCGGCGCTATTATGTCCTCGAGAAGCGCTATGCCATCTACCCACAGAAGAGCGGCGAACTCACCATTCCTCGCGAAACCTTTGCTGGCTCCCGTGGCAGTAACCGGTTTTTCTCCACCGGGGAACGGGTTATGGCCATTTCAAACCCCCATACCATCAACGTTCAACCCAAGCCTGCGAGCTTTCCCGACGCTAACTGGCTACCGGCCAAGGGGCTTGTCCTCACCGACGCGTGGAGTCAGACGCCGCCAAACTTCACCGTTGGCGAGCCCATCAACCGCACCCTGACCCTCACGGTGGAAGGCGTTGCCGGTTCTTTGTTGCCGCCCATGCCACCATTAACCATTGACAATGCCAAGACCTATGAAGATCCACCCACGGTCACTGAAGCCGCCACTACCAATGGCATCGTTGCGACTCAGACTTATACCATAGGCATCGTGCCCACTGCCGCAGGCTCTCTCGAACTACCAGCTATTCGCCTATATTGGTGGAATACCGAGACTGACGCCCTGGCATACAGCGAACTGCCCGCCGCCAGCTTTACGGTCAAGGCCTCGACCAGCACCCCAACCAGCACTCCCAGCTTGACGCCGGTGGTGCCGCCTGCGGCGGTTGCGGCAGCTAGCAACGCATCGCCACAGCCGCAAAGCCGCTGGGCGCTGATCAGTCATGTGCTCGTGGTGGTCTTCGCCCTGCTGTGGCTGATCACGCTGGGCCTCTGGTGGCGCAGTCGGCAAACGCATAGACAATCGAAGCCCGAGACCCCATCGATTGCGACCCCTAACACGGCACCATTAACCCAACTGACTCACGCTTGCCGTCAAGGACAGGCCAGCGCCGCCCGCCAGGCACTGTTTCTGTGGGGCATTGAGCAAGACCCCTCGATTAATTCGTTACATGAACTGGGACTGCATCTGCAGAGCCCGGCGCTGATCACCGAGATCAACAACTTGGAGCGCAGCATCTATGCCGAGGGCAACCACGAGGAATGGGATGGTAGTGCGTTATTGAATATCGTCAAGACCCTTCGCCAGCGCCCTAAGACGCCGAAGCAGCAGACCAGTTTGATGCCCACCATGAACCCTGGCGGCAGATAGCCTGCAGACCTTGATGCCCAACGTCCGGTGCAGCTCACCGGACGTTGGCCCTTGAAGACCGGCGCTGAGCAGCAGAACCTACAGGCTCTTTGACACCACTTCGAACACATCCTTGGACAAGTTCTCGATATCGAGAATACGCTGCAAGTGTTGCCGCATCAGATCCTGGCGAGCAGTGTCATACTTACGCCAGCGAGTCAGCGGACTCAGAATTCTGGCAGCCACCAACGGATTGATACCGTTCAGTTCAATCACACAATCTGCCAGGAATTCGTAACCTGAGCCACTCTTGTCATGGAAGTTGACGTTGTTCTGAAACGCGAAAGCGACAATCACTGATCGCAAGCGGTTCGGGTTTTTCCAGGTAAAGGCCGAGTGCTGCATCAAGGCTTTCACCCTTTCCAGGGCTCCGGGCAATGGGCTTGACGCCTGCAGACTAAACCATTGATCAATGACCAGGGCCTCATCGCTCCAGCGCTCATAAAATTTCGTCAGGGCTTCTTCCTTGGCTTGCAGTGCCAACGGCGCCGCCGAGTTTACTAAGCTGCGAATGGCAGCGCTGGTATCGGTCATGCAGTTAGCTGATTTAAATTGAGCCACTGCCAAGGCCACCATCTCCGTATCATCCGGCACCATCAGGTAAGCCAGGGCAACATTCTTCAGGCTTCGGCGAGCGCATTCCTGGGCGCTCACATCAAAGGGCTTGTCGTCCTGATTGAGCTTGTACACCGCCAGTAAAACCCCGGCAAGCTGAGTCGCAATGGCCAATCGAACCGCTTCTCGAGCGGCATGAATCGCATCCACATCGGCCACTACCACGAGCTCTGCCAGATAGGTTTCAGACGGCAGCACCAGCATCTCGGCGATCACCGCCTTGTCAAAGGCCAGATCAAGGTGCCGCTCAACAGCCTGATCAAGATTACTTTCGAAAGCCTTAATCAAACGCGAGTCCACCTGTACTGATTGCCCGGCTTGAAGCTGCCCAACCACTTCCTGGATCACATCAACGGCCAGGCGCTGAGAGGCTTCCCAACGATTGAAACCATCAGCGTCGTGACTCATCAGAAACATCAACTCGTCTCGAGAGTAGTCAAACTGCAGCTTCACTGGCGCCGAGAATCCCCGCAGCAGGCTGGGCACTGGTTTTTCACTGACATTGGTGAACACAAAACTTTGCTGCGCCTCAGTCAAATTCAGCACTACGGTTTGCTGACGCCCCTCATTTTTCACGTTTGCAACTTGTGAGATTTGACCCACCGCAGCTTCCGCCAGCGTTAACGGCATATCCGCGCCTTCGCTATTCAACAGGCCAACAGCCAAGGGCATATGGAAAGGTAATTTTGTCTTCTGCCCAGGCGTTGGCAAACAGCTTTGGGTCACATTCAGCGTATAAGTCTGCAGGTCGGGATCAAACTGGCTCTTAATCTTCAGTGCGGGCGTACCTGCTTGAGAATACCAGCGCCGAAACTGCGTCAGATCAGTCTGGCTGGCATCTTCCATGGCCTTCACAAACTCTTCCGTGGTCACGGCCTGACCATCATGTCGATCAAAATACAGGTCAGTGCCGCGGCGAAACTGTTCAGACCCCAACAGGGTTCGAATCATGCCCACCACCTCGGCACCTTTCTCGTACACGGTGGCTGTATAAAAATTATTAATTTCGATATAGGCGTCTGGCCGAATCGAGTGCGCCATGGGGCCCGCATCTTCCGGAAACTGGGCGCCACGAAGGCCGGCCACATCGTTGATTCGACAGACCGTCGGCGAACCCATGGCGGCGGAAAATTCATGGTCACGCAATACGGTAAAGCCTTCTTTCAGACTCAACTGAAACCAATCACGACAGGTGACCCGGTTACCCGACCAATTATGGAAGTACTCGTGACCCACCACAGCTTCTACGCGCTGATAGCCCTGGTCAGTGGTGGTGTCGGGGCGCGCCAGCACACAAGAAGTATTAAAGATATTCAGGCCCTTGTTTTCCATGGCACCCATGTTAAAGCTCTCGACGGCGACGATCATGAAGATATCCAGGTCGTATTCACGGCCATAAGCTTGCTCGTCCCAGCGCATGGAGTTCTTCAAGGCCAACATGGCGTAATCCACCTTGTCGATATTGTGCGACTCCGTAAAGATCTGCAATTTCACTTCCCGGCCGCTCATGGTCACGAAGGTATCGTCCACGTGTTGCAGGTCACCGGCCACCAGCGCGAACAGATAGGCGGGTTTCATGAAGGGGTCTTCCCAGGTAACCCAATGGCGCTCACCATCTTCGCCGCGCGCTATGTCGTTACCGTTAGACAATAGAATCGGGTAACGCTTTTTCTCGGCATTAATCGTGGTGCGATACTTTGACATGACGTCAGGTCGATCAAGGTACCAGGTGATATTGCGAAAGCCCTCGGCCTCACACTGAGTGCAGAACATATCGCCCGACTTATACAGTCCCTCTAGGGCCGTATTGTCCTGAGGTTTAATTTCCACCTGGGTGCGCAAGGTGAAGGTGTCAGGCACACTATACAACGTCAGACAATCCGTCTCACGACCATACTCATTGGAGCCTAATTCCTGGCCATCAATGGCGATGGATTTATTCACCAGCTCAGCGGCGCCGTTCAGCACTAGGTCGCTGACTCCAGCAATGGCGTCAGGATTCTTGCGCACGTTTAATGTCGCGGTCACCAGAGTCACGTCTTCATTGATCTCAACGTGTAATTCCGTCGTGTCGATCAAATAGGGCGGGACCTGATAGTTCTTGAGTTCGATGGCTTTAGGTTGGCCTTCTTGCATGCAGAGATACCCGGATAGGTGGTCATTTGAGAGACCCGTATCTTAACACCTGCCGGCGACGATAGCAGCGACTATGGATGGTTATTGGGGTACTAAGCACTGACCTCGATATCATAGCCGGTGTATTTGCGCAGATTGATCACGCCCGTATCAAATATCAGATACTGACCCTTGATCCCTTGCAGCACGCCACTCACCTCGGGGGTCTTTTCCAGGTTCATGGATTTGACCTTTTCCGGGTATTGTTGCACCGGATAGTTAATCGCCAGGGGCTCAACATCAAGAATCGGCATCACTGCGTTCAGGCCATGGGTGGCCTGCAGCGCCTCAATTTCAGTTTGTACCAGCGGATACAGTTCATCGCGCAGCGCCACCAGATCCAGCGTCTCGCCGCTACTCTTGAGCATACGTTGCCAGTGGGTCTTATCACTGACGTGGGCCTTGTACAGCACCTCAACAAAGCCTGACAGCTGACGACTGGCGACGCGCATGATGGGGAGCGCCTGAACTGCACCCTGGTCGAGCCAGCGGGTTGGCAGCTGGCTCGGCCGTGTAATGCCCACCTTAATACCACTGGAGTTCGCCAAGTAAACAATATGCGACTGCATGCAAAACTCTTCGCCCCAGGCCGGCTCACGACACGTGCCCTTATCGTAATGGCACCGCTCCGGGCTCATCACGCACAGGTCACATTGCGCCAGGCGCTGCGAACACGGGTAGCAATAACCCTGGCTGAAAGACTTTTTACTGGCGCGCCCGCAGTGCTGGCATCTGATCTCACCATGCCACTTCAGGGTTAACTGCTGACCGATATAGGGGTTGAGGGGAAAATCGTCTTGGTCGACGAAATTCAATCCATAGCCCACAGGATCGGTGTGTGTCACTGTCATTTTTCGTAGGAATCCGCGCATGGGCGGAGTGTACGGGTTGGCGCCTTAGAAGGCAAAAACCTTGAGGCCTGCCGCACCGAAACATCAGCCTCACCGAAACGTCTGTCTCACCGACACCATCAGCCTCACCAAAACATCAGCGCGACTGGCCAGCGTCCCGCAGCTTGACACCGGCCACAACCAGCAGGCCGAAGCCACCGCCCGCCAGCAGACCACCCAGGTGCGCCCAGTTGGCAAGGTTACCCAGACCCAACAGATCAAACAGGCCGCTGAAGCCGAACACCAAAAAGCCGAGCATAAAAATATAGATACTATTGGCCAACCCCATATCCCGCGACGGCAACAGGCGACTCCACACCAGGCTGTAAGCCAACAGGCCAAACACCACGCCCGACATACCGCCAAAAAAGCCCGGCCCCGTCATCGCATATTGCAGTAAATTCGAACCCAGGGAACTCACCAGCACCAGCAGCAACAGCAACAGACCATTGTTAACCTGTTCGATGCGGCGGCCGATTTCCCAAAACCACAGCATATTGAATACCAGGTGCAGAATACCGAAGTGCAGGAACATGGGCGTCAGCAACCGCCAGTATTCGCCACTGGCCAGCGTCATGGGCAAATCCACAAAATAGACTTTGTTGCCCACCACAGAGAACTGCAGGAGACTCAAGGCCTCGAACCAGCCATCCACATCGCCGTCGTCAATGCCCAAGGTAACGGGAAATAGCAACGCCGTCAGCACTATCAGCCCAAATGTGACGGGCACTCGCCACACGGCGTTCAGCAAGTTCTGCAACAGACTGGAGCGCCGACGGGCCGCGGGCCCAGCCTGCAGCGACAATTCGCCTTGTGAGAAGGCGGCATAATAAGCTCGCACCCGCTGCGCGTCGACGTCGTCAGCCACCCACAATTCCTGCAAATCACCGGCTTCGTTGATTCGGTGCCGAATACTCTGCTGGTACAGAAAGCTGGAAAACAGCGCCAGATCCACCTCTCTGTCGATTTGCAGGGCAAGGATCATGCAACCACCCAGGGGTTAGCGCATAAGCATTTGAACGCGGAGACAATGGACAATGGTTTTCCTTGGCGGGCGCAAGTTGTAAACTGTTGACCATATTACCATTCGCCTGAGTTACGGGAACTTAAAAAAGCATGGAAAACGCTGATTATCAGGTCTTGTCCCAATTAAGTCAGTGGATTGCCGCCGGCGAGACCTGCTGGCTCTGCACCGTGGTCAAAACCTGGGGCTCTTCACCCCGACCTGTCGGCTCGTTACTGTGCTGTAACAGCACCGGTGAAATGGCCGGCTCCTTGTCTGGCGGTTGTGTCGAAGACGACCTGCTGGAAAAGCTCCGCCAAGGCGCCTTGGCCCGTGATAAGCCCGCCATGCTGGTGTATGGCGCCACCGATGAAGACCAGGTGCGGTTTAATCTGCCCTGTGGTGGCCAGTTACATATCATTATCGAGCCTTTTATCGACCAGCGACATCTCCAGAGCTTGCAGCTCATCATCAGCCGCCTGGCAGCCCGGGAATGCACCGAGCGCCTGGTGGATATCAGCACCGGCGATATGCAAGTCACCGAGCAACCCCGTTTTAAACACCTGACATTTGACGGCGATTGCAGTCAAACCGACGTGCCCGAGGGCACCACGCTGGCACAGACCTACGGTCCCCGCTATCAGCTATTCCTGATCGGTGCCGGCCAGGTCTCCATGTATGTGGCCAATATCGCTCGCACCTTGGACTACCAAGTGCTGGTGTGCGATCCCCGGCCCGAGGTGCTGGCCCAGTGGCCCGTGGAAGGCGTGCAGTTGATTAGCGAAATGCCCGATGATGCCGTCAGACGCTATGCCAACGATCCCTTCTCCGCCATTATTGCTTTAACTCATGATCCACGCATCGATGATATGGGTTTGATGGAAGCCTTGAAAACTGAGGCGTTTTTCGTGGGCGCTATGGGCTCCACCCGCACTTCGGCAAAACGCCGCGAACGTCTGTTGCAGCTGGAACTCACCGGCGCTGAGATTGACCGGTTACATGCGCCCGTTGGCCTGCCCATTGGCAGCAAAACCCCAGCAGAAATTGCCGTGGCGATCCTCGCCCAGCTTACGGCCTTGCGCAACCAGCGAGACCAAAATGTGGCGGCCGACTTTCGCCCCCATTTAGCCATTAACCAATAGCCATTAACCACTAGCCGCAGCGCGGCAGATCCATCAGACTAGCCCCAGGTTCGAGGCGAAAAATTTGACAGGGCGCGCTTTCACTGCCCATTTGAGCTCATCACAAGCGTCATCATTGACCCAAGGAGTTTCCATGATTGGTGGCATTATTCTGGCAGCAGGCAGCAGCAGACGCTTTGGTGACGACAAGCGCAAACAAACCTTATCTTCGGGGCAAAGCGTTCTCGAAGAATCCATTCATAAAGCAGCCAGCGTTCTCGACAAGGTACTGGTGGTCTTGCGCTTCGGCGACCGCGAGTTCGCCCAGCAGCTAAGCAGCAGCATCGACAATGATCAGGTTGAATATTATCTAGCGCCAGACTCTGCCAAGGGTATGGCCCATAGTCTGGCTAACGCTATTCACAAGGTGCACGACTGGCAGGGCGCGCTGGTCTTTCTGGGCGACATGCCCTTTGTACAGGCCGAAACTATCGAGTCAGTGCTTGGCGCCTACGAGTTTCACAAGGCAAGCCAACCCATTGTCGTGCCCTGTAAAAATGGTGAACTGGGGCATCCGGTACTGTTTGATGCAGCCTACTTCGATGAGATCGAAGCCCTCACCGGTGACCGTGGTGCCCGCCCGGTGATTGATGCGCATCTCGACAAGGTCCACAAAATCAATCTCGAGGATCCCGGCGTGTTACGTGATATTGATACGCCGGCAGACCTGCGGCTTTAACTGCAGCGGTGGTCTTTTAGCGACACTTTTTGCGCTAGCTGTTCGCCACAGTTTTTCAAAAAAATCTGCCGCTAGTCTTGACCAAAAGGCACTCGCGGCCCCAGCCAATCAGGACTCGCCGAGTCGGCTGGCCCAATCCAGTTTGCTACGACAAACGCCATAGAAGTTATGTCCTGGTGGGTGAATCAGCTTGAGCTTCGCTTGTTTCTTGCGCACCAGCAGCGACTCACCAGGCTCTATCTCGAACTCCAGCTGGGAATCAAAACTGATCTTGGCATTGGTACCAATATGGGAGCCCACTACGATCTTGATTTCAGCGCCGCCGGGAATCACCAAGGGCCGACTGTTAAGCGAATGGGGAAACATGGGTACCAGTACAATCGCATCCAGACTGGGGTGCATAATCGGCCCCCCTGCTGACAAAGAATAGGCAGTCGAGCCCGTGGGCGACGAAATAATCAGGCCATCGGAGTGCTGGTTATAGACAAAAGCGCCGTCTACGTACAAATCAAATTCCAACATTCGTGGCATCTGTGCCGAATGAATCAATACCTCATTCAGCGCACAGGGCACTTCTTTATTGCCGTTGATGCTGACTTCACCTTCCAGCAGAAAGTGCTCCTCCACCGTGTAGTCACCAGCCAGTACCTGGCTGAGTTTCACATCAATATCATCGGGAGATATATCCGCCAGGAATCCCAGCCGCCCTCGATTAACCCCAAGAATTGGCACCCCACGGGGCGCAAAGGTGCGCGCCGCACCGAGGATATTGCCATCACCGCCCACGGCGATCACCAGGTCACAAAGACCCGCCATCTCATCTTGGCTATAATAAGGCCCCAACTGATCACCGAGCAGCGCATGAGCGGTATCTTCCATGACTATCTCAATATCACGGGCGCGCAGCAATCGCTGAACTCGGCGCAATGAGTCCAGCACCAACTCGCTGCCACTTCTGGCTACCAGCCCTACCCGTTTGAATTTAATCATCACATGTCACCCATCGTTAACGCTCAGTTCGCGCTAGCAGGCACTGCTTGCCCACTATAAGCGGCTTTATACAGGTTATTGATCCCGCCCGCGAGTATCTCCCGCCTATTATGACCCACCGCCCACCATCAACCCACCCTCCTCAAAACACGACTTATTGACCTGCTGAGGACTCAAGGCCTTGCAAATCTGTCCGCAACACCCAAAACTAGGTCTAGACACGCGGTGTTGGGACTGTAAACCGTGATAGACACGTCAACCCAACGGGATCAGCGTTGAACGTCAGAGACAGGCAAGAGACAGACAAGAGGCAGGCACTATGAACTCATCGATTCAGCAGCGCTATCACGAAGAGCTGGCACAAGAGAGTAATATCAAGGAAATCGCCAACGCCGGCTCGCTCTGGCAGGCCATTCGCGCGGAGGTCAAAGCCCGGGCCGAATTTGAACCCATTATGGCCACCTTTTTCCAAACTACCGTACTTAACCACGACACCCTGCAAGGCTGCCTGAGCTTTCTGCTCGCCACCAAGCTCGACAGCAGTGTGGTGTCTAGCATGGCGATTCGCGAGATTATTGAAGAGGCTTTCAACTCCGAGCCCTCTATCATTCACGCCGCCGAAATCGACATCAAGGCCACCCGTGATCGCGACCCCGCCTGCAACAGCTACTCTACACCCTTGTTGTTTTATAAAGGCTTTCAGGCCCTACAGGTTTACCGCATCGCCCACTGGCTGTGGAGTCAAAAACGTCACTCCCTGGCGTTCTTCCTGCAAAACCAATTAAGCAGTATTTTTACCGTGGATATCCACCCCGCCGCCAAGATCGGCTGTGGCGTCATGTTTGACCATGCTACCGGACTGGTGATCGGCGAAACCGCCGTCGTCGAAGATGACGTCTCCATACTCCATGGCGTCACGCTCGGGGGTTCGGGCAAAGACTCCGGCGATCGCCACCCGAAAGTTCGCCGCGGCGTTTTGATCGGCGCGAACGCGTCGATTATCGGTAATATTGAGATCGGCGAAGGCGCCAAGGTCGGTGCCGGCAGCGTCGTCATGAAAGACGTACCACCCCACGTCACCGTCGCCGGCGTACCCGCCGTGATCGTCGGCACACCCCATTGCGACAACCCCGCGTTTGATATGGAACAAGACTTGTAACCGCCTAAAGAAAGCGCGAAGCGCTTTTTTAGTGCGGCTAAAGGCAGGGCTTTAACTGCCGTCAGGACCGCATAAAGAAATCACCCTCCTCTAACGCCTCGCCCCCCAGCAGCCAGCCGGTTCTGCTCGGCGAGATTAAAACAAATAAACGGCAACGCCAGCAGCACCATAAAGGTCGCGGCGTTCGCAAACACCTGCAAATTAAAGTCTGTCAAAGAATGTAACATAATGGCAATAATCCCCATGGAACTAGCAAACCCCATGGCCCGCAGCAACCGCGAGCGATTTTTCACCTGCAGCCGAATCGCCGCGATAAACGACGACAGCACCAGCAATACCAACGGCAGCATACCCAGCAAACCCAGTTCACTGGGAAACTCCATCAGGTCGTTATGAGCATGGAGATATAACGAACTCACTTTCTCATCACGGTATTGCGGAAACGCCGTGTAATAGGTTCCCAACCCCGTACCCAGCAAGGGGTGATCTTCGATGATCTTCAGGCTCAGATCATTCACCACCAGCCGCTCCTCCGTGTCCAGGCTAGTGCCTTGCAGGCGCT
>ENA-OWPI01000259-OWPI01000259.1-marine-metagenome-genome-assembly--contig:-NODE-259-length-81446-cov-6.606214_pt1 | contig 81446 bp, 99 predicted proteins | sample MGYA00238138_ERZ651775 | MGnify/ENA primary metagenome ERZ651775 (study PRJEB26906, sample SAMN06265043) | marine metagenome | isolation source: Helgoland LTER site | place: Germany:Helgoland, sampling... | reverse complement strand
TAACTTTTCTTCCCAACTTAAAGTGCTTTACAACCCTAGGGCCTTCTTCACACACGCGGTATGGCTGGATCAGGCTTTCGCCCATTGTCCAATATTCCCCACTGCTGCCTCCCGTAGGAGTCTGGGCCGTGTCTCAGTCCCAGTGTGGCTGATCGTCCTCTCAGACCAGCTAACGATCGTAGTCTTGGTAGGCCATTACCCCACCAACAAACTAATCGTACGCGGGCTTCTCATTGAGCGGCCGAAGCCTTTCCCCCTTAGGGCGTATGCGGTATTAGCTGCCGTTTCCAGCAGTTGTCCCCCACTCTATGGTAAATTCCCACGCGATACTCACCCGTCCGCCGCTGTCCACTAACCGAAGTTAGCTTATCGCTCGACTTGCATGTGTTAGGCGTGCCGCCAGCGTTCACTCTGAGCCAGGATCAAACTCTCAAGTTTGATTCTAATTCCCTCTTACGAGGGAGGAATTGTGTCCTCTTGCGAGGACAAATGCTGACCCGACGTTATGCATAACGAAACTTTAAACTAAAATACAACAATATAAATACTGTAGTATAAACGTCTTAATTTAAAGAGTATTCAAAAATGCGTATCGTCGAAATCGCTTGCACGACAAATCGCCGCCTACGCATCCCTTTCTTCATATGAACAATTTCAAACAGCAAATTAAACAGTCATAATTATATATTAAACTATGTCCGTTTTTAACAAACATCCGAATATTTTACTTTATTTATCGGGTGAAGGGATTATATACGTCTGTCTTAACTAACTGTCAAAGGTATTTTTCATTTTTTTTTAAAAAAAATATATAATACTTGTTTTTTTATAATTTATAAGAGTTTTCTGGGGTTTTTTATTATATTTATTTTATAATAATTATTATATAATAACTATTTATTTTAAGATTAATCATTGTATATGGATAATTATTATAAAACATTAATAAATTGTAATTTTACTTCCTAATAAAATTAATTTATAGATCACTTGTTTTACTAATATGTTTATTTCTATATATGCATAATTAGCATGTCATAAAAGCAGAGAAGTTCGATGAAAAAAATTACTATAATATCATTTTATATATTTGTTCTTACTTATATTGGTATTAGCCAGTTAATTGCTGCGGATATTAGATTAGCCGTTCTAAAATACGGAACAGTTAACTGGGAACTTAATGTTATTAAAGAACATAACCTTGATACTAAGTATGGTATTAATTTAGATATAACATATTTAACTAACAAAAATGCTAATGCTATTGCCTTAATGTCTAAATCCGTAGATATCATTGTAACTGACTGGGTATGGGTAAGTAGACAAAGAGATAAAGGTAAGGACTTTACATTAATACCTTATTCTACTGCTGCAGGTGCAATAATGGTTGCAAATGATAGTCCTATTACCTCTATTAAAAATATGAAGGATGCTCAAATAGGCATTGCAGGAGGAAGTATTGATAAAAGCTGGATTTTAATGAGAGCTTATACAATGAAAGTACATGGATACGATATAGCAAAACATATCGAACCTGCTTATGCGGCTCCCCCCTTAATAAATGGAATGGTTAGTAAAGGTGAGTTGGATGGTGCATTAAATTATTGGAATTATACTGCTAGACTAAAAGCTCTCAATTTTAGAAAAATAATTTCAGTAGAAGAAATATTACCAGAGCTTGGAATAGGAAAATCACTTCCTTTAATCGGTTATGTATTTAGTGAAAAATGGGCAAATAAAAATAAAGATACTTTAAAAAGCTTTATAGCGGCTTCTGAAGAAGCTCGAGAAATATTAAAGTCTAGCGATATAGAATGGAAAAGAATACAAAAGCTTACTGGAGCAAAAGATGATAGTACATTAGAAGCTTTAAAAGAAGGCTTCAGAAATGGTATACCATCAAGTAATTCAGCTGAATATACAGCTGCTATAAAAAATGCTTTTAAAATATTGGCTGAAATTGGTGGAAAAAATTTGGTAGGCAATAGTAAAGAACTATCTGATGGAGTAATTTGGGAAAAATAATGTTATATAAATTTTTAAAAAAAACCGTCATTAATTCCTTCATGAACAATGCTATAAATGTAAGAATTTTTTCTTTCCTCTTATTATTATTAATATGGGAAATAGCAGCGCTTCTGATTAATAGTGATGTAATGCCATCTCCCAAAACTGTCTTAATTATTTTCTATGATGAAATGATATATGGTGAAATGCTATATCATCTAGGAGTAACTCTTTGGCGTGTAATATTAGCATTTACTATTGCTATGTTAGTTGGTACCGGTTTAGGTATCGCAATGGGATCAAAAAAGAATCTTAATATTATGTTAGATGGATGGCATATTCTACTACTTAATACACCCGCCTTAGTAATTATTATTTTATGTTATGTTTGGTTTGGACTTAATGAAATTGCTGCAATCACTGCAGTAGCACTAAATAAAATTCCTAATGTTTTAGTAACCATTAGAGAAGGAACTAGAGCAATTGATAGAAAAATACTAGAGGTAGCCGACGTTTTTAAGGTTAGTTATAAAAAGAAGTTTTTTAACTTTTTTCTACCTCAGTTATACCCATTTATAATGGCTGCGGCAAGAGGTGGCATATCACTTATATGGAAAATAGTGCTAGTAGTAGAGCTTTTAGGAAGAAGTAACGGTATTGGATATAAATTAAATGAGTTTTTCAACTTATTTGATATAGCATCGCTATTTGCATATACTTTATCTTTTGTAACAATAATGATAATTGTTGAATATTCTATTGTAAGTCCAATTGAAAGGAGGCTAAATAAATGGAGAACAACCTAAATAAAAGCATAATAAAAAAGCCTCATGATTTATTTATAGATATTATATCAAAAAGATATGAAGATAAAAATCAAAACACCTATAATAATGCAATTAAAGATATGCAGTTTATTGTGCCTCAAGGAGAATTTTGCTGTTTAGTTGGTCCATCAGGGTGCGGAAAAACTACGCTATTAAATATGTTATCTGGTCTTGATAAAAAGTTAGAAGGTATCATAAAATATCAAGATGGAACATTCCCAAATGAATGGCCAATAGGTTATATGTTCCAAGAACCTAGGTTGATGCCCTGGTTAACTGTCAAACAAAATGTATCCATTGTTACCAACCAAACTTCTGAAGAATTATCTCATAGTGAAGATTTAATTAATGAGATGGATTTGACAAAATATATGAATGCATTTCCCTCTCAATTATCTGGAGGAATGCAGAGAAGAGTTGCGATAGCAAGAGCATTTGTTAATAAACCTAAAATATTATTACTAGATGAACCCTTTATTTCTCTTGATATGACGGTAGCTAACTTACTGAGAAAAATGTTAATAAAATTATGGGAAAATCAAAAAACCACTATAATTTTTGTTACTCATGATCTAAGAGAGGCAATATTCTTAGGTGATAGAATTCTTTTTCTTTCTAAAGGACCTTCTAAGGTCATCCATGACTTAAGAATAGATATAGATAGACCAAGGGAAATTGAAGATGATCAAATGGAAAAAATAAGAACAAATCTAATGAAAACTCATCCAGAAATTTTATCTGGAAAAATATAATTTAAGGAAACGAGCGTATAATGGAAAATAAAATTTTAAATATAGAGTCGTTATCCAAGTCATATGGTCGAATAAAAGCACTTAATGAAGTAAGTTTTTCATTAGCTGAAGGAGAATATACTTCTTTATTAGGTCCTAATGGTGCAGGAAAGACTACTTTATTTCAAATATTAACAGGATTATTTGTTTCTGAAAAAGGGAATGTTTTAATAAATAATTATGATATGAGAAATAATGCAATAAAGGCTTTAGCTCATATTGGTGTAGTATTTCAGCAGATTACGTTAGATATGGATTTAACCGTCATGGAGAATTTAAAATTTCATAGCAATCTGCATGGTATTAATGACAAAGAATTTAAAAAAAGGGTCATAGTAGAATTAGAGCAAGTCAATTTAGCAAATAGAATTAATGATAAAGTTAGATCTTTGTCAGGTGGTCAAAAACGTAGAGTAGAATTAGCAAGATCTTTATTACATAGGCCAAAGTTACTTTTATTAGATGAACCTACCGTAGGACTAGACCCGCAAAGTAGAAGAGACTTATTAGATTATGTTATAAAGCTTAAAGAAGAGAGAAAGATGGCAGTACTTTGGGCAACACATTTAGTTGATGAAGCAGAGAAATCTGACACTGTTATAGTTTTAAATAAAGGTGAAATTATTAAAAAAGATACACCACAAAATATTACTAAAGAATATAATAAAGATACTTTGCATGATGCATTTGTATCTTTAACCTCTTAAAAAAGGAAAAATGCTATGAGATTTATTAATTTTATTTATCAAAATTTTGTTAAATTATGCTTTATTGGATTTCTAATAGCTACTTTCAGTAGTAATGCAGAAACTATTCTTATTTCTAATGAAGGAAGCGATAATATAACTATCATAGATTTAAAATCGTATGAAGTTCTAGCTACAATTAATGGTGGCAAACGTCCCAGAGATATGCATTACATACCTAAATCAAATAGTCTTTTAGTAGCAGCAAGTGAAGATGATACTATATATAGAATAGACTTAGATACATATGAGATTACTGGTAAATTAGAAACAGGTGACGATCCTGAAATTTTTGATATAAGCCCTGATGGTAAAATAGCAGTAGTATCTAATGAAGATGATAATGCAGCAACTGTTATAGACATTAACTCAGGAAAAATCATAAGGGTCATAGAAGATGTAGGCATTGAACCTGAAGGAGTAAATTTCTCTCCTGATGGTAAACTGGTATATATAACATCAGAAGGCACTAATACTGTTCTTATAATAGACCCTTGGGCAGGAAAAGTCATAGAAGAAATATTAGTCGGTAACAGACCTAGAAGAGGCGCATTCACAAAAAATGGCCAAGAATATTGGGTTACAAATGAACTAGGTGGTACAGTTAGTGTAATAGACACTAATAGCTATAAAGTAATTCATAATATCAAATTTGAAAAAAAAGGTATAAGGAGCACAGAAATTACACCTGTAGATTTTGCTATGAGTAATGATGGTAAACTTGCCTATATTACATTAGGTAGATCAAAGCATGTTGCTGTAGTTCAAACAGAAAATTATAAAGTTATTGATTATATTCTAGCGGGTTCTAGAGTATGGGGTGCTGCAATATCTTCAGATGACAAAACATTAATTGTTACTAATGGAAATAGTGACGATATTTCAATTATAGATACTGATAAAAGAGCTTCTATCAAATCTATTGCTGTAGGTATAACACCACATACTGTTAGGATAATTGATTAAATGAATTTTTTTTCATTAAAAGTAACTATATTATTAATTTGCCTCATTCCTATTAATATTTTGTATGCACAGGAAAATCCGATTTTTAATATAGGCTATTATGATTTAGAAGAAGATATTCGTTACGATATATGGGGTGTTCATCCTGTAGATATTCGTTCAAATACTAACCAACTATATAAAAGACCTATTGCAGGAGCTGAGCTAGGCTTAAAAGATATTAAACCTTTCCAGAGAATGTCTAAAGTTAAATTTGATTTAGTAAAAAGAAGAATAAAACCTGATGAAGAAGCTGCTGAAGCTATATATAATCATATTAAAGAAAATGATATAAAATTTATTTTATTAGATTTTCCACTTGCTGAGTTATTAAAAATTACTAATAAAATTAATGATCTTGATATTACAGCTATAAATGTTTCCTCTAAAAATAATAACTTAAGATCTTCGCAATGTAATAAAAATTTATTTCATACTATTCCAAGTGAAAGGATGTTATCCGATAGTTTGGCTCAATATTTATCAGAGAAAAAATGGAGAAAAATACTAGTTCTTACTGGACCTTTAAAAGTTGATGAAGCTAAATCTAAATCGTTTATAGAATCAGCCAAACAATTCGGTTTAAAAATTACAGGTGAAAGAAATTTTGTTTTAGGAAATGACCCAAGAGCTAGAGATCAAAATGATTTAGATTTCTTAACTGGTGCTGCAAAATATGATGCGGTATATATAGCTGATACACTTAAAGAGTTTAGTTATAGAGTGCCATTTGCTACTCATAAACCAGCAATTGTAATTGGCTCATCTGGTCTAATACCTCGCGCTTGGCATTGGTCTTATTTAAGACATGGAGCACCACAAGTGCATGGAAGGTTTGAAAGAATGCATGAAAGAAGAATGACAGAAGAAGATTGGGCAGCATGGATTGCCATGAGAGCTGTGGCTGAAGCACTAGTGAGATTTCAAGATAATGAAAATTTTTCTTTTAGAAATGCATTTATTGATGAATCATTTAAACTAGATGGATCCAAAGGGCCTATTTTAAACTTCAGACCATGGAATAGACAATTAAGACAGCCCATTATGCTTTCTACTGAAAACTGGGTTACTAGTATAGCCCCTTTAAATAGCTTTGTTCATCGTGAAAATAATTTAGATACTATAGGAATGGACAATAAAACAAGTAAATGTGCAAATTAGTTATATAGGGAGAATATTTTGCAAACAAAACATGCAATATTAGCATTACGTGGCCTCACATATAGAGAGACCGTAAAGTTTTTTCATCAAAAAAGCCGGTTGTTATCAGCATTTGTAAGACCTGCACTTTGGCTTTTTGTTTTTGCTGCTGGTGTTGGATCTGTTACCGGAGTAGACCCTGGGTTAAATAATCCTTATCCTATTCAAAATGTTAATTATTTTGAATATATAGTCCCAGGGCTTATAGGTATGGTATTATTGTTTAGTGGAATGCAATCCTCTTTATCCATGGTTTATGATAGAGAAATGGGAGTAATGCGATTATTATTAACTGCACCATTACCTAGGTGGTACCTACTAACTGCAAAACTATTATCTGGAACTTTCTTATCTGTTATTCAAGCTTATGTTTTTCTAATTATTTGTGTTCCAATTGTTAATCTTATAGTTAATTTTTCAACACCTATAATAGGATGGTTATATATTTTACCTGCAACAATTTTATTTGGAATGATGCTAGGAGCATTAGGGTTATTAATATCAGTATATATAAAACAACTAGAAAACTTTGCTGGCACTATGAATTTTGTTATTTTTCCTATGTTTTTTATATCTTCCGCATTGTACCCCTTGTGGCGTTTAAAAGATAATGGAGCAGAATTTGTTTGGTGGATTGCAAATATAAACCCATTTACTTATGGTGTTGAATTAGTTAGATGGGCTTCTCTTGGCCAAATATATGTTCCGGGTTTATTAGTTACTTTACTTTGTACAATCCTATTTCTTACTTTTGCAACTATAGGTTATGACCCTCAAAGAGGTATGGCAAAAAAAGGTAAAGGTAAACCTAGCTAAATATACAGGAGTATAATAATTGTTAATTGAAGCTAGTGATTTAATAAAGCTATATAAGAATAAAATATGGCAAAATGATGTTATTATATTAGATGCCTCTTGGTATTTACCTATTCAAGAAAGAAATGCTTATGAGGAGTATAAAAAAAGTCATATACCTCATGCTCTTTACTTTGATATAGATAAAGTTTGTAATATTGAATCAGATTTACCACATACGGTACCGACAGAGTTGCAATTTACAAGTAATATAGAAGAACTAGGAATAAATAATAAAAGTCATATTATATTATATTGTCATGATGGAATAGGAACTTCGCCAAGGGCTTGGTGGCTATTTAAATTATTTGGTCATAAAAATGTTTCTATTCTAAATGGAGGCTTAAAAGCTTGGCTAAATGTAAATGGAGAGAAAAGCACAAATATACCTAAAGTATTTAAGAGCAAATATATTACTAAGATTAATAAAAAATTATTAGCTACTAATGCTGATATAATAGATTCTCTTAATAAAAATAGGCACCAAGTAGTAGATGCTAGATCAATAGAAAGATTTACAGGCAAAGAAGAAGAGCCAAGGCCAGGGCTTCAAAAAGGACACATTCCAAATTCTATAAATATACCATTTAATTTGTTTTTTAATAATGGTTACTTTATTAAAGACAAAGAAATTCGAGATGTACTTGATAATAATAATTTTAATTATAATAAAAATATTATATCCAGCTGTGGTTCTGGAGTTACTGCTTGCGTCCTAGCATTTGCATTAGAGCTTATTGGAGAAAAAAATTGGCAGGTTTATGATGGATCTTGGAGTGAATGGGGTTTAAATAAAGAAAATATGATAGAAACATAATTACATTCCTGCTTTAGGGTCTTTAAATATAGTATTATCAAAACTATTTTCTGATTTACTTACAATTAAAGAGACCATACTATCCCCTGTAATATTGACAGAAGTCCTCATCATATCGAGCAATCTATCTATACCAATTATTAATGCTACCCCTTCTACAGGAAGTCCAACCTGAGTTAATACCATAGTAAGCATAATTAATCCAACTCCAGGAACACCAGCCGTTCCAATTGAAGCTAGAGTAGCAGTTAGAATAACAGCTAAATAATCTCCTATACTTAAATCTACTGAATACACAGTTGCAATAAATACAGTTGCAACGCCTTGCATTATAGCTGTCCCATCCATATTTATAGTAGCGCCTAAAGGAACAGTAAATGATGCAATTGCCTTATTAACTCCTAACCTTTTTATAACGGTGTTTAAAGTTACGGGAATTGTTGCATTTGATGAAGCTGTACTAAAAGCAAAAACTACAGCTGTACGCATTTTTTTTAAAAAGAGAATTGGAGAAACTTTTCCGATAAATTTTAAAAAAAATGAATATGTTAACAAAACATGCAGCAGCAGAACAATAGTTACAGTTATAAAATAAGAAGCTAAAGGTACTATCATTGACATACCTTGCGTTGAAAATGTTTTTGCAATTAGAAAAAATACACCAATAGGTGCAAATTTCATAACTATTGAAACCATTGACATCATAATATCATTTAAACTTTGCAACCCCCTTTTAAAAGGTTCCGCATTCTTTCCAGTTACTATAATTGCAATACCTAAAATAATGGCAAATAAAATTATTTGAAGCATTTCTCCTTCCGCCATCGCAAGTATAGGGTTTGAAGGAATTATTGAAGTTATAACTGATGATAATGCTGGGGCATCCTTAGCTGTAAAAGTAACTGATTCTTTTATCTCAAAACCTTGTCCTGGATTAATAATTATTGAAAGTATAATAGCTAATGATATGGCAACGGCCGTTGTTATTAAATATATAAAAATTGCTTTTATGCCAATTCTTCCCATTAAAGCCAAATCACCTAATGAAGTGATTCCAACAGTAATTGAACAAAAAACCAAAGGAACTACTAACATTTTTAAACTATTTATAAAAAGCTTCCCAATAACATCGAAAAGCCCATTCGATAAATATTCATTTATTATGCTATGATAAGCCTCTATATTATTTAATATGATACCTATTATAGCGCCGGCAAGCATTGAGACTAATATTTTTTGAGTAAAGGATAAGTTTTTATACAATAACATAGTTGAACCAATTCAATAATAATACATATAATACAATAAAATGAAAAAAAAATATATGAATAATATAAAATATAAAAATGATACAAACATAATTTTAGCTGGAAAAGATAAAAATAATGAGCCCAGCTTTGTAAATAGTCCTATACATAGAGGGTCAACAGTTCTCTTTAAAAAAGTTGCAGATATGAAAAAAAATATCAAAAATAAGAACTCACAAATATTATCTTATGGAAGGTTTGGCAGTCCATCTACTTTTGAGTTTGAAAGAGCAATAGCAAAAATTGATGAGGGTTATTCTGCTGTTGCAACTTCATCGGGAACTGCTGCAATAGTGGCCTCCTTATTAGCTGTATTAAAAACAGGTGACCATATATTGATGACAGATAGCGCTTATGGTGTATCACGCAACCTTGCAAAAGGCCTACTTAGTAATATGGGTATTACTACAACATTCTATAAACCAAATATTGGGAAAGAAATAACAAACTTAATACAACTTAATACTAAATTAATATTTATGGAATCTCCAGGATCACTTACTTTTGAAATACAAGATATTCCTTTGTTAGTAGAATTAGCAAAAAAACATAATTTAATAACTATAATTGATAATACTTGGGCAACCTCTCTATTTTTTAAGCCCTTTTATAACGGTATAGATATTTCAATTCAATCTGCTACGAAATATATAGTAGGACATTCTGATGCAATGTTAGGAGTAATAACAACTAACAAAAAATATACTTCCTGTATTAGGGAAGCGGCTCATAATTTAGGCTCTTGTCCAGGACCAGAAGATATATACCTAGGAATAAGAGGGCTTAAAACTTTAAGCATAAGATTACAAAAACATCAGGAAAATGCATTTAAAGTTATAGAATGGTTAAAAACGCAGCAAGAAGTAAATAAAATTCTATATCCAGCAATGCCTGATAATATTGGTTATAAAATATGGAAAAGAGATTTTATAGGCGCTTCTGGATTATTTGGAATAACTCTTAAAAACACCAAAAAATCTCTAGTTAATAAAATGCTTAATAATTTAAAACTATTCAATATGGGGTATAGTTGGGGAGGATATGAAAGCCTCATATTACCTGTAGAGCCTGAAAAATTAAGAGAAACTTATAATTGGGAAAATAACTGTGGAAATTTAAGGCTTCATATCGGTTTAGAAGATCCAGATGATTTAATTAACGATTTAAAAGATAATTTCACTATTTTAAAAGGTATATAATGAGAGTATTAATATTTTTACTAATTTATTGTTTTATATCTATAAATACTCTGCAAGCAGATAATATTCAATTTAAAAAAGATGTCCTCTTAATCAAAACTAAAACATCAAAATACACTTTTAACATAGAGCTTGCAATTTCTCCTCAAGAACGAAGTAAAGGCTTAATGAATAGAAGTAACATAAAACAAAATGAAGGAATGCTCTTTATATACCCCAAAAACCAAATAATCAAAATGTGGATGAAAAATACATTAATACCTTTAGATATGATATTTATTAAAGAAAATGGTGAGATAGAAAAAATTATTAAGATGACAACCCCAAAAGATTTGACAGTTTTAGGGCCTGAAGTAAAGTTAAAAGCAGTATTAGAAATAAATGGAGGAATTACATCGTACCTGAATATTAAAGAAGGTGACTTTGTAATGTATAAAAGTTTTAGTAAAGAATATTAATGGAAAATAAATGAAAAGTACTATCATAAAAAACAAAGAAATATCTTTAAGAATTAATTTAGGAACAAGGCCCGTTTTTGGTCACGGTAAGGCAAAACTTTTGGATGCTATATCTGTTAATGGATCAATATCAGCAGCAGCTAGAAAAATAGAAATGTCATATAGAAGAGCCTGGTTACTAACAAATGCCATGAATCAAGACTTTAAATTACCTTTAGTGGAATCTTCACTAGGAGGAAAAGGTGGCGGAGGTGCAAAGTTAACAGAAGAAGGGCAAAAAGTTTTAAAATTATTTAGAGATATGGAACTAAAAGCTCAAAAATCTTTAGTTAAAGAAAAAATTATATTTTCTAAGCTAGTTAATTGATTTTTAGAAAGTAATTATGATTGACAATCGCTATATATGTCTGTATACAGCCTATGAAGATTAATATAGTTTGAAAGTTTTTAAAGTATAATATAAATAAAGATATGGATAAACTTTTAAAAATTAATATTATGATTCCCTCAATATATTTAGCGCTAATATTACTAATAAATATTCCTGTAATAGCAGCGGAAACTAATGACTCAAAATTAATTATATATAATGCAGCGAGTACTAGTGACATAATAATAGAAGTTTCTAAAGAATGGGAAAACTTTAATTCAGCAAAGGTAAGAACTTCTTCCGCTAGTTCAAGTTCACTGGCCAAGCAAATAGTTAATGGAGCACCAGCAAATATTTATATATCTGCTAGTTGGTTATGGATAAAAGAATTAAAAAAAAAAAATATTATTAATATTGAAACTATAAAACCTATTTTTGAAAATAGATTAGTTCTTATAGCACCCAAAGACAGCTCTATAGAACATATAGGACTAATAAATAACCATAAAAAATTAGAGGCTATTATAAATCAAAACTTAACCAATTCAAGAATCAGTATAGCAGACCCCTCACATGTCCCAGCAGGAGTTTATACAAAACAGGCTTTAGTAAAATTAGGCTTATGGAAAATGCTAAATAGAAAAAATATGGCTTGGGGAGGTGATGTTAGAAGAACACTAAAATTTGTTGCATTAGGAAATAGCCCTATTGGAATTGTTTATTATACAGATGCAATAGCTGAAAAAAATGTTAAAATCATAGGAAATTTTTCTAAAGATTTACATTCACCAATTCATTATTGGGTAGCGACAATTAAAAAAAATACTACAAGAAATACTCTTAAATTTTTAACATTTTTAGAAAGCAATTATGCAAAAGAAATATATAGAAAACATGGTTTTGAAGCCATCAAAATTGAATAGATGCTTAGCTCTCTCGAAATAGAAGCATTAAAACTATCTGCGTTTATAGCAATAGTTGCAGTGTCTTTTTCTATTATACCTGGTATGATTATAGCGTGGATAATATCTAGAAAAAAAGGTATTATTCCATCAATATTAAATATAGTAGTATATCTACCTTTGGTTTTACCCCCTGTAGTAATTGGTTACTTGTTATTAATACTATTCAGTCATAATGGTTTTATTGGTAGTTTTTTATATGATCATTTCAATATATCAGTAAATTTTTCATGGAAAGGCGCTGCAATAGCCTCAGCGGTAGTATCCTTTCCATTATTAGTCAGATCTATTAAGCTTGGGTTTGATATATTAGATACTAAAATTGAGGATGCTGCTTATATGAGTGGTGCGAGCAAGCTAGATTGCTTTTTTTCTATAACTATACCACAGATTCTTCCATCTATAATAACAGGCATAACTTTAGCATTTGCTAGATGTTTAGCAGAGTTTGGTGCAACTATAACCTTTGTTTCTAATATTCCTGGTGAGACGCAAACATTACCTTTAGCTTTATATACAGCAACTCAAATACCAGGAACAGAGCAAGCAGCATTAAGGTTAGTAATAATTTCTATTTCTTTAGCTTTTATTTCAGTAATTATTGCAGAAATTTTAGCCAAAAGAGCTAATAGGCATATAATGGGCGATAGAAATTAATGCATAGTAACTTCATAAAATTTGAATTATCCCAAGGCAAATTTAAATCTAAAATAGAATTCAGCATATCTACTAATAAGATTATTGCTATTACTGGGCTATCAGGTAGTGGTAAGTCGACAATCGCGAAAGTAATATGTGGATTAATTAAACCTACTAATGGTTTAATTAAATTAAATAACAAAATACTATATTGCTCAAATAGTAAAAAAAATATCCCACCAAATTTAAGAAAAATTGGTATGGTATTTCAAGAACCTAGGCTCTTTTCACATATGACAGTTAAAAATAATTTATTATATGGACAAAGAAGAAATACCAAATTAGACATTACTAAACTTGAAAAAATAGTTAAAATATTAGGTATTAAAGATATCCTAGACAGAAGAACCTATAATTTATCTGGTGGTGAAGCTCAAAGAGTTTCAATAGGAAGAGCATTACTTTCTGAGCCAGATATTTTAATATTAGATGAGCCTTTAACAGGATTGGATACTCCAAGACAAAATAAAATACTTTCAATTATTAAAAATATTAATAAAAATATTAAAATACCTATATTATTTATTAGCCACTCAATTGATGAAATTATTTTTATTGCAGAAAAAATAATTATAATTGAAAAAGGTAAAGTTGCAGCCCAAGGAACAATAGATGAAATTATTTCATATAAAAAGCTGTCATATTTTAATAAAGGAAATCAAAAAAGCTCATTAATTAAAGGAACAATTTTAGAGCAAGATAAAAAACAGTTCACTTCTACACTAGATGTAAATGGAGCATCAATTACTACAAAAATTATTAATGATAAAATTGGTTCTAGTCATATTTTAAAATTATTTAGTAAAGATATATCCATAGCTACTATAATACCTAAATACATTTCTATAAATAATATTTTAGAAACAAAAATTTATGATATTAAGGTCTATAAAAAAGAAGGCAGTGTAGACCTAACATTAAGTATAGGAAAACAAAAAATTATTTCAGAGATAACTCTTAAATCATATAAAAAATTGAAACTTAAAAAAGGTTTAAAAGTCTATGCTCTCGTAAAAGCTATTTCTATAGTAGGAAAATAATGTTTTATATAGTATAATATGCATCTAATTAATTAGGTGATTACTATGATAAAAAACTCTTATGGTGGAAAAGTTCTTGCAGATTGTCTTAAGAACCTAGGTGTAAAAACAATTTTTACAGTACCCGGAGAAAGTTTTTTACCAGCATTAAATGGATTATATGATCATAAAAAATCTATAAAGGTTATTACATGCCGTCATGAATCAGGCGCTTCAAATATGGCGGAAGCATGGGGAAAATTGACAGGAATTCCAGGAATTGCTTTTGTAACTAGAGGTCCTGGAGCATGTCATGCTAGTATAGGAATTCATACTGCTATGCAAGATTCAAGTCCAATGATAGTTTTTATCGGACAAATTAATTCTAAGCATAAAGGAAGAGAGGCTTTTCAGGAAGTCGATTATTTTAAAATGTTTGGCCCACCATTTAGTAAAGGTGTATTTGAAGTTACACGAGCAAAAAATATTACTACCACTATTCAAAAAGCTTTTCATTTAGCTACTGATGGCAGGCCTGGCCCGGTGATAATATCACTTCCAGAGGATATGCTTGAAGAATATACAGATTATAAAACTATTAAACCCTTGAAACCTATAATAAATAAAGTATCAGAAAATAGCCTTAAACAGATAGTTACACACATAGAAGCTTCTAAAAAGCCACTTATAATAATTGGAGGTGGGGACTGGGGAAAGAATGGAGCAAAAGACTTAGAATATTTTGCTAATAAAAATAAAATACCTTATGCAGTATCATTTAGAAGGCAATCTTTAGTTAATAACCATAGTAACTTCTATATTGGAGATTTATCAACCAGTGTGGATCCAAACCTTATAAAATCTGTCAAAGAATCAGACTTATTATTAGTAGTAGGTGCAAGGTTAGGTGAAATGACAACTAGCGGTTATTCTACTATAAAAGTTACACAAAAGAATAAGATTATACATATTTATCCAGATAAAAAAGAACTTGGTAAAGTATTTACACCAATCTTAGGTATTAAAGCGAATAGTAATATTTTCTCTTCTTCAATTAAAAACAAAATTATAAATAATACTTCATGGATTAAATGGGCAGAAGATTGTAGGAAGAATTATATTATATATTCTTCTCCTCCTAAATATTTATCAGAACCTGATATGGGAAATATTATGGTAACACTGAGAGAAAAAATGCCTAGCAACACAATTATTACTATTGATGCAGGTAACTTTAGTGGTTGGCCACAAAGATTCTGGAAATATACTTTGCCTAAAACACAATTAGCCCCAACTAGCGGCGCCATGGGTTACTCTATTCCCGCAGCAGTATCAGCAAAAATTGCTAAAAAAAATAGTCCTGTAATTGCTTTTTGTGGTGATGGTGGATTTATGATGAGTAGTCAAGAACTAGCTACATGTCATCAATATAATATTAAACCAATTATTATTATAATTAATAATAAGATGCTTGGCACAATTAGAATGCATCAAGAGAAAAATTACCCCGAAAGAATCATTTCTACTGATCTTGTCAATCCTGATTTTAAACTTTTATGCAAGGGCTATCATGCCCATTATGAGAATGTAAAACATTCAAAAATGTTCTCTAGTGCATTAGATCGCTGTTTAAATTCTAATAAAGCATCTGTTATAGAAATTGAAATAGACCCTAAACAAATCACTACTAGGCAAAGAATGAAAGAACTAAATAATTAGATGAATCAATTTTCAAAAAGTAATTTAATATAGGCTACATAAAGGGGAAATTAAATGAGTGATAATAATTATAAAACAGCTCTTGTAACAGGAGCAACTAGCGGCATAGGAATGGCAACAGCTATTAAACTTTCAGAAGCAGGTATAAAAGTTATTGCAACAGGAAGAAGGCTAGAAAAATTAAAGGTATTACAATCTAAAATTTCATGTGAAATAATAGAGTTAGATATTAGAGATCAAGATAAAATATATTCTTCCTTAGAAAACCTTGAAATTGATATTTTAGTAAATAATGCAGGAGTAGGTAAAGGGTTTTCACCTATTTTTAAAACTGCTCCTAAAGATATTAATACTACAACAGAAACCAATGTAACATCATTTTTACATGTATTAAGAGCCATTGTGCCAGGTATGGTAAAAAGAAAACGCGGCCATATAATTAACATAGGTTCTATTGCAGGTTTATACCCTATGGCTTCTTCTGTTTATGGAGGTTCTAAAGGAGCGGTTCATTTAATAAATCAAAACTTACGACTAGAATTGAGTGGAACTGGAGTGCGTGCAACTGAAATATGTCCAGGCAGAGTAGAAACTGAGTTTTTTGATGTTGCATTTTCAGATAACCCAGAAAAGAAAAAAGAAATGACGAGTGGATTAACATTACTTACTAAAGAAGATATCGCTGATTCTATTATGTTTGCTATAAATGCTCCATGGAGAATGAATGTTTCTTTAATAGAAATAACACCTACAGAACAAACTCCCGGTGGTTCTAAAATAGAAGGAGCGAATAAATGACAAAAAATATATTTAAAGAACGATTAATAAGAGGAGAATCTCTAGTAGGGATATTTGCATCATTAGGTAGTGAAATGGCAGCAGAAGTACTAGGAAGCTCTAATATTGATTACACTTTAATTGACATGGAACATGCGCCAAATGATTTAAGAAATGTTGTAAATCAAATGCAGGCTATAAAAGCTTCCGGTGGAGAATGTTTAGTAAGAATTCCTGTACTAGACCATATTTATGCAAAAAGACTTCTTGATGCAGGTGCAACAACTATTATGTTTCCGCAAATAAATAATATAAATGATGCTATGAATGCAGTTAAAGCCGTTAAATATCCTCCTAATGGAATACGAGGTATTGCAGGTGCAACAAGAGCAAATAATTTTGGAAGAGAGATTAATTATGTAGAGGATGCGGATGAAAAAATTTGCGTAATATGTCAAATAGAGTCCTTAGAAGCGTGTAATAATGTCAAAGATATAGCTGCAACTGATGGTGTTGATTTACTATTTGTGGGACCTGGAGATTTGTCCGCAGACATGGGTTTTATTAAAAATAGGAATGCTATAGAGGTGAAAGAAATGGCTCTTAAAGTATTAAAACATTCTAATGAATGTAATAAACCTTGCGGCATAATGGTAAGCAATATAACTGAAGCAAAAGAAATGCTTCAACTAGGATTTGCTATTGTAGCAGTCACAACAGATTTAGTATTACTTAGAAACGCTGTTGATGAAATAGGTCAACTATCAAAAAAGTAATTATCCATTTAATACATTAGAAATTACTAAGACAAGACCAACGGTAACTAATATTGTAACAATACTAAACCATAATAAGCTTCGGTCATATTTTTTTTCTTCTGACATTTTTACTCCATATTTAAATTAATCTATTTGCTAATATTACTATTATTATCCCTTGGGGAAACAGTTACCCAAACTTCTGTTCCTCTAGAACTAGTAGAATCTATTCTTACATTTGCAATACGTCCTGCTCTTTCATATGTGATTAAACTTATATCCGAACGTATACTAGTAATTTCTTTCCAACCAAAATTTGGCATTTCAAACCTATAAAAATCAAAAACTTCGGCACCACTCATACTTACGATTAGATTTAACCTTCCAAACCAATCACTTTCAGAGCCAAATACTAATGATTTTTGAATATTCATTCTAGAATTAGATGGCATGGGCAAATCATTAAACTTTGCAAAAGAAGCTTCTTCTATAGGTAATCCTTCCGGACCAGAAACTCCACTAGCTATTAAAGGAATTTTCCCTCCACAAGAAGCTAAAGATATAAAAATAATTATAAGAGAAAAGGTAATAAAAATTTTATTTATACTTTTAGTCATTTTTATACTCCATGTAATATTATTAATCTATTTTGGCACATCTATAAGTTAGCAACAAGAAGTAATTAAATGGTGACCCCGGCAGGATTCGAACCTGCGACCTACGGCTTAGAAGGCAGTCGCTCTATCCAGCTGAGCTACGGAGTCTTGACACATTTATATCCTATCTATATTTTGTAAAGTTATCAGAATACGATTTAATAATAATTTTTTTTTCCTTTGGCTGTATAATTTCTAAAGAAATTTTATTTTGTTCTGCATATCTTTTTAAATCATTTAAAGAATTAAATTTTAATTTAATTTGCTGTTTAATATCACGGCAACCAGACCAACCCATTAAATTATCTTTTACATAATTTTTAGAAAATAGAGGCTCTAAAATCCAACAATCTCCTTTATGTTTACCTGATTGTGTTGCAGAAAATATATTTTTATATACTTTAGCATGTGTTAAATTAACAGTTTTAAATAATTCATTGCTCATCTTAAACCTTAATAAAAGTGGTCGGGGCGAAGTGATTCGAACACTCGACCCCCTGTTCCCAAAACAGGTGCGCTACCAGGCTGCGCTACGCCCCGACACATATTAACTTCTGATATTACTTATCATTAAGTAAAGAAGGCTTCAAGCTATAAGGCAATAAAGAAGTAATTAAATTAAATATATTAATTACAAAGCTATTCCATTAAACAAATTAGCATTCCATAGAAAATGAACAAGTATACTTGCTGCATAACCTAATGCAATTACAGGAGTCCATTTCAAATGGAAGAAAAAAGTATAAATTCCCTTAGTTTGTCCCATAAGAGCCACTCCTGCAGCTGAACCTATAGATAACATACTTCCACCAACCCCAGCTGTTAATGTTACTAGGAGCCACTGTCCTAAGTCCATTTCAGGAAGCATAGTTAATACTGCAAACATTACTGGAATGTTATCCACAATAGCTGATAATATTCCAACTAAAATATTAGCTGTACTTGCTCCTAAATCTCCATACATATATGCAGCAGTTAAGGACATATAACCAAAGGCAGACAATCCACCGACGCACATTAATACTCCATAAAAGAAAAAGAGTGTATCCCATTCCGCTTTAGAAACCTTATTAAATATATCAAAAGCTTTAGTGTTAGATTTATCTTTATGGTCTTTTTTCTTCAAAAAATAACCATATATAGAGAGTACTCCTAAACCTGTCATCATACCAAATACTGGTGGTAAATGTAAAAATTGATGCTGAATAACTGTAAATGTAATAGTGCTTAAAAACAGACCTATTATTGTATAACCACCCCTTTTAACTGTAACTTTTTCTTTGCTAGCAGCTGGCTTATCATTACTTATAGCAAAATGCATTATAGCAGCTGGTATTAAAGCGTTCACTACAGAAGGAACAAATATATAAAAGAATTGACTAAAGGAAACTACACCTTTTTGCCATACCATCAAAGTTGTTATATCTCCAAAAGGAGAGAATGCTCCTCCTGCATTGGCACAAACAACAATATTTATGCAAGCTAAACCAATAAATTTACTATTATTTTTGCCTACTGCCATTACAACGGCACACATAATTAAGGCTGTTGTAAGATTATCTGCAATAGGAGAAATAAAGAAAGATAGTATACCTGTAATCCAAAATATTTTTCTAAAGGTAAAGCCTTGACTAACTAACCAACATCGTAATGCTTCAAATACATTTCTTTCCGTCATAGAGTTTATAAAAGTCATTGCTACTAATAAAAAGGTAAATAGTTCAGCAAATTCTAAGAATGTATGTTTAAAGGCGTATGAGGATGAATGATTGTCCAGGCCCATTTTCACAGCCATATAAGCTACTATACCCCATATAACTCCTGCCGCAACAATTACAGGTTTTGATTTCCGTAAATGAGTATATTCTTCTGCCATTACCAGGAGATACGCTAATACAAAAACAATCACTGCAATAATAGCAGGAAAACTGTCTGTAATATCTAAATTTAACAACTTATCATCCGCTCCTAATGCAGATGGTATATAGAACATAAAGATGCAAAAAAGAGCACTTATAGGTTTTAAAATTATATTTGTAAACATTCTGACCTCCTGAATAACTAAGTTTATTTATTTACTAAATTCTGAATATAGATAATCTATATAGACTTTAATATAAAGAGGAAAATTGTGAAAATGAACGATTTATTAGATAGTTTAGATCATGTAACAATTATCACTAAAAATTTAACTGAAACAATAAATTTTTATATAAATATACTAGGTATGGAAATTGATAATAATAGACCCCCATTTAATTTTGAGGGAGCATGGCTATCTCTTAATAAAAGACCAATAGTACATATTATATTAAAGGACACCCATATTAATTCTTCTGAACAGCCAACACTTGATCATATAGCATTTAGAGCTATTAATATAAAAAAAATAAAAATACACCTAGAAAATTCAAATATATCCTATGAGGAAAAATTTACTCCGGACAATAAGGTTCATCAAATTTTTACTATAGACCCTAATGGAATAAAAATAGAATTATCAAAACAACTTAAATAAAAAAAAACGGCCCCCCGAAGAGGACCGTTTAATTTCATATATCTAACTAGTAGACTTATGCGCCTTTTTGAGCTGCTTTAATTTTTTCAGCTGTAATTGGCCATGAACGAACTCTTGCACCTGATGCATTAAATATAGCATTTGCAATCGCTGGTCCTACACAAGTAACTACTGGCTCACCACAACCTGCAGGATAATGACCATTTTGAATAATAGTCACATCTACTTCAGGCGCTTGGTGAATACGGATTGGTGTCCAAGTATCAAAGTTTTGCTGATCAATTGAACCGTTAGTCATAGTTACATTTTCATGTAAAACACGACTTGAGCCAAATAATGCTGACCCTTCAATTTGAGCTAAAACTCCATTTGGATTAACCGCAGTACCAACGTCCATAGCTACTGTAATTTTCTTAAGAGTTGGCTCTCCTGAACTTGGGTCAACATGTACTTCAGCAACTACTGATGTCCATGATGGTGAACCACGTTCTTGAGAAGCAACAGCTGCTATACCCATTGCAGTATTTGCAGGCATCGGTTTAACACCGTAACCAGCTTTACCTGCAGCAACTACTAATGCGTTTCTAAGTCTGTTAGCACCACCTACAGTGTTTGGAGGAGTACCTGCATTCTTACCTGTTGCACTTAGCATTGAAAGTCTCATATCTAGAGGATCTTTACCTATCTTATGAGCTACCTCATCGATAAAGCTTTCATTTGCCCACCAAGTCCAAGTAGGTGCAACTGCACGAAGTTGTCCTGGAGGAGTTGCAGCCATAGCTGTTGTGTTTTCTACAGATCTTACATAGTGATTAGGTATATCGTACCAGTGATCAGAACCATTAGTTGAGAACTGGTCAATTTTACCCTTTTTATCCACTGATTCTGCTAAGAAACCTGGAGCCATACGTTTTGTTGCCCAACCTGAAGCTACTACATGTGACATAGAATCAATTTTTCCCGCAGCATTCACACCAGCTTTAACTTTTTGTACTGTATGTGTTTGATGGAAATCAAATGATAAATCATGTTCACGTGTGTATATCAGTTTCACTGGTCTGCCAATTTGTTGAGCAGCAAGAGCAGAAATAACAGCTCCATCTGGCTCTAATCTACGGCCAAAACCTGTTCCACAATATTGCTGATGTAAAACTACGTTTTTAGCATCAACACCAAGAGCTGCTGCAGTCATAGCAGTAAAACGACCTTGGAACTGTGAACCAGTATATAAATGCCAGATACCGTTAGATTCAGCAGCAACACAATTAATTGGTTCCATCAGGCCATGATAACCTAATGAAGTTTCGTATTCAGCTTCAACTATTGTATCTGCTTTGCTCATTGCGCCTTCTGGATCACCTTCTAGAACCCAAGTGAAACCTTGAGCCTCATCAGCAATAGAATCTTTCGCAGCTTGAACAATATCAGCTGAAGAAGTATTCGCATTTGGTCCAGAATCCCAGGTTACTTTCATTGCAGCGGCTGCTTTTTCAGCTGCCCAATAAGTTTCACCCATAGCAACTACATAACCTGTGTTTACTCCAGTTGGATCTTCTTTAATAACAGCAACACCTGCATAACCATCTATACTTTTAGCTGCAGAATCATCTGCTGATAAAGGAACAGCACCGAAACGTGTTGGGTTTGTTACTAAGCGACCATAAACCATGTTAGGTACGAATACATCGATACCATAACGAGCTACACCTGTAATTTTATCAGGAATATCTAGTGCTGGAATATCTTTACCAACTACTTTATATTCACCAAATTTTTTCAGTGTTAGGCCCTTCATTTCTTCTTCTGTGAAAGTACGATCGATTGTTGTTGTACTTAAAATTTCAGAATAAGTTTTTGAAGCTCCAGATACATTGTCACTTACAACTGAGTTACTTGCAGAACATTGTGCTGCAGGAACACCCATTAATTTAGCGCCCGCTTCAACTAAAGCTATTCTAGCTGATGCACCAATTCTTGAGTTACGATCAAATGTCCAGTTCACTGACCATGAACCACCTGTAATCATAAAGCCCCATTTTTCAGCAGTATCTGGATAATCAATTCTTACATCATTCCAGTCTACTTCTAACTCTTCAGCCACAGCTTGTGCTAAAGCAGTACCAACATGTTGGCCAATTTCAGCTTTTGTAATGTGAACAGTTGCAGTACCTGAAGCATCCATAGTTAAGAATACTTGGTGATCAAATGTACCAGCCGCAAGAGCTTCACGAGCTCCACCACCTACACTTGAAAGACCAGAATAACCTACTACTAAGCCTGTTCCAGCTACAGCAGAACCCACAAGCATTTCGCGTCGTGTGATTCCTTTTAAATTTTTATCAAATTTAGTCATATTATGCTCCCATAATTTCTGATGCACGACGAACACCTTTTTTGATTCTTACATATGTAATGCAACGACATAAATTACCTTGCATTGCATCAAGTATTTCAGAATCACTTGGTGTTGGGTTGCTATCTAAGAAAGCAGCCGCGTTCATCATTTGACCTGACTGACAATAACCACATTGTGGTACTTGTAACTCAGACCATGCTTGTTGCACTGGGTGCTGACCCTTTGGATCTAAACCTTCTATAGTAGTAATTCTAGAACCTTCAGCGTCTGCTAATTCGATTTGACAAGAACGCACTGCTTCACCATCTAGATGAACAGTACATGCTCCACATAAACCCATGCCGCATCCAAACTTAGTACCAGTTAAACGCAAATGTTCGCGAATAACCCATAACAGTCTAGTATCTGCTGGTGCATCGGCTACGTAAGATAGTCCATTGATATTCAATACAGCCATATTACCTCCACTGTGTGAACGTTAATTATAATTAGAAACTAAAGTAAAATATATAAGATTTGCTTAAAATCTTTATTAAAGAGATTTCTCTCTTTAATTTATATTCCTCCCTAACTCCCTCGTAAAGAGAAAGTTAGCGCAGTAAGATAGCCACGGCAAGCTTTTTTTAAATTTATTCTAAGCGGTATATATAGTGTTATATTGCGGTTATTTAACTTATAAATGTGAATGCTTCTCAATCACATTCTAAACACATCTTCCTCCATCAACCTCTAACATAACTCCTGTTATAAAGTCAGCTTCATCAGAAGCTAAATATAAAGCAGCATTCGCCATATCTCTTGGCTGGCATAGACGTCCTAAAGGAACTGTTGAAACAAACCTACTATAAGATTCTTTTTTGGGACCATCTCCTAAAAAACCATCTAACATTCCAGTATCTCCAGCAACAGGGCATAATCCATTCACTCTTATATTATCAGGTGCCAATTCAAGAGATAAGCCTTTAGTCATAGTTACCAAAGACCCTTTAGTGGCATTGTAAGCTGTTAGGCCAGGTCTAGGCCTAATAGCAGCAGTTGAAACAGTGTTTATAATCACTCCAGGTGCTTTTTGTCTTCTAAAAATTGGGACAGAATGAACAGCTCCTAAATATACTGACTTCACATTAATTTTAAATAAAGTATCAAACTCTTCTTCAGTTGTTTCAACTAATGGAGTAGGTTTCATTCCAATAGCTGCATTCTGAATTAAAATATCTAACTTACCGAAAGCATCACAACTTCTATCCATCATTTCTTTTGTTTGACTACTATCTGATACATCTACACCAAAAGCTATTGCATTTCCTCCATCTTTATTAATTTCAGATGCTACTTTTTCTGCTCCTTCAAGATTGATATCTGCCACTACTACTTGAGCTCCCTCTTTAGAAAAACGTCTTGAGATTCCCTCTCCAAAACCTGATGCTCCACCTGTAACAATTGCTACTTTATTTTTTAATCTCATTATCAATCTCCATAAATTAATTATTTAAAAGTTTATATTATTGTTTTTATACATTAAAAGTATTATTCGAGTAGCAATATTTAAAAAAACTTAAAATTATAGAAACAAAAAATGTTAAAAAATAAAAACCTAATAATACTTACTACTTTGTTCATCTTATTTAATATTAAAAATATTTATGCGAACAATATAGAATGTAAAAACGAATCAAAAAATATTACCTGTAATTATGAAATTAGTACTGAAAATAATAATTCATCTGATTTAGGCACATATAATATTAATATTAGCCTGATAAAAATTAAAGAAGCTAATGGAATAATAAATGGAAATATGATTATAAGTGCTAATCTTTGTAAAAACGATTCTAAAATAAGAATTAATGAAAAAATTCAAATTGCACAATCATCAGAAAATCAAAGCTTTAATTTTCCGTTGTATCTTCATAAAAAAGCAATTGTTGCCAATTTTTGTATAAAATTACTCATAGAAAATTGCATTGACAGTTGTGGAGACCTAATTAGATTAGAAGGAAATATATCTCCAATTATGAAGATGGAAAAAAGAAGTTAAATAAAATAATTGATATAATAGGGAAATTAAATGAAAAAATTAAATAAATATTCTAGAAGAGAAATATTAAAGACAAGTGCAAGTTCGGCCTCCATTTTTGCTTTAGCAGGAGGGTTTCCAAATATTCTTAAAGCTGAAAATAATATTAAGATAGGAATTCCGACTATATTATCTGGAAGAGTTGCTCAATTAGGAATTTCTGTAACCAATGCAATAAAAATAGCAGTTAATAATTTTAATAATGCCGGTGGTTTAGATGGTCGTAATATAGAATTAATAATAAGAGATAGTAGAGCTAAGCCAGATGAAGCTGCAAGAGTTTGTAGAGATTTTATCAATTCAGATAAAGTTGATGCTATTATTAACGCTGAAGCATCAGGTGCCTCTTTTGCGGTTCAAGAAGTCGTTCGTGAAAGCGGAACTCTTTGCCTCCATTCTGTATCTGAAACAACATCTTTAACTGCCAACCCATCTATTCGAGCCTGGAACACATTTAGATTCTCTAGACAAGGTATTCATGACTCAGTAGGAAGCGCAAGATATGCCGCAAAAATTGCTGAAGAAAAAGGTTTAAAAACTTGGATGTCAGTAAATCCGGACTATGCTTATGGAAGAGATAGTGATGATACTTTTTTTTGGGCTTTAGAACAATTTTCTCCTGGGTCTAAAATAATAGGAAAAGGATGGCCTAAAATATTCCAACCTGATTACACTGAAGTTATTACACAAATAGCGAGAAAAAAACCAGATGCAGTATATACAAGCCTTTGGGGTGGAGACCTTGTATCTTTCATAGATCAAGCTTCGTTATATGGCATCTTTAAAAATACTGAACTTTTTGCAATTAATCTAGCTGATTATACTACTATGAGTGCAATTAAAAATCTTCCAGAAGGCTTGCATTCTGGAACTAGATATGTTGCGGCTTGGCCCAATACGCAGGACAATAGAGATTATGATAAATCTTATACAGACCTGTATGAAGACCATCCAACTAACTGGTCATGGTCTGCATCAGTAGCAATTGACTTCTTAATAAATGCTTTAAAGGAAACTGGTGGAACAGATAATAAAAAATTAGCCGCAGCTATAAAAGGAAAAACAAGAAAATCTTTTATAGGTGTTGGCGATAACAATTCTGTTTCAATAAGAAATAGAGATCAAACTATTATAGATTATTCAATTGGATGGGGAACTACTATATCAAATGAACCATACATGACTGGTATTCAACCAGCAGATTGGAACAATATAAAAGAACTTGAAAAAGTTTGGTTAACTGATAAAAATTGGCTGTAATTAATATTTATTACATTACATAATTAAGAAGGTTATTTCATGGAAATCTTTGCTCTCTTTGATTGCATAATATCACCCGCTTGCCTTATATCTCAGGCTGCAGGAGGATTAAAAATTGGAATGTTACTATTTTTAGTGGCCTCTGGTTTAACTTTAGTTTTTGGAGTTCTAGGCGTTATAAATTTTGCTCATGGAGCGCTATATATGCTAGGAGCTTATTTTTCTTGGCAGCTTATGTCTATAACAGGACATTTTGGTTTATCAGTTATTCTAGGTGCTTTAGGAGTAGGAATATTTGGAATTTTATTTGAAAGAATACTTATAAGCAGGGTTTATAATGCCGAGCTACTTGTTCAAATATTATTATGTTATTCTGTAATTTTAATATTAGATGACTTAGTAATGATAATATGGGGAGATGAATTTTTATCTGGTTTAGGGGTACCAGAATTATTTCAAGTTCCGCCATTATTTATTTTTGATGCAATAATTCCACCTTTTCATTTAGCAATAGTTGCTATGAGTTTTATAGTAGGAATTATTTTATGGTTTATTATGACTAAAACAAGGTTTGGTAGACTTGCTAGAGCAGCCGCAGTTAATCCAAATATGCTAGAAGCTCTAGGTGTTAATATTAATTTATTAAGGGCCGGAGTTTTTATGCTGGGTAGCTTTTTAGCTGGTTTAGGTGGTGCCTTAGCAGCTAGCGTAGGCAGTGTAGTTTCAGGTATGGGAAACTCAATTATAATAGAGTCTTTTATAGTAACAGTAATAGGAGGAATGGGCTCTATTAGTGGTGCCTTTTTAGCTTCATTAATTATTGGCATGGCAAGATCTTTCGGTGCTGTTGCAATGCCTTTGTTTACTGATGGTTTAATGTTTATGATTATGGTGCTTGTTCTTATATTAAGGCCTGAGGGATTAATGGGAAAGAAAAAATAATGAGTTTTTTGCATAAAGATAATTTTCATAGAGATGCATTTTTAGGTCTCATTGTATGGCTTGTACTAATAGTTTTTTACCATATTTTTCCTGACCCAGGTATTCACGACATAATTCAAAAAGTGTTTATCCTAGGTTTATTTGCTATGTCTTTAAATATATTAATAGGGTATTTAGGTTTAATAGCTTTTGGTCATGCTGCATTTTTTGCATCAGGCGCATATACCTTAGGACTATTCTTGCAATCTGACTATGTATTAAGCTTGGGAGGGCTTTCTATTCCCATAGCTATGATTTTGGCTGTATTAATATCTAGTATTTTAGCAGCACTTATTGGAGTGATATGCATTAGGCTTAATGACATATATTTTTCTTTTCTTACCTTAGCATTTCAAATGTTGATTTATAGTATAATATTAGCTTTAGTAAGTATTACAGGAGGAGACCAAGGCTTAATGGGAGGGTTTCCTAAACCACCTTTCCTAGGCATTGACCTAGGAAGACCATTTGATTTTTATGCTTTTACAATTTTTATATCTGTAATAACTATTGTTTTACTCAGACAAATAATAGAATCCCCATTTGGCTATGGCTTAAGAATGATTAGGGATAATTCCGAAAGACCAGCAGCTCTTGGTTTTAACAGTCAAAAACATAAACTTATTGCATTTATAATTGCTGGTTCTATTGCTGGCTTAGCAGGATCACTTCAAGCTTTATTAGATGTAGGAGCATATCCTGAATGGGCTTTTTGGTCTAAATCTGCGGAACCCCTGTTCATGATTTTATTAGGAGGCATGCAGTCTTTCTTAGGCCCTCTTATGGGAGCACTAATCTTTGAACTTCTAAATGACTTTGTAACTGCTAATACAAGATATTATGGGTTAGTTCTCGGACTAGTTATTTTATGTTTTGTTTTAGGACTTAAAAAAGGTCTTTTAGATTGGATTTTATTTAAATTTAATAGAAAGTAACACCTAAATTATGTTGAAAATAGATAAACTATCTAAAAGTTTTGGAGGCATATTAGCCACAGATAATGTTTCCTTAGAATTAAAGCCTAATTCTATAAATGCTGTAATTGGGCCTAACGGTGCAGGAAAAACTACACTTTTTAATTTAATTACTGGAAAAATTTCTATTGATGCAGGCTCAATATCTATTGATGATACAGATATAACTAATTTAAAAGAATCTGAAATAACACATTTAGGTATCGCACGAGCATTTCAAATTACAAATATTTTTCCAACTCTTACTGTAAAAGAAGCTATTAAAGTAGCATTACTAGCAAAACAGCATGGATTGAATAATATGTGGAATAGGTTCAAAACCCACTCTATCAATCATGAAGCTGAAGATATTGCTGAATTAGCTGGATTAAAAAGTTCTTTCAATATTATCAGCTCAGAATTAAGTCATGGAGATCAAAAGTTATTAGATATAGCTTTAGCTTTAGCGCTTAAACCTAAAGTACTCCTTTTAGATGAGCCAACAGCAGGGATGGGCCCTGAAGAACGATGGAAAATGATCGAAAAGATTCAAAAGCTTTGGAAGAAAACTAAAATGACAGTACTTTTTATTGAGCATGATATGGATATTGTATTTGATATTGCCCAAAATATTTATGTACTACAACAAGGAGGCATCATAGCACAAGGTACTCCAAAAGAAATAAAAAGTAATAAAAAGGTTATTAAAGCATATTTAGGTGGAGGAAAAAAATAATGACACTTTTAAAAGTTAAGAACCTCAATGCTTTTTATGGCAATAGCCAAGTTCTTTTTAATATGAATTTAGATATTACAAAAAATAATATTATAGCTTTACTAGGAAGAAATGGCGCAGGTAAAAGCTCTACATTTAAAGCAATAACTGGTCTAATAAATGTTAATTCTGGCTCTATATTATTGAAAGATAATGAATTAGTAAAACAAGCGACCAGTAAAAGGGCGCTAGCAGGCATAGGTTATGTACCTGAAGACAGACAAGTTTTTCCAGAGCATACAGTTGAAGAAAATATTGATTTAGGGAAAAAGAATAATTTAGAAGGAAAAAATGACTGGCCAATTGATAAAGTATGGGAAACATTTCCTATATTATTAAAATTAAAAAATAGACAGGCAGGCCAACTTTCTGGAGGAGAACAACAAATGCTTTCTATTGCTAGAACCTTAGTAGGCAATCCAGAAATTCTTTTACTTGATGAACCCTCTGAAGGACTGGCTCCTATAATTGTAGAAGACATTGCTATAATTCTAAAAAATTTAAAAAAACTAGGTGTTACAATACTTCTTGCTGAACAGAATATGCATTTTTGTATGGAAGTTGCAGAAAAAGCAATTATTATTGACAGAGGAGAAGCTGTTTGGAATGGCTCTTTGAAAGAGTTGCAAAAAGATACAAAAACCAGAGATAAATATCTAGCGATTTAATATATAAATTATCGAGATAAAGTTTTCATTGCCTCTTCAATACCAGATAAATTTAATTCATACATTTTTTCTTCAAATATTTCTCGTATCATCTTATTAGAGGCAGAAGAATTCCAGATTTTTTTATTTTCTGGGTTTAGCCAAGCAACAGAATCAAAATGAGAAGTAATTCTATCTAACCATAAGGCTCCAGCTTCTTCGTTCCAATGTTCTATAGAGCCACCAGCATAGGCTATTTCATATGGACTCATAGAAGCATCACCTACGAATAAAACTCTATAATCACTGCCATACTTTCTAATCACATCCCAAGTAGATATAATATCTTCAGCTGAACGAGGATTATTTTTCCATAAAACTTCATATGGGCAATTATGAAAATAGAAATGCTCTAAATCTTTAAATTCACTTTTAGATGCAGAAAAAAGTTCTTCACATGCTGAAATATATGGATCCATTGAACCTCCAACATCTAAAAACAATAATAATTTTATTCTATTTTTTCTTTCTGGCATCATTTTGACATCTAAATATCCACCATTATTAGCAGTTGCATTAATAGTTTCTTTCAAATCAAACTCATCTGGGGTTCCTGTTCTCGCAAAATGTCGTAGCCTCCTGACAGCCACTCTAATATCTCTAATTCCTAAAGTTTTTTTATCATCAAAATTTGTCCATAGCCTTTTTTCCCATACTTTTACAGCTCTCCCCTGCCTTTTCCCTTCATTTCCTATTCTAACTCCTTCAGGGTTGTATCCTCCGGAACCAAAAGGAGAAGTTCCGCCTGTACCTATCCATTTATTTCCACCTTGATGTCTTTTTTTTTGCTCCTCTAGACGTTCTTTTAAGGTTTCTAGTAACTTATCCCATCCTCCTAAAGATTTAATTTTTTCTTTATCTTCATTCGAAAGATTTTTTTGCAAAGCATCTTTAATCCAATCTTCTGGAATTTTGCCCAGCATCTCTTCACCTTTTTTTATGGCACCTTCAAAGAATTCCGAAAATATTCTATCAAATCTATCAAAGTATCTTTCATCTTTGACCAAGGAAACTCTAGCAAAATTATAGAAAGAATTAGTATCTAAATTTACTATTCCTGAATCTAAACCAGAAATAAAATCTAAATATTCTCTAATAGATACAGGAACACCTGCACCCTTAAGTTGATGTAAAAAACCTATAAACAATTTGCACCTTAATTTTTATTGAGGCCTTTTTACTCTTTTTTCGCAGTCTTCTGCAAATTCCCAATTTTCTATTTCTGGGGTGCATTTTCCTGCCTCACCTTTTACTCTAAAACAAGCATAAGTAACTAAATCAACTGATGTAGTTTTTTCATCAAATGAGCAAACATCTTTAACTTCTACATTTTGAATCAGTGCTTCTACTTCATTTGTTATAATACATCTGCCTCTACGTGCATCAAGCCAATGCATAGAGTGGCCAATAACCATCGCAACTGGATCTTTACCAAAATTTGTTAGACAAATTTCTTTTGAAAAAGAAGATGAGGTAGAACAAAGAATAACAGTAAAAAAAGATATTATAATAAACATAGGCTTTAGAAAATAATAAATTTTATTTTTAATAAACATCATGATGTACTCCTTATATTGAATTATTATCACGTCTTGCTATAAAAGCTAAACGTTCGAACATGTGAACATCTGCCTCATTCTTTAAAAGAGCCCCATAAAGAGGAGGAAGAGCATTATTAGTATCTTTTTGTCTTAGAACTTCCGGAGAAATATCTTCAGCTAAAAGAAGTTTTATCCAATCTAATAATTCAGATGTAGAAGGTTTCTTTTTAATACCAGCCACATCTCTAACTTCAAAAAATGATTTGAGTGCTGCATCTACTAGTTTCTGTTTTATCTTTGGAAAATGTACTTCTATAATAGATTTCATAGTTTCTTCATCTGGAAACCTTATATAATGGAAGAAACATCTTCGTAAAAAGGCATCAGGTAAATCTTTTTCATTATTAGACGTAATAATTACTATAGGCCTTTCTTTTGCTATTATATTTTTTTTTGTTTCGTAAACATAAAATTCCATTTTATCTAATTCTAATAGCAAATCGTTCGGAAATTCTATATCGGCTTTATCGACCTCATCAATTAATAATACTGGTTTTTTATCAGCAACAAATGCATCCCATAAGACACCCCGCCTTATATAATTATTTATATCTTCAACTCTTGCATCACCTAATTGCGAATCTCTTAGTCTTGAAACAGCATCATATTCATAAAGCCCCTGTTGAGCCTTGGTAGTGGACTTAACATGCCATTTTATCAAAGACTTACCTAGTGACTTTGCAACCTCTTCGGCTAACATAGTTTTACCTGTTCCTGGCTCACCTTTTATAAGCAAAGGTCTTTCTAGAGTAATAGAAGCATTAACTGCTAAAGCTAATTCATCAGTAGCTACGTACTTATCTGATCCTGTAAAATAATCCTTCAAAAACTTCTCCTCATCTACTTACTATATTATAAGTATATATATAGTATATTAAATAATATAGTAAATTAGATAAGAATTAGTTTTAATTAATTACACCTGAGATTGTAACCAATTTTCTCTTCCTATTTGTTCTACAAGGCCTAATTGAGTATCTAACCAATCATAATGCTCTTCTTCAGAAGCTAATATTTGTCTAAATATATCTCTACTTACAAAATCAGCAACTTTTTCACAATGCTGAATTGCTACCTTTAAATCTGGAATAGCCTTAACTTCTATTTCGAAATCACATTTTAACGATTCTATTGGTTCTTCACCGATCATAATTTTGTGCATCTCTTGTACATTAGGCATACCATCTAAAAATAGTATTCTTTCAATAATCATGTCGGCATGCTTCATTTCATCTATAGACTCTTCATATTCTTTTGCACCTAGTTTTTCATATCCCCAATGCTTAAACATTTTAGAATGAAGAAAATACTGGTTTATGGCAGTTAACTCATTTGTTAAAACCACATTTAAATGTCTTATAACTTCTTTATCGCCTTTCATAAATACCTCCTTTAAAGATGTTTGATATACTTTATATGGAGTAAAAATATATGAAAATCAAGAAAAATTGTTTAAAAACAAGAGGTTGAGATGCATTCTCATTCTCAAAAAAAGAAGCATTTTTTATGAAAAAGATTAAAGAATAATAAAATTAAAATTATTACTAAGCATTAACTGATGAAGAAATATTAAAATCTAGCGATCTATTTGCCAAGGTATCTTTAGGTTGATCTTCTTTTAATACATTATCGATAGTTTCTAAACATTTGCCACATTGCATCCTACAGCCAAGTTTCTTATATACCTGTCTAGATTTTGATACTCCTTGAGATCTAACTCTTCTAACATCTCTGCATGTGAATGCGTTGCATATACAAACGTACATTTTTGCTCTCCATTAATGTTAGTATTAAATTACAGTTGATAATGAAAGTCAATCTCAATTTTATATTTAAAAAAAAATATATTAAAAAAATATTATATTTGTTATAATATTTTATAGAGATTTAATTAATAATTTATATAAGTGAAAATAAAAATGGATAAAAGATTAACTGTTAGAGATATACGTAAAAGAAAATTAACTGATAAAAAGCAACAACCTCTGGTGTCTCTTGTTTGTTACACCTCACAAATGTCTAGATTAGTTAATGATGATGTTGATATTATTCTTGTCGGAGATAGTTTAGGTATGACTATATACGGATTTAAAAATACTTTATCCGTTACATTAGATATGATGATAAACCATGGAGCAGCAGTAGTTAGGTCTACAACTAAGCCGCATATAGTAGTAGATATGCCTTTTGGCAGTTATGAAGAATCGCCAGAACTGGCTTTTAGATCTGCCAGTAAAATAATGCGAGAAACTGGAGCACAATCTGTCAAATTAGAGGGCGGAGAAGAATTTGCAGATACTATTCAGTTTCTTAATCAGAGAGGCATTCCTGTAATGGGACACATAGGACTAATGCCGCAAAGAATTCAGACCTTAGGTGGGTTTTTTACCCAAGGCAAAACAGATAAAGAATCAAAAAAGCTTATAAATGATGCTAAAGCAATATCTGAAGCGGGAGCTTTCTCAATGGTTGTTGAAGCCATACCAGAAGAAGTAGCTACTGAGATAACTAATATTATTGAAGTTCCTACTATAGGCATTGGAGGAGGCAGAAATTGTGACGGACAAATTTTAGTATCTCATGATATACTTAATTTATATGGAGATTTTACTCCTAAATTTGTAAAGAAATATGGAAATATTAATGAGAACATAACAACTGCTATAAAAATATATTCAAATGAAGTCAAAAATAAAACATTTCCAACCGAGAAACATATATTTACAATTAAAAAATAAATAGGCTCTATTCTACACCTTCAACAAGAACGGAAGAATTATTGCCAGCCTCTAATCTCAGCATTTTTAATGGTGCATAATCATCTGAATTATAAAAATTATTTGCACATTCTTTATTAGGAAATTCTAACAAAACAATCCTATGCTTAAAATAATCACCTTCTATAACCTCTGTTTCGCCACCTCTTACTAAATATTTACCTTGATACTTGGCTACGATCTCAGGCACTTGTGCTCTATACTTCTCCATTAATTCAGGGTTTGTAACTTCAATATGAGCAATTAAATATACTTTCATTTGTTTTCCTTATTATTATAAATAAATATGTTATTTTAAGAGGATATATTTTGCAACAAGTACCTAACTTTGTTTTCAACCATTTCTACCGTTAATGTTCTCATTAATGATAGAGAGGTTCTATGATCAAACCCAGGTATACTCATTAATTCTATAGGAGTTTCTGGAGTTCTAATATACATCGCATTTTTTCCTGATGGAGAGTATAAATTATTATCTGTTGGCCCGAATAATCCCAAAGTTGGAATTCCTGTGGCTGCTGCTAGGTGCATCAAGCCAGAATCATTTCCTATAAATAATTTGGATAATGAAAAAATAGCAGCTGTTGGCAATATAGGCTTTCCTATTAAGTTTATCAGTTTAATACCTTCAAGCTGATTAATTAATTCTGTTCCTACCTCTTCCTCACCTGGGCCACCAACTATAATTACTGTAGATCCCAGTAGTTTTTTATGGGTTAATATCTTTTTGATTAAGATTGCAAAATACTCACTAGGCCATACCTTAGCTGCCCAATTAGCAGTAGGCCCTATAACAATAAATGGCCCTTTAGAATTATTTAAATAACTTTTAGCTTCTGTATGAGCATGATTATTTATCCATATTTTAGGCATTGGCTGTTTTTGAGAAGGATTAATTTTACTCAAGCGAACTATACGATGTTCTTTATCTCCACTTGACCTTAAAACTATTCTTTTTTTAGACCTAACCAGCCATATAATAGGCGTACTTCTTAAGTCACATATAATATCCCATCTAGTTAAACGTATTTCTTTCCATATATCTAACCAATGGAGACTATATTTTTTTTTTTTAATCTTAATTACTTTATTAACGATTGGGCAACCGTCAAATACTGGGGCCGCAACATTACCGCATACTACAGTTGCTTTTGCATCATAATAATTACATAAGTCATTAAGTAACCCTGTAGACATTACTGCGTCACCTAATCTAGTATTTCCTATAAATAATAATTTTTTCATAATAAAAATTTATCTGGATTTAAATACTTGCAAGAATTCTTCTGCAACTTTATTCCAGCTCCTTAATTTATTTATAACTTTAGATTCTTCGTGCATCCTATTAAAAAAAGATAAATCACTTAAAATTCTGGTAGAATATTCTACAAATTGGGATTCATCATTAGCAATAAAACCAGTTTTACCATTATATATTTTTTCTATAGCTGCCCCTAATGGTCTTATTACTGCAGGCATACCTAATACCTGAGTTTCTGATAAGGAAAATGCTGAAACTTCATATTTATGAGAAGGATATAAATGTACTCTCATATCTTTAATTTCTTTGACCATTTCTATATCTATTTTTGGAGATTTAATTTTAATATTATAAGCTAAATTTGTCTCTACAAGTTTTAATATTGAATCATATATATCTGGAATCTTTTTTCCTGACATAGCTTTGTGAAGAGTATAAGAGTATATATGTAGTTCTGCCCATGGTAATTTAGTATGTATATGTTGTACCCATAAATTTATTATCCAGTCCAGCCCCATAAGAGGATGAGTAGTTACTAATGCTTTAGGAGTAATAGAAGGCAATAAACTTTCGTTTTCGATAAAATGAGGATTATTTCCAGAAGGTATAATACTCGCATCTAATGATTTTAAACCATCTGGTATAGAGTTTATATGGTTTTCACCTTGAATGATTATAGTTGGTTTATGCTTCATTACTGCCGTAAAATTTTCTGGTCTAGCTAGCTTTAGACCTGAAGATGTTAACCATAAAATTTTTTTACTATTAGAATTAACCAAATCAAATAATTTTGGGTCATTATGAGCGATCCAGACATCTGAGTGTGTTGCATCTATTTTATTTATCTTTTGCCAACTTACATCATTGATTACTATTGATTCATAACAATTGTTGTAAACTCTTACAACATGTCCTATATTAGCAAGCGCCTCAGATAAATAGATCAGAGACTTCTCTGCACCATCTAGAGGTTTATTATTAATAGTGGAGCCATCATATATGATATGGCTATTGTCTAAAAAAGTAATTAACATAAATAATGGTTTACGTAGGTAACTAAGTGATTGCAAGTATTTTTAAACCTTCAAAAATAAATGGTGTTAAAATGTATAAAAAAATAAAAAAAATAAAATTAGACGATAGAATCATAATTGAGATTATTGGAACTGACACTAAAGATTTTTTACAGCCCTTAATTACTAATAATATAGACTTAGTTTCATCTAAAAAATCAATTTATGCAGCATTATTATCACCACAAGGAAAATATATATTTGATTTTTTTATTTTTGAAAATTCTATAAGTGGTCACTTGAGTATTGATTGTGCAAAAAATAGATGTGCAGAATTATTAGAAAAATTAAATATATATAAATTAAGATATAAAATTAATTTTAATATTAATAATAATATTTCTATTTTTAGTATATATGGAACAGATTATTCTGAATTAGAATTAAACTTAAAAGAAGTTAGCCTTGAAGGCAGCACTGAGAAAATTAATAATAATATTATTTTAGTAGACCCAAGAAATAAAAAGTTAGGTTTAAGAATCTATTCAGATTTATCTAGCCCTATTGAAGGCTTTAATAAAATACCAGATGGAGAAAAATCGGATCTAGACTATATTAGGATAGAGCTTTCAGTGCCAAATCCTGATTTAGATCTAGAAATAGAAAAAAGTTTTTTAATAGAAAATAATTTTGAATTCATAAATGCTATAGATTTTAAAAAAGGATGTTATGTAGGACAAGAAAATACAGCTAGACAAAAGTATAGAGGTACTGCCAAAAAAAAATTATTCCTAATAAGGATTATTGGAAACGATATAATTAATGGAACAAAAATATATTATAATGAAAGAGTAGTTGGAACTATGAGGTCGTCATGCAAAGACATAGGATTGGCTACAATTAGAACTGATTTTTATGAAGAGTATAAAAACACAAATATAAAAATAAAAGTTTTAAATAGTGAACTAAAACTTTTATAAACTAGTAGTATTTTTTATTTTAGCTTGAGCTGCAGCAAGCCTTGCTATAGGAACTCTATAAGGTGAACAAGAAACATACTGCAACCCAGTATTATGAAAAAAGTCTATAGACTTTGGGTCACCACCATGTTCTCCACATATTCCTAATTTTAGCATTTTATTAGACTTTACTCCCTCTTCCGCTGCATTTTTTACTAATACGCCTACCCCTTCTATATCTATAGATACAAATGGATCGTTTTCTATTATTTTATTTTCTAAATAATCTGGAAGAAATTTTGAGCAATCATCTCTGCTAATACCTAAAGTAGTTTGAGTCAGATCATTTGTACCAAAGCTAAAAAAATCAGCATGAAGCGCAATGCTTTTAGCATTTAATGCTGCCCTCGGAAGCTCTACCATAGTACCAAGCAAATACTTTGGAGCCTCTCCATATTCATCTTCTATTTTAGAAGCAATATTCTTTACAAGTTTTTTAAAAAATAAGAATTCCTTTTCACTAATAATTAAAGGTATCATAATTTCCGGCTTAATATTAATTTTCATTTTTTTAGAAATATCTAAAGCAGATTCAAAAATAGATCTTACTTGCATCTCATATATTTCAGGAAATGTAACTCCTAATCTGCAACCTCTATGGCCTAACATAGGATTTTGCTCTTCTAACTGAAGAGATCTAGACCTGATAACAGACAGGTCTTTATCTAGATTTTTTGCTAACTCTTCTAGTTCATCTTTCTCTCTAGGCAAGAACTCATGCAAAGGAGGATCTAACAACCTAATAGTAACTGGCATTTCCTTCATTAATTCAAATATTTCTGCAAAATCTTTTTTTTGCATGGGCGCTATTTTTGCTAGAGCTTTTCTTCTATCTTTTTCTGTATCAGAATAAATCATTTCTCTTACAGCTAATATTCTTTCATTATCAAAAAACATATGTTCAGTTCTGCATAGTCCTATCCCCTCAGCACCAAATTCTATAGCTGTCTTCACATCATTTGGAGTTTCAGCATTAGCTCTAACATCTAAATCTCTAATTTCATCCGCCCATTTCATTAATTTAGAAAAATCTTTAGATAGTTCTGGAAAAATAGTCGGAACTTCACCTATAATTACTTCGCCACAACTTCCATCAAGAGTAATGATATCGCCAAATTTAATTATTTTATTATTTACTGTGAAATTCTTACTACTATGATCAATTAATATTTCTCCAGCTCCTGCAACGCATGGTCTGCCCATACCTCTAGCCACAACCGCTGCATGACTAGTCATGCCTCCTCTACTTGTTAATATACCTTTGGCTGCATGCATTCCATGTATATCCTCTGGACTAGTTTCCATTCTCACCAAAATAACATCTTCACCATTTTTTGACATTTCTACGGCGTCTTCAGAATTAAATACTACTTTACCAGAAGCTGCACCAGGAGAAGCCGGTAAACCTCTAGACAAAATAGTTTTATTAGCTTTAGGATCTAAAGTGGGATGTAACAATTGGTCCAGTCCTAGTGGATCTATTCTACAAACAGCTATTTCTTTAGTAATAAGCCCTTCATTTTTCATTTCGACTGCTATTCTGACAGCTGCAGAAGTAGTTCTTTTTCCAGACCTAGTTTGTAATATCCATAATTTATTTTTTTGTACTGTAAACTCAATATCCTGCATATCAAGATAATGAGATTCTAATTTAAGAAATATTGATACTAATTCATTATATATATTAGGAATTGATTCTTCCATAGATAAAGCTTCTGTTTTTTGCTCTATTCTTTCTTTAATAGTCAAGTTTTGAGGAGTTCTAATACCAGCAACAACATCTTCACCCTGAGCATTTACTAAATACTCTCCGTAATAATTATTTTCTCCATTAGAAGGGTTTCTTGTAAATGCTACGCCCGTACAGCAATCATCACCCATATTTCCAAAAACCATAGCCTGAATATTTACTGCAGTTCCCCAAGATTCAGGAATATCATTAAGTGCTCTGTATGTAATAGCTCTTTGATTCATCCAAGAACTAAATACTGCTCCTACAGAACCCCACAATTGTTCTATAGGATCTTGAGGAAAATCTTTACCTGTTTTTGTCTTAACTAAAACTTTAAACTGCTTTGTTATTTTTTTCCAAGATTCTGCAGAAACTTCTGTATCAAGCCTAATATTTTCTTTTTCTTTTTCATGCTCAATCAATTCTTCAAATTCAGAGGATTCTATTTCTAAAACTACATCGCCATACATTTGAATAAATCTTCTATAACTGTCATAAGCAAACCTGTAATCTCCACTTTCCTCAGCCAAACCTTCTACTGTAATATCATTTAAACCCAAATTTAAAACCGTATCCATCATACCAGGCATTGACGCTCTGGCTCCTGAACGAACTGATAATAGTAAAGGTTTTTTTGAATCACCAAAATCCATATTAGTGATTTTTTCTATATTTTTAAGTGCTATCATAACTTGATCGTTTAGCTCTGAAGGGTAATTACTTTCATTAGAATAATAAAAATTGCACACTTCTGTAGTTATTGTTAGGCCTGGAGGAACAGGCACACCGATATTATTCATTTCTGCTAAGTTAGCTCCTTTACCTCCTAAAAGATTTTTTAGCCTAGCATCACCTTCTGCTCTACCTCCTCCAAAACTATAGACCCATTTATTCATAAAATATCCATCCTATATAATATTAATATATTTACTTAACTTCGTTTTCCGCTTCAATCAATGAAAAATCTGCAAAATTTATGAAGGTGTTTCTAATCATAGATAAAAGCATTAATCTATTATTTTTTATTTCTTTATCATCAACATTTACTTTTACATTTTCAAAAAACTTTTCTAAGAAAGTAGAATTTTTAGAAAAAATTTTCATAGCTTTTTCATATTTTTCGTTTTTCAATAAATTATTTACTTCCTCAGCAAGTTTAATCTGACTAGTATATAGGTCTTTCTCTTCTTCCATTTCAAATAGACCTTGATTAACTTTTATGCCAATAATACTATCTATTTTTTTTTCTTCAATATTCAGGATTCTTCTTACTCTTTTTAAGATATTAAGAAAATCTTTTCCAGAGGTCTCATTAATAAATTTATCTAAAGCTTTAATTTTATTAAAATCATCTAATATATCAGAAAAATTAGAGACATTATAAACAGCCTGTATACTTGATTGACTAAATCCCTTATCTTTCATAAAGACTCTTAATCTATCATAAATAAACTCTATATATGATGTTTGAGATTCTTCCTTTGAAAGAACTAATTTTATATCTTGTGTTGTGTAAGTCTCATAGACATCTAATGCTATATTTTTCATAGAGATTCTAATTTTATTTTCTAATATAATTCTAATTATACCTAAACAAGACCTTCTTAAACCAAAGGGGTCTTTAGACCCTGTTGCCTTCATATCTATTGCAATAAATCCTATCAAGCTATCTAACTTATCAGAAAGCGATAACAATGAAGATTCTGGAGTTGTCGGGCAACTATCAGATGGACCTAAGGGAGAATAATGCTCTTTAATAGATAAAACTACTTCACTTGGCATTTTTTGAATCTCTGCATAAATGCTTCCTATTTTTCCCTGCAATTCAGGCATTTCATATACTACGTCACAACATAAATCTGCCTTACAAAGTTCGGCGGCTTTAACAACAAGTTTACTATTGGCTTCAAATATATCAGCATATTTTTCTGTTATAAAAGACATCCTGTGTACTTTTTTTTGCATATCACCAAGAGAGCGATGAAATATAATGCTCTTCAATTTTTCAGATAATTTTTCGAGACCATTTTTTACATCATTATCAAAAAAGAAACGAGCATCAGATAATCTAGCTTTTAAAACTCTTTCATTACCTGTAATAATTTGGTTATTATTATCAACAGGAATATTTGATACACCGAGAAAGTTTTTACTTAAAACCTTATCTTCATTATATAAAGGAAAATATTTTTGCTGCTTTATCATTGTGAGCTCTAATATTTGAGGAGGCAAAGATAAATACTCCTTATCAAACTCACCTATAAATAAATAAGGATATTCTATTATGTTGGAAACTTCTTCTAATAAAGCTTTCTCAGGCTTAAAAACTAAGTTATGCTTATTAGCCAGGTCATTTCCCAAGCTTATAATTTTACTTTGTCTTAATATTGGATCCACCATAACATTAGCTTCTAATAATTTTTGCACATATTCTTTTTTATTTTTGACTATTATTTCTTTAGGAAAAATAAATCTATGGCCATAAGTTTTATTATTACTATTAATATTTTCAATCTTAAAAAAGATAGGTTTATCATCAAACACACATGTAATATTATGAAGAGGCCTAATCCATTTAAGATTACTATCTCCCCAACGCATGGACTTTTTCCAAGGAAAGTTTAGAATTATATTTTTAATAGATTCCTCAATAATGACTGAAGAACTGATGCCCTTTTTTATATTTTTATAAAAATAGAATTCACCTTTATCTGTATCAATTTTAATTAGCTCATTTACATTTATACCTAATCCTTTTGCAAAACCATTAATAGCCATTTCATTCGCATCTACTCTTGGACCTCTTTTATCAATCTCTATATCAGAAGATTTTAAAGCCAGACCTTCTAAACAAACTACTAGTCTCATAGGACTCCAAAAAACTTCGAAAGTATCAAAGCTTAAACCCGCTTCTAAAAAAGATTTAATAAGTAAGTCTTTAAACGTATTGACTGATGCTTCTTGAAGGCTAGCAGGAATTTCTTCAGAATAAAGTTCAACTAATAATTCAGCCATTTTTATTTCTCATCCAAATTTTTTATATACAAATCTGCGCAAGATTTAACCATTGCTCTAACTCTACCTATATAATCTGCTCTTTCATTTACACCTATTACTCCACTAGCATCTATAAGATTAAAAATATGACTTGCTTTGATACACTGTTCATAAGCTGGTAATACTAAACTCTCCTTAATAAGCTTAGTATTTAAAATTTCTAATTCTTTAAAAGAATTCATAAGAACTAAAGGATTTGATTTCTCAAAATTATATACTGATTGCTCTTTTTCATTTTGCAAAAATACTTCACCATATTTTGTACCATTATTATCCCAAGAAAGATCATATACATTATCTATACCTTGGATATACATTGCTAACCTTTCTAGGCCATATGTAAGCTCACCTGTTACTGGAGAACAATCAATTCCACCTACTTGCTGAAAATATGTAAATTGTGATACTTCCATGCCATTACACCAAACTTCCCATCCTAAACCCCACGCTCCAAGAGTAGGACTTTCCCAGTCATCCTCAACAAAACGAATATCATTTTTTTTAGAATCAATTCCAAGGGCGCTTAAACTCTGTAAATACAAATCCTGAATATTACCTGGAGAAGGTTTAAGTATTGTTTGAAACTGATAGTAATGTTGAAGCCTATTAGGATTTAAGCCATATCTTCCGTCAGTAGGCCTTCTGCATGGTTGAACATAAGCTGCTTTCCATGGTTTTTTTCCTAAAGCTTTAAGAAAAGTAGCTGGGTGAAAAGTTCCTGCTCCCACTTCCATATCAATAGGTTGCAGTACAAGACAATTATTTTTTGCCCAAAATTGTTGCAATCGAAATATTATAGATTGAAAAGAATTATCCTCTAAATGCATTTTACATCCTATCCTTTAGGAGGGTTACATTCAGGACACGGTGACCCTGATAAAAAATAATTATTACAAACATTACACTTTTCTAAGTCTTGTACATTATCAGCTTTAAATTTACTTTTATTATTATCTTTACTTTTATTAGGAGATTTATTTTGTTTTATATGTGTTCGTTTTTCTATTAACTTAAACCCATACCAAACTATTAACATTATGACACATAATAATATAATTTTTGGAAAACTAAAACCTAACATTAAAACTCCTATACTATTTTAATCATAAATTACTATAGTCCAAACTTCGCAAAGGCAATTCTCTCTTCGATATGCTCAATTATTCTAGAGTAGCTAGATGAAGAAAGGCCAAGCCTTTGTCCTAACTTTTTTCTACCTGAAATTTCTTTAAAAACTACTTTTTCATTAAAACGCTCTCTCATTACTTGTTTTAATTCTCCAATTGAGTCAGCTAATCCATATTGACATGCTTTTGTTCCAGAGAATATTTTTGCTTCAAATATACCTTCCTCTTTTACTACATCTATATTTAACCTATTTCCTCTTCTAGAACTAACCCAATCTTTAAACTGCTGATGTATTTCTTCTTGTAAATCTGTAATTACTTTTACATCATCAGGGTTTTGAGGCTGAAAAGGATCTAACATTCCTTTATTGTCACCTTTAGAAAAAACCCTTCTTTCTACTCCAATTTTTTTAATAACTTCTACAAAGCCAAAACCAGCAGAGATCACGCCAATAGAGCCAACAATTGATGCCGGCATAACAAAGATTTCATCCGCCGCACATGCTAACCAATACCCCCCTGAAGCAGCAACATCTTCAACAAAAGCAAAAACAGGAATATTATTTTTTTTAGACAGCTCTATTATTCTTTCTGAGATAAGTGCAGACTGCACAGGAGATCCTCCTGGCGAATTTATTACTAAAGCAACTCCCGCAATCTTCTTTCCAGAAAATGCTCTTTCAATCTGTTTTTCTAAGCTTTCTAAAGAAAGGTTACTTGATCCAAGAAATTTTGAGCCGCTAGCTATAACTCCATTAAGCCTCAATACATTTATAACAGATGCTTTACTTTTAAAAAATTTAGAAACAAAACTCATATAGATATCCTTTTTATTCAAAATAATTATTTTTATTAATCTAGTTGTATATTGCTTTTATTATTTAGTATACTATTACACTCTTCAGTATAACTTCCATCATTATTATGTAATATTAGACCTGGCAATATTTGTACACCCGAATTAGCATTTTTTCTTGCTTGCATTATCATTAATTTAGATTTAACGTTTGCTTTGGGCCATAATGGAAATATTTTCATATCCCCCCAGGAACTATATAATTTGCTTAAAACTAAATCTAAGTCTTCACTCCTAAATACAAGATTCATATAACCTTTAGGTTTTAGTTTTTTATATGCCGCTAAAAACCATTGATTTATATTACTTTCATAACGCGCTGATGCTTTAAGCTTATTATCTGACTTAATAACATTATTTATCCTAAAATAAGGCGGATTCATTATTACTCTATCTAGAGTGTTATTATAATTATTTAAAAATGGTTTTTTTAAAATATCATCACAAATAACCATCGTATTGTTATTATTTATTTTATTTTCTAATAAGTTTCTTTTTGCTAATTCCACTAATTCTATATTTTTTTCTATACCTATTATATTAGAATTAGGATATTTTTTAGATAAGTAAACTAGTATTACACCCGAACCTGTGCCGAACTCCATACAATTTGAATACCTTTTAATAGAAGAACACAACAAAATTGAGTCTATACTCACACGAAAACCTTTTTTAGGCTGAAATAAAGATATACTTCCACCCAAAATTTTATTTTTAGATACTTCTAATGTATTTTGAGTCACAAATTCACCATATATAATATTAATATACTTATTAAAGGTATATATATATTTATACTTTAAATAAAATAATATTGAATATAAAAATATTCTATATAAATATTATAATATCAAAGATGGAATAAGAGTGATAGAACTATGGACAATTCATACCTAAGCATTAAAGAAATTCAAAAAATCGTTTTTAAAGATTTACAGGAGGTCAACAATATTATTATTGATAATATTGGAAATGAAGTGCCTCTTATAAAGGATTTATCAAAACATATATTAGCTTCAGGAGGAAAAAGAATCCGACCAATGGTAACATTATTAAGCTCTAGGTTATGTAACTATAGTGGTAATAATCAACTATATTTAGCTGCTTGTGTTGAATTTATTCATACGGCAACCTTACTTCATGATGATGTTATAGATGAAAGCAAGATGAGAAGAGGAGTGGCAACTGCTAATGATATTTTTGGAAATAAGACTAGTGTTTTAGTTGGTGACTTTTTGTTTTCTCGTGCCTTTGAATTGATGGTTCAATATGGCTCTAAACAAATTTTAGAAGTCTTGTCTAAAGCTTCTTCTACAATTGCTCAAGGAGAAGTTTTACAGCTTACAACTATTAATGATTCTTCTACTAGTAAAGAGTTATATATGAAAATTATTACAAATAAAACAGCTAGTTTATTTTCTGCAGCATCAAAGATAAGTGCAATCTTATCTGAAGAAAAAGATATTATTCAAAAATCTCTTAAAATATATGGCCAAAAATTAGGAATTGCATTTCAACTTGTTGATGATGCCCTAGATTATGCAGGAACTTCTGCTTTAGATAAAAGTATAGGTGATGACTTTAGGGAAGGAAAAATGACACTTCCCGTTATTATAAGCCTAGAAAAATCAAACCCAGAAGAAAAATCTTTCTGGAAAAAAACTATTGAAGATCTAGAGCAATCTAGTGGCGACTTAAATAAAGCAATTGAACTAATAAATAAATACCATGGAATTAGCGCAACCCTTAATCTTGCTAAAAAATATAGTATGGAAGCTATAAAATCATTAGAAATATTTCCTCAATCAGAAGCTAAGCTAGCATTAGAATCGCTTGCATCCATAGCGGTTAATAGGAAAAAATAATATTTGCAACTTTATAAGGGCTGAACTGGTAGTCTCCACCAACCTGTTAATTCAATAGAACTTTTTCCTGAAGTAAATATTTGTTCCATGTGAACTCTGGCTGTGCCAGAGACACCAGCATATTTTCCTATTCCAGACATAAAATCTATTTTACCTTCACATCTCACATCTACAGTAGATGTTGCACCACTAGAACATTCTAATTTAGCTACTATGGTATCTCCACTCTTGTCCTTAAGCACACAGTAACCGCTAACATTTTCCATTTGTGAAAAACCACAACTAAAACCTCTACCAGGCGCCGCATAAGCTGTAACCTTGCAATCTATAAACCCACCATTTAATGGGTTTTCAGTAATAATAAAGGCTGAAAAACTAGCCATAGCAACTTTAGTATCACCTAGAGTTATTTCATTCACATCTATTTTTTCAATATATTCACCTACAAGGGATATTTTCTCGGCATCTTCTGGAATATTAATAGTATCTGCAAAAACCAGCTGAAAATTTAAAAGTACTAAAAAAAGTATGGTAATAATAATTTTGATCAATTTTTTTCCATATAAATATTGATGGTTATCTTAACATCTTGCATAATGCATTATGATTAAGCTTTCTGCAAATTTGTCATTTCTATTTAATGAACTTCCCTTTGAAAAAAGATTTAATGCATCCTCTGTTTTAGGTTTTAAAGCAGTTGAATTTTTATTTCCATATGAATATAAAATAAATAGCATAAAAGAATGGTTAGAGGAGGCAAAGCAAAAACTTATACTATTTAATACCTATCCAGGTTCATGGGAAAATGGTGAGCGAGGAATAGCATCTATTGTAGGTAGAGAAAGTGAGTTTAGAGAAAAATTTGAGCTTTCAATTGAATATGCATCACAATTGGATTGTCCCTTTATACATGTCATGTCAGGAATAAATACAAAAAATAATATGCATAACAAAGCTAGAGATATCTTTAAAGAAAACCTTCACTATGCTGCAAAATCATGTTCTAAACATAATATTACTGCTCTTATAGAACCAATAAATGATCGCGATATTCCAAACTATCATTTAAACTATGTTGATGATGCACTCAATATTATAAAAGAAATAAATCATCCCAACCTTAAACTTCAATTAGACTTATATCATGCACAAATTATGAGTGGAGACCTAACTAATATAATAAAGAGAAGTATAGAATATACAAAACATATTCAAATCGCATCTCCCCCCTATAGAAGTGATCCAGGTACTGGAGAAATAAATTATAATTTTATTTTTAATGTAATAAATAATTTAAATTATAATGGCTATATAGGTTGTGAATACAAACCCTTAGATCAAACTGTAAATAGTTTAAAATGGGCTGTTAATTTTGGTATTAATAATAAAATAAATAATTAATATTATCAAAATAGAGAGTGCTATTATGCAACCTGAATATAATCATACCGATTACATAGTATTACTAAAACCAGCACTTAATATAATGCTTAAAAAAATAAGAATGTTATATTTATACATTTATTACTAGGCTTGTTAATAAAAAAAAATATCTAATGTAAATTCACAAAATAAAGTAATACATGTCAAAGGAAAAAATAGCCTTAGTATTTCACAGGAAGTGCTAGAGCCAATTAAATTTTTTCAAATTAAAGGATTTCCTTTAATTCATATAATAAATAAATCTAAAACTTAAAATTAAAAATCTTTATTGCTTTCATGGGCATGTTCATGTTTATTCTGTTCATTAGAAGAATGATTATTATCATGTGCAAATGATAAACTTAATAAAAACATAAGAATGCACCAACTCATTAAAATAATTTTCATAATACGTCCTTTACTTTATTAAAATCTTGGAAAAAAAAACGTCTAAATTAGGTTTATTATGGTATTTAACTCTTGGAGATTCAACTTCTTTTATTTTTCTAAATATTTCTACGAAACTTTTTAATTTTTTCACTAAATCTCTAGACGTTTTTTCATCAATAGTTTGTTTGCGAATAGAAAGCAATAACATAATTTCATGCACTACATTATGTAACTCAAGATAACTTTTAAACTGAGGCTCTTTATAAAAATCACTCCAAATTATTCTGATTTCATGCTTTACTATTAATTATGTATGTATTACATATAAAAAAAAGGGAGGACATCAATGGCTAATATTCTTACGTCACTTGAAAAAACTATTGGGGCAGGTATTGCTCTTACTATTTTATTTATTCTTTATTATGTTTCTACAGGAGGAGCGCTTGATAGTGCTTTTTGGTCCTTAATATTAAGATATGTCCATGTTCTAGCTGGAGTAATGTGGATAGGATTACTGTGGTATTTTAATTTTGTACAAATACCAAATATGCCAAAAATTCCAGATGATCAAAAACCAGCTATTGGAAAAGTAATCGCTCCTGCTGCCTTATTTTGGTTTAGATGGGGAGCCATGGCCACTATAATTTCAGGCTTATTGGTAGCGCATGTAAATGGTTACTTAATACAAGCTATGACTTTAGGAATTATGGATGGAGTTGCAAAACACACTGCTATAGGAATAGGCATGTGGTTAGGTACAATTATGTTTATAAATGTTTGGTTTGTAATATGGCCAAATCAAAAAAGAGCTTTAGGTATGGTAGAATCTGATCCAGAAACTAAAGCTGCTTCAGCTAGAACTGCTATGCTTTTTAGCAGAACTAACACTCTTCTATCTATACCTATGCTTTTTGCAATGGCCTCTGCACAAAATATATGGTGATAATATTTAATCTGAAAGGGGTTATGTAAATAACCTCTTTCAGTAAATTTTAAGCGTGAAAACTTCTAAGCACCTTACCTGGTAAATTATTTTTACTTATTAAATCACCATCCTCTAATACTCTTTTACCGTTTATCCATACTCCTTTAATTCCTTTACCATCGATATTTAAACGACTTCCTCCTCCTGGAAGGTCACTTACTCTGTATGATTGTGAAACGGCTACTTCGTCAGGATCAAATAACATCATATCAGCATATTGCCCAGGTACTAATCTTCCTCTTTGATCAATTCTATAAATATCAGCCTGCTTACCAGTTAAATTATAAATTGCTTCTTCAATGGACATCAGTTTATTTTCTCTAACCCACCTTTGCAGCATATACAGTCCATACCCGGCATCATTAAAAAATGTTAAATGTGCTCCAGCATCGGATAAAGTAATATTAGAACGTGGATGTTTGAGCAATTTTCCAACAGCTTTTTCATCACTATTTAATAACATTGCGATAAAGAGAGTATCCATACCATTTATACTAAGAGAATGATCTAAAAGCCAGTCTAAAGGATTTATATTAGCATCTAATGCAATGTCCTTAATAGACCTTCCTTCTAAATTCTCATATTTTTTATTATTAACTTCTCTAACTATTATTTTATCCCAATCACCATTAAATAATCTTACTTGAGCATCATTTTCAATTTCATTTAATAACGTTTCACGAAAATTATTATCTGCTAATACTTTTTCATACAACTCTAATGATTTACATTCCATTGCAGGTCTCCAAGAATATATACCTTCAAATAAATATGGCGATTTCATTGTAAATTCCATAGAAAGAGGTCTACAGGATACTTGTCCCCACATCTCCACACCTTTATCTGTTGCCTTAGAAATATCATCTAAAATTTTAAATGTTGAATTATCAGATAATGGATTATGAAGAAGAGCAGCTACTACAGCAGGTCTATTAGAATCTTTCATCCAATTTTGAATCTTATCAATTGAAGTACTAGAACCTCTCGTTAGCATAAATATTCCTCTTCCAAATGAAGACATTGCCATTATGATGCTATGCATTTCTTTATCATCTGCTAATCTAGAAGGCATAGGAACACCATTTTCTCCATTATGTCCCTCAAAAGTAGATGTAGCAAAACCTAATCCACCACTAATCATAGATTCTTTTACTATTGCTTCCATTTGTAATATTTCTGTATCTGTAGCTTTTCTAGTTAAAGCATCTTCTCCCATAACATAAACTCTAACAGATGAGTGACCGATATAAGCCGCAACATTAGGGCCTACTCCTCTATTTTCTATAAAATCAAGATATTCAGGGAATGTTTCAAAGTTCCAAACTATTCCTTGTCTTAAGACATCTAAAGACATTCCTTCAACATTAGTAAGATTTCTCATAGTCAAGTCTCGGTGTTCAGGTTTACAAGGGGCTATAGTAAATCCACAATTACCAATAACAACTGTAGTCACTCCTAGTTTAGGTGAGGGATTCGCCCATGGGTCCCAAGTTAATTGAGCATCATAATGCGTATGACTGTCTATAAAGCCTGGTACTAAAGTTAAACCTTGTGCATCTATTATGGACTTCGCTTTACCTAAATTATTTCCTCTATCAACAATAATGCCATCTTCTATTGCTATATCTCCAGTAAAAGATGGCAAGCCTGTTCCATCAACAATCTTTGCATTCTTAATTAATAAGTCAAACATAAGGCTACAATTATATACTATTGATCAAGAAATCAAATATTATTTTAAGTCCTCTTTTATTGCATCAAGTGCAGCTTGTGCACATTCTTCATCTTGATCACCAGTTGCACCACTAACTCCTATAGCTCCTAAAAGGTCACCATTTTGAGTTCTAATTGGCAAACCTCCTGCAAAAGGAACTAAAAAGTCAACTGTTGCTATACCAGGAAGCCTTCCAGGGTTTCCGTCTTTACCGTATGCTAAATCTCCTATTGCTCTAGTTGGGTAAGGTATCATTACAGCAGATTTAGCCTTATTTATTGCAATATCTACACTTCCTAAAAACGCACCATTTTGCCTTCTAAAAAGAATTAAATCTGCTCCAGAATCTACAATTGCTATATTAAGTGGGCGCCAATCTGTAGTAGCTTTTTTAGCCTCACAAGCATCAGCCATTTTTTTAGCCAAATCTAGATCTATGATAGGTTTTGTCTCTAATGCAAATGCAGCTTTATCTATAAAAAAGATAGTCATGGATACAAATAGTAATATATTAAAAATTTTCATTTTATTTTCCTTAGTTACAAGTTAATTAAAGTAATTCTTTATAATAATTCTAAAATTAAAATTTTGTCAAAGATTTAGTACCAATTGGTATAAAAAATTATGAAAAAAGTTTTAAAATTTTATAAAATACATAACTCCTCTAACGTTTTATATAATTTACCCGCATTTATTCTTTCATTTACCCCTATATCCTTAGGAGTTTTTTCATCTATTAAGTATCTCCACCCTTGAAAAGGCCTATGACTAATAACTTGCGTATCAATTATATTTTTATCTAATATGATGTGACAGTAGAACTTACCATCCTCATGCTCCACTTTACTAAAATCAATAATTTTTTGTCTAGCTGATATATAACCATTGATTATCCAAAATATTGAGCCTTGGTTTTTAATGATTTCGTGCTTTTTAGGATAAAGCCTAGTTATATGTATATTTTTCTTATATTTATTAGCATTAAATATTTGGCGCTCTCTTAACTCATCTATACTTTTTATACCTACTGCTAGCTTTAATAAGTTCATTAATCTTTATAAGTTAGTTTTTATGTTTTTTAGCTTCTAATGCATTATAAACTCTTGAAAAAGGTTTTTGGCCTAATTTTTCAAATACAAATCTAGAAGCATCACAAACTTTATTTAAATCTACACCAGTCTTAATACCCATTCCATTTAACATAAATAAAACATCTTCAGTAGCTACATTACCTCTTGCACCTGGCGCATAAGGACAACCTCCTAATCCTCCTACAGAAGTGTCTATAACTTTTATTCCTAATTCTAAACTAGCTAAGATATTTGATAAAGCTTGTCCATAAGTATCATGAAAATGCACTGCCAATTTTTCTATTCCTACTGCTTCTTTACAGACTTCAATCATTTGTTTTGTTTTTAATGGGTTTCCACTTCCTATTGTGTCTCCCAATGAGACTTCATAGCATCCCATGTTTATCAATTTTTCACATAAGTAAGCTACTTTTAAAGGTTTAATTTCACCCTCATAAGGACAAAACATTACTGTCGATATATATCCTCTAACTTTAATTCCATTATTTAGGGCTTCTTTTGTAACCTGTTCAGCACGCGTTATAGCTTCTTCAACAGAACAATTTGTATTTTTTTTTGAAAAAGATTCACTAGGCGTAGTGAAAACACATGCTGTATCTGATTTATATTTTAAAGCATCCTCTAAACCTTTAATATTTGGAGTTAGAACAGGATAACTTATGTTATTAGATCTATTAATATTAGTCATTACTGTGTGAGAATCTGCCATGGCAGGAACCCATTTAGGTGAGACGAATGCTCCACTCTCTATAAACTTTAAGCCTGTCTGTGACAAAATGTCTATAAATGATATTTTATGCTTAGCAGATAATGGAACACTTTCATTTTGCAGACCATCCCTAGGTCCAACTTCATATATGGTTATTTCTGTCATTAATTTACTTCCATTTCTACTACAGCAAACCCCTCATCAACTTGATCTCCTTCCTTACTATTAACCTTTAATACTCTTCCTGAAAATGGCGCTAAAATAGAATGTTCCATCTTCATTGCTTCAACAATTACTAAAATATCCCCTTTTTTTACAATTTGCTTATTTTTTACAAAAATTTTAGCAATTTTTCCAGGGACCGGGGAATCCATAGAACCTAAAGAAGACTCCTCCTCTAATTCTAAGTGATATTTATCTCTAATATTTAAGTTTAACGAATAACCATTTTGATTTATGTACATATCTTGATTATTTAATTTAACAAAAAATACATCTATTTTATTATTATTACATATTAACTGTATATTATTATGCCCATTTTTACTTATAAATTTAAAGCTATTAATGTATGAAGCATCGTTATTTGTAACTAAAGCATGATCCTGATCTATCATTTTAACCTTATAATTATAAATTTCTTTGTCACATAATATATTTATATTTTCATAACTGTTTTCTAAGTGCCTCCAATTATTTACATTTTTCCATGGTGAGGATTTTTCATCAATATGACTAGAATTTCTTGCCTTTACATATAAAACTAAAGCTGCCTGTATTAAATTATTTCTACTTTCCACACTAGGTACTAGACTCTTCCAATACTTATTTATGAAGTCCGTATTGATATTCTTTTTTGAAAAAGCAGGCACTTTTAAAATTTTATTTAAAAAATCTATATTATTTTTTATTCCAATTAACTGGGTGTTTTGCAAAGCTAATGAAAGTTTTTTCAAAGCATCGTTTCTATTTTCTCCATAAGCTATAATTTTTGCAACCATTGGATCGTAATAAGACGAAACTTCATCATTAGCTAGATACCCAGTATCTACTCTTAAATAATCTTTTTTTGGTGAGTTAAACTCTAATATTATTCCAGGAGCAGGCTGAAAATCTTTTTCTGGATTTTCTGCATATACTCTTGCTTCGATAGCATGCCCCTTAATTAAATTAGGTAAAGATTTTACTTCCTCATTGTTAGCTACTTTAATCTGCAACTCTACTAAATCAATACCTAGTATTAATTCTGTTACAGGGTGCTCTACCTGTAAACGCGTATTCATTTCCATAAAATAAAACTTATTATTCTCTAATAAGAACTCTATTGTTCCTGCTCCAGAATAAGAAATATTTTTTGCTACTTGTTTAGCTTGAAAAGCCATTTCTTTTCTGATTTCTTGGCTAATGTTTGTAGCAGGTGCTTCTTCTATAACTTTTTGATGTCTTCTCTGAATACTACAATCTCTATCTGATAAAGTATGAATATTACCATAATTATCTGCCAAAATTTGCACTTCTATATGCCTTGGGTTTTGTAAATATTTTTCTATTAAAATAGAATTATTTCCAAAAGAACTTAAAGCTTCTCTTTTTGCACCTTCAAATTTAATAATTATTTCCTCTTTTTTATTGATAACATGCATACCTTTACCTCCACCCCCAGCAGAAGCCTTAATAATTAGAGGAAACCCTATATTTTGACATTTTTTTATTATTTCTTTTTTTGATAAACCGTCTGCTGAAAAACCAGAAAGTACGGGCACATCCGCTTCTTCCATCATATTTCTAGCATCATTTTTTAATGACATACTTTTCATAGACGCAACTGAAGGACCAATAAACTTTATATTATTTTTTTCTAACGCTTTGGCAAAATGTGGATTCTCAGACAAAAAACCATAGCCTGGATGGACAGCATCTACTTTATTCTCTAATGCAATTTTGATTATCTTTTTATAATTTAAATAACTATTTTCAGCTAAAGACTCTCCTATATATATAGACTTATCAGCTTTACGAACATGTAAAGCATTTTTATCGGCTTCTGAATATATAGCTATTACTTCTATGTTCATAGATTTACATGTACGCGCTATTCTTACTGCTATTTCTCCTCTATTTGCTATTAAAATTCTTTTTATCATTTATCTTTATCCTGCCAATTTGGTTTTCTTTTTTGTAAAAAAGCATCTATACCTTCTTTGCCTTCATCACTTGATCTTGCATCAGCTATTCTTTTAGCTGTTTCAGCCATAACTTCCTCATCTATAACTTTGCCATTTACAAAAGATATTAATTCTTTTGAAGATTTAAGAGCTTTAGGGCCTCCTTTTAATATATTTTTCAATTGCTTTTCTAATAAGTCATTTAAATTTTCTGATTCCGTATAATCATTTAACAAACCTATATGATAAGCTTCTTTTGAAGAAATAGGTGCAGATGTTAAAAATAAATATCTTGAGTTTCTCTGCCCTATAGCCTTAACTACGTACGGACTAATAACTGAAGGAATTAGCCCTAGTCTTACCTCCGATAAAGAAAATTTACTATAATTATTTCCTATCGCAATATCACAAGCAGCTACTAATCCTACACCTCCTCCAAATGCAGCGCCATTTACTACCGCAATTGTTGGAAAAGGTAATGTATCTAAATTATATAACATTTCAGCAAGCTTCATAGAATCTTTTGAATTCTCTGCGTGACTTACATCTGACATTCGTCTCATCCAATCCAAATCTCCACCTGCAGAGAACGCTTTACCTTCGCCTGTAAGGACTAACATTCTAATCTCTTTATTTATAGCTAGCTCTAAAAACACCTCATTCAAATCTTTAATAAGGTTTTCATCAAATGCATTCATTACATGAGGCCTGTTTATAGTTAAATAATAAACTCCCCTATCATCTATTCTTTTTAGTAAATTTTCACTATTCATTTTTTACATCCTAAATATACCAAATTTAGGATCCTCAATTGGCTTATTATGTGATGCTGAAATTGACAAACCTAAAACTTTTCTAGTATCTGCTGGGTCAATTACTCCATCATCCCATATCCGTGAAGATGCAAAGTATGGATTACCTTCTTTTTCATATTGGTTTAATAATTTATTTTTAAAAGTATTTTCGTCTTTTTTGGACCACTTTAAACCTTTTCTTGAATTGACATCTTTCCTTACTGTAGAAAGAACATTAGCAGCTTGCTCACCGCCCATAACTGAGATTCTAGAATTTGGCCAAGCCCACATAAATCTTGGACTGTAAGCTCTTCCGCACATTCCATAATTACCAGCTCCAAAAGAACCACCTATAATGACTGTAAATTTAGGAACTTTCACTGTAGCAACAGCTGTTACTAATTTTGCTCCATCTTTAGCTATTCCACCTTCTTCATATTTTTTTCCTACCATAAACCCAGAAATATTTTGCAAAAATATAATTGGTATCTTTCTTTGCCCACATAATTCTATAAAGTGTGCTCCTTTTTGAGAGCTTTCTGAAAATAAAATCCCATTATTTGCAACTATTCCTACTGAATATCCCATAATTCTTGCAAAACCCGTTACTAAAGTGGGCCCATATAACTTTTTAAATTCTAAAAATTTACTGCCATCTACTATTCTTGCTATTACTTCTCTGACATCATAAGGCGTTGATAAAGACTCAGGAATTACACCATAAATACTTTTTAAGGAGTGGGCAGGCTCAACGGAAGCTTCTAGATCTACATCTTTATTTATCTTTTTATTAAAGGTACCAACAATATCTCTAGCTATTTTTAATGCATGCTCATCATTTTCAGCTAAGTGGTCGGTAACACCACTTTTTTTACTATGTAATTCTCCTCCACCTAGTTCTTCAGCACTCACAACTTCCCCAGTTGCCGCTTTAACTAAAGGAGGGCCTCCTAAAAATATTGTTCCTTGATTTTTTACTATAATTGCTTCATCGCACATTGCTGGTACATATGCTCCTCCCGCAGTGCAAGAACCCATTACTACAGCTATTTGGGGAATACCCATAGCGGACATATTAGACTGATTAAAGAAAGATCTTCCAAAACCTTCTTTATCTGCAAACATTTCGCTTTGAAGAGGCAAAAAAGCTCCTCCTGAATCTACTAAATAAATACATGGCAGATGATTTTCTATAGCAATCTCCTGCGCTCTTAATTGTTTTTTAACAGTTATTGGATAATAAGTTCCGCCTTTGACAGTCGCATCATTAACTATAATAATGCACTCTCTTCCTGAAACACGGCCAATACCCGTTATAATTCCTGAGCAAGGAGCCTCATCATTATAATGTCCATATGCTGCAAGAGATGAAAACTCTAGAAAAGGAGAACCAGGGTCTACTAAATATTGTATACGTTCTCTAGGTAAAAGTTTTCCTCTCTCTACATGCCTTTTTCTCGCTTCTGGGCCACCACCTTTTTGGGAAAAAATGACTTTTTGTTTAAGTTCAGAAACTAACTTTTCCATAACTTTACTATTCTTTATATACTCTTTCGAAGAGCTATCTAAAGAACTTTTAATAATATCCATTTAAACTCCTTTATATTCTAATAACTTCTTTCTAAAGCAATTGCAGTAGCTTCTCCGCCACCAATACATAAAGAAGCCACACCTTTATCAACTTTATACTTATGCATTGCTGCAATTAATGTAGCTATAATTCTAGCTCCTGAAGTTCCAACAGGGTGGCCTAAAGCACATGCTCCTCCATGAACATTTACTATTTCAGGAGATATACTTAAGTCCTTCATTGCAGCCATAGGTACAACTGCAAAAGCTTCATTTATTTCAAATAAACCAACATCTTTAATATTCCATCCAGCCTTATCTAAAACTTTTTGGATTGCTCCAATTGGAGCAGTTGTGAACCATGCAGGGTCGTGACTATTTGTGGCATGTGCAACTATTCTAGCTAACGGGATAGAATTTTTACTCTTTGCTTCTTCGCTATTCATCATTACTAAGGCCGCAGCTCCATCTGAAATTGATGAAGAGTTAGCAGCTGTAACTGTTCCAGTTTTACTAAAAGCTGGCTTAAGTTTTGGAATTTTAGATAAATCTGCTGAAAAAGGTTGTTCATCATTAGTAATTTCTTTTGCACCAGTTCGAGTATTAATAGTTACAGGCACCATTTCTTCTTTAAAAGAACCATCTTCATTTGCTTTTTTTGCTCTCTCTAATGACCTAATAGCAAAATGATCTTGCTCTTCTCTAGTAAACTGATAGGCCTCGGCTGTTGCTTCTGCATAAGCACCCATTAAACGACCTGGTTCATATGCATCTTCTAAGCCATCTATAAACATATGGTCCTGTACTTGAGCATGCCCCATTCTTAAACCACTTCTTACTTTTGGTAAAATATATGGAGCATTAGACATACTTTCAATACCGCCTGCCAAAGTTACTAAGCTAGACCCTGCTAATAATTGATCGTGAGCAATCATTGCAGCTCTCATGCCTGATCCGCACATTTTATTTATAGTTGTTGCCCCTGCTGTGTTGGGGATACCTGCTCCTAGTGCTGCCTGTCTTGCAGGCGCTTGGCCCATGCCAGCTGGCAAAACACATCCCATTACTACATCATCTATATCCTCAGATTTAATTCCAGCTTTCTTTATTGCTCCTTTTATAGCAATACTTCCTAAGTTTGGAGCTTTTTCCGAGGATAAACTTCCTTGAAAACTTCCCATAGGTGTTCTTGCAAAACCTGTAATAACTATGTTAGCTTTATTCATTTTTTTCTCCTGTTTATCTACATTGATTTACACAAACAAACATTTGTCCCTGACATATTTGTTCTGAATCTGGATTGTTTGCTTCTATTTTTATGCATGCATCTCTTCTTCTAAGGCAAACTTTTGCACAAACTTTTGCTTTTGTGGCTTGCACTTCTGGGTCATAAGGAAAATCTGGCATATTATCCTGTGAAAGAGCAATTTTTAAGTTAAATATCATAAATAAGAAAGCTAACAACATTAAAAATAATTTTATATTTAACTTATTAAAATTTAAGTACATTGTTGTTCTCCTATATAGTTTCATTAAAAACTTCTCTTCCAATTAACATTCTTCTAATTTCACTTGTTCCTGCTCCTATCTCATATAACTTAGAATCTCTTAAGAGACGGCCTACTGGATAATCATTAGTATAACCATTTCCTCCCAAAATTTGAATTGCTTGAAGTGCTATTTCTGTAGATTTTTCAGCTGCATATAAAATAGCACCAGCTGAGTCTTTTCTAGTAGTTTCATTTCTATCACATGCTTGTGCGACATTATAGACATAAGACTTAGATGCATTCATAGATGTATATATATCTGCTAATTTCCCCTGTATTAATTGAAAACTTCCAATTGGTTTATCGAACTGCTTTCGCTCATGCACATAAGGAACTATTATATCCCAACAATTTTGCATAACTCCAAGTGGTCCACCTGCTAAAACTACTCTCTCATAATCTAATCCGCTCATAAGTACTTTTGCACCAGCGTTTATTTTACCTAAAACATTTTCATTAGGAACTTCACAATTATCAAATATAAGCTCACACGTATTAGACCCACGCATACCTAACTTATCTAACTTTTCTCCTGTAGAAAAACCTTTAAAATTTTTTTCTATTATAAATGCCGTAATACCCTTAGATCCAGCTTTCTGATCCGTTTTGGCATATACTACTAAGTAATCAGCATCTGGGCCATTTGTTATCCACATTTTTGAACCATTTAAAACATAATGATCATTTTTTTTTGTTGCTGTCGTAATCATCCCTATCACATCTGAGCCTGCGCTGGATTCACTCATAGCTAAGGCTCCAACTTTTTTTCCTGAAACTAGTCCTGGCAAATATTTTTCACGTTGCTGATCATTCCCATTTAATCTTATTTGGTTTATACACAAATTCGAATGCGCACCATATGAAAGTCCAACTGAAGCTGATGCTCTACTAATTTCTTCAACACAAACAGTGTGTTCTAAGTAACCTAAGCCACTTCCTCCCCATTTTTCTTCAACAGTAACACCTAATATTCCTAAACTTCCCATTTTTTCCCATAAATCAGAAGGGAAATCATTTTTCTTGTCTATATCAGATGCTCTTGGTGCAATTTCATTTTGAGCAAAACTAGATACAGTTTCTCTAATCATATCTGCAGTATCACCTAAATAAAAGTTGAAATCTTCTCTTCTATTAATAATCATTTAATCTCCAAAGACTTATGTTAATAATATTTTTGCTAAACCTAAAAACACAAAGAAACCTACAACATCTGTAACAGTAGTCAATAAAATTGAAGCTCCCAATGCAGGGTCAATTTTAAAACGTTGTAAAAGTAAAGGAATTGATGCACCAAAAAAACCTGCAACAAATAAATTAAATAGCATGGCTAAAGCTATCACAATTCCTAAACCTTTTTCTCCAAACCATAAAGCTGCCACTAAACCAACTATAATTGCAAAAATAATACCGTTAATTATTCCTACTAAGATTTCCTTACCAAAGACTCTTAATGCATTGGACTGATTTAGCTCTCTTGTTGCAAGAGCTCTAACAGCAACAGTTAAAGTTTGAGTTCCAGCATTCCCGCCCATTGAGGCAACGATAGGCATTAAAACTGCTAAAGCAACAATTTGTCTTATAGTTCCCTCAAATATTCCTATCGCCATAGAAGCCAAGATTGCAGTAAGCAAGTTTACAAACAACCAGGTAAAACGACTTCTTGCTGTTTGCCAGGCTGCCATGTAAATATCTGTATCTCCTGAGACACCTGCTAATTTTAGCATATCTTCTTCTGCCTCTTCTTGTATTACTTCTACTACATCATCAACGGTTACCATTCCTATTAGCTTGTTTTGCGAATTAACTACGGGAGCAGACGTCAAATCATATTGCTCAAATAGAAAGGCCATATCCTCTTGGTCCATTGTTACAGGAACAACAACAGGCTCTGTAGTCATAATATCAGACAACACTACTTTTCTCTCACTTCTCATTAATTTATGGAGAGGTATTGTGCCTACAGGCATGTGCCTCGGGTCTACGATAAATATTGCATAGAACTGATCTGGAACTTTAATTGACCGCCTCAAATAATCTATTACCTGTCCTACATTCCAATAACGAGGAACCGCAACATAATCTCTTTGCATCAGCCTACCTGCAGACATTTCCGGAAACTCTAAAGCTTGCACTATTAAAATTTTAGCCTCATTAGAAATTTGATTTAAAAGGTCTTCTCTTTTTTTTAAGTCTAAATTTTCTAATATATAAGCAGCATCATCCGTATCTAATTTTTCTATTAAGTCCGCTAATAAACTTGGTTTATAATTTTCTATTATATCTTTTAATACTTGCTCATCTATAGAAGCTAAAGTTTCTGGAGGTAGTTTATGTTGCAATAAGGTAAATAATGTTTTTCGATCTTCTTGGGGCAAGATTTCAAAAATATCTGCAATATCTGCTGGATGCAAAGATAAGATATCTTCTTCAAGAACATTGACATCATTAGCTTTAATATTCTCTCTAGTTTGATCAATAAACTTTGAAGAAATACCAAACCCTAAAGAAGTTTCACTATCATATATATTAACATTTTCTGCTATAGCTTTAGAATTCTTTTCCATTTTCCTAAAATTCCTATGCATTTTGATTATTAATATTATAATGCATACTAACTGTATATGATATATAATGCTAGGTTATAAAAATGGTTTCATTAAATATTAAATCTAATAATAAAAGCTTAAAGTGGAAATATAACAAAGATTTAGTTCCATACGATGAAGCTATTAATACTATGGAAAACTATGTTCAAAAAATCTATAAAGATAAAGCTTCAGAACTAATATGGTTGTTAGAACACCCTTCAGTTTATACATGCGGAACTAGTGCAAAAGAAGAACAAATACTTAATCATACAGAGATTCCTATTATTAACTCAGGCCGTGGAGGACAAGTTACATACCATGGTCCTGGACAAAGAATAATATACGTAATGCTTAACCTCAATTATAGAGAAAAAGATATCAGAAAATACGTTAAGACCTTGGAAGCATGGATGATAAAATCATTAAAATATATTGGTCTAAACGCTTATACATGTAAGGATAGAATTGGTATATGGGTAAACGGACCTCATGGTGAATCTAAAATAGGAGCTATTGGTATAAGAGTAAGTCACTGGATAACATACCATGGAATATCACTAAATATTAACCCAAACCTTGATTATTATAAGAGCATAATACCATGTGGTATAAAAGATTTCTCAGTAACATCATTAAAAGAGCTAGGCTATAATTATAATATGAATGAATTTGATGAAATTATAAAAAAATCTACAAAAGATATTTTTTAGTATCACCCAAAAGTAATTAATTCCTGATCTACCGAGACAGTATCCCCTTCTTTTACATTTATTTTTTTAATTTTAACATCTTTATCAGATTTAAGAACATTTTCCATTTTCATTGCATCTAAAATAATTAAATCTTCGCCGGAACCAACCTTTTGATTTTCAGAAACACATATTTTTACAACCTGTCCAGGCATAGGAGATATAAGTGTTTTAGATAATGTGTTTTTAGATTTCTTAGGAATCATTTTAGATAAATTAAAAATATCTAATTCTGTAACATTTGATTGAATATCAAAACCAGCATGACAAATATTATAACTAGAAAGATTCTTTGAAACTTGCATAATAGATTCTTTATCATTTAAAGAGATCCGCAATAATGATTCTCCTATATTCCAAGAAACAATAATTTCATAAAATATTGAATTATTATCTACCTTAATCCTATAAATATCATTAACATCATTAGGTAGTATTTCATATTTTAATTCAAAATGGTGCTTAGAAATAGTAACAACATAATTGCCTTTATTTAATTCACTTTCACGCTTTATTTCTATTGCCTTCATTGCCAGAGATGCCATAGAAATCAATAATATTTTGTCTTTTGATTTTAGCAAACCTGAATACCCTTTAGGATACTCTTCATCTAAAAAGGCAGTTGTAATATCTCCAGATAAAAACTTTTTATTAGTTAATACACTATTCACAAATGGAATATTTGTAGACAAACCTTTTATAACAAATGCATCTAATGCTATAGATAATTTATTACATGCATCCAATCTATTTTCTCCATGAGAAATTAATTTTGCTATCATTGGATCATAATACATAGATATTTCGCCACCTTCTTGCACACCTGAATCAAGACGAATTGAAGCATCTTTCCGCAAAGGTGAAATAAATTTTCTCAATCTCCCAATAGAAGGTGCAAAATTTCTAATAGGATTTTCCGCATATATCCTAGCTTCAACTGACCAACCACTAATTTTTATATCTGACTGTATTAATCCTAAGGGTAATTTAGCGCTTATATTGATCATTTTTTCAACAAGATCTATTCCTGTAACTAATTCTGTTACTGGATGCTCAACTTGCAATCTTGTGTTCATTTCAAGAAAATAAAAAGACTTATCATTAGATGCTACAAACTCTACAGTTCCGGCACTAGAATAATTAACAGCTTTAGCTAGTAAAAGAGCCTGCTCTCCCATTTTTTTTCTCATACCCTCATCAACTAAGGAACTAGGAGCTTCTTCAATTACTTTTTGATGTCTTCTTTGAACAGAACATTCTCGTTCTCCTAAATAAACCATATTTCCAAATTCATCTGCAAGAATTTGAATTTCTATATGTCTGGGCCCAACAATAAATTTTTCTATAAATACTCTATCATCTCCAAATGATTTTTTAGCTTCATTTTTTGCACTCTGAAAACCAGAAATTAATTCTTTTTCATCATTTGCTACTCTCATACCTTTTCCACCGCCACCAGCAGAAGCTTTAACCATTACTGGGTAACCAACTTCTATAGCAGCTTTTTTAGCATCTTCTACATTTTTAATAGCTCCATCAACACCAGGAATAATATTTACTCCAGCTTTTTTAGCTATTCTTTTAGAGATAATTTTATCTCCCATAGATTGGATGGCTTTAATAGATGGCCCTATAAATATAATATTTTCTTTTTGTAAAGCTTTAGAAAATTCTGCATTTTCTGATAAAAAACCATACCCAGGGTGAACAGCATCAGCTTTCTTTACTTTTGCAGCCTTTATAATATTTTCTATATTTAAGTAACTTTTTGCTGAATCAGCAGGCCCGATATTAACTGCCTCATCCATATACTGTAAATACATAGAATTTTTATCTGCATCTGAGTATACTCCTACAGTAGCAATTCCCATTTTTTTGCACGTTTTAGCAATTCTACAAGCTATTTCGCCTCTATTAGCAATAAGTATTTTTTTAAACATATAATAGTCTCTTTTTTTATAATGGAATATTTCCATGTTTCTTTTTTGGGTTTGATAATTCTTTTGTTTTTAAAAGCTCTAATGCTGATGACAATCTAGATCGAGTATTATGTGGAGTTATAATATCATCTAAATAACCTCTTGAGGCAGCTACAAATGGATTAGCAAACTTATCTTGGTATTCATCTGTTTGTTTTTTTATTTTTTCTTCATTAGAACCTCTAAATATAATTTCTACCGCGCCTTTTGCTCCCATTACAGCAATTTCAGCTGTTGGCCAAGCATAATTAACATCTCCTCTTAAATGTTTTGAAGCCATAACATCATAAGCGCCTCCGTATGCTTTTCTAGTTATCAAAGTTATCTTTGGTACTGTTGCTTCAGCATATGCATAAAGAAGCTTAGCTCCGTGCTTAATGATACCATTATATTCTTGTGATGTTCCTGGCAGGAAACCAGGGACATCTACTAAAGTAACGATTGGTATGTTAAAACAATCACAAAAACGAATAAACCTTGCTGCTTTACGAGAAGAATCAATATCTAAGCATCCCGCAAGAACCATGGGCTGATTAGCTACTATGCCTATAGTTTCTCCCGAAATTCTTGCAAAGCCAATTATAATATTTTGTGAATAATCAGGTTGTATTTCAAAAAAATCTTCTTCATCAACTATAGTTATTATTAATTCTTTCATATCATAAGGACTATTAGAGTTTTCAGGTATAAGTGTATCTAAATTAAATGCTTTACGATTTTTTGGATCCTCAGTTAACCTAGCTGGAGCTTTTTCTTTATTTGAAAGAGGTAAAAAGTCCAAGAGCCTTCTAGTTTGTTCTAATATAGTTAAATCATCTTCAAATGCTAAATCAGCTACACCAGATTTTTTTGTATGCGTAGAAGCTCCACCAAGCTCTTCAGCACTTACTGTTTCATGAGTAACTGTTTTTACAACATCTGGACCTGTTACAAACATATAAGAGGAATCTTGAACCATAAATGTAAAATCTGTTATAGCTGGTGAATAAACAGCACCTCCTGCGCAGGGCCCCATGATTAATGATATTTGAGGAATAAAACCAGATGCTAATACATTTCTTTGAAAAACTTCTGCATACCCTCCTAATGAGGCTACTCCTTCTTGAATACGAGCACCGCCAGAATCATTCAATCCGATTACAGGCAAACCTAGTTTCATAGCCTGATCTAAAATTTTACAAATTTTCTCTGCATGAGCTTCACTTAAAGAACCTCCATAAACGGTAAAATCTTGGCTATATATTAATATTGAACGCCCATTTATTTTACAAGTACCTGTTACGACACCATCACCAGGTATTTTATTTTTTTCCATACCAAAATCTGTAGAACGATGCTCTACAAACATATCATACTCTATAAATGTATCCTTATCAGCAAGAACACTAATCCTTTCTCGAGCAGATAACTTTCCTTTTGCATGCTGACTCTCTAAACGTTTCAATCCTCCAGAAAGTCTTGCTAGGCCTTTCTTTTTTTGCAATTCTTTTAATACATCTTTCACAACTTAATCCTTAAAATATAGTTATTATTTGTTTATCGCATCAAAATATTTTTTTACATTTTTTATATCAATACTAATAGCCTTAAGTCTAGTAAAAGCTTCTTCATCTTTACCCCATAAAGAGGACTGATGAATTTCTTCCAAGTTACTTATCTCATACGCATCCTTAACACTAATCTTATTATTTACAAGAGCCAAAGATATAATTATTGAATTAGTTAACTGGACTAACACACCTATTGCAGATAACTCAAAACAGCTCTTCTTTATCAAAATTTCTTTTACTTTAGTTATATTTTCTTGAGACTGGCTTACTGCTATAATTTCAGATGTATGTAATATATTAATATTATATAAGTCTTGCATAAATTTAATCATAGGCAACCAATACTTATTTTGCTTTTTTACTAAATCTTTAGGAGAACTAGCAAAATAGCAAACTACATCACTATTAATATATAAGCTTAATGCTTCTATATAAGCATGATTATTTATTGCTATCTTATCAAGGGCTGTATTCGTCATCCTTATAGGCGATACTATATTAGCTAGCTTTTTAGAACTTTTTATTTGAAAGTCTTTAAGTATTATTTTTGCTAGCTTTAAAGTGGGCACCTCTATCAAATTTCTATTTGGAGTCTTCGCCATTTTATTATTGATTTGAATACAATAATTATTTTCAATAGATTTTATAATTTTAAATGTAAGTTTAGGTTTATTTTCCATCAATATTAACTAATTTAAAATATCTTTTGATAGTTTTAAGACTTCCATGATTTTTAACATATGCTCTGGAATAGGCGCTTTAATTCTTAGTGTTATTCCTTCAATATCAGGAATTCCTATTTCTCTTGCGTGCAGTTTCATATTAGAAGAAAACTGATAGAGATTTTTCATATCACGGTGAGCTTTGCTAATATATTTAGTATCACCTATTATTGAGCAACCTACATGATTGCAATGCGCTCTAATTTGATGCTTTCTTCCAGTTTCAGGTAAAAATTCTACTAAAGATAATTTTATTTTTTTAAAATTACCTTTCCATAATACATTATAAATTGTTTTAGATTCTTTCCCATCTATATCAAAAGCTGCTCTCTCGAAGTTTTTACTATTAACTGTGCCTAAAGGAGCATTAATTGACCCAGATGTTTTTGGCATATGTCCAATAATAAAAGCCCAATAAACCTTTTTAACATTCCTACTTCTGAAAGCTTCTGATAAACGTCTAGTTGTATCAGGCTTCCTAGATAACAATAAAACACCGCTCGTTTCTTTATCTATTCTATGAAGTAGCTGTGGCCTATAAGGAGATTCAAAACGGAAATAATCTAGTAATCCGTCCACATGATCATATATTCTCGACCCACCTTGAACAGCAAGTCCTGCTGGCTTATTGACTGCAATTAATTCTTTGTCTTTATATAATATAGAATTATTAACAAAATTTAATAGATCATCATTTAACTCTGTATAACATATGAATTTTGATTTTTTTAAATTTCTAAATATAGAAGGAATTCTTATACTATTGCCTGTTTCTATTCTTTTTTTTCCAACTGCTCTCTTCCCATTAATTCTAATTTGACCAGTACGTAATAATTTTTGTATTGCTACAAATGACAAATTTTCTGTTCTTGAGGCAACAAATTTATCTAACCTTTGCCCTGTTTCTTCAATAGTTACTTTAATTGGATCATTATTAGACATATATTAAAACACCAAGCGGAGAACATTTACACCTAATATTAAACCACTGATAGAGAGTAATACAGATAATAAAATAAAAACAACCGCTGTGATATGATCACCTTTTTCAAACATCAAGAATGCTTCAAGTGAAAAAGCAGAAAATGTTGTAAAGGAACCTAATATTCCTATTTGTATAAAAGCCTTAATATTATCATTAAAAATATCAGCTTTAGCTAAACTATCATATAACAAACCTAGAATAATAGAGCCAAAAACATTACAGGCTAACATTCCATAGGGAAAAGCATTTGAAGATAAGTTTTGGATTGAAGTTGATATAATATATCTAGAAGTAGCCCCTATTGCACCACCAATAGCTATTGATAGAATTAGATACATCTTTCTAGCCTTATTAAATTACAATTTAAAATACATACTAATACTTATAATATAATAACTAAAAATAAAATTAAATATACTTTAGAAAGTTTTTTCTAAGCTTGATTCTCAGGGTTAACTTCTTTAGCTTCTTCCACTGGACCACTATCAAGTCCTTTAGCTGCAATGTTCCTGTCAACTAACTCAATATATGCCATAGGAGCACTATCACCATACCTATTACCATCTTTTATTATACGAGTATAACCACCACTTCTACTTTCATACCTCGTTGCTATTTCTCCAAATAATTTTTCAATATTAGCATCAGGAGCCATTCTAGCAATAGCAAACCTACGTGCATGAAGGTTTCCTTTTTTACCTAATGTGATAAGCTTTTCAACTATTGGCCTTAATTCTTTTGCTTTAGCTATAGTAGTTCTTATTTGTTCATGCTTAATTAATGCTGCAGACATATTAGCAAACATGGCTTTTCTATGAGAGCTTGTTCTATTAAGCTTTCTGTGTCCCATTTTATGCCTCATAATATAATAACTCCCTGTTAAATATTCTATTAACTAAAATTGATCATCAATTTTTTTTGCTAGTTGCTCTAAATTTTCTGGAGGCCACTCTGGAATCATTTGCCCTAAATTCAAGCTCATATTTGTAAGAACCTCTTTAATTTCATTTAATGATTTTCTACCAAAATTAGGAGTTCTGAGCATTTCAGACTCAGATTTTTGCACAAGATCTCCAATATAAACAATATTATCATTTTTCAAGCAGTTTGCAGACCTAACTGACAATTCTAATTCTTCTACTTTTCTTAAGAGGTGCGGATTCAATAATGCATCAGGAGTGATCTCTTCTTCCACAATAACAGGTTGAGGATCCTCAAAATTAACAAAGTTTCCTAATTGCTCTATCATAATTCTAGCTGCTAATGCTGTAGCATCTTCTGGAGTAATAGTTCCATCTGTTTCAATATTTAATAATAACCTATCGAAATCAGTGTCTTGTCCTACTCGTGAGTTCTCTATTTTATATGAAACTGTTCTTACTGGACTAAAAATTGAATCAATAGGTATTAAACCTATGGGAGCATCTTCTGGTTTATTTTCTGCCGCAGGGGCATATCCTCTTCCCGTATTAATAATAAACTCAATATTCAGTTCTGAATCTTTATCTAAATGACAAATTACTAATTCTGGATTCTTTATTTCAACATTAGCATTGCTTTGAATCATACCTGCAGTTACATCACATGGACCTTTAGCATTTAATAGTACTTTGCTTGTTCCATCTATATGAGATTTTACAGCAATATTTTTTATATTTAGAATAAGATCTACCACGTCTTCCCTAACCCCAGGTATGGATGTAAATTCGTGTAGTACATTTTCTATTTTTATTGCAGTTATGGCAGCTCCCTGTAGTGAAGATAATAAAACTCTTCTTAGAGAGTTTCCTATTGTAAGTCCATAACCTCTCTCTATTGGCTCAGCTACAACTGTACCATTTACATCACCTTCCTTTGCAGTAATTACAACATTTGATGGGGTAATCAAGTCATTCCAATTTTTTTCTAGCACTATAAGTTCCTTAATTTATTTAAATTTATAAATTTTTAATATTAAATTTTATACTAAACTCTTCTTCTTTTTGGCGGTCTACATCCATTATGAGGCATGGGAGTTACATCATTAATTGTAGTAACCGTGAAGCCTATAGTTTGTAGAGCCCTTAAAGCCGATTCTCTACCTGCACCGGGACCACTCACCTTTACTTCAAGAACTTTTAAACCATGTTCCTGTGCTTTTTTACCTGCATCTTCTGCTGCTAATTGTGCTGCAAATGGTGTTGACTTTCTAGACCCTTTGAAGCCTTGAGTTCCAGCTGAAGACCATGAAACAGTATTGCCTTGATGATCAGTGATTGTTATGATTGTATTATTAAAAGTAGAATTTACATGAGCTACTCCTGACGTAATATTCTTTTTTTCTTTTTTCTTTTTAGTTACTTTTTCAGCCATTATATCCTCTGATTTATTATATTAAGCAGTTTTCTTGTTAGCAATTGCCATATTCTTGCCTTTACGAGTTCTAGCATTGTTTTTTGTGTTCTGACCTCTTACAGGAAGACCTTTTCTATGTCTAATACCCCGATAACAACCGGAATCTCTTAGTCTTTTAATATTCATAGAGATAATACTTCTTAAATCTCCTTCTACAGTAAATTTAGATGTTAAATCTCTAAGTGTATCTAGCTCAACTTCTGTTAGATCATTTACCCTTCTAGATTTTGGAATACCTGCATCTTCAATTATCTTTGATGCCGTTGTATTACCTATACCATAAATATAGGTTAGAGCTATCTCAACTCTTTTACCTGTTGGAACATTTACTCCTGATATTCTTGCCAAAAAAACCTCCTATTTTATTTTAAAAAAAATGTCCAAAAATCGCTATAATATTCATCTTTACTATCAAGTCAACGATATCCATATCATTTTTATATTAAACTCATTATTTTATTAGTAACTTTTTCTATATTTGCTAAACCATCTATAGAAAATAATATTTCCTTATCTTTATAATAAGGTAATAAAGGTAAAGTTTCTCTGTTATAAGATTCTAACCTTTTTGAAGCTGTCTCCCTATTATCATCTTTTCTTCTTATAAAATTACTACTTCCACACTCATCACATATGCCTTCTTTAAGTGGCATCTTAGTATCATCATTATATCCTGATCCACATTCACTACAAGAAAACCTACCTTCTATTCTAGATAGTAAAATTTCATCATTTACTGCAAACTCTATTACTAAATCTACATTCATATTATTTTCTAATAACATATTATCCAACTCTTTAGCTTGAGACAGTGTTCTTGGAAAACCATCTAGTATTACCCCATGCTCACAATCTTTTTCTTCAATTCTTTCTTTTATAATATTTATAACTACATCATCTGATACGAGTTTACCTTGTTCCATTATACTAGCAGCTTTTATACCCGTCTCCGTTTTATTTTTTACAGCTTCTCTAAGCATATCTCCCGTAGAAAGGTGTATATAATTTTTTTTTTTAGCAATTAAACTAGCCTGTGTTCCTTTACCACAACCTGGAGGACCAAAAAGTATCATGATCATTACATTCGGCCTCTAAGTTTGGATTTTTTTATTAAACCTTCATATTGTTGAGCTATTAAATGAGAATGAATTTGAGCTACTGTATCCATAGTAACATTAACAACAATGAGTAAACTTGTTCCTCCAAAATAAAAAGGCACCGCATATTTTGCAATTAAAATTTCAGGAAGGATACAAACCAAACTTAAATATAATGCACCTACAACAGTTAGCCTTGTTAAAACATGGTCGATATATAATGTCGTATTTTGACCTGGTCTAATGCCAGGAATAAACCCACCATTTTTTTTAAGATTATCAGCTGTATCTTCAGGGTTAAAAACTATAGAAGTATAAAAGAAGGAAAAAAACATTATTGCTGCAATATATAAAGCCATATATAGTGGTTGCCCTCTACCTAAAAGCGCAGTCGCATCAAGCATCCAACTTGGCCCTGAACCAGCATTAAAGCTCATTGCAGTAACCGGTAGAAGCAATATAGATGAAGCAAATATAGGGGGTATAACACCCGCTGTATTTATTTTTAATGGAAGGTGACTAGAATCGCCTTGAAAAACTTTCATACCTACTTGTCTTTTAGGGTATTGTATTAATAATCTTCTTTGTGCTCTTTCTACAAAAACTATAAAAGCTATAACAGCTACTGACATCAATAACAAAAATACTATAAATAATCCTGATAAAGCCCCTGTTTTTCCTAATTCTAAGGTAGATACTAACGACACAGGAAGGTTTGCCACAATACCTGCCATAATTATAAGCGAAATACCATTTCCAATCCCTCTTGCTGTGATCTGTTCACCTAACCACATTAAAAAAACAGTTCCCCCTGTTAAAGAGACAACAGTTGTAAATTTAAACATTAAGCCTGGATCCATAACTGCTGGACCTGAAGAAGAAGTTAAATTTTCTAAACCACTTGCTATTCCTAAACCTTGAACTGCTGCTAAAAAAACTGTTCCATATCTAGTATATTGAATAATTGTTTTTCTACCTGCATCACCGTCTTTTTTCAATGCACCTAGATGAGGCGAAACTGTAGTCATAAGTTGAATTATTATAGATGCAGATATATATGGCATTATGTTTAAAGCAAAAATTGTCATTCTGCTAAGTGCGCCACCAGAGAACATATCAAACATACCCAAAATACCGCCAGCGTTTTGCTGAAAAATATCATTCAGTGCCTGAGAATCTATTCCTGGCAGGGGTATATATGTTCCTAACCTATATACAATCAGCGCAGCTAAAGTAAATAGTATTTTTTTCTTTAATTCTTTCGCTTTAGATAAAGCTCCAAAATTTACAGAAGCAGCTAACTGTTCAGCAGCAGAAGCCATTTTAAATCCTCTTTAATATTAAAAATTATTAAAACTAAGCTCTAAACTTTAGAACTTACACTCTCATCTTTATCTTTTACTTTACGAACTATAATAGAAACTTTTCCACCTGCTTTTTCAATTGCCTCTTTAGCTGAAGCTGTTAGAGCAGTCACTTCAATCTGAATATTAGACTTTATAGAACCATTACCTAATAACTTAACACCATCTTTAGCTTTTTTGATTACTCTTGTTAACTTTAAAACTTCTGCATTTATTGGTTTTTTTGGATCAATCTTACCTGCATCTATAGCCTTTTGGATAGTATCTACACCTACAGTTACATAATTTTTTCTATTTGGGCTTGTAAAACCGTATTTAGGCAGACGTCTATGTAATGGCATTTGACCACCTTCAAAACCTTTTATAGCCACACCTGCTCTAGCTTTTTGCCCTTTATGTCCTTTTCCAGCTGTCTTGCCAGTACCAGAGCCAATACCTCTTCCTACTCTTTTCCTGTTTTGTCTCGCTGAATCATTGTCTCTGATTTCATTAAGTCTCATATTACTCTCCAATTACCCTCTTAATTTAATGCTATTCTACTACTTTTACTAGATGCTTAACTTTTGCAACCATTCCACGAATTGAGGGCGTATCTTCTAGAACACTCTTACGATTCATTTTATTAAGACCTAATCCTATCAAAGTTCCTCTTTGATCAGACTTTCTTCCGATAGGGCTATGTACTTGTACAACTGTTAATTTATTATTAGCCATTTTTTACGCCTCCTTTGCATCCTTATCAGTATTTTTTTCTACCTTCTTACCTACAACAGAACTTACTTTCAGGCCTCTTCTACTTGCCACTCCTCGAGGAGATTGCAAATTAGATAAAGCATCAAAAGTAGCACGTATCATATTATATGGGTTAGCACTACCTTGCGACTTAGTAACTACATCTTGAACTCCTAAAGTTTCAAAAACAGCTCTCATAGGACCTCCAGCGATTATACCCGTTCCAGCAGGAGCACTTCTAACTAAAACTTTTGATGCGCCATGATACCCTAAAACATCATGATGGACTGTTCGCCCATCCCTAAGAGGCACCCTAATCATCTCTTTTTTTGCTTTTTCAGTAGCTTTTTTAATGGCTTCTGGCACTTCTTTAGCTTTTCCTTTTGCAAAACCTACTTGTCCTTTTGCATCACCAGCAATCACTAAGGCTGCAAACCCAAATCTTCTACCACCCTTAACAACTTTAGAAACACGATTAATTCCGACTAATTTGTCGAGAAGATCATCGCCTTCTTTATCGTTTTTTTTTCCTCTAGCCATAATCTACTCCTAAATTTATCTTAAAATACTAAGCCGTTACCTCTTGCCGCTTCAGCCAAAGCTTTAACACGCCCATGATATATATATGAACCTCTATCAAAAACCACTTCCTTTAAACCAGAATCTTTTGCTAATTTAGCTATCATTGCACCCACTTCTTGAGCCGCCGAAACATTACCGCCAAATGCTTTTTTTGTTTTAAATTCTTTATCCATAGTAGAAGCTGATAATAAAGTTTTACCATTAACATCATCTATAATCTGAGCATATATATTCTGATTTGACCTATATACACTTAACCTAAGCTTAGAAACACCATTCTTTTTTAAATGGTATCTATTTCTTTTTTTTCTTCTGTCGTCTTTTTGTCTATTTTTTATTGCCATGGTTCACCTATTTTTTCTTACCTTCTTTTTGTCTCACAAATTCATCAGAGTATCTAACGCCCTTACCTTTATAAGGTTCAGGCTTTCTTAATGACCTAATTTCTGCTGCAAATTGACCTACTTTCTGTTTACTAAAACCTGTAATCAATATTTCAGTTGGCTTTTCACACTTAACTTTTATTTCATTGGGAATAGCTACCTTAATATCATGGCTATAGCCTAACTGTAGATTTAGTATGTCACCCTCAACAGCAGCTCGATAACCTACTCCTTTAACAATTAAAGACTTAGAAAAGCCTTTATCCACTCCAACAACCATATTATTTATTAAAGATCTAACTAACCCCCAATGCGACAAAGAATTTTTTTCTTTATTCACAGGCTTCACTGAAACTTTATTATCTTTATATATAACTTCAACTGCATCAGTTATTACCTCTGAAAGCTCTCCAAGTTTACCTTTTACAGATAATACTTTTCCATCAATGCTAAAATTAACACCTTCTGGAATAGTTACATCATTTTTACCAATTCTTGACATTTACTTTATTCCTTAAAATACACTACACAAAATTTCGCCGCCTATATTGGCATTTCTAGCTTCATGGTCAGACATTAATCCATTAGATGTTGATACTATTGATATACCCAACCCTCCATAATTTAAAGGCATATCATTCGAAGAAGAATATAACCTTAGACCTGGTTTAGATGCTCTCTTAATTTCCTTTATTGCAGGCTTACCTTCAAAATACTTTAACTCAATTATCAAAATATTTTTTTTATTATCATCTTCTTTTACATTATACCCTCTAATAAAACCTTCTTTTTTTAATACTTCTAACACTGCTGCTCTTAATTTAGACAATGGGCACTCTACCATAGCTTTTTTTGCCATATGTCCATTTCTAATTCTAGTTAACATATCTCCTAATGGGTCCTGCATAGTCATAATTTATCTCCTACCAACTTGCTTTTGTTATGCCAGGAAGCTGGCCTGATGATGCTAAGTCCCTAAAAGCAATTCTACTCATAGCAAATTTTCTATAATTTCCTCTGGGCCTCCCCGTGACTTCACACCTATTCCTTACTCTAATTCTAGATCCGTTTTTAGGCAGGGATGAAAGTTTTAATACTGCTTTAAATCTATCTTCCTGAGATACATTTTTATCTTTTATAATAACTTTTAATGCCAAACGTTTTTCTTTATGTAAACCTACCATGTATATTCTTTTTTTGTTCTTATCTATTGCACTTTTTTTAGCCATTTTAGCTCCTATTTCCTAAACGGAAAGTTAAATTTTTTAAGTAATGCTAATCCTTGATCATTTGTATCAGCAGAAGTACATATTATAATATCCATTCCTCTTACAGCATCTACATCATCATAATTTATTTCAGGAAAAACAATTTGCTCTTTTATCCCCAAAGCATAGTTACCTCTCCCATCAAAACTTTTTGAACTTAAACCTCTAAAGTCTCTCACTCTAGGCAAAGATATATTAATTAGCCTATCCAAAAATTCGTACATTTTTTCTTTTCTTAGTGTTACCTTACAACCAATACTCATTCCATCTCTTAGCTTAAATGTAGCAACGGACTTTTTAGCTTTTGTCACTAAAACTTTTTGTCCAGAGATTTGAGTAAGGTCTTTTATAGCTCCTTCCATCTTTTTTTTATCGGAAGCAGCCTCTCCTACACCCATATTTAAAACTATTTTTTCTAGCTTTGGGATTTCATTTACATTTTTACAATTCAATTCATCAAAAAGTTCTTTTTTGATGTTTGATTCATAAAGCTCTTTTAATCTTGCACTCATTTAAAACTCCATTAATCTACTAGGTCACCAGAACGTTTAGCAAATCTTACTTTTCTACCGTCCTTTAAAAATTTATATCCTACTCTTGTAGCTTTATTATCTTTTGGATCTATATGTGATACATTAGATACATGTATTGATAGTTCTTTATCTAATATACCACCTTGAGACGTTTGGCTTTGAGCAGTATGCTTCTTTGCTACATTTAAACCTCTCAAAACAACCCTATTATTCCTTGGATAAACAGAAATAATTTCTCCAGACTTACCTTTATCTTTACCACTTATAACTAATACCTTATCACCTTTTTTTACTTTTAATTTCACTTTATCCATACTATAAAACCTCCGGTGCTAGAGAAATAATTTTCATGAATTTTTTTCCACGCAATTCTCTTGTAACAGGACCAAATATTCTTGTACCTATAGGCTCTTCTTGTTTGTTTATTAATACGGCTGCATTACTATCAAATCTAATAGCACTTCCATCTACTCTTCGAATTTCCTTACGTGTTCTTACAACAACCGCCCTATGTACATCACCTTTTTTAACCTTACCTCTGGGCGCAGCTTCTTTAATAGACACAACAATTACATCACCTACCGCAGCATATCTTCTTTTAGATCCTCCTAATACTTTAATGCACTGGACTCTCTTGGCTCCTGAGTTATCCGCTACACTTAAATTTGACTCTGTTTGTATCATTTTCTTTCCAATTAAATGTTTTTAAATTACGAAGTAATACTGTCTGCTAATACTGTCCATGTTTTTTTCTTAGAAATAGGTCTACACTCAATAATTCTAACCTTATCACCAATTTTATGGATATTATTTTCATCATGTGCATGAAATTTATTAGAGCGAGTAATTGTTTTTTTGTACAAAGGATGCCTTACGCGTCTATCCACATTAACAACTATAGTTTTTTCACTTGCTGCACTAACTACTGTTCCTTGCAAAACTCTCTTAGGCATTTATTGAACTCCTCTTTTGAACTCTGATTGCTGTCATAATTCTAGCGATATCTCTTCTTACCTGAAGTATTTTAGATGAATTTTCAAGTTGACCAGATGCTTTTTGGAACCGTAAATTAAACTGCTCTTTTTTTAAATTAACTAAATCCACTTTTAGCTCATCTTCTGTTTTTTGTTTTATATCTGAAAACTTCATTTAAACTCCTAATTGTCTAGTAACAAATTTTGTGCGTATCGGTAACTTTGCTGAACCTAATTCAAGTGCTTCCCTAGCAAGAGATTCTGTAACTCCATCTAATTCAAACATAATTCTTCCAGGCTTAACTTTTGCTGCCCAAAATTCTACAGACCCTTTACCTTTACCCATTCTTACTTCAGTTGGCTTTTTCGTTACAGGCACATCCGGAAAAATTCTTATCCAAACTCTACCCTGCCTTTTTATATGTCTAGTAATAGCTCTTCTTGCAGCTTCTATCTGTCTGGCTGTGATTCTTTCTGGTTGAAGAGCCTTCATTCCATAGGACCCAAAATTAAGGGAAGTCCCGCCTTTTGCGTCTCCATGAATGCGCCCCTTATGAGCTTTTCTGAATTTTGTCCTTTTGGGGCTCATCATTATCTTGGTGCTCCCTGTTGGTTACTTCTAGCATTTTCCATAGCCATTGGATCATGCTCCATTAATTCACCCCTGAATATCCAAACTTTAATACCACAATTCCCATAAGCAGTAGCAGCAGTAGCAACTCCGTAATCTATATCAGCTCTTAATGTATGTAATGGAACCCTACCTTCTCGATACCATTCTACTCTCGCAATTTCTGCTCCGCCTAACCTTCCACCAGCATTAATTCTAATTCCTTGCGCTCCTGCTCTCATAGCAGATTGAACAGCTCTTTTCATAGCTCTCCTAAACGCTATTCTTTTTACTAGCTGTTCCGCAACATTTTCAGCCACAAGTTGTGCTTCTATATCTGGCTTTTTAATTTCCACAATATTTAATTGCACATCACCTGCTGTCATTGTAGACAATTTCTTTTTTAAGATATCTATCTCAGAACCTTTTCTGCCTATTATTATGCCTGGCCTAGCAGAATATATAGTTACTCTGGCTACTTTAGCAGGCCTCTCAACTGTTATTTTACTTACAGCAGCAGTTTTTAATTTTCCTTTTAGGAAGGATTTAATCTTTAAATCTTCACTTAGTAATTTTGTATATGCACCACCTTTGGCATACCACCTTGAATCCCAAGTTCTATTTATTCCCAACCTCAGACCAATTGGATTTACTTTCTGACCCATTAAACCTCCTCCTGATTTTCTTTAACTATAACTGTTAAATTACTAATAGGTTTAAGGATCTTTGCACCCCTACCTCTCGCTCTTGGCCTAAATCTTTTCATTACCAAAGCCTTCCCAACATACGCCTCAGAAACTACTAATTTATCTATATCTAAATCATGATTATTTTCTGCATTAGCAATAGCTGACTGTAAAACTTTTTTTACATCTATTGCTATTCTTTTTTTAGAAAACTGTAACTGCAATAGTGCTTTTGAAACATCCATACCCCTAATACTAGCAGCTACTAAATTAAGCTTCTGTGCTCCAGATCTAACTGATCTATCTAATGCCATTGCACATTTCTCATCTAATCTTCTATTTTTGCTAGCTTTTCCCATTTCTAACCCTTTTTCACTTTCTTATCGGCTGTATGCCCATAGTACGATCTAGTAGGAGAGTATTCACCAAGTTTTTGACCTACCATTTCTTCAGTTATAAATACAGGAATAAATTTTTTTCCATTGTGTACTGCGAAATTTAAACCTACAAACTGAGGTAATATTGTAGAGCGCCTGGACCAAGTTTTTATAGCTGTACGAGAACCAGTCTTTGCAACTTCTTGTACTTTCTTAAGCAAGTATCCGTCCACAAATGGACCTTTCCAAATTGATCTAGCCACTGCCCTACATCCTCCTAATTATTTATATCTCTTTTTAAGTATTAACTTATCTGTTCTTTTATTTGTTCTTGTTCTCTTACCTTTTGTTGACACTCCCCACGGCGTAACTGGGTGTCTACCACCTGATGTTCTACCTTCTCCACCACCATGTGGATGATCAACAGGATTCATAACCACACCTCTTACATTAGGCCTTCTACCTAACCATCTTGATCTACCAGCCTTACCTAAATTAATATTTTGATGATCTGGGTTTGAAACAGACCCTACTGTAGCTCTACACTCACCTCTAACTAATCTTTGTTCCCCAGATTGCAACTTGATTATAGCATATCCATTATCTTTTCCAACTAACTGAGCATACGCTCCTGCAGACCTTGCTATCTGGCCACCTTTTCCTATTTTTAATTCTATATTATGAACAATAGTGCCCATTGGCATATTCTTGATAGGCATAGTATTCCCTGGTTTAATATCGACTTTATCTCCACTTATAATTTTATCTCCAACGTTTAATTTTTGTGGAGCAATTATGTAAGCTAATTTTTCATCTGAATATTTAATAAGAGCTATAAATGAAGTTCTATTCGGATCATACTCTAATCTTTCAACTGTTCCTTCTAAATCATCATGTATCCTCTTAAAGTCAATTATTCTATATTTTTGTTTATGACCTCCACCGCGCTGCCATGCAGTAATCCTACCTGTGTTATTTCTACCCCCAGATTTGCTTTGACCATGTGAAAGCGCTTTGATGGGTCCTCCAGAATGCAAACCTGAACGATCTATTGTAACTAATTGCCTTCTAGATGGAGAAGTTGGTTTATAGGTTTTTAACGCCATTTCTTATACTCCATTAGAAAGGTCTATAGATTGACCTTCTGCTAAAGTTACCATTGCTTTTCTGATAGATGCCCTTTTACCTCTTATGCCTTTAAATACTTTTCTCTTACCTTTAATATTTACAGTATTTACACCAACCACCTTAACTCCAAATAATGCTTCAACAGCAGTTTTAATCTGGGGTTTAGTAGCATCTGGAGCCACTTTAAAAATTACCTGATTATTTTCTAATATTCTTGTAGCTTTTTCAGTAATTATTGGAGACACAATTACATCATAATCTTGTGGTCTAGGAGCTGCCATTATTTAACTTCCTTAGATTTAATTATTTTTTTTTCATTAACTACTAATCTACTAACTAACTGTTCAACTGAGGATTTACTTAAAACTAAAGTATCCCTTCTTAGTATATCGTATACATTAGCACCTTGTGTAGGAAGCATATCATGCATTGGTATATTCTTTAATGCTTTGTTGAAGTTTTCATCTATTTTGTCTCCAGAGACAAATAAAGTAGACTTTCCTAAAGGAAGCTTGCTTAGAGCTTGTTTGAGTAATTTAGTTTTCATAGAAGAGAAAGATATATCATCTAATATTATTAATTTACCTTCTTTGACTTTTGAAGACAAGGCACATCTCATGGCCATATTTCTAACTTTACGAGGTAATTTATGCTCATGACTTCTAACTCTAGGACCATGGGCTACTCCGCCTCCCCTATATTGAGAAACCTTTCTATCTCCATGACGAGCTCCGCCTGATCCTTTTTGTCGTACTATCTTTGCTCTAGAGCCTGTTATTTCGCTTCTCTCTAGTGTCTTCCTACTTCCTGCACGACGCTTAGCTAGCTGCCATGTTACCATTCTGTGTAAAATATCTGCCCTAACGTCTGCTTCAAAAACAGACTTATCTAACTCTAAAACGGAGGACTTTTTATTATCTAAGGTTAATATATCAAGCTTCATTTCTATTTCTCTTTTTCTTTGTTTTCATCAACATTATTATTTGGTTTAAGATCCTCTTTTACTTTAGAAGCTGGCTCAATTTTTGCTTCTTTTTTATCCTCTAGGATTTCACCTACCTCTACTGCAACATCTTCATTAGATTCTGAAGCTTCTATTTCTAAAGATTTTTCTTTTTCTATATTAACTGCAGTACCTTTTAAGCCCGCAGGCAAAGGAACATCATTTGGTATCGCTTTTTTTACAGAATCTTTAATACTTATCCACTTACCTTTTGAGCCAGGCAACCCACCTTTTATAAAAATTAAACCTCTATCTTCATCTACAGCTACTACTTGTAAGTTTTGAATAGTTCTTTGCCTATCACCCATGTGTCCTGCCATTTTTTTACCTTTAAATACTCTTCCTGGGTCTTGACTATTTCCTGTTGAACCATGACTTCTATGAGATATAGACACACCATGTGAGGCTCTTAAACCACCAAAGTTATGACGTTTCATTGCACCAGCAAAACCTTTACCTATTGTTACTCCTGTAACATCTACGAATTGACCTACCGTGAAATGATTAGCACTTAATTCAGAACCTATAGCAATCATATTAGATTCACTTACCCTAAATTCTTTCTGTTTCATTTTAGGTGCAACTTTAATTTTTGCATAAACCTCTTTTTGTGCTTTGTTAGTATTTTTAAGTTTAGCTTCTCCTGTACCTAATGTTACAGAATTATATCCATTTTTAGCTTCCGTTTGGGTAGCTATAACTTGACAATTGTTAAGACTCAGAACAGTAACTGGAACGTGAGTTCCATCAGCCATGTATAGCCTAGTCATACCTATTTTTTTTGCAATTAATCCCGTACGCATCGTCTAAATCCCTATTTTAACTAAAGCTTAATTTCTACATCAACACCAGCAGCAAGATCTAATTTCATTAAAGCATCTACTGTTTGTGGCGTTGGATCAACTATATCTAATAACCTTTTATGTGTTCTTATCTCAAATTGCTCTCTAGATTTTTTATCTACATGTGGAGATCGATTTACCGTATATCTTTCAAATTTTGTAGGTAATGGAATAGGACCACGAACACTTGCTCCGGTTCTTCTCGCTGTATTTACTATTTCAAGCGTTGAAACGTCAAGCACTCTATGGTCAAAAGCCTTTAGCCTTATTCTAATATTTTGATGTTCCATTGCCATTTATAAACTATTCCCTATCTATTTAATCAGTATTATTCAATAATTTTAGATACAACTCCTGCACCTACTGTTCTTCCACCTTCTCTAATCGCAAATCTTAATCCTTCT